>Ga0111218_1076_pt1 | contig 10268 bp, 5 predicted proteins | sample DeeMarSWOR152_54_FD_80369 | JGI IMG/M metagenome (GOLD analysis project Ga0111218, IMG submission 80369) | Planctomycetes bacterium DG_20 | reverse complement strand
CACGACGTTCACTGCCGATTGGGCCACCAGCAAGTACCAGGGATGGGCAGGGCTTAACGGGATGAAGTTTCTGGCCAATGTCGGCGGCCAGTGGTACGGGAGCGAGACATTCGGAGAGACTGCCGGCTCCCACGGGGCTATGGACAACGACGGCGTCACGCAGTGGGTAACCAATACGAGCGTAAACGCGGACACCGACACCTGGTACCCATCTATGAATGCGCTTCCTGACGGGTATGAGTGGAGGAATCAGGGGCAGAACCCTGCTCCTCCCCACGAGATGTGGGATGTCGACAGCCCGCTCACGGGCCTGCCTGCCGGCGATATTACGCAATTCGGTATCGGCTGGAAGCACTTCGATAACGACACTTGGGGGGCTGTGGACAATTTCCGCGTCACCACCTCCAGCGGCCCGCCTCCGGCCGAGCCGACTGTCGTCAGCGTGAACCTCGACAGGCAGACCGATCAGGATCCGGATCAGAACACAGACCGCATTCCCGCCGATGCCGTCATCGGCGTTCTACCCGCGGCAAATTGGAACAACGTCAGGATCAACACTCCGGGTGGCCCCTTCAGCGGCCTCGTGGACAGCAACAACGTCCCGGTCCCCGGTTTGTCGTTCACCACTACCGGTGGTGGCTCCGATAGCTGGAACACCGGCGGTCATATGCCGGCTCGGATGATGGGCGATTGGATGAACAACCTGACAGGCTTTGATATTACCCTCCCGGAGAACGATGGTGTCACGCTGATCACCTACCACGGTGGATTCAACAAGGGCGACGACACCCCGCCGGAAAACACCGTCGACGTCACCGCCAACGGCGTCACCAAAAGATACGAGGATTGGCCCTGGGACAACCAGCAATTCGACAACGCCAGTCAATGGGCTTACACCGAAGGTGAGAACTACCTGCGTTGGGACTTCGCCGGCCCCACCCCTTCCATTTCAGCTACATACCAAAACGTGCAAGCCTTCCACCGTGCACTCAACGGCTTCCAACTGAGCATAACGCCGCCGGGTGGGGCGGAGGGCGACATCCCCGAGCCGGTGACGCTTGGCGCGCTGGGCCTGGCTCTTGCTGGCCTGGGCGGATACGTCAGAAGGCGAAGAAAACGGGCGTAGGCGCATCCAGAACGGAAGGAGCACCAGAATGTTGAGGCACACGATTAGATTTGCAGCGGTTGCTGGCGTGATGCTTGCCCTCGCGGCCGCCGGCCGGGCCGGGACGGTGACGGACAACTTCGATACCCCCCAGAACTACCTGGCCGATCTCAGCGGGACGATCTGGGACGGCCTGAAGGTAACGGGCGGCGGCGGCAGCATCGCGGCCTGCGACACGACGAGCAATCCGGGCTCGCTCAACTTCGCGTCAACCAACACCCAGGGGCATACCGACCACGCCATCCTGTACAAGACGCTGCCGGCCGATACCGATTTCGAGGCGACGGTGAAAATGGTCAACGGCAACTGGGTTCCTTACCCCAACTATGCAGACCCGAGCAGCACGAACCCGGGCTTCGTCGCCTGGCACAGTTGCGGGTTGACCGCGGCCCGGGACGCCGACGAGTGGGTGGCCAATTTCTACTTCAGCCATCCGGAGTGGAGCGCGACGTTCATCGGCCGCTCGATCGTGCCCCCTGGCGATAAGAACCCGGACGACAAGAATGAGGCCGCCGGCGGGGCCAACATCGATACCTACCCGTACACCAAGCTCGCGCGGGTGGGCAACGACTTCTTCTGGTACTACAGCCCCGACGGCGTCAACTGGACCCCGTTCTGGCAGGTGACGCGGAACGACCTGGCGGGCGTGCCCCTGGAAGTCGGCCTGCGACACGCTATGTACTCGGGCAATACTGCCAGCGCGATCCTTGACGACTTCACCCTCAGCGGGCGCGGCATCGGGGAACCTACGGACATCCCCGAGCCGGTGACGCTTGGCGCCCTTAGCCTGGCTCTTGCCGGCCTGGGCGGATACGTCCGAAGGCGAAGAAAACTGGGATAAGCCCTTCGAAAATGGAAAACGGAAGGAGCAGAAACATGTTGCAAAAGACGATCATTTGGGCAGCGGTTGCGGGCGTGGTGTTCGCTGTGGCCCCGGCGGCCCAGGCAGGCGTGATCCTGCCGGGCACGGTCGGCTACTGGTCGTTCGAGGACAACACGCCCAACGACCAGTCTGGCAACCCCGGTAACGCGAACTGTGTGTGGGTCGGGACTGCGGTGTACAGTAACGACACGCCGGGGCCCGGCAGCCTGGTGTCGATCGACTTGAGGGCCAGAAACGCCGCGATCGGCGCCGTTAATGAGCAGTTATTTGATACTGCATCGCACAGTATCGCTTTCTGGACGAAGGGCCCCCCCACGGGTGACTGGGGGAACTGGGCCAGCAAGACCACCGAGACGGACGGCTGGATGATCCGCCAACATGCATCGGGCCGCACTAGCATGTACTACGACATACGTTCTGGCGGTAACGACTTGGGTTTGGGTATCGACCACAGCGATAACGTGTGGCGGCACTACGTGATGACCTATGACGTTGGAACCAATCGCAAATTGATCTACGAGAACGGCGTGCAGGTCGCGGGCCCGCAGAACGGCCGGGCTGGGGGCCCGCTGGACAGCGCCAGAACCCTGGTCTGGGGGGACCGGGACAGCAACGATGCCCCCGGCTACCAGGCTTCCGGTGGGGGCAACTACATCGGGACGATGCTGGACGAGCTCTACTTCATCGACCGGGCGATTACGCTGGACGAAGTGCTCCAACTGTACAACGACCCGTTGGGCGCCCCCGAGGGCTCCCTGCACATCTTCAAGTTCCTGGACGATTGCGACGGGGTCTTCGAGCCCGGCGAGCCGATCCTGCCGCAGCCGTTCCCATTCCGAGTCACGGACGCGCAGGGGGTTGAGCAGCTCGTCTCGTCCTGCGAGACGATCCCCCTTCCCGAGGGGCGGTATACGATCACCGAACTGGTCCCGCCCGGCTGGATTGCCTGCTCAGACAATCCGTTCCAGGTCGACATCCTGCCCGGGCAGTTGACCGAAGTGTTCTTCGGCAACATGCCGAAGGGCGACATCCCCGAGCCGGTGACGCTTGGCGCCCTTGGCCTGGCTCTTGCCGGCCTGGGCGGATACGTCAGAAGGCGAAGACGATTTTAGATTGACGATTTGCGATCTACGATTGCCTGGCCTGAGGCTGTCGAAGGGACGATTGAGAAGGAGCGGTCAGCAGTCAGCATTCAGCGGTCAGCACTCAGCGAGGCCGTCCGACAGGCCGCGACTGAAAGCCCGTAGCCGACGGCTGAAGGCTGATCGCTGAAAGCTGGAAAAAGCCGGCGTAGGCACATCGAAAATGGAAAACGGAAGGAGCAGAAAGATGTTGAAAAGGACAGTCATTTTGGCGGCGGTTGCGGGCGTGGCGTTCGCCCTGGCCCCGATGGCCGGGGCCGCAACCTATAACTGGGCCACTCCGGGCGCCGGCGGCACGTGGGATCTGAACGGCAGTTGGTCACAGGCTGGGTACCCCAACGCCGCTGGCGACGTGGCCGACTTCGGGCCCCCCAGCACGAAAATCGATATCTCCATCAACAGCCCCGTGACTGTCGGGGTGATCGACGATGCCAAAGGGACTGACCGCCGCTGGTTCGTCCGATCGTTTAGCGGGAACGGTTCGATAATCGTCGACAACAACGGTTCCGAAGCGATCTGGGATTGGGGGATCAGGCAGGGAATGGACCAGACCTTCACCTTGGCCGTTCCGGTCACGTTGAACGACAACCTGAAATGGAGCGGCAACTCGAGGATTCTCACCAGCGGTTGGGCCATCAACCAGCCGATCGGCGGCACGGGACAACTGCACTTGCAGATCGGCGATGACGACAACACCACCGGGCCCGCCAATCTGGTCTTCTTCGACATGAATGTCACCAATACCTACTCGGGCGGCACCGTCGTTTCCTCGCATCCTGGCTGGGATGCAGAACACGGTGCGACGGTTCGACTTAACGCCGAACAGTCCTTGGGGACTGGGAACGTAGAGCTAAAGGCGGGGTGGGTGAACGATCCACAAGACACCCAGCCTTACAATCCTAACTCGACAACTATGACCAACAGCCCCGTGGGCTCCTTGTGGATCACCGACGACGTGGCGGACACCGGCGGCGACGGCGACAACCGCATCGCCGATGCGGCCACGCTGTCGCTGGAAAGTTGGAATGATGGCGTTGCCACCTTCTACACCTGGGTGCATTTGGATCCGGGCGTGGACGAGACGATCGCGGCACTGATCATTGACGGCGTGCCACAGGCGCCTGGAACCTACGGCGCCACCGGGAGCCTCGACAAGAACGGACTCCCGCCGATGTTCATAAACGACCAGTTCTTCAGGCTGGATCCGCAGCAGGGCGGCGGCGTTGTGCGGGTAGGGGCCGTCTCGCAGGAAGAGATCCCCGAGCCGGCGATGCTGGCCGTGCTGGGCCTGGGCCTCGCGGGCCTCGGCGGATACGTCAGACGGCGGAAACGATCTTAGATTGACGATTTGCGATTTGCGATTGCTTGCCTTGAGGTTGGCGAAGGGCTGATTGACAAGAAGCTGTCAGGAGTCAGCGGTCAGCACTCAGCGAGGCCGTTCCACAGGCTGCGACTGAAAGCCCGTAGCTGACGGCTGAAAGCTGATCGCTGAAAGCTGAAGAGAACCGGGATGGGACCATCGAGAATCGAGAACGCAAGGAGCAGCATCATGTCGAAAATCGCGATCATTCTGGGGGCCGTGGCGGGTCTGGGGTTCATGGCCGCCCCGGCGGGAGCGGCTTGGTATAACTACAATTGGGACGGCCAAGGGGCCACGCTTGACTTTGAGGACAATAGTGGCGGTGCTGACGGTTGGGGCAACTGGGATGCTGATCTCCAACAGGCAACCCACGCTGTGAACCCAGGTGATACCAGGGCCGGGTTCATTATGCACTCCGGGTTCAACTCGGAGATCACCACCAATATCGGCGTCTACGGCCCTACGGAATCCTACCTGAATGTGAATAACAATCACCAGGTGACGGTGAAGTCGGGTGGGATCCTCCAGCTTAACGGCAACTGCCCCTATTTGCGCAACCAGAACGGGGGGAGCGTCATTGTCGAGAACGGCGGCACCCTGCGAGTCAAGCTCTGCGGCGACGGCCCGGATGGGTCTCTGACCGAATTCCAGGCCGGCTCCACCTTCGAGCCCGGGACCTTTGGGCCGACCGATCCCAACAGGTGGTACTGGAGGCAAACGGACCACGTCAGAATCGTGGGCGGCGGCTCGGACCTCAGGCCACATAGAGTAGGTCTCGCTGAAAATGGGGTAGGCACCCATCTCGAGTTTGTGTTGGACGGCAGCGCCGCCGGCATTTCGACAATCGTCGTCAGGGACGACGTCTGGGTGGAGTCTTCGGGTGGAAGTCCCACGGAGGTCACCGTCAGCGGCATCGCTACTTACCTCGGCGCAGGCGGCAGTTACGGCACGAAGGACTTGATCACAGTCGGGGTGCCGAGCTCGGCCTTGGCCAGCCTGCCCCAAGGGCTGGTCGATGGCGGGCAAGGCTATCTGGAGACGAATGCTGGCAACACGGCCTACCAGCTGCACATCCTTAATAAGGACGCGTACTGGCAGGGAGGGGCGGGCAATTGGGCAGATAGCAACTGGAACGTGGGCGGCGTGGCGAATCAATCGCTCGGCAGCGGCCACCCCGTGACCGTGGACGCCGCCAGCAACGACAGCAACGTAACGGTTACCGCCAGCTCGAGCCAGTTCTCGGTGGGCATCGGCGCGAACAACACCAGCGCAGTGACTGTCAATAACGGCGTGACCCTGAGCGCCACCACGGGCATCGCTGTGGGCGGCAGCGGCACGCTGACCGCCAACGGCAATGTGAACGCCGCAACGCTGGAGACCTCCGGCACGACCACCCTTGCCGGCGGTGGAACCGTCGGCACGCTCCACGTTGCCGGCGGCACCTTCCAGATGTCCTCGCCCACGGTGACGAACTTCAAGGTCAGCGGCGGGACGGCGACCGTCCCGGGGCTTGACGTGGCCGAGGTGGAGCTGAGCGGCGGTGAGCTCATCTCCAGCGGCAACCTCAACGCCACCGGCACTGTGGCACTCATCGGCGGCAAGCTGACTGCCACGGGCACGGTGAACGTCAACTCGGGCAAGGTCCCGGTCGTCGGCAACAAGCCCGATCTGAACGTCACCGGCAGCGGCATCCTGTCGGTACCCGCCGGCCCCGGCGCCTTGCTGCCGAACACCCTGGGATACTGGACGTTCAACGATGACACGGCCAACGACTCGTCCGGGAGCGGGTATCACGGAGTGTGGGCCGGTACGCCGACGTACAGCAGCGACACGCCGGCCCAGTTGGGTGGCAGGTCGATCGACCTCCGCTCCGGAAGCAACTCCGTCGGCTTCCCCGACGGCCAGGCCGGCGCTAACGAGGACGTGTTTGACTTCCTGGGCGGGGATGGGTCGCATACCATCTCCTTCTGGACGAAGGAACAGCCCAAGGGTGACTGGGGTAACTGGCAAGCCAAGGCGGAGCCTGCCGGCTGGATGATCCGGCAGCATGCATCAAATAGGACTACGCTGTATTGGGACATCCGCAGTGGTGGCGGCGACCTGCCACTTACTATCGACCATGCCGATGACGAGTGGCATCACATGGTCTTCACCTTCGACGGAAGCACGAACCAGAAGAGGATCTATCAGGACGGCGTCTTGGTGGCGGGGCCGGCAGGCGGCCAACGTCCAGAGAACTCTCCCAGGGTGATGTCCCTCGGGTCCGTGGACACCAGCGATGCCCCCGGCTACCAGGGCGGCTCAGGGAACAGCAACGTCAAGACCCTGATGGACGACTTCTCCGTATACGACCGGGTGCTTACTCCGGCCGAGGTCGCTCAGCTCTACGCCGGCCTCTTTACCAGGTACGGCGACCTGACGATGGATGCCGGCCGCGTCCTGAGACTGCGCCTGGTCGGGTCGGTGGACGAGGTCGGCACGGCCAGCTTCGAGTCGATCGCCGCCGGTGACGGCGCCACCATCTACGGCAATGTCATCGCCGCCGGCCCCGTGAGCACCGGAGCAAGCATCGGCACGCTCCACGTCGTCGGCGGGATGACGATGACGGACGGCTCGGCCTACGCGTGGGAAATCGGGCCGGGGGCCACCACCGACACCCTCGACGTCAGCGGGATCGGCAGCACGCTCGACCTCGATGACTTCACGCTCCAGATCCTCGACGCCAACGGCGACGCCCCCCCGGGCTCCGAGTTGACGGTGTTCACCTACTCGCAGGACACCACGGTGGATATGTCGGGTTTCCTGGGTAGTTTCGACATCAGCGCCCTGGACCCGGGAAAGTGGGACTGGTCAGCCGGCCTGCAGCTGATCGACGACCAGGCGGGCAGGATCTACCTGAGCGGCCTTTCCAGCCGGGGGGCCCAGGAGCCGGACATGATCCCCGAGCCGGCGACGATATGGGCCCTGGCCCTGGGCCTGGCCGGCCTGGGCGGATACGTCAGAAGGCGGAAACGATTCTAGATTTGCGATTGCCGATTGCCCGCCCTGAGCCTGTCGAAAGGCCGATTGAGGAGAAGCGGTCGCGCCTTCGAGTAAGGTTAGGGCAAGCAGTCAGCACTCAGCCAGACACGCCCTCGCGAAGGGCCGTAGCTGAACGCTGATAGCCGACGGCTGATCGCTGAGAGAGTCGCATGACATATTGACTCGATCCGTCCGGCCGCAGCGCAGGCCCACGTTCCGGCTCCTGGGTTCGCGTTGCGGCCGCAGCTGTCAGGACGATGACCGGGCGCAAGCGCAGAAGAGCTCAGCCGTGTGCAGCAGCACGGGCCGCCACCGGGCTTGTTCCGGTGGAGCCACGATTTGACACTAAGGAATCGCGCGAAACTAACGTGAACGATTCTCAGTGGGGAGCAATTGTGTAGTTCCACTCGCCGTGGAACGTCGCTGGGGTCAATTGGAGTCCGGCAAGTTGCTCGGGGGTCACCTTCTCTTTGGCCGGATATGGATGGTCGCCCAATTCGGCGCGTATCTTGAATCCAGCCGTCGTCCGGATATTCCCAATCAACTGAACGATCACCGCGTAGCTCGTCAGCGGCCGGCCACGCCAGTTCTGCGTGATGTGGCAGAACATGCGGTGTTCGATCTTGTTCCACTTGCTGGTCCCCGGAGGAAAGTCGCAGATCGTCCCACCTTCCGCAGATGCGTCCGGCTGCTGTTTCTCCCGCCGCAATCTGCGGTGATTAACAGTTCCTTGGCCTGCGGATAGCGCTTTCGTCCCATCTTCCTCCACCACCGTTTGATGATCGCCGCCGCAAAGCGCGCCGTGTCCTGGTCGATGCCCACGCTCACCCACCCCTCGTTGCGAGTCAGATCGTATACGCCGTACGGAATCGCCTTCCTGATCTTCGGGTCCGGGAAGTCGTGCACCTGGACCTCTTGCGGTTGGCCGCGACGCTGCCACTCCCGCCCCGCATTCTTGAAATCCCCCACCAATTCCTTCTTTTCCGTGTCCACCGAGATCGCCGGCTGGTCTCGCCGCTGAAACGCCAGCACCTGCTCGTTAATGTACGCGAACTGCGCGTCGCGACCCGGACGGGACTTGCCCTCGCGCATCTTCCGGTTCGACTGCAAACTGAACTGCTGTTCCTTCAGTTCCTTCGCCACCGTCCGCGGGCTCACCTGGGAACCTCGGTTCTGCAATTCCCCCGCCAGCTTGGCCGTGCTCTTGCACGTCCACCGCAGCGGATGCTCGGGGTCGCCCCGCGCCGCCGGCTCGACCAACGCCGCGAGCGCCTCGGACAGCCCGGGCTGCTTGTCCCGCGCTCGCTTGCGACCGCCGCCCGGTCTGCGAATCCGCCCTGCCGGCAACGATGGGCCCCGCGCCGCCGGGGCTTCCAACTCCCTGAGGCCCTCATTCAGCGTCGCCGAGGACATCCCGGTTGCCGCGATCACAGCCGCCACGCCCCCGCGGCCCAAAGACCGCGCCTCCGTGGCCGCCCACAGCCGCCGGGATCGCTCATTCACCGATCCCTTCAGTGCCTCGTATTTGTCCCGAAGCCATTCTACAATCATCGCGTTTGGCGTGGCTCTCATACGGGTACGCCACCGGCGAATACTTCAGCTTATGTATGCGGGGCTCCTTAGGTGGTCGGCAGGGATGCACGGGATACAGGGGATGTGGAATTCGTGTGGAACAGGTGCCGGGAGGACACCGGCGCGTTGTCTGGCGTATGGCGCCGGGCACGGCCGGACAAGACCGGCTGGGGCACAAGGCGAGGCCGGCCGCGGCGGACAGGCGCGCTGCGGTTGACCTGCGGCCGGCAGCCCCATAGACTCAGAGCCCGCCCTTCGACCTGCCTGCCGGTTGTCACGGCGACCTCGCGCGGTGAGGGGGCCGCGGCGCAGTCGAAGACTGCGAGCCGCAAGAGGAGTCTGCGATGAAGCCCGCATCCCGTACGGGAACGGCCCTTGCCCTTCTGCTCCCTCTCACCAGCGCCTGGGCCCAGGACGCCGCCGAGCTGGACCTCGACCACACCATGTCGATGGAGCTCCAGACCCCGCACATCAAGTGGGCCAGGCCCTACGCCCTGGGCAGACTCCGCGTGCTGCTGTTCTGCAACGGACGCGGCACGGTCCCGCGGGAGGGCGTGGAGCTGAAGCAGCGCTTCGACTTCGACGTGGACGCGGTCTTCTGGCGGCGGATCGTGGACACCACCCGGCAGGGCTGGCACGGCTCCGAGCTGGGGCTGAAGCGCATGCTCCGCCTGGCGGCCAAGCCCTACGACTGCTACCTCTTCCTCGGCGTCCGCCCCGATCAGCTCAGCAGCGAGATGCAGTACAAGGTGCTCCAGCCCGTCGTCGAGGGCAAGGCCGGCATCGTGATGGTCGGCGCAAGCGACAGGCGGATCTTCAAGCCCGAGCGCCGCATGGACGGGACGCATCGCTCGCTGCCGGACTTCGTCGCGCGGATCGGTGCCTCGGGCGTTTATCGCGTCGGCAAGGGCCTGGGCGTGCTCCTGCCCAAGCGGCCGAACATCCCCTACGAGGCCGGCTGGCAGAGCGACTACGAAGGCTGGCAGGAGCGGCTGGGCCGCGCGATCGTGTGGGCGGCCGGTCGGCGGCCCGAGGTGTTCCTGATGCAGGCGCACGTCACCCAGCTCAAGCTGGACCGGGCCAAGCTGCCCGCGGATGTGGTGCACGTGGAGTGGCGGAACCCCA
>Ga0111218_1302_pt1 | contig 10270 bp, 7 predicted proteins | sample DeeMarSWOR152_54_FD_80369 | JGI IMG/M metagenome (GOLD analysis project Ga0111218, IMG submission 80369) | Planctomycetes bacterium DG_20 | reverse complement strand
TTTCAAGCGGCAGGTTGCGGATGGCCTCGGCCTGGATGCCGGCCACCTCGGCCAGTTTCTCGATGACCAGGAGCGAGGTGGCCGTCTTCGGGTCAGCCGCCGACGCCTTGATGAGGTCGCCGTAGCCCTTGGCCTTGGCGTCGAGGATGGCCTGGGTGCCTTCGGCCTCGGCCTTCATCTTGACGAGGATGGCGTTGGCCTCGCCCCGGGCGACGAGTTCGCGTTTCTGTTTCTCGGCATCGGACTGGATGACAACCTGCTCGCGATCGGCCTCGGCGGGGACGACGACCTCGGCCCGCAGGCGTTCCTGTTCGCGTGCGGCGCGGGCCTTCTCGGCCTCGCGCTGGGCGTTCTGTTCGGCCACGCGGATGGCGCCGGTGGCCTCCATGGCGGCCGAGTCGCCTTTCTGGCGGGCCTCTTCCTCGGCCACCTTCTGGCCGGCGCGGTAGGCGGCCTTCTTGGCCTCGGCCTGGGTCTCGGCATCGACGGCCTCGGCCTCCAGGACGGAGACCTGCTGGCGGCGGTCGCGGTTGGCGGTGGCCTCGCCGATCTCGGCGGAGGCGTTGGCGGCGGCGACGGCCTTGCGCTGGTCACGCTCGCGCTCGGCCACGCCCGTCTTGCCGCGCCGTTCCTGCTCGGCCACGTCGATCTCGGCCTGGTTGATGGCCTCGGCGGCGGCCTTGCGGCCGATGGCCGCGATGTAGCCCGACTCGTCGGTGATGTCCTTGATGTTGACGTTGATGACCGCCAGGCCGATCTTCTCGAGTTCGCCCGAGACCGCCTCGTTGACCTTGAACATGAAGGCCTGGCGGTCGCGGTTGATCTCCTCGATCTTCATGGTGGCGATGACGGCGCGCATCTGGCCCAGGATGATGTCTTCGGCCTGCCGCTCGATCTCCTGCCGCGTCATCGCCAGCAGGCGCACCGCCGCGTTCATCATCAGCCCCGACTCGTTGCTGATGGCGGCCGTGACGGTCGTGGGGACCGAGACGCGGATGTTCTCCTGCGACAGGGCGCTCTTCAGGTCAATCGGCACGACGAACGGTTCAAGGTCCAGGTACTGGCAGGCCTGAATAACAGGCCACACGAACGACGCGCCCCCGTGGACACACTTGGCGGCGCCGCGGCCGGTCTTCCCGTAGATCACCAGGATCTTGTTCGACGGGCACCGGCGGTAGATCCGGACGAAGAACATCACCAGCGCCAGGACAACGACAAGCAGGACGATCGCCAGGAAGACCTCCGTGGGAAAACCGTCACCCGTGGGAATCTGCATCGGCAGGGGCGCAAGAGAACTCATGGATGGGCCTCCTTTACTCGTCAGTTGGCTCGACCTCGACGGTCGAGGTGTCCAGGAGCCGTTTCACGCGGACCGGCGTGCCGGCCTTCAGTGCCTTGCCTGCGGCGCCGCGGGCCGATACGTAACTGACGGCCCCGCTGACCATCGTCCGGACCTTGCCGGCGCCGGACTCCGGAATATCCATGTACACCGTGGCCGGCTCGCCCACGCAACTGGCGAGTTGCGGCGTGCCCGTTTCCTGGAGCCGGCGCATCAGGTACATCAGGATGGCCACGACAAAGGCCCCGCCGAACGCCCAGGCCAGGGCGTACACGAGCGCCGCGCCCAGCGGTACGTCGTTGTACATGTACAGGGCGCCCGCCCAGCCGAAGAGCGTGCCGCCGGCCACGACCGACCGGAACGAGAGGAGTTTGAAACTGACGGCCGTTTCGTGGGCGTCGACGTCTTCGGCGTGGCCAACATCGTGGTCCACGTCTCCGCCATGGGCCTCGATGTCTGCGGCGTCTGCATCGGCGTCGCCGCCGGCGTCGAGTTCGGCGTCGGCGCCGCTGCCGGCCAGGCCGATCATCGTCATGATGAACTGCCAGATGAAAAGCGCGCTAAAGAAGAAGGCGATGCAGAAGAAGACCTTGTTGGCCGGCGAGAGCCCGGACCATCCGCCTTCCTGCACGACGCCTCCGGCGCCGGCGTCGGAGGGCGGCTCGCCGGCCAGGGCCGCTGACGCAACCGGAAGCAGCCCCGCCACGGCGGCGCCGAACACCAGCGCGATGCAGGGGAAGGCCCGGTTCGATACCGTCAGGCTCAACCGCCACCGCGTCATGGCAAGCCTCCTTTGATCCGAACGGGATCCACGAGTCTGTACGCGGGCGGTCCGGCGGCTATTCTTGAGAAATGCCGGCCTCTCGCCCCGGTGCGGAGCGTAACTCGCCGGCCGGGGGGCGGCAAGACATTTTCAACTGTTCGGCACGGCGCCGCACCCGCCGCCCGAAAACCTTTTGCGGAACGCCGCGCCGGGGCGTATCTTTAAATGGCGTGGCCGGTGCCGCGGCCCGGGCCGGTCGCGCGCGGGTCGCTGGCGCGGGCAGGGGGCAGAACCATGGGCCGACGCGCGATTCTCTCGACCACACTGCTGGCGGCTGCCCTGGCGGCCGGCTGTTTCGAGGGCAAGGCCGACATCACCCTCAACCCCGACGGCACCGGCAAGATCGTCGGCGAGATCACCTTCCAGCCGAGCGGTCCCTGGGCCGTCCGCAGCACCTCGAATCCGGACCTCCAACTCGACGACCCCGAGACCCAGATGAAGGAGAGCGTCCGGAAGATCCTCAAATCGAGCCGCGGCGTCGAGGCGTGGAAAGACGTCTCCTTCAAGCGGCTGCCGGACGACCGCATCCGGTTCACGGGCACGGCGTACTTCAAGGACCTCTCGAAGGTCAGCATCCATCCCGACGACGCCAAGTCGCGGGCCGCCTTCGGCCCCGAGGGCGATAAGGTGCTGATGCTCGTTCTCCACCGCCCCAAGGACCAGGACGACAGCCGCACGTCCTGGAGCAGGTACACCTCCGAGAGCCTGGCCAGACACATGAAGGCCATGCGCCAGAGTTTCCGCGAGGCCAGGGGCCCGATCGGCCTCCAACTCGTCAGCATGCAACTCGACCTGCGGTTCCACGTGCCGGGCCTTCCCGACGAGGCGAAGGGCCTGGAGCAGGTGGGCCGGACGCTCACCTTCAGCACCACGGGCCCGCAACTGCTGCGGCACATGGACAGCCTGGTGGCCGACAACGCGTACCTGCGGCAGATGACCATGACGGGCCAGTCCCTGAGCGGCCGGACGCTCGGCAAGGCACTCAGCAGCAGGATCTTCAGCCAGAAGGGCGAGGTCTGGGCGCGGATGACGGGCTACTTCCGGCCCGGTTTCAACTACGAGGCCGAAGTCAAAGACGCCGAGACGCAAGAGAAAGAGATGCTCATCCGGCTGGGCCTCGAACAGGAGCGGACCTCGCGCCCGTCCTCAAAGCAGCCGAGCCGTTCGAAGACGGATGACCCGAAGAGCGATTCGCCGAAGCACGACGACCCGAAGAAAGCCGACCCGAAGCCGCCCGGCCTGCCGCTGCCGAAAGGGCTGCCGTCGATTCTGCCGTTCTGAGCGGCGCGAGGAGGCCTGCCCGCCGGCCGGCAGGCGGGCCTGTCCGGCAGGGCGGCATGCCCACACGCGTGCGGCCGTGCGGCCGACCCCGCTCACTCCTTCCGCAGCACGGCCAGGGCGAACACGCCGCCCGCGGTGACGCCTTTGCCGCTCGGCTCGAAGCGAACCACCACGGCCGGCTTGCCCTCCGTAAGTCGGCGTGGAACGGGGTACTCGACGACGAAGAGGCGGCCGGGCCTGTTCCGGTTGAGCGTCTGCGTGGCGATGCGCTCGCCGTCCACGATCGCCGTCCACGAGGATGTCGAAGATGCGGTCGCCCGTGTCGTCGCCCCAATACGTGACGGCGACGACGTGGTCGGCCTTCGGATCGACCTCGAGGCGATAACTGAAGAAGCCGCCCTTGCCGGCGTGCCGCCAGGTGCCCGCCTGAAACGGTCCAGACTGGGTGTTCTTGCCCTGGAGGTCGTGGGCCTTCTCGGACGCCGCATCGCCGATGACGACCGAGTCGACGGTCCGCCGCTGGCGGCTGCGGATCTTCTCGATGGCCGCATCGTACTCCGCCACCGCCTTCGAGCCGGGCTTGCCGAAACGCCAGTACACGCCGTAGGGCTCCTCGACGACCCGGTGGATGGGGATGAACGTCACGTCGGTCGGCTGGCCGCTCGTCCGGAACGTCACGGGCTTGGCGGCCGTCGCCTGGATCCACCGCGCCAGGTCCTTGATGTCGCCCCTGAAGACGGGCGTGGGGAAGTCCGGCTCGCGTGCGGCCGTGTCCAGAAGCCCGGCCAGGACGAGGGGGCCGTACATGACGGCGGCGAGCGCCGGATCGTCCTGGATGGCCTCCGCATGCAGTGACATGGGCAACGTCAACTCGGCCGCGTCACCGTCGCTCCACTGCCTCCGGACGGGCAGCCACGACCCCGCCTTCGCCTTGGCGGCGCCGGCGTCCGGCTTGCCGTTGATGGTGAGGGTAGCCCCTTGGGTGGCCCACCACGGGATGCGCAGCACCAGCGTGAACTCGGCAGGCTTGGCGACGGCGACCTTCAGCCGCACGTAGCCGCTGTCGGGATATTCCGTCTCCTGCGACACGCGGACCGCGCCGCCGGGACCGTCCCAGACGACCTCCGCCGGCGCGTACAGGTTCACGTACAGGGCGTCGTCTGAACGGAAGTAGATGTCATCGGCCAGGCTGGCGTAGGCCTGGATGCCCGTCCCGTAGCAGCACGTAAAGGTGGCGAAGGGCGAGCCGTGGCCTTTGCGGAACCCGGTGCCCAGCGGCAGGAAGTAGATGAGCATGCCCGTCTCGGGGTGCTGGCTCACGAGGATGCCGTTGTAGAACGAGCGTTCGAGCATGTCGGCGTAGCGGGGGTCGCCGGTCCAGCGGAGGAGGTAGCGGCAGATCTTCTGCCAGTTATAGGAGGTGCAGAACTCCTGGTTGTGGGCGCCGAGGGTGCCGGCGAGTTCGCCGGGCTTGCCCCAGTGCTCGCCGCGGTTGCTGCCGCCCGTGGCGTAGGTGCGCGTCGTGGCAAGGCGGTCCCAGAAGAACTCGACCGTTTTGCGGTACGCCGGGTCGGCGGTCAGTTCGTAGGCCCGGGCCTCGCCCGCGATCTTGGGGATGTGGGTGTTGGCGTGGCGGCCGGCCAGGTTGTCCTTGCCCTCGCGCAAGGGGTCGACGAACGAGCGGTGCTCGAACCGCCGGGCGAAGTCGAAGTACGTCTGCTCGCCCGTCGAGGCGTACAGGTTCAGGAGCACCTCCTGCATGCCGCCGAACTCGGTGTCGAGGACACGCTGCATGTGGGCGTCGTCAAGCCTGTCGCACCGGCCTTTGAAATAGTCGGCCATCTTCCGCAGCACCTCGAGAGCCTGAACATTGCCCGCATGGGCGTACATCTCCCACAGGCCGACCATGATCTTGTGCATGGTATAGTAGGGGGCCCAGACCTTCTGGCGGGCCTCCAGCCGGTCGAAGAACTCCTCGGGATACGCCGACAGGTACCCGTTGCCGTGCGCAGCCTGGCACTTGGCGAGTTCGGCCACGGTGTAATCGGCGTTCTTCCTGAGCAGCGGGTCGCCGTCCTGCGCGACGATGCGGGCGCACGCCGAGAGGTAGTGCCCGATCGAGTGGCCGCGGAGTTCGCCCTTCGGCGCTTCCCAGCCGCCGTACGGTTCGCCCGGCGTCGGCAGGCCCGCCGCCTGGCGGAACGTCCACAGGTATCGGCCGGGCTCCAGCGCATGCAGGTACCGCCGGTTCCGCTCAAACGCCTCCTTCAGCGGACCGGCCAGGAGCGTCACCCGGCCGTACTCGAACGCCGAGAGTTTGGCGGGCACCTTGTTCTCGACGACAGGATCTCGCTTGACGGCCCCGCAACCCAGCGACGTCGCCGCGAGCACGACGGTCGCAGCGATGAGAAGAAGGTAGTGCATCGGCGAGCCTCCGTGGACTTGTCCGAGTGCGACGGGCAGCCCCGTATCGAATCCCAAGGAGGGTATCACCCCCGCGCCGGACGGTCAACTCTGCAGCCGTCGCGGCGGCTTTTTCACTTGGAAACCGGCCGGCCGTGTGACAAAGTGGTGGGCCGGCGGGCGCGGCACCCGCGCCCGCACGCGGAACGAGGAGACGGCGATGATACGCAAGGCAGTCACGGCGGCGGCCGTCCTGGCGGCGGTCGCCCTCGCGGCCGGATGCATCGAGACGAAGCAGGACCACACGCTGAACCCCGACGGCTCCGGCAAGGTCCTGGTCGAGATGGTCATTCCTCAGATGCCCTTGGGTCTGGGCCCGCCCGACGGGCAGGGCGACGGCGACCTGATGGCCAAGCAGTTCGTCAGACAGATCCTCGACGGATCCAAAGGCCAGTTCGTCAGACAGATCCTCGACGGATCCAAAGGCGTGGACGCCTGGTCCGACGTCCGGTACGAGACGACTCAGGACGGCCGCACCAAGTTCATCGGCACCGCCTACTTCAAGGACTTCGCGCAGGCGAAACTCCAGGCGGGGCAGATGGAGGGCATCTCCTTCACCAAGGACGACAAGGGCGGGATGGTCCTTCTCGTCAAGGAGCAGGAGAACGCCGAGCCGGCGACCCCGCCCAAAGAACTCCCCGAGGAGCAGATGGCCCAGCGCATCCAGGCCGAACGGGCGCAGTATCAGCAGATGCGGCCCATGGTGGCTGCCACCCTCGGCACGATGAAGATGGACGTCTCGTTCCGCCTGCCCGGCACGCTGGCCGAGGTCAACGGCTTCAAGAAAGAGCCGGGCGGCGCCGTCCGCCTGGCCTTCGACGGGGCCCAGATGCTCAAAGCCCTGGACGAACTCATGGCCGACGACGCCTACGTCCGCCAGAACGTCCTCGCAGGCGAAAAGGGCGCCGGCGGTCCCCAGATGGACCCGCCGACGCGCGAGAAACTCTTCGGCACCAAGGGCCCCCTGCGGGCACGCGTGACCGGGCCCTTCCAACCTCTCTTCCCGTACGAGTCGGAGGCGGCGGCGGCCAGGGCGGCGTATCCCGCGATGATCGAGCGCCTGGGCCTCAACAACCTCCCCGCCCCCCCGCCCACGCCGACCCTGCCCCCCGGCTTCGGCCTTCCCGAGGGACGCAAGGGGATCGGGGGCTAGGGCGCCGCGCAAAGAGCGGCACAACAGGATTGAGGAAGGCGCTCTGGCCGCCCCGGACCTGCGCGGTATAATCCTTAGGCAGGGCCATCGAAGGAGGCGTGCGATGAAGTTCTATTCGTTCCAGATCGTCATCGAGAAGGAGCCGGAGGACGAAGGCTACTACGCCTACAGTCCGACGCTGCCCGGCTGCTTCAGCAACGGCCGGACCATCGAGGACGCCAAACGCAACATCCGCCTCGCCATCGAGCAGCATCTTGCCTCTCTGTTGGCTCACGCCCAACCCGTCCCCCAGAGCGAGAGCCTTGTGCACGTCGAGGAACTGACCGTCGGGATGCCCGAATGAGCCGCATGCCCCAGGTGACGGCACGTGAACTCCTGCGGTTCCTGAAGGCCCAAGGTTTCGCTGAGGATCGACAGACCGGAAGTCACCTGACGCTGTGGCACGAGGGGCGCCAAGTGTCCGTCACGGTTCCAGTGCACACCGGTTGCGACGTGGGTCGCGGCTTGGCCGTTCGTATCCTCAAGGACGCCGGGTTCTCCGTGCAAGATTTCCTGCGCCTGCGGTGAGGCGCGCCAGGTCCGCAGGGCCGCCGTGCAGCCACGTCAAGAGACCTGCGTCGGACCGCTCAGGCTGAAGCGCTGCGGCGGCGCCAGAGCATCGCCACGGCCAGCATCGCGGCATAGGCGGCCAGCGCCCAGTACAGCACCTGCACCATCAGGCCCGTGTACTCGTCGAGGACCACCGCCAGCGGGTAGTAGACCGTGAAGGCGGCCACGAGCGCAAGCGACTGGTGGGCGGCGAACGTCCGGCCCCACCCCAGCCACAGGTACAGGGCCGCCAGAACGAGCGTCGCCACGGCCGCCAGGACAAAGCACGCCGTAAAACTCGTCAGGTGGTCCGACAGGTACGCGACGAACGTGTAGAACAGGTAGTACGCCACCACCAGGACGCCCAGGCTGAACAGGTGCGTCTCCCGCCCCAGGAGCATCCACGTGACGACGAGCCCTGCGGCCAGGAGCATCAGCCCCAGCGGCGCCTCATGCAGCAGCCGCGCCACGTACCACCCCGGCTGTGTGATGTCGGGCAGGATGACGCCCATCCCCAGGCTCGTAACGGCCGACGACATGTCCCACTCCAGGACCATCGGCTCGCCGTCGGCCGGCGAGGCCGTGCGGACGTGCGGGGTCACCGAGCCGATGGGCAGGCCCATGTGGTCTTCCCAGGTGAAGCGGCTGTCGCCTTTCTCCTTATCGGGGTGGATGCGCATCGTGACCTTGTACTGCTCGCGGTGGGCCATGTGGGCCGGCGTGTAGCGGACGAACTCCATGCCGCGCGAGGCGTAGGCGATGCCGACCTGCACCTGCTGCCCCGCCTTCATCGCCATGGTCCAGGTCTGCGCGTTCTCCTTCAGGACGAGGTTCTCGGTCCAGTCGGCGCCGTCCACCTTGATGGTGAACTGGTCGTAGATGCCGTGGTCGGCGGGCATGGGGAAGCGGAACTCGGCCTCCGTCTCGGAGTCGCTTCGGTTCTTGACGGTGTAGGCGAGGCGCCACGCGTCCTCGTAGCAGGTGTAGAAGGCCGAGCCCTTGCGTCGGTAGTTCATGCGGACGTCGATCTCGACGGAGCCGCGGACAATCGAGTTCTGGGGGACCGCCTTTCGGGCCTTGCGTTTGACCTTGACGGGGTTCTCGCCGACCTGGTCGGCGTCGCCGGAGCCGATCTCGTCTTCGGGCACCTGCCGCCCGTCCTTGAAGAGGATGAACGTCTTCTCCTCGGTCACGTAGTGGTGGACGGCGAGTTCGCGCTGCTGGTGCGGCTCGCCCCAGTTGGTCCGCATGGCCTGGGCGTTCTGCTGAGTGACCTGGCCGTGTTTCTCGCTGAACAGGCCCGACTGCACAAGCATAGCCCCGCCGAGGGCCGCCACCAGCGTCGCCCCCACCAGCAGCGTGATCAGACCTTGGGCGAGTCCCATGACGACGGCCCGCCACCCGCCGTGCTCCTGGGCCTCGGCCACACCGCGCCGCCAGGATTTCGACAAGAGCAGCAGGACGGCCGCAGCCAGCGCGGCCAGGCCGGCCGCCAGAACGATCTCGGCCTTGCCTCCAAAAAACTCGTGAAGCAGATTGAGGACGTGACGGTACACGACGAACCTCCTCCTGGGTCGGACGAACGGTGGCGCACAGGTCGCGTCGCAGGCACTCGAAATGACGCATCGGACAGGCCGTCGGCAGGCAGGCACCGCCACGCAGTTTGATACCGCGCGGCGGCGGACGTGTCAACGAGAAACACCGGCTCCGGGAAAAGAAAAACGTGCCGCACGCCCTGCTCGTGGCCGACCGCCGCGCCCCGCCCGGGGGATTTACGGCGCGTCCTCGGGCGGGTCGAAGTCGCGCCAGGTCAGTTCCGTCTCGAACCGCTGGTACTGGCGAAGGTAGTGCAGTTGCGAGAGGTGCCAGCCGGCGGTCCCGTCGTACCCGGACGCCAGGCAGACGGCGGCTTCGAGCGAGTGGTACCCGACGGCCCAGGGCAACCAGACCTCGTCGGGAGGACTCGGCGAGGCCGCCTGCTCCAGGTGCCGCATCAGAAAATCCATCTCGGTCTCATCCGGCTGACGGGCCGCAGGCGTCGCGAACCGGGCCGCCGCTACGGCACAGTACACCTTGTCCCAGTCGCCCAGGGCCAGCCACGCGGTCCGGCTCGACCCGCGCATGTTTCCATATTGGGTCAAGAGTTGCCGAAGGTGCGCATCGAGCGCCGCCACGAACTGTTCCCACGGCTTGGCCGGGATGGAGAACGCATCGAGGTTCACGACACCGACCCCTGCAAGCCCCGCCTGTTCGGCCACATCGAGGTTCACGACACCGACCCCTGCAAGCCCCGCCTGTTCGGCCACGGCGCGGTGCCTCAGGACCTGGAACATCGAGCGGGCGTCGAGCGAGGCGTCGAGCCACGTGGAGTCGCCCCTGGCGGCGGAGGTCAGGTTCCGGGTGAGGTTCTGGCCCAGTTGCTTGAGCGCGGCCTTGTAGGCCGGGCCCACCAGGTTGGCGGCGATCTGCGCGTGCTCCGGCCCGGGGAGCCGAAGTTCGGCCAACTTGCGGAACGGCCCGAAGAACACATCCAGGTCGCTTCGCAGCGTCTTCGTGTCGGCCGAGGGGTCCAGGATGATCTTCTCCATCCGGCGGACGAGTTGCCCGTACAACGGTCCGGCCT
>Ga0111218_1047_pt1 | contig 10300 bp, 4 predicted proteins | sample DeeMarSWOR152_54_FD_80369 | JGI IMG/M metagenome (GOLD analysis project Ga0111218, IMG submission 80369) | Planctomycetes bacterium DG_20 | reverse complement strand
CACGACCCAGTCGGTGGTGTCGATCACGCCGTCCGAGACGTTCTGGATCTCGACGTACCGCGCGAGGCCGGTCGAGACCTCGGTGACGAGGAGGCCTGCCTGGCCTTCGGCGATCTCGTCGAGCCACTCGTCGTCGTTGTAGCCCAGCGCGGTCCACGCGAGGGGGTCTTCGCCGTCGGTCGGTACGTGAAAGGTTGCGGCGTCATCGTCGGCCACCAGCGTCTGCGAGGCGAAGGGTGTGCCGCCGACGGTGGTCCAGGCGCCCTGCCACGGCGAATACGCCGCCTCGTATCCGCCCAGGCGGACCGTGGCCGTGCGTGCGGCGTCGGCCGTGCCCGTCAGGGTTACGGTTTCCTCGGTAGTGTAGTCGTAGCCCTGGGATTGGGCGAGGCCGCTGGCGACCGTCAAGTCGTCCGACGGAATGAGCGAGAGGATGTGTGCGCGCCGGGCGGCCGCATAGTTTTTCATGCTCTGGATGGTGGCGGGCGGCACGAAGCCGCCGAGCACCTGGTCCAGGAGTGGGTTGATGGTTTCGGGGGCGAAGGTGGTCTCGGCCTGCTGCTTGAGTATCTGGTAGTATCGCTGCGCGAACTCCGGCCACTTCATAAACCGGTCGAGGGCCGGGATCGCGCTGGTGGGGAACAGGCCCTCGGGGGTTTGCGTCGCGGGGCTGCTGGTGCCCGCCCCCAGAACGGTGTCGAGGTCGTGGACCAGCAGGGAGAACCGGGGGTCCTGCGTCCCCCGGTACATGGAGTAGTCGTCGCCGATGTAATGCCCCTGGCTGCCGACGCCGCCCAGGCTGTTCTCCCGGTTGGCGATCAGCAGGTTCACCGCGAAGTAGGTGAGCCACTCATCGACGTTGACGACGCGGCTGACCTCGGCGGCGTACTGGTCGTCGGGCGTGGTGTTGAGGACACGGACGAGTTCAATCAGGTCGGTCCAGTCGTCCTGTGCGGCGTTGGTCTGCTTCTCGTAACTCATGCGGTACGAATCGGGGTCGTCGTCGATGTAGCGGAGGTCGGCGTCGGGTGAGGCCGTCCAGATGCCCTTGTACATGTTGCCGCCCGAGTCGCCGGGGAAGTGGGCGCCGGCGAACTCGCTGTTGTAGGGGGAGATGCGGAAGTACGAGCCGCCCTGCGGGGGGCCCTCGCCGGCGCCGTTCAGGCCGTTCGTCAGCAGCAGGACGGGCGCGCCGTCGGCGGCCGGAAGACCGGCGACCTGGAAGATCGCCGCCGCGGCCATCTGGCTGTAGGCGCGATGCATATTGAAATCGACGGCGCTGAGGTCATACCACGTGTCGTCGGTCGGGACGTTGACGCGGTAGTTGTGCGGATGCGAGCCCCGGGTGCTTTCGCCGCGGTTGCGCACGCCCACCTGGTACCGCAGCCTGGCGCCCGTGCCGTCGAAGGTGATGAACGTGGCGTTCATCTCGGCGTTGCTGTAGTTCTTGGGGTGCCCGTCGTCGTGCTGGTCGAGCCAGGCGTCGAGTTCGTCCTGGAGGATGACGAGGCGGTAGATGGGCTGGCTGTCGAAGTGCCATTCGGCCGGCACGAAGGAGTTGTCGATCTGGAAGTAGGCGTTGGCGCCCTGGGCGCCGCCCGGGTCGGTCGGGCCGGGCCACGTGCGGGTGTGGGCGGCCGCGTCGGTCGCCTTGACGTAGAACTCGACGATGGTGAGGTTGGTTGCGAGCGGCCCGATGGTGGCGCCGTAGACGCCGTCGCCGGCCAGGGCGTCGCCGTGGAGGCCGTCGTCGGCCATCGGCACGGGCGTGAACGCCGCCGGCCCGCCGTCGATCCGCCAGTGCAGCGTTACGGTCTGAGGCGCCGGCAGTTCGTCCACGATGCGGGCCGTGATCGTGACGGGGTCCAACGTCGAAGGCACGAGCGGCCAGTGCCCGACGTCGAGGATCATGGGGGCGATGTCGGTCGAGGCGGCCGAGTTGGCCGCGCCCGGCGTGCCCTCGGCGGCGAGGCTCTCGGTCCAGTTCTGGCCCTGGTTGTTCGAGACGGCGGGGTTGCGGAGTTCGAGGCTCTTGCCCCCGCCGTCGGCCCCCGTGACCCAGGACCATCCGCGGTACCAGGTGGGGTTGGCCGGGTCCACAGGGCCCCGCTCGCGTCGTGCCCAGTCGCCCTCGTCGGCGTACTCGACGATGTCGATGCGCGTGCCGAGGGCGTCTTCGAGTTCGATGTCCTCTCCGGAGTTCGCCAGGCGACCGTCCCATCCCGCCGGGCCGCCGATGAGGTTGCCGGTGAACTCGGTGTACTTGGCCAGGAAGGCCGCCGTGTCGGCCGCCACCACCAGGTAGTCGCCGCCGGCGAGCGTCACGTCGGGCAACGTGTAGTTGACGCCGCGGTTCAGGCGCCAGCCGTTCAGGTTGACCGGGTCGATGCCGGTGTTGTAGAGTTCGATCCACTCGTTGGCGAGGTCTTCGGCCACGTAGCCCGGGTCGCCGAGGCGGCCGTACCCGGGGTGGTACATGATCTCGTTGATGACGATGTCGGTTGCGTCGAGCAGCAGACGCGGTTCCATCGACTCGAAGACGGGTGCCGCGCCGGCGCGCAGACGCTGCCCCTGCTTGCGGCTGTCATGCGGCATTCATGCTCTCCAGGACGACCGGGCCCCCCGTGGGCCCCTCGTCCCCACCTTGTTTAGTACGCTCATGGCCCCTCTTTGGGCGGCCGAATCACGGATCCTGCATGGCGATGCCGCTCATGGTGGGTGACCACGTCGAGGCGTGCGCCGCCGGCCCGGGCCGCCGCATGCCGTTTCCTGCCGGCCCGATCAACTCCGGATAGGTGCTGACGCCACTTTGTCAACTCTACCATTTGGTAGGTTTTCGAGGGCAACAAACCTCGTTTTTGAGCGAATATTGCGGGTGGCGATGTCCCGAAACCCGAAGTTGACAAAGTAGCACTAATTCAGCCAGAATCCATTCCTGGACCGGTCCACCGACCGGGAAGAGATAGGTCCGGCACCGCCCCACCGCCCCGTGCGCTTACTCCTCACCCGCGCAACCATGGCTAAAGTATAGCGTAATCCGGGCCAAAAGTCAAATCAGCCGGGCTTTGCGGTCTCCCCCAATCATCGGTTCCGGTTGCCCGCCGTGCTCGGGCTGGGGCTCTCTGCGAACCGACTCCGCATCGTGCTGCACCGGATTCTGCACCGCCTGCCGGGCTAGGCCCCATCGCGGGAGAGTCCGGGGGAGACCTCGTGCGCCGAGGGGGCGACCGGCGCATCGGCGGGCGCGGGCCTGACCATTCGCACCAGGCGATTCGCGTCCTCCACGACCATGTAGAGGCAGGGCACCAGCAGCAGCGTGATGAAGGTGCCAAACACGATACCGTACCCCAGCGACAGGGCCATGGGGATCATGAACCTTGCCTGGCGCGACGTCTCGAAGATCATCGGCGACAGGCCGCCGTACGTCGTGAGCGTGGTCAGCAGGATGGGGCGGAAGCGGCGGATGCCCGCCTGGTGGATGGCCTCGAACGCGCCGGCGCCCTGTTTGCGTAACCGGTTGGCGTAGTCGATCAGGACGAGCGAGTCGTTGACGACCACGCCCGCCAGGGCCACGACGCCCATCATGCTCATGATGCTGAGGTTGTAGCCCATGATCAGGTGACCCACGACGGCGCCGACGATGCCGAACGGGATCGCCACCATGACGATGAGCGGCTGGACGTAACTGCCGAAGGGGATGGCCAGGAGGACGTAGATGGCCAGCAGCGCCATGACAAACCCCAGGAGCAGGCTCTGCATGCTCTCGCGGAGGTCGGCCTGGCGGCCCTCGTAACTGTAGCCGAGGCCGGGGTAGTCGCGCATGAGTTGCGGGAGGATCCGGTTGCTCAGGGCGGCCTCGACCTTGCTGGTCTCGCCGATGGGCTCGACGTTGGCCGTGACGGTCACGGTGCGTCGGGCCTCGCGCCGGGTGATGGTCGTGTACGCCCGGCCGCGCTCCACCCGGGCGACCTGCCGCAGCGGCACGTCGCGGCCGGCGGGCGTCCGGATGAGTAGTTGCTCGATGTCGTACTCGCTGAGGCGCTCGGACTCGGGCAGGCGGACCTTGACCTTGATCTCGTTTCGCCCGCGCTGTTGGCGCAGGGCCTCGGCCCCGTAGAAGGCGTTGCGGACCTGGCGGGCCACCTCCCAGGCGGTCAGGCCGAGGCTGTGGCCCTCGGGGCGGAGCGTGAAGTTCAACTGCTGCTTGCCGGGCGTATAGCCGTCGTCGATATCCGTGACGTTTGGGAAGGCCTCCAGGATTTCCGCCAACTGGGCGCCGGCGCGGTCGAGGACCTCGATGTTGCGGTGGCTGAGTTCAACGGTCAGCGACGGGCCGCCGCCCGGGCCGCCCCGGTCAGACTCGTACCGGAGCGACTCGAGGCCGACGATCTGGCCGACCCGTTCGCGCCACTGTTGGGTGAACTCGGCGGTGCTGATGGGTCGGACACCGGGTTTGGTCAGGTAGGCGCGGATCTCGACGACGTTTTCGCGGATCAGCGTGAAGACGCCCTCGAGCAGGCGGTCCTTGCCGTTCTCGGCCGCCACCGCCTTGGCCGCATCCTCGAGGCGGTCGCGGACGCCGACCACGCGGTCCAGGGGGCTCCCGACAGGCAGCACCGCCGAGGCAAAGGCGTAATCGGCCTCGACCTTGGGCATGAGGATCATGCCGATGCGGCCGCTCCAGACGTAGCCCAGAACCACCGCCAGAATCGCCAGGCCCGTCGCGATGGTGAAGTAGCGGACCCGCAGGCAGAGGTCCATGAACGGCCCGTAGCCGTTCTCGATGAATCGCGCGAAGGCCCTGCTGAATCGCTGCTGCCGAAGGTGCAGCCAGTGGCCGGCGCGGGTGCGGCCGCCCTCCCTCGCGTGGGCCAGATGGGCCGGCAGCACGAACAGGGCCTCGACCCACGAGATGGTGAAGACGGTAAGGACCACCATCGGGATGGCGATCCAGATCTTGCCGATCACGCCCGGAACGAACATCAGGGGCAGAAACGCGACGAGGTTCGTGAGGATGCTGAACGACACGGGCAGGGCCACGTCGCGTGCCCCAAGGATCGCCGCTTCGACGAACCCCATGCCGCGCCGGCGGTAGTCGTAGATGTTCTCGCCCACAACAATCGCGTCGTCCACGACGATGCCCAGGGTGATGATGAACGCGAACATCGACATCATGTTGATCGTCACGCTTACGAGCGGCAGGAACAGGAACGCGCCCAGGAACGAGATGGGAATGCCCATCGTCACCCAGAACGCCAGGCGCATCTCGAGGAACAGCCCGAGCACCAGAAGCACGAGCACGAGCCCGTAGAAGGCGTTCTTCAGGAGGAGTTCCAGGCGTTGGCGGTAGATGTCGGAGCGGTCGTTGCGGATGCCGTACTCGACGCCGGGCGGGAGGTCGGGGGCGATCTCGGTCATGGCCCGCCGGACGGCGTCCGAGACGCCGATGGGCGTCTGCTCGCCGACGCGGTAGACGGCGACGCCCATGGCGCGGGCGCCGTTGTACGTGCCCACCGAGTCGGTATCCTCGAACGTGTCGCGCACGGCCGCGATGTCGTCGAGGCGCACCACCGTGCCCTCGAACGTGGTGACGATGGGGATGCCTGCAAACTCGTGGGCCCAGTCGCGGCGCTCCTTGACGCGCAGGAGGATCTCCCCGCCGCGCGTCTCGATCTTGCCGCCGGGCAGTTCGACCGACGTCGCGGCGATCTTGCGGGCCACGTCGTCGAGCGTCAGGCCGTACGCCCGCAGGTTCGCCTCCGGGACCTCGATGTGGACCTCGTACTCCCGGCCGCCCTCGATCTCGATCTGGGTGATCCCCGGGTCCAGGAGCAGCCGGTCGCGGACCTGCTCGGCGATCTCGCGTATCGCCCACTCGCCCGCGTGGCCGTACACCTCGACGGTGAGCACGTCGCGCCGCCGGATTTCGAGCACCACTTCCGGCTCCTCGGCCTCTTCCGGGAACGTGGTGATGCGGTCGATCTCCTGCTTGATGTCCTGGTACACCCTCTGTTGGTCGGCGTCCTCGAAGAGTTCCGCCGAGACGCTGCCCCGTCCCTCGGTGGCGATGGCGCTGACCTCCTTGACGCCGTCGATGCCGCGGATGGCTTCCTCGATGACCAGGATGATGCCGCGCTCCACCTCCTCGGGGCTGGCGCCGGGGTACGGCACCGAGACGGTCACCGTGTCGAGGTCGAAGTCCGGGAATACTTCCTGCTTGATCCGGCTGGCAACGATGAACCCGCCGACCAGAAAGACCAGCATCAGCAGGTTGGGGGTGACACGGTTACGGACCATCCAGGCCATGGGGCCCGGCTTCGCCTCCGGAATCGAGGGGGAACTCATCAGGGGGTCGCCTCCGCGGGGGCAGCGTGCGGCGTGCTTGCGTCGGCGGGGGCCGTGGCGGGCGCCTCGTCCGTCCGGACGCGAAGCGGCATGCCCTCGACGGGCGCCGCCAGGTCCGTCGCCACCAGGCGGTCATCGGCCTCGATCCCTTCAGTGACCAGCACGTAATCGGGGGCCCTGAAGGCAATCGTGGCCGGACGGATCTCGAGCCGGTCGTCGCGGTTCATGACCCAGACGCGGTTGCCGTCGCGGAGGAGGCTGCGGCTGACGGCTGCCGCCGACTCCAGTTCCGTGCCCTCGATTTCCACGCGGACGTAACTGCCGATCAGGAGGGGGGGCTGGCCGCGGTTCGCCTCGGCCAGCGCGAGGGGGTCCGCGACGCAGACCAGGAGGCGGGCCATGCGGCCTTGTTCCTCGAGGTCGCTCGTCAGCCGGCAGACGCGCCCGGTCCGGAACCGGTCGGGCCCCCAGGCCGCCTCGCTGTAGACGCGCACGAGGGCCCCTTGGTCGGCCGTCGTTTGCGGGATGCGGATCCACTTGAGTTGGTCCACGGGAACGGCCACGTCGATCCAGTACTCGTCGGTGCCGACCAGGGTGGCGAGCGGGGTGGCCGTGGAGACCGTGGCGCCGAGGTTGACGTCTCTGGACCTGACGACGGCGTTGAAGGGGGCCCGGATGGTCGTCCGCTGGAGGTCGAGCGTCGCTTGCCGCAGGGCGCTGCGGGCCTCGCGGGTGGCGGCCTGGGCGGCTTTGGAGGCGACTTCGGCGTCCTTGAAGGCGGCCTTGGCGGCCTGCTCGGCCGCCTGGGCGGTTCGGAACTGGGGCTCGCGCAGGACGAGTTCCTCCTCGGCCTTGCTGACGTTTTCCCCGAGCAGTTCATATTCACGCCGGGCGATATCCTGCTGGCCGAGTTCGAGTTTCAGGTCGCCTTCGGCGCGGGCCACGGCGCTCTTGCGCTGCTCGATGGCGAGTTCGGCCTGCTCGGCGGCGAGTTCCGACTGCTCCACGGCGAGGTTGGCCTGCTCGACGGCCAACGTGTAGTCCTCCCTGTCGACCTGGAGCAGGATCTCGCCCGCGCGGAAGCGGCCGCCCGGAAGAAACTCGGCGCTCACCTCGACGATTTCGCCGCCCACTCGCGGGTGCAGGTCCACCGACCGGGCCGGGCAGACGGTCCCCATGGCATGCACGACCGGCCGGTGCCGCGAAAACGCCACCTCCTCGACTTCCACCAGGCGCGCCCGCCGCGCCGGCGGCCTCTGCGCGGCTTCCGGGCCCGTGGCGATGAGGTGGGTGGCCAGCAGGGCCCCGCCGGCCAGGACGGCGAGTGCCAGCAGGACCTGCAGAATCACGCCGACCACGCGCCGCCCGCGGCGCCTCGGCGCAGCGTGAGTCGCGACCTCGTTGGCATCCGCTGAAGCACCTTGCGGTTTCGGCGTCATGTTCTTGACCTCGTTCGAGTCTCGTATTCGCGGCGGAGTCACCTGGCCGCGCGTGCGTCGCCGCCGGCGGCCGGGCGCGCCATCTCCCATCCCCCGCCGAGGGCCCGGTACAGGTTGATCCGGAACTGGACCAATTCGCGCTGGGCCTGGATCCGGGTCCGCTGGAGGTGCTGCTGGGACTTCAGCGCGTCCAGGACGCGCAGGTAATCGAGGTTGACGTACTGCTGGCGCGTCTGCTCGGTGGCCTTCGCCGCCAGGTCGAGTTGCTGATCGAGACTGGCCAGGAACCGCTGCTGCTGGCGTTCCTGGACGAGGGCGTCTTCGACTTCCTTGAGCGACTCAAGGACCGCCTGGCCGTAGGCGTGAAGCCGCTCCGACGCCGCCGCACGCGTGCGGTCGACTTCGGCCTCCCGCTCCCCGCCGTCGAACAGCGGGGCGGTCAGGTTGGCGGCGAGACCGGCCAACCAGTTGTCGAAGAGGTTGCGGACCTCTTCGGCGGACGTGTCCGCGCCGGCGGCCAGGCTGATCCGCGGGAAGCGGTCGGCCACGGCCGCCGCCACACGCTGGTCGGCCTCCTGCAAACGATGGTAGGCGCCGCGGATGTCGGGCCGTTTCCGGATTAACTCCGCGGGAAGGCCCGTCCGCGGCGCGGGAGGCAGCGCCGGCAACTCGCCCTCGGCCCGCGCGGCCAGGGCGGCCGGCGGGCGGCCCGTCAGGATCGCCAACTGGTGCTCCAGCACCCGGAGCCGCGATTCCGTCTGGACCTGCTCGGCCCGAGTCGCTTCCACCAGTTGACGCTGCTGAAGCACGTCGACCGCCGAGACCTTCCCGCGACGGAAACGCAGCGTCACCAACTCCAGGTACTCCTCGTTGGTCCGGATCTGCGAGTCGAGCAGGGCGATCTGGCCCCGGAGTTCGAGGATCCCGTACCACGTGCCGGCGACCTCGGCGGCCAAGGTGATGGCGGCGGCGGCCAGGTCCTCGCGGCTGGCGCTCACCTCCAGTTCGGCGGCCTTGGCGGTCGACCGCACGCGCCCCCACAGGTCCACCTCGTAGCCGGCCGCCAGGCCCAGCGAGAACGATTTCTGGTAGTCCCTCGGCCGGCCGGCCGTGACGGTCCGCGTCCGTTCCGCGCCGGCGGTGCCGGTCAGGCTCGGGTAGAGGTCCGCCCCGGCGCGCCGGGCGACCGCAGCGGCCTGGTCGAGGCGGTCCCAGGTGGCCCGAAGGTTCAGGTTCCCCGCGAGGGCCTGCTCGACGAGCGCGTTGAGTTGCGCGTCGCCGAGCGCGAGCCACCACTTCTCGGGAACGGGTTCCGTGCCGGTGTGCGAGAACGTCTCGGGCAGGACGACGGGCGGCGCCGCGTCTTTCGCCTGCGGGGCGCATGAGGGAAGCACCCCCAGAACCAGGCACAGTGCCAGCAGCGGCCGAGGCCGATCGCGACGTCGCTGGGTCGGGCGGCTCATGGGCGATGCTCCCGTTCGGCTTCCTCGCGGATGGCGCGAATCCCCGCCAGCGAGAACCGCACGATGTGGTCGGCGTAGGCGTCGATGTCGTTGATCGCGAGCGGGCCGTCCTTTCCGAGCCTGCGGCTCAGCCGTCGTCTCCTCATCAGGTCGAGGCACTGGCTCATGATGCTGATCTGGCAGTACCGGACCTGCGTATCGGAGGCCCGCGGGCCGAGCAGTTCCCGGACGAGGGCGTTCATCCGTTCTCGCAGCGGCTGGATGGTGTCCCGCATCGCCTCGTGGAGGAGGCCGGTCGGATTCGAGAGTTCGGTGCAGATGATGGCGAACTCGCAACTTGCCTCGTCGGATATCCGGCGGAGCAGGGCGGTGATGCGGGCCCGAAGCCGCTCCTCGGGCGGGGCGCCGTCGCCTGCGCCCCCGTCCGGAGGGTAGGTCTGAAGCGACGTCTGAAACGAGTGGCGCCACGCCTCGACGTACAGGCTTTCCTTGTCGCCGAAGTGGTAGTTGACGGCCGCAATGTTGGCCCCCGCACGGCCGCAGATCTCGGCGATCGTCGCATCGCGGTACCCTTTCTCGGCGAACACCTTGCAGGCGCTGTCCAGAAGGCGTTGGTGAGTGTCCTGGGATTGCTTCCTGGCTAAGGCCATCCCGAATTCCTGCCTGTCCAACGGACATTTTAATCGGCCATTTGACAAAGTCAACCCGGTTTCTGCGACCAGGCGGGAAATTTCCCGGACTTCAGCCCCTCCTCGTACGCGTTCCGGCAACGGGGGTGGCGCCGTGGACGGACCTTTGTCAACTTCGCGCCGCTCCCACCGCCCGGTGGGCACGATTGCCCGCCGCGCCGGACCTCGACGCTGCCCCAGGGCGCGACAAGAATTCCTGGCACAGGATGGTCGCGCGGCCTGCCCGCCGGCCGGCAGGCGGACCCGGACCTGTGCGCAGGCGCGCCGTGCCTTTGTAGCGCGGGGGTTTATCCCCGTACGTGTTTATCCCCGTACGTGTTTAGCGTTGTCATTCTGAGGCCCGCTTGCGGGCCGAAGAATCTCG
>Ga0111218_1305_pt1 | contig 10342 bp, 12 predicted proteins | sample DeeMarSWOR152_54_FD_80369 | JGI IMG/M metagenome (GOLD analysis project Ga0111218, IMG submission 80369) | Planctomycetes bacterium DG_20 | reverse complement strand
TGACGGCGGAGTAGCCCGGAGTCTCCGTTTCGAGAGAGGGATTCTGGGGTCAGGAGCAACCGCAAAGGTTGCTCCCGGACCCCAGAAAAACGCGCCAAAACTCTCGAAATCTCTGTTGAACGACCCCCCGAAATTCAACGAGCCCGTCCGTCTTGGGCCCCGAAAGGGCCTCGAACCATCGCAAGTCCAGTCCACCTCGGCGGCACACGGTGGCGCTGGTTGGCCGGTTCAAACAGCCTCCCGGTCCCCCGAGTCGAAGGAGTTTCAGGCGCTAAGTCTGGCGGATGGAGTTTTCGGGAGGCACAGCTGATTCTGCGAGATTTTGGGAAACTGTAGCACGGCAACCGGCACAAAGGGGCGTAATATATTGGACCATAGACAGTTACGCGGACATGTGTCCTTCTGAAGTTGTGGCGACAGCCGCTGCCTACTCCCCACTGCGTCTCAAGACAGATCTGAGGCATCCAGCGCGAGGGTTTCGCGCGACGGACCCCAAGGAACTCCCGGTAGACTTGCTACAGTCTCGATTTTGGACATATTTCCTTGAACCTTCCAGGAGCGGGAACCGTTACCGTCATGAGACGAGGATGGGTGCCAAGGGCGAAGAAAGCGACGACGGGCTCATGCGGGCGTTCCAAAGGGGCGACGTGGGCGCCTTCGAGACGCTCGTGCGGAGATACCATGCACCCCTCACAGCGTTCACCGAGTCGCTGACCGGGGACCCCTCGGAGGCGGACGATGTGGTGCAGATGACCTTCGTGAAGGTGTATGAGCACTACCGCGACTACATTCCCATGGGGCGCTTCCGGGCGTGGATCTACGCCGTCGCGCGAAACCTGTGTATGGACACGCTGCGTCAGCCCCGGCCGGCGAGTCTGGACCTGGATATGCCCCTGGTGCTATGGTCCGGCACAAGGGGTTATGTCGAACGCACGTCCAACGAGGCCTGGGCGGAACGCTCCGCGCAATTGAATCAAATCAGGCGGGCGGCAGATCGGCTGCCGGCCGCGATGAAGGAGGCGGTTGAACTGAAATACGTTCACGGCCTGAAGGCGCGAGAGATCGCCGAAGTGCAGAAGTGCCCTGTCGGCACCGTCAAATCTCGTCTCCACCGCGCCTTGCAGCGCCTCGGGCAGATGGTCGGGAGCCGGGGGCCTCGGAATCCCCGGGCTCCAGGATAGGAGGAGAAGTCATGGGTGTTTTTAGAAGGCTCTCAGACATCGTGACGGCCAACGTGAACGACATGTTGGACCGCGCGGAGAACCCGGAGAAGATGATCAAGCAGATCGTCCGGGAGATGGAGGAGGCCGTCCAGGCCGCCAAGCGCAACGTGGCGGAGGCGATGGCCAGCCAGAAGAAGCTTGAGAAGGAACTGGAGACCGGCAAGCGCCTGCGCGACGAATGGCAGCGAAAGGCGCAGCAGGCCGTGGAAATGGACAGGGAGGATCTCGCTCGCGAGGCCCTGATCCGGAAGAGGGAGCAGGAACACGTGATCGCTGCCCTGGAGCCGCAGTTGGACTCCACCCGTAAGAGCACGGACAGCATGCGCCAGACGCTCAAGGCCCTCTCGGCGAAACTGGCCGACGCGAAGCGACAGAAGACGCTCCTGGTCGCCCGCAAGAAGACGGCGGAAGCACGGATCTCGGCGGAGGACAAACTCAGCAAGGGGGCAAGGAAAAGCAAGATCGACTCATTCGCCCGGTTCGACCGCATGGAGGAGGTGGTGGCTGATCGCGAGCGGGAGGCCGATGCCCTCCAGGAGATCACCGCCGGCGAGATGGCCGTAGAGACGGAACTCGAGGGGCTGGACGGAGACAACGATACCGACATCGAGATCGAACTGGAAGCGCTGAAGGAGAAGGCCAAGAAGGGAAAGCCGGCAAGAGGGAAGTAGGTTGTTTCAGTGCCGTTGGAGGGAGGATGGCTGTCCGATAGGATTGCCGGTGCCTGCCGGCCTCTTGCGAGGTCGGCAGGTTTTCGTCGGAAGGCACGCCTGACGGAGGGGTGGAATGATCGGCCGGCGGCTCGGCGGGTTCGAAATCGTCGAGGAGATCGGCCGTGGCGGCATGGGCGTGGTGTACAGGGCCCGGCAGCTCTCCCTGGACCGCGACGTGGCGTTCAAGACGCTGGCGTCCGAGTTGACCATTGACGAGGCGGCGCTGGAGCGGTTTCGCCACGAGGCGCACATCGCGGCGCGCATCAATCACCCCAACCTGGTCCAGATCCACGATGTCGGGCGCGAGGACGACGTCCACTACTTCGCCATGGAGTTGGTTCCGGGCGAAAGCCTGGAAAAACTCATCCGCCGCGAGGGGCCCCTGGACTACAGACAAGCCTGTCTCATCGCCAAACAGATCGCCGACGGCCTGGGCGCGCTGCACGCGGGCGGAATCGTTCACCGCGACCTCAAACCCTCCAACATCCTGCTCACGTCGTCCTTGGTGGTCAAGATCAGCGACTTCGGCGTGTCGCGCCTCCAGGGCAGCGCCGCAGGGCTGACCCGCGACGGCCGCACCGTGGGCACGGCCTATTACATGTCGCCGGAGCAGGCCCGCGGGGACGAAGTGGATGGGCGCAGCGACATCTACTCGTTCGGCATCGTCCTCTACCAGATGCTCGCCGGGGACCTCCCCTTCACGGGCGACACGCCGCTGGCGGTGATGAGGAAACAATGCGACGAGGCGCCGCCCAGCATCCGCCGGTCGCGTCCCGATATCCCCGACCGGCTGGCCGAGATCGTCGCCAAGTGTCTGGAGAAGGACCCGGCCGAGCGGCATCAAAGCGCGGAGGCGCTTTCCGCTGAACTGGATCACGTGCGGCTGGAATTGGAGTTCGCCGCGCTGAGCGCCGAAACCCCCGCTGAGGGCGCTCCGTCGGCCTACGGGACCCAGACGGTGCTGGCGATGCGGAGTGAACTCGCGGCGCAGAGGGGCCCGTTGGGGCGTCTCTGGCGGCGCGTGACCGAGGCGGCCTCTTCTCTTCTGCGTCATGGCGTGGGCACGTTGGATCGCGACCTTCTCGCCCTGAGGCGGGCGGGGGCCGCCATGGAGGCGACGCTGGCGGCCTTGGCGCAGGCAAAGCAGAAGCGCTCGCAATTGCGGAAACAGGCCGCGAGATACCGAGAGAACGCGGAACAGGCCCGCAGCGCCTCGGCGGAGGCCTTCGACGCAGGGGACACGGCGCGAGCCGAAGATCTGGCTGAGGATGAGAAGCGCCATAACGACGCGGCGATCGACTTCGAGAGCGCCGCCCAGGGCCTCGACGATGGCATCGCTACCCTGGAAGAGCGCTACAGGAAGCACCGCGACGAGCACGAACGCCTGCGCCTCCTGGTGGAGATCAAGGACGCTCAGGCAGTCCAGAGGTCCCTCGACCGACTGGTCCGCGAGCCACACCGGCGAAAGACCCCCATCGTCGTTGCCGGCGCGGTCGCGCTCCTGTGTCTCGTCCTCCTCGCAGTGACCCTCTTATGGTTTGGTTCCCGCGGCAGCCTGGAATCCTCTCGCAGGAACAGATCGACGCGGCCCGCGCGGCCAACGTCGAGCCGGTCACCGCGATCGATCTCGGCAGCGGCGTCACGATGAGGATGGTCTACATCCCGCCGGGCGAGTTCTTGATGGGGAGCGCGGACGACCAGGCTCCCCGCGAGGAAGACGAGAGTCCCCAACACCGGGTGAGATTCACGCGGGGGTTCTATGCAGGCATGCACGAGGTCACGAGGCGACAGTTCAAGGCCTTCGTTGAGGCCAGCAAGTACGAGACCGAAGCGGAGCGCGAGGGATGGGCCGAGGCGTGGGTCGGCCCCCATTGGGCGAAGGTGAACGGCGCCTCCTGGAAAGCGCCCGGATTCAGCCAGGGCGATGACCACCCTGTCGTCGAGGTGAGTTGGAACGATGCCAGGGCCTTCTGTGACTGGTTGGGAGAAAAGGCCGGGGGGATCCGACTGCCCACTGAGGCGGAGTGGGAGTACATCTGCAAGGCGGGCACGCAGACCTCCTACCACTGGGGCGACCGTTCGGCAGAAGGGCAGGGGTGGTGCAACGTAGCGGACGCGGCCCTGAGGCAGAAATCGCCACGCTGGGCGACCGTCGACTGGACGGACGGATACGCATTCACAGCGCCCGTGGGGAGTTTCAAGCCCAACCCCTGGGGGCTGTTCGACCTCCACGGAAACGCCTGGGAGTGGTGCCTGGACGGTCTCCGGGAGTACGTCGCCGCCATTCGCCCGATCGACGATCCGCGCGGGCCGGAGACGGCTGATCGCCGGGTGTTGCGGGGCGGCTCCTGGGACAACCTGCCCGACGTGGGGCGTTCGGCGAATCGAGCGGACAACAGTGCGACATACCGGTACTACGGCCTTGGCTTTCGGTGCGTCATGACCGTGCGGACCGCTCCGGCGGCCCAGCGGGGACTCCGGGAGAGTCGAGCAGCGCCCCCTGGCCGACCAGATCTCCGCTGACAAGTACCTGGACCCGAACAAGGGCACCCGGGCGACGCCGGGTTCGAGGCCATCAAGACGGCCTTCCTCACCTCGGGTGCGCTCAGACTGGCGGTGTTGACCGGCGCGAAGAGCCCCGACGGCATCGAGCCGGCGGCCGGCAGCGAGGGTCCCCTGGGCGACTTCTCGATCACCAACTTCTCGCGCAACGAGCCGCTCGAGGACGGCGTCACCGTGAGCGTGACGGCAGAAGAAAAGCCGGCATCCGGAGGGATGCCGGGTTGGTTTTGGCGGTGGCTCCACACACCCGACGGGCCGCCGTCGTCGCTTTCGCGCGCGACCCCTCAGAGCGACGGCTCCCCCGCGTCGCCGCGGGGCCTAGGCTTCACCACTGGCTAGCAGGCTCCCCGGTCCCATCCGGCCGTATCGAGTTCGTCATCCTGCGGACTGCTCGCTCACCTCCGGATGCTCTCCACCTCCTCTCACGAGGACGCAGTTTCCGTCGGTTAGAGGCCGGAGCGCGTCTGCCTGAAGGGGACTTCCACCCCTTGGACCTGCGCCCGCTTACCGGCGCACCAGCCCCGCACGCGCCTGCGGGCACCACACGGTTGTGAACTCACCGTCGCGTTGCCTCCGGGTTGACGGCTCGATTGTGGGGCCTGAGCAATACGGGCACAATGCCACGCATGGTCGTGGCGCAGTTCCCCCGTGGAGGCATTATGCCACGCCGAAAAGGCCAGCAATTTCCCGTCCTCCCACCGGAGAACCGGGAATTTAATCGGGCCGTCGGCGCCCTTCGGATCGAGCGGGCGTGCGTAACCGCCTTGCCTTCAAGCAATTGGACGATGTCTCCGCACATTTCTCCCCGGTTCGGGGAGGCGCAGGCCAGCCTCTGGCGACGATTGTGGGACGCAATTGGCCTATCGTTTGCGGGATGCAGGGCATATGTGGAGTTTCAGCGATGGCAACGCCGAGTGTTCTCGTAGTCGACGGCGATTATCAGTACCGGGAGGAACTGGCCCGGGATCTGGCGCGGCTGGGCATGCAAACATCGGTGTGTGGCGGGTTGTCGGAGGCGCGGGGGTTGATGCGGGAGAAGCACTTCGCCTGCACGGTCGTCGACGTCCTGATTGACGACGGTGACGGTCTCGAGGCCGTCAACGAGATCCGCCAAACGGCGCCAACGACGCCGATCGTCGTGACTGCAGCCCAGAACACGCGTGAACTGGAGGCCCGTGTTCGCCAACTCGACGTGCTGTTCTATCACGTAAAGGGATTCGACCGGGAGGAACTGCTGGAGGCCGTGCGCGAGGCACTTGGAGGACGGCCCGTGCACGAGAAGATCGTCGTGATCGACGACGACCCCGACTATCAGGAGGCCGTCAAGGCCATCCTCGAGAGCGGCGGGTACACCGTCGTTGCGGCCTTCAGCAAGGCGGAGGGGATCGAGAAGGTCAACAGTGAGAATCCGGACCTGATCATCCTTGACATCATGATGGACCATTTGACGGACGGATTCCATTTCCTGTACGAGATGCGATCGCCTCCGGAGGCGAAGAAGACGCCCGTGCTTGCGGTGACGGCGGTGTCGGAGCGGACCGGTTTTGACTTCGCACCGAACAAGGACGGGGACTACTTCCCTGCGGACGACTACATGGCCAAGCCGGTGAAGGCGGCGGAACTCCTTCGCCGCGTGCGGACGCTGCTCGAACAGGGCAGGTGACGCAGGGTTGCGGGCGAGGGACGGCCGGCTGGCAGGACGGCGGTTTTGACGGTGGATGAGACCGAATCGCCCGCGAAGGCGGCGATCCTCGTCTTGGACGACGAGGAGGCACCCGAGACGGCGGCGGTGGTGATTACGGGGCGCGCGACGCTCCAGCACGACGAAGAACAGACGCACGCGTGATGAAGAGCCTGAGCAGGTACCTGGCGACAGCGGTCCTTCTCTTTTTCCTGTGGCTGCTGTTGACGTCGACCACCGGGACCCAGGAAGTGGTTGCCGGTGCGGTGTTCGCGCTTCTCGTTGCCCTGCTTGGCTACAAGGGCTTCAGCGCTCGCGGCTTGCGTATGCTTTCGCCGCGCCGCCTGGCGCACCTGTTGATCTACCTGCCGATATTCTTCTGGCAGATGCTCAAGGCGAACTTCGATGTCGCCTATAGAGTGGTACACCCGCGAATGCCGATCCGGCCCGGCATCGTGGCCATAAAGACGGATCTGAAGACGGACATCGGCAAACTCTTCCTCGCCAACTCCATCACCCTCACCCCGGGGACGCTGACGGTGGAGGTCCGCGGCGAGTATCTGTTCATTCACTGGATCAACGTCAAGGCTGAAGACGTTGAGCAGGCATCCGAGTTGGTGGGCGGCCGATTCGAGAAGCACGTGAAGGCGATATGCGAATGACGCCCGGCCTCTACATCGCGTTCTTCAGCGTCGGCGTGGGTGGAGTCCTATGCTGCATGATCCGCGCTCTTCTCGGTCCCACCGCCTCGGACAGGGTGGTAGGCGTTGACGGGATGATCACCATTACGACCGCCCTGATGGTGCTGCTGGGGCTGTTCCTGGGAAGACGGATCTACGTGGACCGCGCTATTTGGAGAAGGGGCTATGACTGCTACGACCATCATCGGTGGCGTCGTGGTCGGCTTTGGGACGATCTTTCTGTTCCTCGGCGGATTGGGGATCCTCCGCCTTCCTGACGTGTACAACCGGCTCCAGGCGGGGACGAAATGCACGACCCTGGGTGCCGTCTGCACAATTGTGGGCGTGGGGATCATCGAGCCGGGCTGGCTGTGCAAGGCCGTGGTCGTGGCCCTCTTCATCCTCCTGACAAACCCGATCAGCGCCCATGCCCTGGCGAGGGCAAGTTACAAGAGCGCGGTGCCGCTCTGCGAGGGTACCGTTGTTGACAAGTACCGGGAGTTCGGCGAGTGCGAGGAAGCGGGAAGCACGGCCGAGACCGCCGATGCGACCGCGGGTAGTGAGCCATGACAATTATTCAGGCGGTCTTGATCTCGCTGATGCTGGTCGCGGCGGCGGCAACCAGCGTGTTCAAGGACCTGATCAGTGCCGTCGTGGCCTGTGCTGCGGTCAGCCTGCTTGCCTCGGTGCTCTTCTATCTCCTGGATGCGCCCGACGTGGCGATGGCGGAGGCGGCCATCGGCGCGGGACTCACCACGGCGATATTCGTCCTCGCGGTGGTCAAGACGCAACGACACGAAGGCTGAGGCGATGCGGAAAGTACTTGCGCTGCTGCTTGTCCTGGCCGTGGGGGCAGGATTCTGCGCCGTGCTCGCGAAGATCCCCTTCGGAACGGACAAGGTGGATGTCGCCAACCACTACATGAGAAAGGGGGTCGAGGAGACCGGCGCGGGGAACATCGTGACCTCCGTGGTGGTCACCTACCGCGGCTTCGACACGCTTGGGGAGGTGACGATCCTGTTCATCGTCGCCATCGGCCTCGGCGCGGTGCTCTTTGTGGAGAAGAGGCCGGCCGGCGAACAGAAGGAAGAGGCGAGCCTCATCGTCCGCACGGGTTCGAAGGTCCTCTTCCTGCCCATCATCCTTCTGGGGGTGTATATCTTCGTTCACGGCCACTTGACGCCGGGGGGCGGTTTCCAGGGCGGCGCGGTCATGGCGTCGGGCTTCCTTCTGCTCTATCTGGCGTGGCCGCGTCATCGCGCAGGCCGACGCACCTTCAGCGCCGTGGAGAGCCTGGCGGGCGTCGCCTTCGTGGCGATCGGCCTTCTCGGGGTTGCCTGCGGGGTGGGTTTCCTGGGCAATTTTCTGCCCCTGGGCACGCGGTACGCGCTTCTGAGCGCGGGGGTCATCCCCATCATCTATGTGGCCATTGGGCTGAAGGTGGGGGCGGAACTCGCGGGTGTGGTGGCCAACCTGATGGAACGGGAATAGGCTGAGACAATGGACGTCCTTGCACGCTACATGTACTACGTCGGGGGTGCCGGCCTGATCCTGATAGGCCTCTACATGGTCCTCGCAAAGACGAACCTGATCAAGATCATTCTGGGGCTGAGTTTCCTCGACACCGGAACACACGTGCTGCTCGTGGCGGTCGGGTACGTCCGCGGCCGGACGGCGCCGATCTTCAGCGAAGGCGTGCCCGAGGCGACGCCGGTGGTGGACCCCGTGCCGCAGGCGCTGGTGCTGACGGCGATCGTCATCGGCATCGGGGTGATCGCCCTGGCCCTGGGGCTGGCGGTCCGGGTGTATCGGCACTACGGCACGCTGGACGTACGGCAGATCAAGGGGCTGAAATGGTAGGCGGGGCACTCCTGATTGCGATACCGCTCGCCAGCGCCTTCGCCATACCGCTTGTGGGCCTGGCGTTGAAGCGGGCGGCGAAGTGGGTCCCGCCTCTGGCCCTGGCAGCCGACCTGGTCATTGGACTCATTCTACTTCCGCGCGTTCTCGAGAAGCCGATCATCGTTTCGATAGGCGGTTTCCCGCCGCCGTTCTGCATCAACCTGATGGTCGGGCCGTTGGGGCTTTCGCTGGCGATCCTCATCTCGTTCGTCGCCCTGCTGATCAGCATCTACGCCGTGGGGTACATCAAGACGGAGCCGACCGAGAAGTACCACGCCCTCTTCCTGCTGCTGACCACGGGCGCCCTGGGCGTCGTCCTGACGGGTGATATTTTCAACCTCTTCGTCTTCTTCGAGATCCTCTGCGTGGCCTCCTACGCCCTCACGGCCTACCGGAAGGATCGGGCGGGCAGCGAGGCGGCGATGAAGTACCTCATCCAGGGAACCGTGGGCTCAACCTTTATTCTCGTGGGGATCGCCTTCCTCTACGGGCTCTTCGGCACGCTTAACATGGCCGACATCGCGGCCAGGGTGCCATCGGCCGAGCCGCTTCATCTCTTCGTGATCCTCGCGTTCTTCATCGTCGGGTTCGGCGTCGAGGCGGCCGTCTTCCCCCTGAACGCCTGGCTCCCCGACGCCCACTCCTCGGCGCCCTCCTCGGTGAGCGCCATCCTCTCAGCCATCGCGATAAAGACCGGTGTCTATGCCATCGCTCGTGTGTCCTACACGCTCATGAACGCCCGGGGCGTCCTCGTACTTATTTCGGCGATTGGGATCGTTACCCTCGTCATTGGCGAGATGGCGGCCTATAGACAGAAGGACGACATCAAGCGGATGCTGGCGTATTCGAGCGTCGGGCAGATCGGACTCATCGTCTTCGCCATCGGGATGGCGACGTCGTTCGGGCTGTTCGGCGCTCTCTTCCAGTTGGTGAACCATGCCCTGGCGAAGTGCCTGCTGTTCCTCGCAGCCGGCTACATGATCTACCGCGTTGGATCCAAACGGCTGGCCGACATGGACGGGCTTGGCCGGTCGATGCCGCTGACCACGCTCGCGTTCAGTGTCGGGGCGTTTTCCCTGATCGGGCTGCCGCCGTTCGCGGGCTTCATGAGCAAGTTATCGATTGTCTGTGCGGCTCTTGAGACGCAGCGGGCGGCTTATCTTGCTCTGGTGGCCGTGGCGCTTGCGGCCACGATTGTCGAGGCAGGATACTTCTTCAGGGTTGTGCAGGGCTTCTACTTTAGGAAGCAGGTGGCGCCGGACTCCGACCGGCAACCGATCAAGGAGACGCCAGCCGGCGCGCTCATGCCGATTGTCGTCCTTGCGGTTCTGATCGTCGTGGTGGGCGTGTACCCCGGTCTCGTGACCAACGCTCTGCGCGGCGCCGCGAACGAACTAGTCAACCGCACCGAGTACATCCGGGTCGTCTTGGGGACGCCGTAGGATGGATATCCAGGCCGTGTTCGCACTCATCTTACCCGTCGCCTTTCTTGGCGCGCTGGTGGTCTATGTAGCGGGCAAGGTGTCGGCCGCAGCCCGGCACCTCCTGGCGGTGCTCGTTGCGGCCGTGCCGGTCGTCCTG
>Ga0111218_1282_pt1 | contig 10379 bp, 8 predicted proteins | sample DeeMarSWOR152_54_FD_80369 | JGI IMG/M metagenome (GOLD analysis project Ga0111218, IMG submission 80369) | Planctomycetes bacterium DG_20 | reverse complement strand
CGGCCCGGGCGACGTCTTCCTCGACGGGGGCTCGCTCGACCTGCGAAGCGATACCGACGCGGTGTTCGCGAGCCACGTCACCGCCAGGGCCAACGCGTCGATCCACGTGCAGCCTGCCGCAACCGGCTCCGGGCGGACCCTCTCGTTCGACCAGTTCACCGTGGCGGGCAACCGCACGCTGACGTTCACCGGCACAGACGACTACCGCCTCGGCGTGGGCGGCACGACGACCTTCAGCGGCGTGACCGGCGTCGTGACGGTGAACACCGCCTCGGCGGACCTCGCGCTGTTCGGAGGACTCTTGCTCACGAGCGGCGCGATAGCCAAGACCGGTCCCAACACGATGGTGATCGGCGGGACGCAGTCTTACAGCGTCGGCACGATGATGGCCGTGGAAGGCGGCACGGTCAGATTCGATTCCGACGCCGGGCCGGGCGGTCAGAGCACCCTGGCGATCCGCGTGACGGACGCCGGGGCGGCGGTTCAGTTCGGCACCACGCAGCACGTGGCCGGCCTGGACATCGCCGACGGCGCCGCACAGATCCTGCCGGGCACCGGCAGCGTGTTGGTCACCGAAACGCTGTCGATCGACGCGACGGACTCGTTCCTGGACCTGGCCGACGGTGCGATGATCCTGAACTACACGGGCCCCAGTCCCATGCCGCAGGTCACCGACTGGATCCGGTCCGGGTTCAACGCGGGCACCGGTTACTGGACCGGGGGCGGCATCACCTCGAGCGCCGCGGCGGCGGATACTCATTTCCTGACGGGCGTCGGCGTTCTCGACAACACCGACGCCGGCCTCGGCGGCCGGGACTCGTTTCTGGGAGAGGACATTGACCCCACGTCGATCCTGGTGCGGCACACCTGGTGGGGCGATGCCAACCTCGATGGGGTCGTGGACTCCAACGACTACGACAAGATCGACAGCGCCTGGCTCCTGTGGACCACGCAGGGCACGGTGCCCGAAGGCGGTTTCCGATGGGCCGTCGGCGACTTCAACTATGACGGGACCATCAACTCCAACGACTACGACCTGATCGACCGGGCGTGGCTGCTCCAGGGGGCACCCTTGCCCGCCGCGGCCGGGTCGTCCGGCACCGTTGCCTCGCACGAGGAAACGGACTTCGTCATCGATCTTCCATCCACGTTCGGCACGGTTCCCGAGCCGGCGACCATCGGGCTGCTGGCTCTGGGGATTCTCGGCCTGGCGGCGCGGCGACGTCGCTAGCCCTGCAACGCCACGTTGCCATTTCGCACGGGAGGTCTCCCAACCCGCCGCGCGAGCGCCGTGTCTCACCTTACCATCAGCCAGGCATCGAAGACGAAGGCGGCGTCCATCGCGATGAGCCAGTACAGCATGCGCTCGATGAACGGCTCGTATTGCCGGGGCTCGCGGGCGGGTCCCGCAGCCGACCAGAGACCTCCCGGCCACAGGCCCGCCAGAAGCAGCGCCGCAAACACGCGGGCCACGGGTGCCAGGAACGTCGGCGACTCGCCCGCCACGCTGAAGGCAATCATCGCGAACCCCGCCACCGCGGCCACCACGAATGCCACCGACCACGGACGCGTCGAGACACGGATGCCACTGCGGGCGCAGATGCTGTAGCCCGTGACGACCACCCCGGCGAAGAACAGAGTCAGGGCGTGACGCACCCACAGCGGCCCGCTCGGATACAGCAACTCCAGACCGATCTCCCTCGGGAACCCGGCGGCGGCAACCACGCCGATGCCGAAGTTCAGAAACCGGCACAATCCCATCGCGCCGACGGCCACATACGCCGGCCCGCGCTTGGCGGCCAGGTTGTACAGGTTGATGGCGGCAAACGTCCCGATCGCCATCGTCAGGGCACCGCCCCGGTTCGCGACCACGCTGAGCATGACCGCACCGACGGCGGCCAGGCCGCCCGTCAGGACCAGCAGGACGACCGCCACGCCCATGCCCAACTCGCCCGTCGCGAGCGGGCGCGGCACCTTCAGGCGACGGTCGCGGCGGACGTCGACGAGGTCGTTCTGGACCATGCCGAACAGGTACAGCCCCGCCGACGTGCCGGCGAGCATCGCCGCCAGACGCCAGTCGAAGGGATCGCCACGAAGAAGATTCGCCACCGCATAGCCCGAGACGACGTCGGCCACGGCCGTCACGAACAACGGCAGGCGAAGAATTCGATAGATACCGCGCACGCTCATCGTGTCAGGAGCCTATGCCGGAACCGGCGAATTTTCCAGCCTTTTCGCCTTGCGGGGCCGGCGGCCCGATGGGCTATCCGCCGACGGCCTCGAGGACGGCGTCGGCGACTTCGTCCTGCTGGGCCTGCGACAGTTCCGGATAGATCGGAATCGCCAGGACCTCTCGAGACGCCTTCTCCGACTCCGGCAAGTCGCCTTCCTGGTATCCCAGGTCCGCAAAACATTCCTGAAGGTGCAGCGGCACGGGGTAATAGATGGCGTGGCCGATCTTCCGGCGATCCAGATGGGCCACCACCTGGTCGCGCGGCGGGGCGCCGTTGCCGTCGGGAATCCGGATGACGTACTGGTTGTAGATCATCCGGTTGTGCGCCTCGACGTACGGCGTCACGACCGCTTCGCACGGCGCGAACCGCTCATCGTAGTAGGCCGCGTTGGCGCGACGCGCCTCGTGCCACTGCTCCAGGTACTTCAGTTTCACCGTGATGACGGCCGCCTGAATCGCGTCGAGACGGAAGTTCCCGCCCACGTACTTGTGATAGTACTTCGGCTTCGAGCCGTGATTGCGCATCACCGTGCACTGCTCGGCCAGGTGCGCGTCGTTCGTCACGACCATTCCACCGTCGCCCACGCCGCCCAGGTTCTTCGACGGGAAGAATGAGAAACACCCGGCCGTCCCCATCGACCCGGCCTTGCGGCCTTTGTAGGTCGCACCGACGGCCTGGGCGGCGTCCTCGACCACCGCCAGGCCGCGCGCCAGGGCCACTTCCATCATCGGGTCCATGTCGGCCGTCTGACCGAACAGATGCACCGGCATGATCGCCCTGGTCCGGTCGGTGACGGCCGCCTCGATGAGCGCGGGGTCGATGTTGTACGTCTTCGGATCGATATCCACGAACACGGGCCTGGCGCCGGTCCGCACGATGCACCCGGCCGTCGCGAAGAAGGTGAACGGCGTCGTGATCACCTCGTCGCCGGCACCGATCTCCAGGCTCATCAGGGCATTCAGGATGGCGTCGGTGCCGCTTGATGCGCCGATGCCGAACCGGCAGTCCGAGTACTCGGCCACGGCCTTCTCGCACTCGGTCACCTTCGGGCCGCCGATGCAGTGTTGCGACTCCAGCACGTCGTCCACCGCGGCCCGCACCTCGTCGCGAATCTGCCCGTACTGCGCCACCAGGTCAAGCAGCGGAACTGCCATGGAGTCTCCTTCCCCTTCCGGAGGGTCATTCGGCCTCTTTGCACAGGCCGTCTTCGAGGACGTACGACTCACCGGTCGCCTTGCACGTCGCTCTGCCGTTTTGGTCGAACTCCAGTTGGAGCCCGTGCTTCGACATCCAGCCGACGCGCCGGGCAGGCACACCGACCACAAGAGCGAAGTCCGGCACGTCCTGGTTCACCACGGCTCCGGCCGCAATGAAGGCGTACCGCCCGATCGTCTTGCCGCACACAATCGTCGCATTGGCCCCGATGGTGGCCCCGCGCCGGACGAGCGTGCGGCGGTACTCGTGCTTGCGGCTGATGAACGCCCGCGGATTGTAGACGTTCGTGAAGACCATGCTCGGCCCGCAGAACACGTCGTCCTCGATCTCGACCAGGTCGTAGACGCTGACGTTGTTCTGAATCTTGCACCCGTTGCCGATGACGGCCTTGCCGCCGATGTTGACGTTCTGGCCGATGCTGACGTTCTCTCCGATCCGTGCCCCGCCCATGACGTGCGAGAAGTGCCAGATCTTCGTGCCCTTGCCGATGACCGCCCCCTCATCGACGTAAGCCGACTCGTGGACGAAGTAGTCGGGTTCGCCCATGGTATCCTTTCCAATACGTCGCCGTGCCGGCGAGTACGTGTTTAGCGTGCCGGTTGTGGCTGTCACCCTGAGCGAAGCGAGAGTACGTGTTTAGCGTGCCGGTTGTGGCTGTCACCCTGAGCGAAGCGAAGGGTCTCGCCGTGGGAACGACGAAACAGCAACGACCACGGCGAGGTTCTTCGGCCCGCAAGCGGGCCTCAGAATGACAACGCTAAACACCTACCCCGGCGACGGCTCAACGGCCGGCAGCGCGCCCGTGCCCCCAGCGGCTACAGCGTTATCGGCGCGCCGGCGGCCTTGAGACTGCGGTCTCCGGCCTCGAGGACGCGAACCACGCGCAGGCCGTCATGGCCGTCGCTGCGCGGCCTGGCGCCGCCGGCGACGCACTCCAGAAAGTGCAGGCACTCGGCCCGCAGCGGTTCGCCGCCGGGCGTCTTCGGGATCAGGATGTCGCCCGTGCGGATACTGATCGACTGCTCGTAATCCACGACCGATCCCGCCACGCTGACGCCCTTGTCGTAGATGCGGATCTTCTCGGACGGGTCCATGTCGTCGAACGTTGCCATCTTGTCCGATCCCACCAGCGTGACTTTACGGATCTTGTGCGGGTCGAACCAGGAGACGTGGATGTGGGCCATGCGTCCGTCGGCGAACTTCAGTTGCGCGAAGACCACGTCTTCCACGCCTTCCTGAAGGTACGCCTGGCCCTGGGCGGTCACGGTGGTCGGCTCGGCGCCGAAGACGAAGAGGATGATCGACACGTCGTGCGGCGCCAGGCTCCACCAGGCGTTCTCGTCCTTGCGGACGACGCCGAGGTTCACTCGCTGGCAGTACATGTAGCGCAGCGCGCCCAGTTCGCCCGAATCGACGAGACCTTTCAGTTGAATCACGCAAGGATGGTACTCCAGGAGGTGGCCGACCATCAGGACCCGGCCGGCCGCCTCGGCCCGCCGGACGAGATCCTCGGCCTCCGAACTCGCCAGCGTCATCGGCTTCTCGACGAAGACGTGTTTGCCGGCGGCAATGGCGTCGCAAGCCAGAGCGTAGTGGCTCGGCGCATCGGTGGCAATGACGACGGCGTCGATGGCCTTGTCCGCGAAGACGCGCGAGGCGTCGGTGGTCGTTTCGACCCCGGCGAAGGTCGCCTTGTGCTTCGCCAGGACCTCCTCGTTAAGGTCGCAAATGGTCTTCAGCCGGCAGGAATCGATGCCGTGGAAATTGCGGACGTGGTTCTTGCCCCACCCCCCGCCGCCGATGACGGCCACTGTGACCAAGACACCTCTCCTTGCTGGAACACTCGCATCGCCCGGGTAGGGTAACGCCGGTTCGGCACTACCCACGGCATCGGGTTTCGGGGAGACTGGCCGTGCCGTCACCGGAGAATCGTCAAGAAAGGCGTTTCGCGCTAAGACAATCCCGGCCGCATTATCAGCGGCGCGCGGGATCCTGTCAAGGATCGGGGGCGGGACCACCGACGGCGCGGCATGATCGGGTGAGCGCACGGACGGCGTCCGGCCGATAGCCATGGCGTGAAGCCGAACGATCGGCCACCGAAGAATCGCACGACAGGAGCCGCTCCTATGACACGCCTCGCAAGCCGCATCGAAAACCGCAAAGCCGTTGTCGGAATCATCGGCATGGGCTACGTCGGCCTGCCGCTGGCGCACACGTTCTGCTCGGCAGGGTTCAAGGTCCTCGGGTTCGACATCGACGTCGAGAAGGTCGAGGCCCTGACGGCCGGCCGGTCCTACATCAAGCACATCCCCGCCCGGCGGATCGCCGAGATGCGCCGGCGCGACCGGTTCGTCGCCACCACCGACTACTCCCGCCTGGCCGAGACCGACGCCATCCTCATCTGCGTCCCCACGCCGCTGACGAAGTCGCGCGAACCGGACATGGGCTACGTCTCGTCCACCGCCGAGGCCATCGCGCCGCACCTGAAGAAAGGCCAACTCGTCGTCCTCGAGAGCACCACCTACCCGGGCACCACGCGAGACCTGGTGCGGCCGATCCTCGAGACGTCGGGCCTGGCGGCCGGGGCCGACTTCTACCTGGCCTTCAGCCCCGAGCGGGAGGACCCGGGCAACCCGGACTTCACCACGCGCAGCATCCCCAAGGTCGTGGGCGGGTTCGACGACGCCAGCCGCGACCTGGCCGTCGCCCTGTACGGCGCCTGCGTGGCGCGTGTCGTCCCGGTCGCCTCCTGCGAGGTCGCCGAGGCCTGCAAGTTGACGGAGAACATCTACCGGGCCGTCAACATCGCCCTGGTCAACGAACTCAAGGTCATTTACGACCGCATGGGCATCGACGTGTGGGAGGTGCTCGACGCCGCGGGCACGAAACCGTTCGGCTTCGGCAGGAAAGAGAACAAGACCTTCTTCACGCCCGGGCCGGGCCTGGGCGGCCACTGCACACGCGGTTCATCGAACTGGCCGGCGAGATCAACACGAGCATGCCCGACTACGTCATCCACCGCCTCATGATCGCGCTGAACGAGCGCGGCAAGACGCTCAAGGGCGCCCGCGTACTGGTTTTGGGCCTCGCCTACAAGCCCGACGTGGACGACATGCGCGAGAGCCCCTCGATCTTCCTCATCGAGAAACTCAAGGCCCTCGGCGCCGACGTCTCGTACAACGACCCCTATATTCCCAAGTCGCCCCGCCAACGCGAACACGACCTTCAGATGGCCAGCCAGGACCTGACCGCAGGGTTCCTGGCCGCCCAGGACGCCGTCCTCATCTCGACCAACCACTCCGATTACGATTACGTCTGGATCGTCGCGCACAGCAAACTGGTCGTTGATACCCGCAACGCGACGCTGGGCGTGACCGAAGGGCGAGAGAGAATCGTGAAGGCGTAAGACGTAAGCGCCGCCCCGCGCGCGGGCTCCTATCCGACGAGCGACGCCGACAGCACGTCCGCAATCCGTTCGGCCGCCCGGCCGTCCCACTTCTCGGGCGTCCCGCACGTGAATGCCTCGCGGGCGACCACGGTCCGATAGGCCGCCAGGACCTCGCGGGCGACCACGGTCCGATAGGCCGCCAGGATCCGCTCCGGATCGGAGCCCACCACCTGGTTGCACCCCACGTCCACCGTCACGGGGCGCTCGGTGGTCTCGCGCAGCGTCAGGCACGGCACCTTGAGGATGGTGGCCTCTTCCTGGATGCCGCCCGAATCGGTCACGATGAGCCGCGCCTCGGCCATCAGCGCCAGGAACTCGAGGTACCCGAGCGGCTCCAGCAGCCGGATCCCGCCCAAGCGGTCGGCGTCCGCATCCTCCAGCAGGCCGAATCGCAGCAGGGTCTTGCGGGTCCGGGGATGGATGGGAAAGACGACGGGCAGGTCGTCGGCAATCTGCCGGATGGCGCCGATCAGCCGCGCGAGCGTCTCGGCATCGTCCACGTTGCCGGGACGATGGAGCGTCAGCGGGACGTAGGCGCGCGGCTCAAGACCGAGCCGCCCGAGGACGCCGCACCCGCGCGCCTTCTCCAGGTTCCCGAGGAGGGCGTCGATCATGACGTTGCCGACGAAGTGCACCTTGTGGTCGGGCACGCCCTCGCGGCGAAGGTTCCGGGCGCCGCTCGGCTCCGTGACGAACAGAAAGTCGCTGATGGCGTCGGTCAGCACCCGGTTGATCTCCTCGGGCATGCGGCGGTCGAAACTGCGCAGCCCCGCCTCGACGTGCGCCACGGGCACGTGCATCTTGGCCGCCACCAGGGCGCAGGCGATGGTCGAGTTCACGTCGCCCACGACCAGCACCAGGTCCGGCCGGTACGACTCCACGACCGGCTCGAAGCGCGCCATGATCTGGGCCGTCTGCGCGCCGTGGCTGCCGGAACCCACCTCCAGGTTGATGTCAGGCCGCGGAATGCCCAACTGCTCGAAGAAGACGCGGCTCATCCGGTCGTCGTAGTGCTGGCCCGTGTGGACGAGCACCGCCGTCATCCCGGGCCGCGCCTCGAACGCCGCCATCAGCGGCGCGATCTTCACGAAGTTCGGCCGCGCCCCGGCCACGTTCAGAATCGTGATGGTTCGGCCCTCGCCCAAGTCCGCCGTCCTCGCTTCTCGAGTTTTCCGGGACTCGCCGCCGGTCGGCATCCTATCGGAAGCCACACCCGCCATCCACCAGATAAAAGGGCCGCGGGACGGCCGGCCTCTCACGGGGCACGGCGCTGCGGGCCAGGGCCAAGGATCACGTCGACCGCCGCCGCAAGGTCGTCCACCACGACGTCGGGCTCCACCGCGAACCGGCCGTCCTGGCCGCCGTAGCCCGTCCTGACAAGGATGGTGCGGCAACCGGCGTTCGCGCCCGTCTGGATGTCGCGGGTGGAGTCGCCCACCAGGAAACATTTCCCGTAATCCAGGCCGAAGTGCTGCCTCGCCTGTTCGAGCATGCCGATGGCGGGCTTGCGGCAGTCGCACGGCCCACGATAGGCCGGCACACCGTCCGGATGGTGCGTCTCAGGATGGTGCGGGCAGAAGTACACCGCGTCGAGGCGTGCCCCGGCCGCTTCCCCGAGCATCTCTTCGAGCCGCCCGTGGATGGCACGGACGTCGTCCTCGGAGCAGAGCCCACGGGCCACCACCGGCTGATTCGTCGCGACGATGACCAGGACACCGGCGTCGTTGAGGCGGCGGATCGCCTCGGCGGCGCCGGGAACGAGCGCCAGTTGCGACGCCCGCCGCAGCAGGTCCACCTCCCGGTTGATGACGCCGTCACGGTCCAAAAAGACTGCCTGTACGCTGATCGATCATCCTCCTCACGTCTGCGCAGACGCGGTCGTAACGCTCGGGTGTCCCCAGATCGTGGACGTACTCATCGCTCCGGTACGCATAGAGGGCCGCGCCGGCGCTCAGCCGCGCCGGGAAAATGTCGCGGGCGAAGTCCGTCGCCCTGTCCGTGGGGATGTGCGTCACCAGCGTCCGGCGGATAACGTACAGGCCCGCGCTGGTCAGGTTGACGAACTCGGTGCCCGGCTTCGGCCTTCCCGGAAAGCCCGTGATGCGGCCGGAGCCCTCGTCCCTTTGGACGAGGTCGCTGTCGTACGGATGCCCCGAGGGGTGCACCAGGAGCGTGGCCTCGCCGCCCTTTTCGGCGTGGAAGGCGGCCATGCGTGCGAGGTCCACGTTCACGAACACATCGCCGTACACGACGAACAGGTTGGCCGCCAGGTCAAACGGCACCTGAGCCAGCGCTCCCGCCGTGCCGAGGGCCAGCGGCTCCCGCGCATAGCGAAGGCGAACGCCGAAGTCGCCGCCCTCGCCGAAACGGGCCTCGATCGCCTCCGAGAGGAACCCGGTGCACAGGATCACGTCCTCGGCGCCGTGGCGCCGCAGCAGGTCCAGGTGCCACGCCAGCAGCGGGCGGCCGCACACCTCGACCAGTGCCTTGGGAACGGCGTCCTGCGTGACGTCGCTGAGCCGCGTCCCCTTGCCGCCGCAAAGGACGGCGGCCTGGGTGATGCGCCGGTGCGAGTCGCGCGTGGCCACGGGTCAGCGTCCGGTTTCCTGGGCGACGATCTCCCCGGCCGCCCGTTCGACGGCTTGCTGCGACGTGAGCCGGGCACGCCAGCCGAGGGCGGTCATCCGCTTGGAGCAGAGGGCGACGCGCGGCACGTCGCCCGGCCAACCGCGGTCGCCGCCGGTGTAGCGGATCTCGGCGCCCTCCAGCCCCATCGTCTCGATGACGATCTGCGCAATGCGCGACGCGTCGATCACGTCGTCAGCCGTCAGGTTGAGGACGTTCACCGCCCCGGCGGCGTGCGAGAAGCCGTAGAGCATCCCGTCCACGCAGTCGCTCACGTGCAGGTACGGCTTGGCCTGGCGACCGTCGCCGAGGACCTCCAGGCAGGCCGGGTCGGCCCTCAGTTTGCGCACGAAGTCCAGCAGCACGCCGTGCGTGGCGTGGGGACCGACGATGTTGCCGAACCGGAAGATCCACGACCGGACGCCGGCGTTGTGCCCGTAGGCGCTGATGAGCCCTTCGCAGGCCAGTTTGCTTGCCCCATAGAGCGATATGGGCAGCAGCAGGCCGTAGTCTTCGGGCGTCGGGACGACGGTCGCTTCGCCGTACACGACGCTGCTCGAGGAGAAGATGAGGCGGCGGATCGCATGGGCGCGCATCGCCTCGAGCACGTTGAACGTGGCGAGGATGCCCTGGCGGAGATCCAGTTCGGGGTCCTCCAACCCGCGGAAGATGTCGGAGTTGGCCGCCAGGTGGATGACCAGATCGTGGCCGGCCATGGCGTCGGTCAGGGCACCGCGGTCCAGGAGGTCGGCCTCGATCAGCGTGCAACCGCCCTGCCCCACCGGGCCGTCGAGGAACTCGCGCCTGCCGAGCGACAGGTTATCATAAGCCGTCACGCGGTGCCCATCGGCCACCAG
>Ga0111218_1113_pt1 | contig 10480 bp, 7 predicted proteins | sample DeeMarSWOR152_54_FD_80369 | JGI IMG/M metagenome (GOLD analysis project Ga0111218, IMG submission 80369) | Planctomycetes bacterium DG_20 | reverse complement strand
CCGACGTGGTCGCCAAGATCGACGCCCTGGCCGACGCCATGCGGCAAGACCTGGGCGATTCGGCCCGAAAGATCAAAGGCGCCGGCGTCCGCGAACCGGGGCGGCTGAAGGCATAGCGGCTGTTGAACAACATGCTGGGGGGAGTGGTTATGAAACAGCGTCCGAACATAACGTGGAAAGAGCGTTGGCAGCGCGTGGCCCTGGTGGGCTTTGGCATGGTGGTGGCGTACGCAATCTGCTTGATCGACCACTATGGCGAGGAGGAACGGCATCTGCGAGAGATGTATCGCGCGAGTGTCGGCTTCGGCACGCCCTTGCACCCGGTGTACGATGCCGTGGTCTCGATGCATAGGGAGAAATGGAAACGCCTGTTCGAAGAGGAACTGCGCGAGAAGGTTGAGGCAGCCGATGACGACAGGGTATACATCGATCATGAGTGGGGCATTGCATATGCGATTCTGAACGGCCCGGAACGTGAGCAGTGGGACTTCCAGCCTGGCATGGACGCGCACACCCAGGACGAGATGATCCGGTACCTGTCCTTCCAGGTTGGGACGGCTCTATGGCTTCGTTACTCCGTGGTGAGTGATATCGGCTGCGCGTTTGAAGCCCTTGGCACGTATCCAGACGAGGCCTTGGCGCGAAACAAGGGCAGGGTAGAGCGGACGCTGCGTATGGCTCTGGAGGCCAACCTGAACTGGCGCCCCGATCCTGCTCAGGAGTTTCTCGTCTCCAAACTGTCGCAGCCCTGGGCACGCAAGCTGGCGTGGGAGGTCCTGTCCCACCACGACCTGGCCAACCGGCCCACCGTCTTCGGTTCGGGTCCAACCGACGACTTCTGGGACCGCAGCAACCTGATGCAGATGCTGTGGCGTCACAGGCAAGATGGCAATCCGCACGCTGCCGCGCTCCTCCTTCGCTTTGCCGACTACGACGATGCGCACCTCAAAGCAAAGGAGGCCGAGCACGAGTCAGTTGTGAGACAGTGGCGCCAGGCGATTGCGCAGAAGCGCTACCTTCTGGAAGGGGCCGTTGCCCGAGATAAGGAACAGGGAGAGTCGTGATGACGTTGAGTCTGACGAGCAGGGCACGGCAGAGCGGTGCCATAGCAGTTCTTCTCGTTCTCACGATATCGGGGGCGGGCGTCTCGGCCGCTGACCCCGTCCCCGTCGGCGTGGGCGGGCTGCCGCGCATGGGCAGCGAGGAGGACGCCAAGACCGCCAAGGAACTCGGCCTGAACTTCCTCCACGAGACGACCCGCTGGGACGAGCCCCGCCCGGGCGACTACAGGTGGCAGGACTTCACCGCCGACGACGACCCGTTCAGGGCCCGCCTCAGGCAACTCAAGGAAGACGGCTACACCATCGCCGTCACGTTCAAGAACGTGGAGGACGACGAGAAACGGATGCCGCTGTACCTGGAGGGCCGCCCGTTCGACGACACCGAACTGCTGGCGCGCTGGGCGGCGTTCCTCAAGGCCTTCGTGCAGCGCTACGGCGCCTGGATCGACTTCCTGAACCTCGGCCACCAGGTGAACAACTACTTCGGCAAGCACGAGAGCGAATGGCCGGCGTACGTCAAGTTCGTGACGGCGGGGGCGGTGACGGTCCGCAGAGAGGAGCCGAAGATCAGCGTCGGCGTCGTCCTGAACCATACGGACGACCCGGGCCGGTTCTGGCGCGACCTGGCCCCGGCCTGCACGCACTTCGCCATGACGTATACCACGCCGTGCAGCATTCTGAAGAAGGACCCGACGCTCGGTGCCCTCAACCCGAAGGACCCGAATTTCTTCGCCAAGACGTTCGACACGGCCATGCGGATGGCCGGCAACCGCAAACTGCTCCTGACGGAGGTGGGGTGCCCGACGCATCCGTCGCTCGATTCGTCGCCGGCGATCCAGGCGCAGTTCATCACCGCGCTGTTCGCGTGGCTGCGGCGCGCGGAGCCCCGGGTGGCGGGCCTCTCGTGGACGGGCGACAAGGACTGGCCCTACGACGCCACCAAGGACGCCCTCACCAAGATGTTCGGCGACCAGGTGCTGGGATTGCGCGGTTTCATCCGCCTGTTGACCTCGCGCGGCCTGCGGTACGAGGACGGCAAGAAGAAGCCCGGCTACGATGCGTTCAAGACCGCCCTGGAGACCTACCGCAAGCGGCGTTAGGGGTCGCCGGCGTCATCCGCCCGGCCCGTCGGCGGGAGTCTGCTTGTCGGTGTAGGCGTTGCGGCCCACGTGCATGTCCCCCGACGCATTGGTCTGGCGGACGGCCTTCTGGGGTCCAGCGTGGTGGAACCAGTTGTGGTGGATGTCGGCGCGGCCGGTGGGGCGGCCGCGGATGACGACGGCGGCGACGCTTGCGGCGCGGAACGTGTTGTGGTGAATCTTCATCCAGTCGCCGGCCACGTCGGTGCCGTCCTTTCGATCGCGGCCGCCGTGCATGTCGAAACTGTGCGAGTTGGCGTTTTCGAGGACAAGGTTGAACCGCGCTTCGTACCCCGTCCCCGGCCGCCCGGTGGCGGCGATATGATGGCGGCACCAGTCGAAGAGGTTGGCTTCGATGAGGGCCGTGCTCTCGTCGAGGCACACGCCGTAGCCCAGGCCGCTCCGCTGGTTGTGATGCAGAAAACAGTGATGCACGTGGGCGCCCGACGCCCCCTTTCGCAGGAAGACCGCCGCATGGCTCCACCCCGAGAGTTCGCAGTTGTCCACCTCCAGGCCGGGATGCGACGACTGGATGCCCCGGCTGTTGGGGATACTGTAGTACTTGCCTTCGCGATGCAGGCGGGCCATCTGTTCGGTGCGGCGATCGGGATCGGGTCCGCGCAAGGTGAGTCCCGTCACGCGGACCTTCTCGCCGCCGGTGATGAAGAGGGGGCAGGTCTTGAGTTCGCTGGTGAAGAGCAGGGCCCCCTGGGAGGCGTTTCGGCCGCGTCCGCCGGCGAGCGTCACGCCGCCGGGGATGAGGATCGGCGGCCTGGCCGAGAGGTCGATTTGGGCGTCGTCGGCCACGTACACCAGGTCGCCGGCTTTCGCCTCGGCAAGGGCCGCCAGCAACTGCTCGGCCGTTCTCGCCTGTGATGGGGGCGGTGGGACGATGCGGCGGTAGCCCGGTCCGCCGCCGATGGGGTCGCCGGTGGGGTTGGCCTGGCAGCCGAACGTTTCGTGCTCCTGGGCGGGGCTTCCGCCTGCCGCGATGGCGGCGGCGTGGCCGATCGGCCCCACGCCGCCAACGAGCGCGCAGGCGACAAGGCCGAGGACACGTGCCATCGCCACCGGTACCCGCCGGCCCTCTCGACGCATGCGATTTCTCCGTGCCAGCCGCCTCCCAGGCCCTGCGCGGCTTTCCGGGGCGTGGCGGTGATGCGTCGCGGCTTCTGCATGTTTTCGGAAACCGGCGATTCGGGCTGCGAAAAGGGCTCAAGAGGCCTGGCCAAACGCGTCGATAGTAGAAGGCCGGGATGGACTCACCTGGAACCTGGGAGTCTGGGGACCGTAGGGCACGCCACGTAGGGGGCGATTCGCTCCATCGGTCAGGAAGCCGGATTGCGCCTGGTCTGGGGGAAGCATGACGCGGGGCAGTGGCCTCACCACAGCGGTGTTCGTGGCACGGCAGCCGATTTTCCATCGAGCCAAGAACGTGCACGGTTACGAGTTGCTGTTCCGCTCGGGCCGGGAAAACCGATACGACGGGACGGACGACGATGCGTGCACGCTGGATGTCATCGCCACCAGTTTTTCGGCCATCGGGCTGGACGAACTGACGGCCGGCCAGCGCGGATTCATCAACTTCACCCGCAGTCTTCTCCTGCAGGACGTAGCCGACCTCCTGCCGCCCGACCAGGTGACCGTCGAGGTGCTCGAGAACATCGAGGCCGACGACGACGTTGTGGCGGCCTGCAAACGACTGAAGGACGGGGGGTACACGCTTGCCCTGGACGACTTCGTGCTCGTGGATCCCAATCACCGGCTGCTTGAGTTGGCCGACATCGTGAAGATCGACTTCGCGGCGACGCCCTCGGAGGAACGGAAGCGCGTGGCCGAGTTCCTGAACGGCCGCAAGATCAGGGCCCTCGCGGAGAAGGTCGAGACGGATGAGGAGTTCCAGGAGGCGGAGGCCAGCGGCTACACGTACTTCCAGGGCTATTTCTTCGCGAAGCCTACCATTCACGAGGGCAAGGATGTCTCGGCCAACAACTTGGCGCGGCTGAGGCTGCTGGAGCAGATGAACCGCCCGGAAATATCGGTAGAGGAGATCGAAGGGATCATCAAGCAGGACGTGGCGCTGACGTACAAGTTGCTGCGGTTCATCAATTCGGCCTGGTTCGGCCTCAGGCACAAGATCTCGTCGATCCGGCACGCCCTGGTGTGGCTGGGGCCCAAGGAGGTCCGCAAGTGGTTCGCCCTGGTCTCGCTCCGCGATATGGGAACCGACAAGCCGAACGAGTTGTTCCTGCGCGCGATGACGCGGGCCAAGATGGGCGAAAGCATCGCCCCGGCGAGCGCCATGCGGGAACAGGCCTCCGAACTGTTTCTGATGGGCATGTTCTCGCTGATGGACGCCATCCTCGACATGCCCATGTCGGAGGTCCTGACGAAGTTGCCGTTGGATGACCAGATCAAGACGGCGTTGCTCGGCGGCAGTTGTCCCTTCCGGTGGGTGCACGATCTGATTGGGGCCTACGAGCGGGGCAACTGGGACACGTTCTCGGAGCACGCCAATCAACTGCACCTCGACGAGAACGTGGTGCCGCCCATTTTCAACGAGTCGATCCGGTGGGCCAACCAGGCCTGCGCGTGCGCGTCAGATTCGCCCGACGACGCCGAGGACGGCTGAACACCCGCGCCCCGACACCGCGCGCCGCCTACGTCCGCTGCCCGTATTCCTGAAGCGGCTTGACGGTGATGCCGCGCTTCTTCAGGGCCTCGATGCCGTTGACGAAGGCGGCGGCGGCGCTGAGCGTGCTGATCAGCGGGATGTTGTTCGCGATGGCGTGCGTGCGGATGTGAATCTCGTCGATGCGCGGCTTCTTGCCGCTGACCGTGTTGATGATGAGCCGCACCTCCTGGTTCTTCATCAGGTCGAGGACGTTCGGCCGGCCGACCGAGATCTTCCGAAGCGGCGTCACCTGGACGTCGTTGTGCGCCAGCGCCGCCGCCGTGCCTTCGGTGGCCACCAGGTTGAACCCCAGGTCCTCGAGTTTCTTGGCGATGAAGATGATGTCGCGCTTGTCGCTGTTTCGGACCGAGATGAACACCGTGCCCTCCATGGGCAGGACGTGACCGGCCCCCTGTTGGCTCTTGGCGAACGCCATGCCGAACGAGGAGTCGATGCCCATGACCTCGCCGGTTGACTTCATTTCCGGCCCCAGCACGGCGTCCGTCCCGGGGAACCGGGCGAAGGGGAAGACGGGCGCCTTGACGGCCATGTGCTTGGGGACGACCTCCTCCGTGAAGCCGAGTTCCTCCAGCGTCTTGCCCAGGATGACCTTGGTGGCGATGTTGGCGAGCGGCACGCCGATGGTCTTCGAGACGAAGGGGACGGTGCGGCTGGCCCGGGGGTTCACTTCCAGCACGTAGATGGTGTCGCCGCGAATGGCGTACTGGACGTTCATCAGGCCGACGACGCCGAGTTCCATGGCCAGGGCCTTGGTCTGGCGCGCGAGTTCCGCCACGGTCTCGTCGGTGAGCGTGATGGGCGGGATGGTGCACCCCGAGTCGCCGCTGTGGACGCCGGCCGGTTCGATGTGCTCCATGATGCCGCCGATCACGCACATGCGGCCGTCGGCGATGGCGTCCACGTCGACTTCGATGGCGTTTTCGAGGAACTTGTCGACGAGGATCGGATGGTCGGTCGAAACGTCGGAGGCGATTCGGGCCTCGGCCATGTACCCTTCGAGTTCGACGGCGTCGTAAACGATGTCCATCGCGCGTCCGCCGAGGACGTACGACGGGCGGACCACGACCGGGTAACCGATGTCGGCGGCGATTTCCCTGGCGTCCTCGTACGAGAAGGCCGTGCCGCTGGGCGGCTGGAGCAGGTTGAGTTTGGCGAGCAACTGCTTGAACCGCTCGCGGTCTTCCGCCCGGTCGATGGAATCCGGGCTGGTGCCGAGGATCTTGACGCCGGCGGCCTCGAGCGGCACGGCCAGGTTGAGCGGCGTCTGGCCGCCCAGTTGGACGATGACGCCCTCGGGCTTTTCCGCTTCGATGATCGCCAGGACGTCTTCTCGGGTCAGCGGCTCGAAGTACAGTTTGTCGGACGTGTCGTAGTCGGTCGAGACCGTCTCGGGGTTCGAGTTGATCATGACGGACTCGAACCCGAGTTCCTTGGCGGCAAAACTGGCGTGGCAGCAGCAGTAGTCGAACTCGATGCCCTGGCCGATGCGGTTCGGTCCGCCGCCCAGGATCACGATCTTTCGGTTGCGGCTGATCCGGTTTTCGTCAACCGGTTCGTACGTCGAGTAGTAGTACGGCCGGGCGGGGTCGAACTCGCCCGCGCACGTGTCAACGAGTTTGTAGGACGGCTTGATCCCTCGCGCCTTCCTTTCGCTGGCGGCGTCGGTCTCGCGCGTGCCGGTGAGGTGGGCGATCTGCACGTCGGAGAACCCCGCCCGCTTGGCCTGCCTCATCAGATCCGCAGGCATGTCTTTCAGGCCCTTCGGGCCCTTATGCCGCGCGATCTCTCCCGCCATATCGATGATCTCCTGCATATTCTGGATAAACCAGATATCAATCTTTGTCAGCTCGGCAATCCTCTCGCGCGGCCAGCCCCTCTGGAGCGCGTGCTTGATGAAAAAGTGCCGCGCGTCGTTCGGCGTCACCAGTTTGTACGCGAGTTCGGCCTCGTCCTTCGGCTCCGGCACCAGGTGGTCCTTGCCGTCGAACCCGAGGCCGTAGCGGCCGATCTCGAGGCTCCGGAGGCCTTTCTGCAGGGCCTCCTTGAACGTGCGGCCGATCGCCATGGCCTCGCCGACCGACTTCATCGAGGTGTTGACCGTCGGGTCCGCCTGCGGGAACTTCTTGAACGTGAACCGCGCCACCTTGAACACGCAGTAGTCCACCGTCGGCTCGAAGTAGGCGTAGGTCTTCCCCGTCACGTCGTTCAGGATTTCATCGAGCGTCAGCCCGACGGCCAGTTTCGTGGCCACCCGCGCGATCGGGAACCCCGTGGCCTTCGAGGCCAGGGCGCTCGAGCGCGACAGGCGCGGGTTGACCTCGATGACGACGATGTCGCCGTTGGCCGGGTCGCCGCCGAACTGGATGTTCACGCCGCCGCCCGTCACGTCGATCTTGCGGATGATGCGGCGGCACAGGTTCGTGTACTCGGTGTACTCTCTTGCCGTGAGCGTCTGCGACGGGGCGACGACCATCGAATCGCCCGTGTGCACGCCCATGGGGTCCACGTTCTCCATCGAGGTGATGATGATGACGTTGTCGGCGCAGTCGCGCATCACCTCGAACTCGATCTCCTTCCACCCGAGGACCGATTGCTCGACCAGGACCTGGCCGACGGGGCTGGTCGTGATGCCGCGAACCAGGCACTCGGCCAGTTCTTCCTGGTTGTAGGCCGTGGAGCCGCCCGAACCGCCCAGCGTGAACGCCGGCCGCAGGATCAGCGGGAACCCGATGCGGCGCCCGATCTCCAGCCCTTCGTCGACGTTGGTCGCGATGCCGCTGTCGGGCACCTTCAGGCCGATCTCCAGCATCGCCTTCTTGAAGAGGTTGCGGTCCTCGGCCCGGGCGATGGCCTCGGCGCTGGCGCCGAGCACCTCGACGCCGTACTTGCGGTACACGCCGGCCCGGTCGAGGAACACCGCCAGGTTGAGGCCGGTCTGGCCCCCGAGCGTCGGCAGAACGGCGTCCGGCCGCTCCTGGGCGATGATCTTCTCGACGGCTTCGGCCGTTATCGGTTCAACATAGGTCCGGTCGGCCATCCGAGGGTCGGTCATGATCGTGGCCGGGTTCGAGTTGACCAGCACGATCTCGTAGCCCTCCTCCCTCAGGGCCTTGCAGGCCTGCGACCCGGAATAGTCGAACTCGCATGCCTGGCCGATGATGATGGGGCCGGAGCCGATGATCAGGATTTTCCGGATGTCCGTTCGCTTCGGCACCGGCGTGCCCCTAAAGCGCCTGGCAAAACTGGGCGAGGATCGCGTTTGGCTGTTCCATCTCGTCACGCGACGGATGAAACTGCACGCCGTAAGCCTTGGCCTTGGCGTGCCGGATGCCTTCCACGGTCCCGTCGTTCAGATTCGTGTGCGTGACCTCGGTGCCGCTGCGCACGTTTCGGCCGCTGACCACGTAACTGTGGTGCTGGCCCGTGATGGCGGCCGGACCTCCCGCCAGGTCCTTGACCGGGTAATTGGCGCCGCGATGCCCCGTCTTCATCCGTTCCACGCTGCACCCCAGCGCCAGCGCGAGCACCTGATGGCCCAGACCGATTCCGAGCACCGGCACCTTGCCCAGCAGGCTTTCGACGGCCTCGACCGCCCCCTGGAGAACGCGCGGGTCGCCCGGGCCGCCTGTCACGATCAGGCCCCGGGCCTTCGTGGCCAGGATGTCATCGGCGCCCGCCGAAGACTTGAGGACATCGACCGCGCATCCCAGATCGGCCAACTGGGCGAGGAGGCTCTCCTTGACGCCGAGGTTCAGCACCGCGATTGCATGTTTCGCCCGTCCCTTGGGCTTGCGCCTGCCTTCCCAGGTGACCTCGGCGGCGAGGTCGCGGGCCGGGGCGCAGCCGGCTTCCTTGAGATTCGCTGCGACCTTCTTCGTGTCGGACGTCCCGCCGACGATGGCCGCCTGCATCTCGCCGTGCTCGCGCAGGTGCACCGTCACCGCCCGCGTGTCCACCTGGCTGATGCCGACGACGGCGTGGCGCGTGAGGAAGTCCTCCAGCGCGCCGGTGGCGCGGAAGTTCGAGTAGTGAGCGCTGTATTCCCGCACCACCACGCCCGCGGGGTGGACACCGGGCGATTCGTCGTCCTCGCCGTTGACGCCATAGGCTCCGATGATGGGGTACGTCAGGACGGCGATCTGGCCGCGGTAGGACGGCGTCGTAAGCAGTTCCTGATAGCCGACCACGCCCGTATAAAAAACGGCCACGCCGCAAATCTCGCCGGCGTGGCCGAAGGGCTCGCCTTCGAACACTGTGCCGTCCTGCAGAACCAGCGCCGCTTTGGGATGGCTCATAGGTCTCTCGCCATGGTCTTGGCGCTCACCGTGCTTCGCCCTGCGGCATGGAACCGGCGATAGGGCTGCGAAGTCGATGGCTTAAATATACTCAATCGTGCTCGGCGGCTTCGGCGATAGATCGTACAGCACCTTGGTGGCCGACGGGATCTCCTTGTAGATGCGCTTCTGGATCGTCATCAGCGTCGCCCACGGAAGCCGGGTCGCCGTCGCCTTGACCGCCTTCTCCGAATTCACGACGCGCACGGCGATGAGGTCGCCGAAGCGGCGGCGGCCGTCCTTCGTCATGCCCGTCGCCTGGTCGGCCAGCAGCACGGCGAACGCCTGGAACTTCTTCACCCCCTCGGTCTCCTCTTCGACGATGCGGCACGCGTGCCGCACCACCGCGATCCGCTTCGGCGTGCACTCGCCCAGGCACCGCGTCGCCAGACCCGGGCCCGGGAACGGCATCCGCTCGTACAAGTGCCTGGGCAGTCCGAGCGCGCGGCCGACCTGGCGCACACCCGGCTTGTAGAGGGCTTTCAGCGGCTCGATCACGTGGAAGCCGTACCCCCGCTTCGCACTGATGCCGATCTGGTCCAGAACGTTGTGCTGCGTCTTGACGCCCTTGCGGGTCTCCAGGATGTCGGCCGCAATCGTCCCCTGGACCAGGAAATGCGCCCCGGACTCCCGGACGGCCTTCCCAAAGACCTTGTAGAAGGTATGGCGGAAGGCCTTCCGCTTCTTCTCCGGGTCGGTCTTGCCCTTCAGGGCCTTGAAGAACGTGCCCGCCGCACGAACGACCGCGACCGGGATGCCGAGTCCGGCGAATGCCGCCTTGACCTCCTGCGGCTCGTCCTGCCGCATCAGGCCGTCGTCGATAAAGACCACCTTCAACTGATTCCCGATGGCGCGGTGCGCGAGGACCGTACACACGCTTGAGTCCACGCCTCCCGACAGGGCGCTGATGGCCTTGCCGCCACCCACCCTCTTCGTGATGCGCTCGATCTGCCTGTCGGCGAATGCCTTGTAGTCCACCGTTCTTCCCCTTGCGTGCCGGCCGACCCGTAGGGGGAAGGCACGCCTCGCCCTCCCGTCGCGATTCGGCCGGCCCGTCGTGGCGGCGACCATAGTTGCGGCCGGGGGCGATTGCAACGGAATTCCGTCGCCGTGCTGTAACGCCTCAGTTACGGGCGAGGCCGGTGTGCAGCAATCTGAGCCGCGCCCGCGAGGAAGCGGTCGCTCCCTGACGGTCGCGGCTCTGCACCGACGCGCGACGGCTCAGCACGATGCGGCGGCACGCTGTTTTTT
>Ga0111218_1041_pt1 | contig 10619 bp, 8 predicted proteins | sample DeeMarSWOR152_54_FD_80369 | JGI IMG/M metagenome (GOLD analysis project Ga0111218, IMG submission 80369) | Planctomycetes bacterium DG_20 | reverse complement strand
CTTCTTCAACTCGGTGGACTTCAAGCAGGCCGCCCGCACCATGGACGACCTGGCCCAACGTGCCGACATCATCGTTCCGGGCCACGACAACTACTTCCTCCTCCGGCCGTAGGCCGGCTGCCCCGCGGGCCTGCCCCGTAGATGCGCCGACCTGCCGGCCAAGCTATCCCTGATCCGCTGGGACTCGCACGACAGCCCCGTCGGCCACGAGACGGTCCTGGAGCGCCTTGACATCCAGGTCCGCCGGGCGGCGCTCGGCGGCCGCGCACAATGCCGCCGCCGTGCCCGCGGCCTGCGAGATGGCCATGTTCGGCGCCATGCTTCGGGCAGACTGGAACGCCGGCTGGCATGCGGAGATGCACCGACCGGCCAGCAGGACGTTGTCCAGGTCCGCCGGCACAAGGCTGCGATAGGGGATCTCGAATCCCAGGTGGTCGAAGAAGAACCGTTTGCCGTAATAGCCCGGCACCGGGTTCGAACTGACGGCGATGGCATCCTCATGCGCCCGGCCGGTGATGCAGTCGTCCTCGGTGATCGTGTACAGCCCGATGATCCGTCGCGTCTCCCGCACGCCGAGGGCTGCCGCCGTTTCGACCAGTGTTGCCTCGGGGAACTGCTCGCGCAGTTTGGCCAGGTGTTCCTGGACGGCGCGGCGCGTGGCGACCTCGGCGGCGGCCAGGTCCCTCGCATCCGTCCCGTCCACCTCGCCCGCACCGGGGCCCCAGCGGGTGGTCAGGCCGTTGATCCACAGCCGCCGCTCGTCGGCCGCCGGCTCGGGGATACCGGCCACCCGGTACATCAGCGACGTTCCCATCCTGCGCCGGCCGACCTTCTCGGCCAGTTCGTACCGCGCCCCGGCCCGGGCGGCCAGGTCGCCGTCGCCGGTCGCGTCCACGAAAACCTTGCCCAGGATCGCCCCGCGCCCCGACTTGCCTTCCACGACGGCCGCGGCGACGTTGCGTCCCTCGGGCGGGGCATCGGAGAGCCACGTGTGCAGGAGCAGGTCCACACCGGCCTCGCAGAGCATCTCCAGGATCACGCGTTTCAGGATCTCCGGGTCGAAGCTCACTGCATAGGGACACTCGCCCGGCCGCAGCGCCCCGAAGTTGCCGTGGGCCGTGCACCCGCACGCGCCCCCCTCGGCCAGCAGCCGGTCCACCAGCTCCTGCGCGATGCCGCGGACGGTCTGAACGTGGTCCGGCGGGTGCTCGTTACGGAAGCCGTTGAAACTTGTCATCAGCCCGGCCGTCGCCACGCCGCCCAGGAAGCCGAGCCGCTCGATAAGTACGGTCCTCGCACCCGTCCGCGCCGCGGCCAGGGCGGCCACCATCCCCCCTGGTCCCCCGCCAGCCACGACCACGTCCGCTTCGGCCATGACCGGAATGTCCCTTGCTGGTTCGTGAAATGTCGCCACCTGGGATTGTCCTCTTCGCTCCAGTGAGTTCTCTGTGCGCGCTAAGGGCCGCCGGTGTCAGGTCCGGCCAAGCCGCCGGGGATCTCCTCCTGCTCGGGCCAGACCACGCCCTCCTGCGGCGGCCGGCCCGTCTCGAACGACCAGCGGGGCGACTCGGGCGTCACGAGACCGCCGGCGTCCCTGGCGGCCAGCTCTGCCGGGAAGGTCTCGAAGTGATAGCGTGGCGCGAAGTCCAGATCGCTGCGAGTCGAGGACAGGTCGTACCGCCTCACGGACGGGGGAATCTCGATTCCGTATCGCTCGATCAACTCAGCCGCCCTCGGACGCCGTCCCGGCAGGATATCCCTCCACCGCTCCCCGAACTGCTCGTGCTCTTCGGGCGACCCCGGATGGTCGTGCGCGACGATGTACCGGCCGAACAGGTCATTGCCCTCGGCCAGCAATCGCACGGCCCGGACAGTCGCTTCGACGCAGTCGCGGCGGTCCACCCCGTGGTGCAACAGCCGCTGTCCATAGGTCACCAGGTCGCACGCGGTGAACGCGTCGTACCGCATCATCGCGATGTGGAACCCATGGGTTTGATGGAAGTAGTCGCACAGATCCTCCCCGATCACCTTTGTGATGCAGTACATGCCCCTCTTGGACAGCGCCGCCGTGCTGGACGCCCACACCCCCCGACGGATCCCGGCCACCAGGCACGCCTGCAGGACGTTGAATGTGCCCACGACGTTGACATCGAAGCGAGTTTCGTCCGTCGGCGGCGGCTGGTAGCCGCCGTGGTAGGCGGCGAGGTGGACGACGATGTCCGCGCCGGCCACGGCATCGGCCACGTCTCGGCCGCTTCGCACGTCCGCGCGAACGACACCCGGTTCGTTGGGGCAGGCCGCGTCCGCACGGGTGATCTCATACTCCCCCGCCAGGGCCGCCCGGAGCGACCGGCCAAGGCAACCTTCCGAACCGATGATGGAAACGCGCGTCATTGCTGCGGTTCCTTTGCCGTGACGAGGACCACGGTGTCATCGCCCCATCCGACTCTACCCACATTGACGGGCCCATCATCTTCTTCTCCGGACGAGCCGTCAATACCCCATCCGCCCAGACCCTCGCCTCACCCGCTCTCCAGCGGCCTTTCCGGGACGGGGCGGCGGGGGGCTGAGTGCCCCTGGCTCAATCGGGGAGATGGGTCGGAGGCCTGGAAGCCGGCGTCGTCCGGATCGAGCCGCCCGTCAGGTAGCCTCGGCACGCAGCTCGACCAGCGCGTCAACCAGCCGGTCGATCTCGGCGAAAGTGTTGTAGAGGTGGGTGGAGACGCGAAGAACGTGGTGGTCCTCTCGCCGAGCGGCAGGTACGGTGATCCGGTAGTGATCGCGGAGAGGAGGGCAGAGATCCATCTCGCCGAAGCCGTGGAGTCGGAACGTGCTGATCGAGCCCGTCATCTCCGGGTGCGTCGGCGAGATCAGCTCGGCCCAATCGAGCTCGGCCATGCGCGCGCGGACGTAGCTGGCGAGCTGTCGACCGCGACGGGCGATCCGCCCGGGACCGACGTCCAACTGGAACTCGACCGCAACGCCCGTGGCCAACTGCTCCGGCAGCGGGACCGTGCCCCACGTCTCGATCCCCCACATGTAGGGCTGGCCGTTGATCATCGGCCGGCCCGAGCCGTCGGCCGTTACGCCTTCCCGGCTGTAGCCCCAACTGACCACCAGGTGGCGGATCCGCTCCTGGACCTCCGGCCGGGCGTGGAGGAAACCCACGCCTTTGGGCCCGCAGAGCCACTTGTGACAGTTCCCGCCGTAAAAGTCGCAGCCCGTCGCGTTCAGGTCCAGCGGGATCATCCCGGGCCCGTGGGCGCCGTCAACGGCGATCATTGCGCCGTGTGCGTGGGCGAGTTCGGCCAGGGCGGCGATGGGCATGATCAGCCCCGTGCCCGAAGTGATGTGGCTGCAGACGATGAGCCGGGTTCGCGGCGTCAGGGCGGCCTGGAACGCGGCGACTACGTCCTGCGGCCGCGACGGCGGGATCGGGACACGGGCCCTGGTGACGACCGCACCCCACCGACGCTGGGCGTTGTGCAGGCAGTTGTCGATCGCGCCGTATTCCTGGTCGGAGGCGAGGATCTCGTCGCCCCGATTCCACGCCAGCCCGTTGACGACCGTGTTGACGGCGACCGTGACGTTCGTCAGGAAGGCCAGGTCCTCCGGGCACGCCCCGACCAGCTCGCCCAGCCGCTGCCGCGCCTCTCCGACGCCGGCCACCAGGGCGGCGCGGTTGGCCGTGGGGTCCAGCTCCCGCTGGCGGATCGCCGCGACCAGCGCGTCGTAGACGCTCTGTGGCATCACGCCCCAGGACCCCGTGTTCAAGTAGGCCTGGCCCGGGTCGTGAAGGAACGACTCCCGAACACGGGCCCAGTACGATTCCTCCGATGGCGTCGTCGGCCAGAGAGTCGAGGCGGGGGGCACTTTCGTTCTGCCTGCGTTCTTTACGGTTCGTCCCAAGCGGCCGGCGCCGCCGCCGAACTTTACGCCCGATTGACGCAGGCATCAAGGCTCGTGGCGCACAGGCGCGCCCTGTCCCTCCCGAAAACGCCGTCCACCTTTCCGATAGAGCACTTGCGCTGTCTCCGAAGGTTGGCCGTCCGATCGATCTCTCTTCGCGGGTCGGGCCGCGCTGGTCGCCGGAAATCAAGCCCTGCGCCATCAACTTGCTCTGCTCCATCGCTCGGTCAATGGTCTGTTCGTCTTCTCTTCCTCCAGACGAGCCACTCTTTGGCGGTTCGCCTACCCGGGAGCGAACCGCCAATGCCTGGTCCATCATCCGCTCCCGCCCTCGCCTCTGCAGACCGCCCTGGCGGCCCGGGACGCTACGGCAGGAAGCTTGCTTCCAACACCGGAAGCAAAGGCGATGGCTCGGCAGATCTGCTACCGGCTCACGCCTCTGGCCATCCCCGCGCAACCCGCCGAACCGCCAATCCCTGACCTATCCACCACCCACTTCCGGCCTCACCGCACCGAGATCGGCGAGTCTTCGTTCTGATAGGAAATCTGGTCCCCGGCGAATGGCGGCGTCGGGCGGCGGAGAGGCCCCGGGGGTGGGGGGTCGGTGAGCGCGTACGGCAGTCCCCTCCACTTGAACCAGGCGCACGATCTGCGATAGCATCCTCACCTGCAAACCAACATGACAATGGAGACAGCATGCAGCCTCGAGAACGCTTATTGATGGACAAGAACTGGCGCTTTCATCTCGGTGACATTCACATGCCCGACTGCCGGCATGTGTGGAGCAAGGTTAGGACCGCCAGCAGGGGCCCGGTCAATCCGGGCTACGACGATTCGCAGTGGCGCGAGCTCGACCTGCCGCACGACTTCGTCGTCGAGAACAAGTTCTCCAAAGACTCCCGGACCGTCGAGGACAGGTGGCCGCTGCCGATGACCGATACGGAACAGACCGCCGCCGCGAGTCACGGCTATCTTCCCACATCGGTGGCCTGGTACCGCAAGCGCTTCAGGCTGAGCAGGCGCGACAGCATGAAGCGGATATGGCTCGTGTTCGACGGGTTGTATCGCGACGCGAGATTCTGGCTGAATGGACTCTATCTCGACCGCCATCAGTCCGGCTACACCGAATGCCGGATCGACGTGACGGATCTGCTGGTCTACGGCAACGAACGCGCGACCGGCAACGTGCTGGCCGTGCGGGTTGATGCGCGTCAGAGCGAGGGCTGGTTCTATGAGGGCGGCGGCATCTACAGGCATGTGTGGATGGAGAAGACCGATCCGGTCGCCGTCGCACCGCACGGCGCATTCGTCTGGACGCGCAACCTGAAGGGCAAGGGCAAGTTGCGCGTTGCCGAACTCGAAGTGCGGACGAAGATCCGCAACGATACCGATGACGCAGTCGCCTGCCGGGTAGTGTGCGGAATTGTCGGCGCGGACGGCAGGACATGCGCGCAGTCGAAGGAGTCGCTCAAGCTCGCGCCCGGCAGCGCGGAGGAACTGGTCCGGCCTGTCACTGTTCGAAGGCCGCTGCTGTGGGATACCGACAATCCCCATCTCTACACACTTGTCACCGAGATCATCGCCGGCAAGAAGACGCTCGACCGCACCGAGACGCCGTTCGGGATCAGGACCATAAGGTTCGACGCCGCGCGCGGGTTCTTTCTCAACGGGAAGAACATCAAGCTCAAGGGCGTGTGCGTCCATCAGAACCATGCGGGAGTCGGCACGGCCATGCCGGACCGCCTCTTCGAGTACCGCATCCGGCAGCTCAAGAAGCTGGGCTGCAACGCCTATCGCTGCGCCCACTATCCCCATGCGCCCGAGCTGCTCGACGCGTGCGACCGCCTCGGCATCCTGGTCATGGATGAAACGCGCAGCTTCAGCAGCGCGCCGGAGTTCCTGCGACAGCACGAGTCGATGCTGCTGCGCGACCGCAACCATCCGTCGGTAATCATCTACTCCATGGCCAACGAGGAAGGGATACAGAACACCGCTGTCGGCGATCGCATGATGCAGAGCATTCGTCGCCTGGCTCGCAGCCTGGATCCGTCTCGGCCGCTGACCACGGCGAACTGCGACGGCAAGCTGTGGGGCAGGGCGGTGTCGAAGTGGCTCGATGTCCAGGGCTGCAACTACTGTCCGGAAGAATACGACCGATTCCATCGCAGGTATCCGAAGCAGCCGATGATCGCGACGGAGACATCGTCGCGCCTCACGACGCGCGGGGTCTACCGATGCGACCCCAGGCGGGGGCACGTTGATGCGTATGATCGCGAGGTCTGTGATTTCGTGGAGGGTCGAATGCCGGCCGAGGCGATGTGGCGCGGTATTGCGAAGCGGCCGTACGTGTCAGGGGCATTCGTGTGGACAGGGATCGATTACAAGGGCGAATCAACTCCCTATCGCTGGCCGACGGTGGCGTCGCATTTCGGAATGCTCGATTCATGCTGCTTTCCCAAAGACATCTCGCACTTCTTCAGGACCTGGTGGAGCGAGACCGACGACATGCATCTGCTGCCGCACTGGAACTGGAAGGGGCGGGAAGGGGAGATCATCGATGTGTGGTGCTACGCGCGTCACGAGACGATCGAGTTGTTCCTGAACGGCAAGTCGCAGGGCACCAGACGCATGCCTGAGATGGGACACGTGTCGTGGCAGGTTCCTTTTGAAGCGGGCGTGCTTGAAGCCAGAGGCTTCCGTGACGGAGATGTAGTTGCAGTCACGCGCATCGAAACAACCGGGCACGCCGCATCGATCAAGCTCGAGACTGATCGCACAGCCATTCAGGCCGACGCTGAGGACGTTGCCGTCGTGAATGTGTCAGTTGTGGACGATGAGGGCCGGACAGTCCCGACAGCAGGCAACCCCATCGCATTCGAAGTGAGCGACAACGCGCGCATCATCGGCGTCGGCAACGGCGATCCATCCAGCCATGAACCTGACAAAGCCAAGACACGGCGCGCGTTCAACGGCCTGTGTCAGGTACTCGTGCAGTCGACGACAACACCGGGGAAGATCGGTATCAGTGCAAGGTCACCGGGACTGGTAAGTGGCGAGCTGAGTATTGCGAGCAAGCGTTGCAGGCACCGGCCGTGGTTGTGAGGTGATTGCGCGGTAACCGTCGTTGGCTATCCTTTCACGATACTGATGCAGCGGTTCTGCGCCGGACCAGGAAGTTCACGGGTGTGATTCGGAGCTCATTGAGGCCGGTTTCGGGGCAGGCTCTGGCGATAGTCGCGGTGCATTGGCGGTTCGCCTGCTCGTGAGCGAACCGCCAATGCCTGCCCCCATTATCCGCTCCGGCCCTCAGCTCTGCCGTTCCCCCCGGACCACCAGCACCACCGCGGAGCCGTCGTCGGCGAGCAGGGCCCTGCCTACCGCGCTGGTTGGCCGAGGGCCTCCGACTCAGTCAGGCCTTGAGTCCCTTCAGGTCGGCATGGAGCTTCTCGTTCCGAGCCAGAAGATCCTTCCACTGGACGACCTGCCCCTTGTAGGCGGCGGTTCGCCCGAGGATCGTCACCAGGTTGCTGCGTACACTGGCCGGGACGGTAGCGTTGGTGCAGTCGCCGGTCAGAATGCTCTTGTGGAAGGCGGCGATATTTGCCACGGCGCCGTCCTTGTAGATGCCCGGCGATCTACCGCCGCGGTAGAAGTTCTTGCCGCGAATGAGCACCTGGCCTCCGTACTGGGTTTCCAGGACGCCGTCGGAGCCGAACATGCGGTTGCGAATCCCCTCGGGCTGCGTGCCGTGGCCGTTGAACTGCCGGGAGCTGAAGGCGATGCCGACGTTGTCGGGATACTGGAATGTCACGCTGAAGGTGTCCCAGCAGGTGCCGAAGTCGCGGACCTTCTGCCCGCCGGTGCCGAACGCGCAGACCGGCTCCTGGTCCATGATCCAGCTTGCCACGTCCAGCGTGTGAATGTTCTGCTCGGTGATGATGTCGCCGGAAAGAACCTTGTCGAGCCCCCACGCGCGCAGGCGCGCTTCGGGATCGCCGGCCGCCTGCTTGGCGAACTTGATCTGTCCGCCCCAGGGGATGCCGGCGTGATAGGTCGACTCGCCGAAAGCGAAGCGGCCGAGGGCCCCGGCGTGGACCCGCTTCAGGGCCTCGCAGTAGAAGGGATCGGCGCGGGTCTGGAAATCGATCAGGAGGACGAGCTTCTTCTCGGTGGCCTTCCTGCCGCTCTGGGCGATGGTGGTGCAGCCGGGGACGTCCACGGCGACCGGCTTGGCGACGTAGGTGTGGCGGCCGGCCGCGACGGCGGCCGCGGCGTGCTCGGGGTGGAAATACGGGGGCGACTCGACTGCCACGGCGTCGAGCTTCTGCTCGAGGAGCCTGCGGTAGCCCGACAGCCCCGTGTAGCGGTGCTCCGGCTTGATACCGAACTTCTTGCCGGCCGCGTCGGTGCGGTCCCGGAAGTAGTCTGCGGCGGCCACGATGTTGTACCCGCCGTGCTGCCTGAAGAGGCCGGTGATCCAGCTTCCCCGGCCGCCGCAGCCGACGATGCCGAAGTCGATCTTGGAGTTCGCCTGGTACCCGCGAACCAGCTCCGGGCGGAGGATGGTGAGGCCGGCAACCGCCGCTCCCGCGCCGGCCACGAAGCGGCGTCGGGAGACCCCGCGGTTCCTGTCGGGTTGGCTGGACGTTCGCTTCGTGGTTGCCATGGATGCGGCTCCTTACATGGAGGAGGGGGAGTGTCTGCGGACCGTTCCGGACGAACCGGGGCCGGCGACCACCGTCGGCCTCGCCCGCGATTCTACGACCGATCACAAGGCGAGCAAGCACCTTCTTCCCCAGCAGCCCGTTAAAAAAAGGCCGTTTCCCGTGGCACGGGCATCTTGCCCGTGTGTTCCAGGGCCATGCTGGCCCTGGAAACAAAGGACTTGCACGGGCAAGATGGCCGTGCGACGCATGGGCCAGACGCCCATGCCACGTTCTTCAACGGGCTGCCAGCCAAGGGCCAAGTGATCCGGCCGTCTCGGGGACATGGTGTCGCCCGGGACCTCCTCCATGGCTGGTTCATCTTCTCTCCCTCCAGACAGACCGCTCTTTGGCGGTTCGCCTGCCCGTGAGCGAACCGCCAATCCCCGCCCTATCCACCATCCACTCCTGCCCTCAGCGAACCGCTCTTCGGCGGCCCGTCTGGCCTGGGACGGGACGGCGGGGCTGCGCGACTTCTTTTCAATATGGAAGGGAAATGCGGCATCTCGGCAGATCTGCCAGCCGCTCGCCCACGATGGGGAGAACCACTCGTTTGTCCTGCTCGGCCTTTCCGGAGTATGTCGGCTTGATATGAGGCCCAGCACAAAGGCAGGAGGCACTCGTGGACGGCAGGACCGACCCGAGCACGCGTGTTCTGAAGAAGTCGAGTTCCAGGATCGTGCTTGAGATCAAAGGGGGCGAGGCAACGTTTCGCAATTCGCTGGTCCACCTGTTCCAGCAGAACAAGCGGATCGCCGCGCGAAAGGACTGAAGCACGAATGGCACGAAGAGCAGCGGACATGCCGTCTTCGTGGGATTCGCGAGAATTGATGCAATTCGTGTTCCCTGTCGGCGACGGTAAACCACTCCGCGGGCGGCGGGGGAACGCGGTGGTTGCACAGGCCTCGCACGGCGAAGAGGATGTATGGCATTCCCGAGCGAACACCGGAAGGACAAGGACATGGATCGAGCGGCACGAATCGGAATCGTCGTGGCGTGCGTGGCCGCCCTGGCCCCGTCCGCACGAGCCAACGGGCCCGCTGCCGCCTTTCGGGACGCCGTGGCGGTCTGGCATTTCAAGGACCTGGGCGACGCTGCCGGAGCGGACTCGGCCCTGAAGGGCGAGGGCGCTGTCAAAGTGGGCGTGGAACTTCCCGGGGCTGATCGGGCCGAGTCTCACGCCCGCGGCGGCGACGGGCTGGTCGCGAAATGCGAGGGGGGCTTTCTCGTCGCGGGCCAGGGCGCCGGCGGCGAGCTGAATCTCACCGGGCGGGCCTTCAGCCTCTACGCTCGCCTTCAAAGCGGCGGCGATTGGTCCTCCTGCGGCATCGTCTCCAAGCACGGCGGGCACGGCCGGCTCAGCTACAACCTCCACGCCCATCGGGGCCGGCTCGGCTTCGAGCTGGGCACCGGGGCCGGCCTGTATCGGGTGGCGGTATCGGCCACCGCCATCGGCGCGAAAGACTGGCACGACGTGGTCGCCCGCTGGGACGGGCAGCGACTGGAGCTGCTGGTGGACGGACGTGACGTGTCTTCCTGCGCGGCCTCGGGCGAGCTGCGGGCCAACGACGAGCCGCTGGTCCTGGCCGGATGGTCCCTGAACAAGAAGCTCCGCGGCCCGTTCCGGGGCCGGCTGGACACGGTCGCCGTCTGGAAGCGGGCGCTGACCGACGCGGAGGTGGTCGCCCTGGCCGGCGGGACGGACCAAGTCGCCAGAAGAAAGCAACAACTCGCCAAGCGAAAACGGGAGGCCGAAATGGCCGCGTATGCCGACCTGCCCCAGCCCGTGGCCGCGTATCGAAAGATGACCTCCAGCCCCGCGATGACCACGGAATTGCCCGCCGCCGACGAGCAGGCCAAGCGGCAGGCCGTCCGGACCTGCGCGGGGGCAACCCGCGAGCTGCGCGCGTGGATGATCGCCAACGATCCGCACCGACCGATCTATCACTTCACCGGGGCGGAAGGCTGGATCAACGACCCCAACGGGCCCATCTACTACAAGCCCGC
>Ga0111218_1044_pt1 | contig 10642 bp, 9 predicted proteins | sample DeeMarSWOR152_54_FD_80369 | JGI IMG/M metagenome (GOLD analysis project Ga0111218, IMG submission 80369) | Planctomycetes bacterium DG_20 | reverse complement strand
CGGCCGCGCAGGCGAGCGCCCGCCCGAGCCCGCGGCGCCCCCCCGGCAAGTGCCGCCCGGCGCGACCGTCACGAGGCGGGCCACCCGGCAGAACGTCCGACGCCGCGGCGCGCCCGCCCGCGCGGTGCGGGCCAGGGCGGCCCCGGTCCCGGTCGAGGAGCCGCCCCGCGACGTGCCTGTCGGCGACCTGAAGCAGCGGCGCCTGGAATCGCCCGGGACCGGCGAGGTTTCGAGCCTTCGCGACCGTACGATAAGCCCGGCCGCCGAGCGGCCGGCGGCAGCGCCGTCGGCTGCTCCCCGACCTGCGCCCGGCTTCCTCGGCACCATGCTCCGCGGCGGGAACCTGGCTCGCGCCGTCGTCCTGTCGGACATCCTCGGCCCGCCCAAGGGCCTGCGCGACCTGTAGGCGAGCGGCGCTTCCGTCCAGGCAGTGCGCAGCAGTCTCGCGCCGCCCCTGTAAGGAAGCGGCCGGGACCTGGGCGCAGGCGTGTCATGCCAACCCCCGCGCTACCCTCTCTTGCCGGCCGCCAGAAAAGCCTGGCGCGCCAGCGTGACGCGCAATCCCCGAATTCCCTTGAGAAACCGGCGGCGGCACCCGTATCATCATGCCTCCGAGACCTTCGGGTAACGCACGGATGAGCGACGACACCCAATCCAACGAATCGACGCTTCGCCGGCACCTCAAGGTCCTGCTTGGGATCGTGCGGCGGCTGGCCTCCGAGCCGCGCCTGGATCCGCTCCTCGGGTCCATCGCCGCGGAAACCTGCGAACTGCTGGATGCCGAGCGGGCCACGCTCTTCCTCTACGACTCGCTGACCGATGTCCTGTACAGCCGCACCGTCACCGAGAGCGAGATCGAGGTCATCCGGTTCCCGGCCGACCGCGGCATCGCCGGGGCCGTCGCGCGGAGCAAGCGGCCCCTGATCATTCCCGACGCCTACGCCGACCCGCGGTTCAACTCGGAGGTGGACCGAAAGACCGGCTGGCGGACCCGCGACATCCTGGCCGTGCCCATGACCAACCTCGAGGGTGCCCTCGTCGGCGTGCTCGAGGCGCTCAACAAGCGGGCCGGTTCGTTCACCGACGACGACACGGCCCTGCTGACCGCCCTGGCCGACCAGGCGGGCGTGGCGCTGGAGCGAGCGCGGCTGCTGGAAGAGTTTCTGACCAAGCGCCGGCTCGAACACGAGATGGAACTGGCGCGCGACATCCAGGCCGGCCTCCTGCCGCAGCACCCTCCACGCCTCGACGGGTTCGACCTGGCCGGCTGGAGCCAGCCTTCGGACTACGCCGGCGGCGATTTCTTCGACATCTTCCCCTGGGGCGACGGACGCGTCGGTCTCATGCTCGGCGACGCCGTGGGACACGGTGTCGGCCCGGCGCTGCTGGCCGCCGAGACCCGGGCGCTCGTCCGGGCGCTGGCGCTGCGGGAAACCCGGCCGGACACCATCCTGTGCGACACCAACCGGCTGCTGGCCGCCGACGTGGCCGAGGGCCGCTTCGTGACGCTGGCGCTGGCCGTCGCCGACGCCGCGGCGGGCGCCGTCTCGTACGCCAGCGCCGGGCAGGGGCCCATGGTTGTGATGCGGGCCGACGGGCAGTATGAGCAGTTCAACGCCACGGGGCTGCCGCTTGGCATTCTGCCGGACACGCCCATCGAGGCCGGCAAGCCGATTCAACTGGCGCCCGGCGACGCGTTCCTTCTGATCTCGGACGGCATCTTCGAGTGCGAGACGGCCGCCGGCGAAGACCTCGGCACCGACCGCGTCCTCAAGAACATTCAGGAGCACCTGGCCGGGTCGGCCGAGTCGGTCATCCGGGCACTGGAAGACCTGACCGAATCGGTCAGCCCGGACGGCCGGTTCCGCGACGATCGCACCATCGTCGTGACGAAGCGCGTCTGACGAGGTCGCCGGGTCCGCCCGGGTGCGTCGAGCCGGCCGCAGACGACAACACCTGCCATGACCGAACCTGTCAGCGACGATCGACTCGACCGGGCGACCGACCCGGAGTACGCGGCCGTCTGCCCGCTGGCCGTTATCGCGCTCGTCGTGGGCGTGCTGGGCGGGGCGGCGTTCCTGGCGGCGCCCCTGGTCGCGGTGCCGGCCGTGGCGATCGGGCTCGCGCTGGCGGCCCGTCGGAAGATCCGCAAGTCGCAGGGCGTCCTGGTCGGGCGGAAACTGGCCGTGGCGGGGCTGGTGCTCGGAATCGCCACGGCGGCGGCGGGCGGCGGCTACCACCTCCTCCTCTGGCAGGGCAAGCAACAGACGCTCGAGGACCTCGAGACGCAGGCTATCGAAACCCTCGACGAGATTCTCGCCGGCAGGTACGAGACGGTTTTCGAAAAACTGCCCGACGATTCGCTTCAGCGCAAACTGGGGCTCGACGCGTTCCGCCAGGGCATCTCCGGTCTGCTCGACGGCGCCGGCGGCCTGGTCGGGCGCGACCTGATGTCGCTTCAGATTCTGCCCTTCGAATCGGGCGGCCTGGTCGCGCCGGCCGACATGCGCGTCAACCTTGAGCGGCGCATCCTGGAGGTCACCCTGTGGTTCCGCCAGGAAGAAGACGGACACTGGCGGCTGGCGGGCGTGGGCGGCCAGGAGACGGTCGAGAGCATAGCGAAGTACGGTGATGAAGGCGTCCCGCCCGGCGTCCCGGCGCCCTATCAACGGGGCCACGGGCACGACCACCACCACTGACCGGGCCGGCACGCCTACTGCTTGACGCGGCGAATGGTGGCGCCCAGGCGGCGGAGTTTGCGCTCCAGCCGCTCGTAGCCGCGATCCAGATGATACACGCGAGAGATAGTCGTCTTGCCCCCCGCCACCAGACCCGCAATGACCAGGGCGGCCGAGGCCCGTAGATCGCTGGCCATCACCTCGGCCCCCGACAGGGCCCGTGTCCCGTGAACCACCACGGCGTTGCCCTCCTTGCGGATCTCGGCGCCCATGCGGCCGAGTTCGGCCACGTGCATGAACCGGTCGGGGAAGATCTTCTCGGTGACGACGCTGATGCCGTCGGCCACGGTCAGCAGGGCCATCATCTGGGCCTGAAGGTCCGTCGGAAAACCGGGGAACGGCAGCGTCGTCACATCGACGCTTTTCGGGCGCCGGCGCGCGCGGACGCGGATCGTGTCGTCGTAATGCTGCACGTCGATGCCGATCTCGCGCAGCACGTTCACGAGCGCGAAGAGGTCGTCCCACCGAGCCCCTTCGACTGTTACGTCGCCCCGCGTGGCGGCTCCGGCCAGCAGGAGCGTTCCGGCCTCGACGCGGTCGGGGATGATGGTGTGCTCGCAGCCCGACAGGTGGTCCACACCCTCCACGACGAGGCGCGGCGAGCCGAGGCCGCGAATCTGGGCCCCCATCTTCACGAGCACGCGGGCCAGGTCCCGGACTTCCGGCTCGCACGCCGCGCAGTCGATGACGGTCGTTCCCTTTGCCAGGACGGCGGCCATCAGGACGTTCTCGGTGCCCGTGACGCTGGAGCCGAAGGGCCCGCCCAGGTACATCTCGGTGCCCCGCAGGCGGCGGCACCCGCCGACGATGTACCCGTGCCGGATGTGGAGTTTCGCGCCGAGGGCCCGGAGGCCCTTCAGGTGCAGGTCCACGGGCCGGTCGCCGATGGCGCAGCCGCCCGGCAGGCTCACCTCCGCCCGGCCGCGCCGCGCCACCAGAGGCCCCAGCACGCAGATGCCCGCCCGCATCGTCTTCATGATCTTGTACGGCGCGCGGTTGCGGGCGGTGCGCCGAGGGCTCCGCAGGACCATGTCGCCATCGCTTTCCTGGTCGACGCGGACGCCGAGCGTCTTGAGGAGCCGTGCCATCGTCCGGATGTCGGCCAAGTCGGGCACGCCCCTGAGGCGCATGGGCCCCTCGGCGAGGATCGATGCCGCCATGATAGGCAGCGCTGCGTTCTTGGCTCCGCTGGCCCGCACGCGGCCTTTCAGGCGGCGCCCGCCGGTGATGATCATTGCATCCATGGTTCAGGCACTCCCCTGGGTCCTCAATGACGCGCCGGGCAAGCCCGGCGGCTAAATCTCCGAAAAGCGCGCGGGGCAAGCCCCGCGGCTGAATGTTACGGCTTGGCGACGCGTACCCCGTTTTGGCACTCGGGTTCGCGCTGGGCCACAAGGATTCGGTCCAGGCCGGCGTAATCTTTCCGGACCCGGACGTCGATAAGGCCGCGGACCGTCGAGGCCATCTCGGCCGCCCGGGCGCCCTGGCCGGCGCCGATCTCCACGAGCAGCGTTGCCCCGGGCTTGAGGTACGCCCGCGCGCCCTTGAGGATCCGCTCGATGACCTCGGTTCCGGCGGGTCCGGCGACGAGGGCGTCGCGCGGCTCGTGTTCGCGGATCTCGCGCGCCAGGCCGTCCCACTCCTTCTGGGCAACATACGGCGGATTGGCGAGGAGGAAGTCGGCGGGCTCCGCGTCGGCGGCATCGAGGGCGTCGTACAGGTCGCCTTCCAGGAACGCGACCCGGGTTCCGACGCCGTGGGCCTCGGCGTTGGCCCGGGCGAGGGCCAGAGCCGCCGGCGAGATGTCCGTGGCCGTCACGCGGCAGTCCGGCAGGCGAACCGCCAGGCTCACGGCCACGCATCCGCAGCCGGTGCACAGGTCGATGGCCGTGAGGGGCCCGGCCGGTTCCGCCCCGCCCCCCTCCAGCAGCGGGGCCGGGGCGGCGCGGGTGCGGCGGAGGACCTCCTCGACGAGCGTCTCCGTTTCGGGCCGCGGAATGAGGCAGTCGGGCGTGACCTTGAAGGCGAGCGAGAGGAACTCGCACGTGCCGACGAGGTACCGCGTCGGCTCGCCGTCGGCCCGGCGCCGGACGAGTTCGCGGAAGGCCGCCCGCGCGTCCCCGGCGACCGGCTGCTCGTAGCGCAGGTACAGGTCGATCCGCTCGGCACCCAGGACGTGAGCCAGGAGGATTTCGGCCTCGAGGCGCGGCTGGGCGACGCCGCCGCGCTCGAAGAAGCCGCGCGTCCATTCGATGAGGCGGCCGATGGTCCACTCGTCGGATGATACATCGGGCATGGCAGATCCGTTCGGGCGCCGGGCAACGCCCGTCGCGGCAGTAACCAGGTAACCTTGTAACGCCGCGGCAGGCCCCTGGCAAGCCCAAAGCAAGGGGCGCCTGCTCCAACAGTCAGGATCCGTCGTCAAGGGCAGCGATCGTCTCGGGGGGGGCGTCCATCTCCTTGAGCCAGCCGACGAGCCTGGCCTGGAGGTCGCCGGCGATGTCCGCGTGGCCGGTCAGGACGCACGTCTCGCCGAGGGGGTCCGCCGTCAGGTCGTAGAGTTCGCGCCAGCCGTCGGGCCCCAGCGGCACGTAGCACCACCGGTCGGTGTACACGGCCGGCGTCAGTTGCCCCGCGCACGGCTCGCCCGGTTTCCAGTTGACGAAGGCCGCGGAGATGGCGAAATCTCGCAACGGCCCCTGCGCTTCGCCCTTCAGCATCGGGGCGAAGGACTTTCCGTGCAGCGGCTCGGGCGCCTCAACCTGCACGCCCGCCAGGTCGAGCAGCGTCGGCAGGATGTCGGGCGGCTGGAGGACCGCGTGCACCTCGCGGCCGCCCTCCAGACCCGGCGCAGCAACGAGGAACGGCAGGTGCGCGATCTCCGGGTAGATCGGCCAGGCCCGCTCGTCGCGGTCGTTGATGTTCGACTTGCCGGTCCGGTCGTGCTCGCCCAGACTCATGCCGTGATCGGTGGTGAAGACGACGATGGAGTTGTCCCAGAGGCCGAGGTCGTCGATCTTCTCGAAGATTCTGCCGACCCATCGGTCCACGAGTTCGGCCTCGGCCGCATAGTGGGCCCGCAGGTTCCGGAGTTCCTCCGCCGTGAGGTCCCCCGCATGCCCGTAGTTGGGGTGGATCATGGGCGTGCCGCGGTAGTCGGGGTCGTACTTTCGGACCATGTACTCGGGCGGGTCCCACGGCTCGTGCGGGTCGAAGAAATCGACCCACAGGAAGAACGGGTGGTGCCGGTAGTTCTCTTCGAGCCACTCGACGGTCATCTCGGCGGTGCGCGGCGGGAAGCGGTCCACCTCGCGGTACCAGTAGCGGTTGGTCCACCGGGCCAGGTCGGGCAGGTTCCGGTCCATGAAGTGGTGGCCCGTGCGGGTCTTCTCGCGGGGCATGACGCTCTCGATGGGGTGGTTCATCCGGAGGAACGGCAGGTCGCCCTCCTGGCCGCGGAGGACCCTGGCCCCGTGGAAGCCCCGGTTGAAGTCGGCGTTGAACAGGTGCGGACAGTCGCACAGGAGTTGCGAGACGTATCCCGCCTGGCCGAGGACCTGGGGCAGATGGTTCCTGCTGCTCATCAGGCGGCTCTGCCAAGGGTACCACGGCCAACCGTACCGGCCGGTCGTCAGGTCGGTGCGGTGCGGGATGGTGGGGAAACTCGAGACCCACATCTGCGTGGCACTGACGGCCCGCCGGCTGAACGCGTCGAGGTGCGGCGTCCGGACCGGCATGGGTGCCCGATCGAAGAAGTTGTCGTAACGGAACGTGTCGGAGATGATGAGGATGATGTTCACGCAGGCCGCTCCTTTGCCCTTCGCAGAGAACCGATTGCAGCGCCCTCGCCGGTGTGGTAGTAATCATACGCCGTCCGTCCGGACGGTCCAGGGCAAACGCTTGCGAGCGAAAGGAACGTTGGATGGCGGCAGAAGAGGTTTCCCAAGTGGCGTTGACGCTCTATACGCTGCGCGATTTCTGCACCACGCCGCGCCAGACCGCCCGGACGCTGGCGCGCGTCCGCACGATCGGGTACCGGAACGTCCAGATCTCGGGCGGGGGCCTGATGGCCCAGGAACCGGCGGAACTGGCGAAGAGGATGGACGATGCGGGCCTCGTGGTCATCGGCAGCCACATCGCCCTTCAGATGATGCGCGAGGACTTCGGCGGCGTCGTCGAACGCCTGCGGGCCTGGAAGTGCACGCACACGGCCATCCCGTCGATGGCGCCGGAGGACCGCGACTCGCTTGCCGCATGGAAGGCACGGGCCCGCGAGTTCAACCGCCTCGGCAAGGCTTTCCGCAAGGAAGGCATCACGCTCCAGTACCACAATCACCACTTCGAGTTCCACAAGTTCGGCGGGCCCGCGGGGTTGGGTGGGCGTACCGGACTCGACATCCTCTACTCAAGCACCGAGGCGAAGTACCTTCAGGCCGAGATCGACACCGGCTGGGTGGCGCGCGGCGGAGGCGACCCGGCCGAGTGGTGCGCCCGCGTGAAGGGGCGGATGGACCAGGTCCACGTCAAGGACTGGCTGATCCTCGACGGCGAACCGGCCTGGGCCGAGATCGGCGAAGGCAACCTCCACTGGCCGGCCATCCTCCGGGCCTGCCGCCGGGCCGGCGTCAAGCACTACATCGTCGAGCAGGACTCCTGCCCCGTCACGAAGGACCCGTTCAAGAGCATTGCCGTCAGCCTGCGGAACCTGCGGGCGCTGGGGCTGAGATAGGGACGCGTCACAACCGATGACCGGCGGTCCGCCGATGAACATCCTCGGCATTTCGGCGTTTTACCACGACAGCGCCGCCTGCCTGGTGCGCGACGGCGATCTGGTGGCGGCGGCCCAGGAAGAGCGGTTCACCCGCAAGAAACACGACGAGGAGTTCCCGCAGCACGCCATCGACTACTGCCTGGAGGAAGGGGGCCTCACGCCCGCCGACCTCGACGTCGTCGCGTTCTACGACAAGCCCCTGCTGAAGTTCGAGCGTCTGCTCGAGACGTACCTGGCCTGCGCCCCGGCCGGTTTTCGGTCGTTCTGCACGGCCATGCCGCTGTGGCTTCGGACGAAACTGCACCTGCCGCGCATCATGGATCGCGGCCTGGACGGCCGGTACAAGGGCCGGTACGTCTTCACGGAACACCATGAGTCGCACGCCGCCAGCGCGTTCTTCCCGTCGCCGTTCGAGGAAGCGGCCATCCTGACCGTCGATGGCGTCGGCGAATGGGCCACGGCCGCCTGGGGCGTCGGGCGAGGCAACCGCATCGACCTCGGGCACGAACTGCGCTTCCCCCACAGCCTGGGTCTCTTGTACTCGGCCTTCACGTATTTCGCGGGCTTCAAGGTCAACTCCGGCGAATACAAACTGATGGGCCTCGCCCCCTACGGCCAGCCGCGCTACAAGGACCTCATCCTCGAGCGCCTCGTCGACCTGAAGCCCGACGGCTCGTTCCGGATGGACATGGCGTACTTCAACTACTGCCAGGGCCTGACGATGACCGGCCGCAGGTTCAACCGGCTCTTCGGCGGTCCGCCGCGAAGGCCCGAGACGCCCCTGACGCAGCGCGAGATGGACCTGGCGGCCTCGATCCAGGCCGTGACCGAGGAGATCCTGCTCCGGATGGCCCGGCACGCCCTCTCGCAGACGGGCATGCGGCATCTGGTGCTGGCGGGGGGCGTGGCCCTCAACTGCGTCGCGAACGGAAGGATCCTGCGCGAGACGGGCGCCGAGAACCTCTGGATTCAGCCCGGCGCGGGCGACGCCGGCGGCGCCCTCGGCGCGGCGCTGCTGGTCTGGCACCAGTTGCTGGGGAACGCGCGGCAGGTGGACGGCGTCCACGACCGTCAGAGGGGATCGCTGCTGGGTCCGGCGTTTGCGATGCCGGAGATCCGCACGTTCCTCGACCGCATCGGGGCCGTCTACCACGAGTACCCGGACGAGGACGCGCTGCTGGAGGTGGTTGCCGATCGGATCGCCGCCGGCGACGTCGTCGGCCACGTGCACGGGCGGATGGAGTTCGGTCCGCGGGCGCTCGGCTCCCGCTCGATCCTCGGCGATGCCCGGTCGCCGAAGATGCAGTCGATCATGAACCGCAAGATCAAGTTCCGCGAATCGTTCCGCCCGTTCGCGCCGAGCGTCCTCAGGGAGAACGTGGACGAGTACTTCCAGATGCGCCCCGGCGAGGACAGCCCGTACATGCTCCTCGTGGCAAAGGTCCGCGACGAGAAGCGGTTGCCCGGGAGTGACGGCGACGCAGGCCTGACGGGCGTGGACCGCCTGCTCAAGGCCGTTCGCAGCGAGGTCCCGGCGATTACGCACGTCGATTACTCGGCCCGCGTCCAGACGGTGGACCCCGAGCGGCACGGCCGCTACTATCGGCTTATCCGGCGGTTCCGCGACAAGACGGGGTGCCCGCTCCTGGTGAACACGAGTTTCAACGTGCGCGGCGAGCCGATCGTCTGCACGCCCGAGCACGCGTACCGGTGCTTCATGGCCACCAACATGGACGTGCTCGTCCTCGAGGATTGCGTGCTGCACAAGCGGGAACAGCCCGACGCGCGGCAGTTCGACGTGGACGACTACCTGGCCCAGTTCGACCTGGACTAGCGCGATGGCTTGGATCGAGATGGACTGGCGCCCGGACCGGCGGCACCTGCGGCGGTTCGGCGCGGCGGCGCTGGTGGCGTTGGCGGCCGTCGGCGCCTGGGTCTTCTTCCGACAGAGCCTGTTCGGCTTCGCACTCGGCCCGCACGCCGCAAACCTGACGGCTTGCATACTGGGCGGCGCTGCCGCCCTGTGCGGTGTCCTGACCGCCGCGGCGCCGTCGGCCCTGCGGCCGCTTTACCTTGGACTGAGCCTCGTGGGACTGCCGATTGGGCTGGTAGTCTCGCACGTGGTCGCAGGCGTGGTGTTCTACCTCGTCGTCACGCCCATCGGCCTGGCGATGCGGCTGCTGGGGCGCGATCCGCTGCACCGCGGGTTCGAGCCCGACGCCGAGACGTACTGGGTCCGCCGAGAAGAACAAGGAGAGGAGGCCGGGCGGTGCTTCCGCCAGTTCTGAGGCCCTCCTGGGGAACCTTCGACGCCGGGGTGCACGATCATGCCTGAAACACCGAAAGAAACGGACGAGTTCCTCCTGGAAGCCGACCGCCGCCGACCCGGCCTGCTCCGCGAGTTCTGGGACTTCCTGAAGCACAACAAGAAATGGTGGCTGCTGCCGATCCTCATCTCCCTGGTGATCCTCGCCGTCCTGGCCGTTCTGGGCGGCACAGGGCTGGCGCCGTTCATCTACCCCGTCTTCTGACGCGGAGGCCGGCGTAACCGGCGCGCGGCCGCAGGGTTCAACGTAGGGGGTCCCGCGGCCGTTCCCGTCGCCGTGCCCATGAGGCGTCTGCGTGGAATGGCCGACGGCCGGTCCCGGGCGGCGTCGGGGCGATGCCGGTCGCGTGCCGGTTTCGTCGGCACGTGACGAGGACGTGCTTCCATGGTCAAGCGGATAGGCCTGGTGTGCCTGGCCCTCTCGCTGGCAGGCGCCGCGGGGTGCGGCGGGAAGGTCGAGCCGCCTCCCGAACCCGACGCCGCCGAATCCGCCCCTCCCCCGGTCCCCACGACCGGCGCCGCCGAACGGACCGAGCGGCTCCTGAAAGCCATCCGCGCGGGCGACCCGGCGGCCGTGAAGCAGGCCATCCGGGAGGGGGCTGATCCGAAAGCCCCGGGGGCCTACGGCCGCACGCCGCTCCATGTGGCCGCAGACGAAGGCAACCTGCCCCTTCTCGAACTCCTGATCGCCAAGAAGGCGAACGTCCTGGCGGCGGACAACGGCGGCCGCACGCCCCTCCACCTTGCCGCCGACAAGGGGCACGACGCCGTCATCAAATACCTTCTGGCCCACCGCGCCGACATCAA
>Ga0111218_1042_pt1 | contig 10707 bp, 11 predicted proteins | sample DeeMarSWOR152_54_FD_80369 | JGI IMG/M metagenome (GOLD analysis project Ga0111218, IMG submission 80369) | Planctomycetes bacterium DG_20 | reverse complement strand
CGCAAACCTACCTGGCCCTTTCCCGCGCGTGGAAGGACGGCGACAGGATCGAGGTCCGCCTGCCCATGGGCCTGCACCTGTACCGCGCCCGCGACGACCAGGGCCTCGGCGTCGTCATGTTCGGCCCGCTGGTCCTGGCGGGCGAGTTGGGACGTGAGGGAATGCCGAAGACCCTCTCCTGCACCGAGAACAAGCAGTACTCGGGCGACCCCGTCCCGCCCGTGCCGGTGCTCGTCACCGATTCGGGGGATCCGGCCTCGTGGGCCAGGCGAACCGGCGACAAGGACCTGAGGTTCCGAACAGAGAACGTCGGCAAGCCGACGGATGTCTCCCTCATTCCCCTTCACGCCCTCCACCACGAGCGCTACACGGTGTACTGGAAACTCTTCACGCAGGCCGAGTGGCTCAAGGAGCAGGCCGCCCGCGAAGCCGAGCGGCGCCGCCTCGAGGAACTCGAAGCCAGGACCGTGGATCTGGTCACCCCCGATGCCGGCCTCGAACGCGCCCACAATCAGCAGGGCGAGACGTCCTACTCCGGCGCGGCCTTCGGGCGCAGATGGAGGGACGCGAGGGGGGGCGGATGGTTCGCCTACGACATGAAGGTGCTGCCCGACGGGCCCGTCTGCCTGACCGTCACGTACTGGGGGGGCGACTCCGGCAACCGGGTGTTCGACATCCTCATCGACGGCCAGAAAATCGCCACGCAGAAACTCAACGCGCCCAAGCCCGGCGAGTTCACCGACGTGACGTACCCCGTTCCCGTCGGTCTGACGAAGGGCAAACAGAAGGTGACGGTCACGTTCCAGGCCCACCCGGGCAGCACCGCCGGCGGCGCATTCGGCTGCAGGATCGTCAAACACGAGAACTGACCGGCAAGTTCAGGGCCGGTTCGGGGGACACGAGCCGTAGCCGTGCCAGGGTGGCGCGCCGCGGCCTACATGCTGTCTCGCGCGGCGGGTACTCCAGACCCACCGCGCGACACATACGTGAAACCGCTCAGCCTTCGGCCGGGACGGTGTAGCCGGCGACGGCGAAACCGTCGGCGGTTTCCACGGCGGCGGCGGAGCAGACGGGTTTCTCGAGGCGCGCGAACGCCCCGCCCGAGACCACCCAGAGGGCGGCGTCTTCGGCGGATTCGGCTTCGAAATCGCTCACCTGGTCCTCGCGCGGGTCGGCCACCTCGTAGGTGGCGAGGTAGAAGGCCTTGCCGGCTTCGAGCGGAAAGGACCGGACGTGCAGGCCGTCGTGCCGCACGATGCCCGCCCAGCCTTCGTCGGCGCCGCGGGCGACGGCGACGGCGATGCGCGGCGTGTTGAAGTCGTCCTTCTCGTAATCCAGGACGACGAGCGACTGGACCATCGCATCGCGGATGCCCATGCCGGAGGCGATCTTCTCGGCGATGGGGTCGGTCTGCGAGCCGTTCGTGGCGACGGCCACGACCTGCCCTCGGCCGGTCGAAGGGTCGCCGGCGAGGCGGAGGCAGTTGTACGCGATGTAGGGGTTCTTCGCGAGGTCGCCCTCGTGGCCCTCGCGCGGGACGACGGCCAGGGCGCGGGGCGTCCGGACGGTGCGGCGGTTGGGGAACGAGCGGGACGAGACGCGGTACATGACGGCGTTCTTTCCGGCGGGTGTGCGGCCGACGGCGACGATGCGTCCGACGTACATGCGATTCTCCTTGGCAACATGCATGATGGATAGCGCGCCGGGCAAGCCCGGCGGCTAAATGGGCTCGTTCGGTTCGGCGTCGGTTTCGTTCGGCTGGGCGTCGGTCTCGTTCGGCTGGGCGTCGGTCTCGTTCGGCTGGGCGTCGGTCTCGTTCGGCTCGGCGCCGGTCTCGTTCGGCTGGGCGTCGGTCTCGTTCGGCTGGGTTTCGTTGCCAGGCTCGGCGGCGCGGGCGCCGGCGTCGGTGTGGCCGGGCGGCGGAGGGGGTTCGGCCGGTTTCTTGAGTTGCCGGGCGGCCTCCTGCTGCTCGCTCTTCGTGACGAGGAGGGCGACTTCGAGCGATTCGAGGCGTTCGGCGGGGGGCACGATGACCCCGCCCGAAATGGTATACTGAAACGCCTCGTCCACCGAGATGGGCAGGTCGAAGACCTCGCGCCTGGGCACGGCCACGATGTACCCCGTCACGGGGGTGGGGGAACTGGGGATGAAGACGGTGAGCAGTTCCTCCTCGGTGCGTTCGGTGATGGCGCGGAGGCTGCGGCCCGTGACGAAGCCGAGCGACCAGACCCCCCGCGGGGGGTACTCGATGGCGACGACGCGGCGGAAGTCCACCTGCCGCTCGGCGAAGAAGAACTCCGAGACCTGCTTGGCCCCCGGATAGATGCGCCTGAGGATCGGCATCCGCGTCAGCCAGGCCTCCAAGAACCGGACGATGCGGACCCCCAGGAAGGTCCCCACGAAGTACGCCCCGACGCACAGGCCGATGACGGCCGCCACCGCGCCGAGCCATCCGAGCCAGTAGCGGTCGTACCAGGCCTCGACGTCGGCCAACGGGATGCCCGAGGCCCAGTGGACGGCGTACTGGATGGCGATGTTGACGTAGCGGCCGACGTAGTTGTGGACGCTGGTGATACCCAGCGCCAGGACGATGACGGTCAGGAGGGCGGGCAGCAGCGCCGCGATGCCTCGCCAGAACGACCGTCTGATGCCCCTGAGCACGTGCATGGTCGGCTCCCGCCCGTCGCAGGCCCCGCCGGGCCCGCCGGGACGGGGCAGTCTACCATACGGGCGCGGCGATGGCAACGGGTGAGCCGAGCGATTTGCGTTGGCACGGCCGCGGGGGAGGCGTATAATTCCGGCGGACGTATCGGGCCAACGGTTTGCGCCGTGTCTTCGCCGCGTGGGAAGTGCTGCGATGTCCCGGAAGGTTCTTGTCGCGCTTGCGCTGTCGCTGTCGGCGGTCGGATGCCTGGACCGCGAGGCCGTCGTCAAGCAGTTGCGGACGGACGATCCGCGGATGCAGGCGGCGGCGATCGCCCGGATCGTCCGGGCGTACGATGCGACGCTGGCGGGGGAACTGATCGAACTGCTGGAGTCGGAGGACGAGGGGGTGCGGTTCATGGCGGCGACGGCGCTGCACAAGTTGACGGGCCGCAAGACGAACTTTCACTTTGCGACACCCGAGGAGCGAAAGAAGATCATCGCCGGGTGGCGCGCGTGGTGGGGGTCCGTGGCCGGCGGGCCGGCGCCCGCCGCAGCGACCGGCAGCGCTGAACCGAAAGAGGAGACCGGGAAGGGCGAGGGGGACGCTTCCGGCACGACGTCGAAGGAGAGCCGTTCATGAGCAGCCGGTTCGACCTGGAGGGCGAGGACCTGGTCATTGAATCGCGTCGCGAGGGCGACGCGACGGTGGTTGCGCTTCGCGGCGAGGTGACGGTCTTTTCATCGCCGGACCTTCGAAGCAGGCTTCGCGAGATCGTCGACGCGCTTCCCGGACGGATCGTGATGGACCTGACGGAGACGACGTACGTGGATTCGAGCGGCGTGGCGACCTTCGTCGAGGTCCTGAAGATGGTCCGCGGGCACGAGGGCGATCTGGTCCTGGCCGGCATCAGCGACCGGGTGCGAGGCGTGTTCGAGATTGCGCGGCTGGCGGACGTGTTCCGCATGACGGGGAGCGTCGAGGAGGCCCTGGAGTCGTGAGCGCCACGTCGTTTGTCCGCCTGCTGGAACGGGTCGGGGCCCAGGGCGAGGGACTGCTGGCGTACCTGGGCGGCCTGGGCTACCTGACGCTCGACACGCTCAAGCACACCGTGGCGGGCCTCGTGGCGCGGCCGCGCATCAAGACCGACGAGACGTTCTTCCAGATGGTGCGGCTGGGGGTGCGGGCCGTGCCGATCATCGCGCTGGTCCAGGTGTTCGTGGGGATGACGCTGTCGTTCACGCTGGCGCCGGTGCTCTCGGACTACGGGCAGTTGGACCAGTTGGCGACGGTGATCTCGAAGGCGGTGTTTCCGCAGTTGGGCCCGCTGATTGCGTCGGTGGTGCTGACGGGTTTTGCGGGCGCGGCCATCGCGGCCGAACTCGGGACCATGGTGGTGGGCGAGGAGATCGCGGCGCTCAGGACCAGCGCCATCCATCCGATTCGGTTCCTCGTCGTGCCGCGCGTCATCGCGTGCATCCTCATGACGGTGGCGCTGACGGTCCTGGCGAACGTCGCCGGGACGGCGGGCGGGGGGCTGATCGCCTATCTCGTCCTCGACATCGACCCGTGGCAGTACTACCACACGGCGATGGAGGCCCTGATCGTGAAAGACGTGGCGACGGGCCTGATCAAGGGCGGCATCTTCGGCTTCATCATCGTGGTCGTCTCGTGTTACGAGGGCCTGAGCGTGACGGGCGGCGCGGGCGGCGTCGGCCGCGCCACCACCGCCAGCGTGGTCCGGTCGATCTTTCTGATCATCGCGGCCAACTGCGTGTTCACGGCCCTGTTCTACTTCGTCTGGTGAGCCATGTCGGACACGGTGGAGCCCATCCTGGAGGTCCGGGGCGTCCAGAAGTTCTTCGACGGGCGCCAGGTCCTGAAGGACATCACCCTGGCGGTGGCGCCGGGCGAGACGGTGGTCATCCTGGGGCCGTCGGGGTGCGGCAAGTCGACGCTGCTTCGGGTCATCATCGGCGAGTATGCGCCCGACACCGGCCACGTGTACATGTGGGGCGAGGACGTGTGCTGCGCGTCGCCGGAGCGGCTCGACACGCTGCGCCAGCGGTTCGGCATCCTGTTCCAGTCGGGCGCGCTCTACTCGTCGATGACCGTCGGCGAGAACGTGGCCCTGCCGCTGAGGGAACACACCGACCTCGACGCCCAGATCATCGAGATGGTCGTCAAGATGAAGTTGGAACTCGTGGGCCTCAGGGACTTCGAGAACCTGATGCCGAGCCAGATCTCGGGCGGCATGCGCAAACGGGTGGGCCTGGCGCGGGCCATCGCACGCGACCCCCAGATCCTCTTCTACGACGAGCCGACCGCCGGCCTCGACCCCATCGCCACCAGCGTCATCGACCAGTTGGTCATCGACCTGCGGACCAAACTGGGCGTCACGAGCCTCGTGGTGACGCACGACATGAAGAGCGCCCTCAGGATCGGCGACCGTATCGCCATGCTCTACAACGGCGAGTTCATCGCCATCGGGGCGCCGGACGATTTCAGAAACCCGACGGACGACCGTGTGCGGCAGTTCGTCGAGGGGCTGGCCGACGGGCCGATTCCGCTTCGCGTCTCCAAGACCGATTACCTCTCGGACCTGCTCGGCATCCGCAAGGAAGACCTGGCGTAGGACAGGCCCGGGGCGCCGGTCCGGGGCCCCGGGGTGAGGAGAGACGGCTGATGGCACGACATCCCACTCGCAACCGCGTCGTGGCCGGAGCGTTCCTGCTGCTGATGGCGGCGGCCGCCGTGGTCATCCTCATCATCGTGCCAGGCTGGCAGTACTGGTTCGAGCCGATGCAGACGCTCCGGGTCCGCTTCGACGCGGCGCCGAACATCAAGATCGGCGGCCCCGTCCTGCTGGCCGGCCATCCGGTGGGGCGTGTCGGTGACATCCAGATCGTGGAGGTGCCCTGCCCGGTGGAGCGGAAGCCGGAAGACAAATGCTATGTGGTCGAGGTCACCGCCGAACTGCCCAAGCGATACCGGGTGTACCAGAACGCCCGCGTCACGATCAGCCAGGCCCTGGTGGGCCAGTCGGCCGTGATCAACGTCGAGAACGTCGGCTACGGCGACCCGGTGAAGGAGTTTCTGAAAGGGAAGCAGGAATCGCCGTTCGCCGGCGCGGCCGACGAACTCGGCATCGGCGAAGACCAGAAGCAGGACGTCTCGGAGATCCTCAAGAACATCCGCGCCGTGACCGCCGACGTCCGCGAGGGGCTGCCCGAGATCCTCGCCAAACTCAAGGCTACCACCGCCAACCTGGCCGAGGTCTCCGAGAGCGTCAAGGGCACCGTCAAGCGCGTCGACACGGTGCTCGACGAGAACCGCGAGAACCTCAAAGCCACCGTGGCCAACGCCCGCGAGGCGACCGACACCGTCAAGAAGAAGGCCGACGAGGTCCTGGAGAACCTCAAGGACGCCACGGCCAAACTCGAGGCCATCGTGGACGAGAACCGGCCCGATATCCGCGAGACCGTCACGCACGCCAAGTCCGTCATGGCGAAGGCCGACTCCAGCGCCGGCGAGATCCTCGCCAACGTCAAGGCCGCCTCGGCCGGCCTCAAGGCCGGCATCGAGGACTTCAGGGTGGTCGCATCCAACGCCAAGGCCGTCGTCGAGACGAACCGCACACGCATCGCCAAGACCATGCAGAACTTCCACGAAACCAGCGATCACCTCAAGGCCCTCGCCAAGGAGGTCCGCCGCGCGCCGTGGCGCCTGTTCGCCACGCCCGACAAGGAAGAGGTGGAGTCGATCAACCTGTACGACACCGCCCGCGCCTTCGCCGCCACCGCCTCCGACCTCGACAGCGTCACCGACACGCTCCAGGCCATGATGGAGGCCAAGGCCAAAGGCTTCGAGGTGCCCCAGGAGGTCTTCGACGAGATGCTCAAACACCTCCGGGAGACGTACGAGCAGTACGGCAAGGCCGAGGACGCGCTTCTGAAGGAGTTTGAGAGAATTCAGAAGTAACGGCGATGTCAAACGATAAATGTCAAATGCCCAATGAGCCGGCGGCGCCGGCTGCGGGGGCCGCAGCATCGCGCGGCATTTGAGATTTCAGATTTTAGATTCGGCATTTGACATTTCTCATTGTGCCTCATGCGCGTCGGGGACAGGCGATGGATGCTGACGTGGTCATCGTGGGCGCGGGGCCCGCCGGCGCGTCGGCCGCCAGGTTCCTGGCCGGCGCGGGGGCCAAGGTCGTGCTCGTGGATGCGGCCCGGTTTCCGCGCCCCAAGGCGTGCGCCGGGTGGCTCAGCCACAAAGCCGTCCGTGACTACCCGTTCATCGACGCCGCCCGCCGCAAGGTCAAGGCGGCGCCCTTCAAGCGGTTGACGTTCCATTCGCCCGACCTGTCGGTGGTGGCCGAGTACGGCGGGCGCGCGCACGCGGGCCACGTGGTGTTGCGCGGCAAGTTCGACGCGGCCCTCGTGCAGGAGGCCAGGCGGGCGGGGGCCAAGACGATCCTCGGCCACCGGGTGGTTGCCGTCGAGACGGGCGAACGCCAGGCCGCCGCCGTCCTCGCCGACGGGCGACGCCTGGCGGGGCGGATCCTCATCGGGGCCGACGGCGTCCATAGCACGGTCGCGCGGGCGGCGGGCCTGCGGCCGCGGTGGAGCGACGGCCAACTCGTCGTGACCCTCTCGAAAACCGTGTCGCTGACGGCCCGGCAGAGGGCCGCCTGCTTCGGCACAGGCAGCATCCACGTATCGCTCGGATTCGGCGGGGCGTCGGGGTACGCGTGGGCGTTCCCCGGCGCGCGGCACGCGAACATCGGCATCGGCGTGCGCGCGCGGGACGCCGGGCGCCTGAAGGAACTCTACGCGGCGTGGGTCGAGGGGCTGAGGGCCAAGGACATGTTGCCCAAGAAAGCGAACCTGTCGGACCCCGAGGGCGCAGCCGTGCCCGCCGGGGCCGCCGTCGAGTTCGAGAACCACGTCGGCAAACGGACCGTCCTGATCGGCGACGCGGGCGGCTTTGCCTCGGCCGCCAGCGGCGAGGGGATCTATCCGGCGGTCGCCAGCGCCGAGATCGCCGCGGCGTGCATCCTCAAGGCCCTCGCCGCCGACCACGGCAAGACCGGCGGCACCACCTGCCAGGACGAACTGCTGGAGTTCCGGAGCCGCTGGCGCGAGCGGATAGCCCCGCACCTGCAGATGCCGAACGTCAACGTCACCTTCCTCCTGCCGCTCATCTTCACGAACCAGGAGATCTGCGACCGCTTCGCGCGGGCGTTCCTGTTCGGCGAGAACCTCTGAATCGCGGATTCTCGGCCCTCTGCGAGGACTCTGCCGGAGGTCTGGCCATTGAAAAGGCCCCGGCGCCTTTGACTTCCGGCGATTCTGGTGTAATCTTAGGCGGTTGAATTGCGCCCTCAAAGGCGTATATCCTCGTAGGGCGCTTTGAGAGGCCGTGTGCGGGCGGCCGCGGGGCCTAAAGGCCCGGATGGTGGCGCTGCGGCAGAGGCCGGACGCTCGAGTCCCGGCCGCCGATGCAGCCGGCCAGGGGTCTTCCGGGAGCCGCTTCGGCTCCCAGGGGGGACCGATGTATCTGAAGTTCTATCGGCTCCGGGAATACCCGTACTCGATCGCCTGCGACGAACGGTACTTTTTCAAGAGCCGCCGTCACAGCGAGGCCCTGGCCCGGATGCTGTACACGGTCTACCGGCGTCGCGGCATGGTGCTGGTCACGGGCGAGGTGGGTGCCGGCAAGACCTACCTGGGGCAGATCCTGACCTCGCGTCTCGGCTATCACCGGCAGGTCATCACGCTGGGCCATCCGCAGGACACCGCCAAGAACCTGGTCCGGACGCTCAACCGCACCATCGGCCTGGACGGCCGCGCCGGGGCCGACCGGATGGCCCTCGTCGAGGGTCTCGAACATCACCTCCGGGGCCAGGAGCGTCGCGGCCGGCACCTGATCGTCATCCTCGACGAGGTGCAGAACTTCACCGACGATGCCCTGGAGGAACTGCGGCTGCTGTGGAACATCCACGGCGAGGGCGGGCCGCTGCTCCAGTTCGTGCTCCTGGCCCAGTCCGAACTCCGCGACCGCCTGCTCCGCCCGGAATGGGAAGCCCTCCGCCAGCGCATCGTCATGCGGTACCACCTGGGACCGCTCAGCGAGAGGGAGACCATGGCCTACATCCTGCATCGCCGCAAGGTGGCCAAGGACGAGGGCTGCCTCCTGAGATTTGCGGTCAAGGCCATGACGGCGGCGTATGAGGTCACCGGCGGAATTCCACGGCTCATCAACATCCTCTGCGACAACGCCCTGCTGATCGGGTATGCCCGCGGCCGGCACACGATCACCTCGAGTATCATGCGCGAGGTGGCCAAGGACACCATCTCCTGGGACCCGCAGGCCCCGGAAACGCCCACCGAACGGATGGTCCGGGAAGGCGGCCCGGCCGGCTTCTGACATCCCCCGCCTCTGCCGGACGGCCGAGGGGCAGACCTCGGCCGCCACATGCCCGCAGAAATGCGAGGCTGCCTCGGCGCCCGCGACCCCTCGCGCGAGGCCAAAAAGACCCGGGCGGCGCCGCCCCTCTGGCTCAGCGGCGCCGGCGGCGGCTCATCAGGAGGGCGGCCCCGGCGGCCAGCAGGACGAGCGTCGCCGGCTCGGGAACCGTCAGCCCCTTGATGCAGAAGTTCGCCGTCTCGTCGTAGGCGTACAGGTCCGTCCACGAGGAGCCGGAGAGATAGTAACTCTGGCCCGCTTCGGAGGCCGAGACCACCGCCGTGCCGAGGGCCTCGGACCCCAGCAGCACCTCGACCGCGGACGTGCGGTCGTACGCCTGGCCGCCGTCGGAGACCTCCACGAAGAGGTAGAAGTCGTCCCCGTCGGTCAGCGGCACCAGGCCCGCGAGGTCGACCGTGTGGAACCCTCGCCAGGCGATCGTGCCGGAGACCTCGGCCAGCAGGCCCGACAACTGGCTGCCGTCGAACACGTCATAGACGCGAGCCGTGTAATCCACGTCGTCGGCGGCGGTGTAGAAACTGATGGCGGCGAGCGGGTCGTCGCCGACGGCCGTGAAGGCGTTGAACGCGGCGCTTGTCTCGGTGAGCGTGTCGCGCCAGCCGTGGTAATCGTGGTAATAAACGCCCGTGTAGGTATTGGGTTCGACGTCCTGGAAGGAGACGGCCCCCATCTCCGGATGGCGGCCGGCGTGCTTGTCGTAGTAGGAGATCCAGAAGTACCCGGCTTCATTCCAGCCGCTGCCCCAACTGTTCTTGCAGAGCCAGGCGCCCGGCTGAGGGGCCTGCGTCGCCTTGGCGTCGTCCCAGCCGACGATGGCGATCGAGTGGTTCGGGTCGTTGGAATCGCTCGGCGGCTGGTAGTGCGTCGATCCGCTGAGGAACGACCCGCCGTAGTACATGCACGTGCCGAGGGCCCCGTGGGTCTGGACGGCGGTCTTGATGGTCTCGATGCCGCTGAGCCCCGAACCGAGCGTATACCACTCGATCTGGCGCGGATAGTAGACGTGGAAGCCGGGCTGGGACCGCGGCGGCGGGTCGTTGTAGGACTGGCCGTCGACGTCTCGCACGGCCCCCTCGCCCCGCGACAGGTAGGCTGCGGCAATGAGGTAGTCGCCGCCCTGGTGGACCGTCAGGCCGCCGCCCGACGGCGGGATCCGGTCAGGTTCGGCTCGCCGCTCTCGCCTGCCGCCGCCCACGTGCCGGTGACCAGCAGGTTGCTCTCGATAGCCGCCATCGTGCCGTGGCACCAGCAGGTTCCGCCGCTCTGGCTCTTGACCGACGTGACGAAGCCGTAATCGCGAAGGTCGTACGCGTCGGCCAGGGCAGCCGCCTGCCAGACGAGCACGACGGCAAGGGCAGCCGAAATACGGGTAATCCACTGTCGCATAAGACGCTCCTGTGCAGGCCGGTCCGTCCGCATCCCCTCGGCCTCGCGGCCATCCAAGCCACCGAGGTGGGTGCCGCCCCCCTCGCCGGGGACGCCAGGGTCCCGCGGCTGCGGGCGCGCAAAAAAAGGGCCGTCTCCGCCCAAACGCGGATCAGCCCCGGGTGCATCGTCCTTTTATTGTCTCC
>Ga0111218_1070_pt1 | contig 10764 bp, 3 predicted proteins | sample DeeMarSWOR152_54_FD_80369 | JGI IMG/M metagenome (GOLD analysis project Ga0111218, IMG submission 80369) | Planctomycetes bacterium DG_20 | reverse complement strand
GAGCAACCTGTCGAGACGCATGAGAATCGGGCCATCCTGTCTTCGGGCGAGGTCCGATGGCTCCAGTGGACGAACCGGGGCATCTTCGACGACGACGGACGACTCCTCGAGGTTCAGGCCGTCGGCCGCGATGTCACCGAGCAGAAGGCTGCCGAAGAGGCCCTCCGCCAGTCCGAGGAAAACTACCGTGCCGTCTTCAATGCGGCCAACGACGTCGTGTTCGTCCACGACGTCGACACCGGCGACGTGATCGACTTCAACCGGAAGGCCGCCGAGGTGTACGGCTACACGCTCGATGAGATCGACCTGCTGAACGAGCAGTTCCGACGGGGCGCCGAGCCGCCCTATTCCCACGAGGACGAGATGCGCTGGCTCCGCCGCGCCGCCGAGAAGGGCCCCCAACTGCTTGAGTGGCTCGCCACCGACCGGAGCGGCCGGCGGTTCTGGGTCGAAATCAACCTGAAACGCGCCTCCATCGGCGGCCGCAACCGCATCCTGGCCGTCCTGCGAGACATCACCGACCGCAAACACGCCGAGGACGCGCTCCGCCGGTCCGAGGAGAACTACCGCGCCCTGTTCGAGGAGAGCCTCGACGGCATCCTCGTCATCGTTGACGGCCGCGTCGTCTCCGCCAACCAGGCCTTCGCCGACATCCGCGGCAGGCCCCTTGAGTGGCTCCTTGGCAAAGAGGTCATGGAACTGGTCCACCCCGACGAGCGGGAGGCGGCTTCGCAGAGCATGCGAGACGTTCTCGAAGGCAGGCCCGAACCCTACCCCGGCCGGAGGTATCGGGTTCAACGACCGGAGGGGACCACCGCCCTGGTCGAGGTGCTCAGCAACCGCATCGACTGGGAAGGCCGGCCGGCCATCCAGGCCATCGTCCGCGACGTCACGCGGCACGTCCGGCTGGAGGAGGAACTGCGACAGGCGCTCAAGATGGAGGCCGTCGGCCTGCTGGCGGGCGGCATCGCGCACGATTTCAGCAACCTGATGACCGGCATCCTCTGCCATGCCGATCTGCTGAAGACCGGCAGCGCGTCGCCGGGGGACGTCCGCGAGGCGGCCGGCCTGATCGAAGGCGCGGCCCAACGCGCAACGGAACTCACGAGCCAACTCCTTGGCTTCGCACGCCGCGGAACGCGGCACGATGTCGCGGTGGACCTGAACGCCACCGTCGAAACGAGCGTCCGCTTGCTCAGCCGGTCGCTGGACTCACGCATTCGCGTCGCCACGCGGTTTTGCGGCGAGCAGGCGCCGGTCCGCGGCGACCCCGTTCAGATGGAGCAGGTGGTCCTGAACCTGGCCATGAACGCGCGCGACGCCATGCCCGACGGCGGCGAGATGACCTTCATCACGCAGACCCTGGACGTCCGCGACGAGGACTGCGACCGGCGACCCGGCGCCAAGCCCGGCCGCTACGTCGTGCTCAGCGTCGAGGACACCGGCTGCGGCATTCCGGAAGCGCTGCGCGGACGCGTCTTCGAGCCCTTCTACACCACCAAGCCTCAGGGCAAAGGGACGGGCATGGGGCTGGCCATGGTCTACGGCATCGTGAAGGACCACGGCGGCTGGGTCGAAGTGGAAGGCGAGCCGGGGCGCGGCACGGCGTTCCGTGTCTTTCTGCCGGCAGCCGAGCCGCCGGCCGACCTCGACTTGCGCGCCCCCCCCGGTGCCGGACGCATCCTCGTGGTCGATGACGAAGAACTCGTCCGAAACGTCGTGGTCCGGTTGCTGTCGAACTTGGGATACGAGGTCGTTACCGTCGCCGACGGGCACGAGGCCGTCGAGTACTACAGGCAGTTCGGGCGGGACGTCAGCGCGGTCATCATCGACTTGATGATGCCCGAGATGGACGGCCGCCGGTGTTTCGCGGCCCTTAGAGAACTGGATCCGGGGGTCCGAGCAGTCCTTTCCACGGCATGGGGAAACGAAGACCGTGTCCAGGACGCACTCGACGAAGGGATGCGCGGCTTGGTGCGGAAGCCGTTCCAGGCCGAGCAGTTGGCCAAGGCCGTCAAGCAGGCCCTGACGGCGTAGCGCGTCGCGGGAGCCTCTGGGGTGCCGGTCTCGCGACGCAACGGTCCCCGCCGGCTTGACTTACCGCCTTCACCCCCAACACGCTCGACCGGCCCTTTCGGCACAGACCCTTGACACCGCCGCTCCGGAGCGTAGAATGCGCCTCCTGGAGCGTCCCCATAGCTCAATTGGATAGAGCGTTGGCCTCCGGAGCCAAAGGTTGGAGGTTCGAATCCTCCTGGGGACGCCACCGTAAGTCGCGCCGAATCCTAGACTTACGACGTTTCCGTTTTCCCCGCCAACCGCCCCGGAATGGGTTTTATGACAATTTTTATGACAATTGCGCCGCGCGCAGCGGCCGTTCCGGCCGCCCCGCCAAGCGCCAGGCGCGGAACTTTCGAGTCTCTCCCTTGAGCCGTTGCACACACGCGCTATGATCGCGTTGAGGTCGTATGGAGGACCCTCAGCGCGGCGTAGAGACCGAGTTCCCGGCTGCATCTTCATCGGGAGCGGCCGGTACTGGTGGCGGGTCAGACTGCCCGGCGAGACCAAGAAGGAAGCCCGGCCCCTCGTCCCCGAGGGCGGCTCCTACGCCACGAACGACCCCGGCGTGGCCGAGCAGGTGGGCCGCCAGCCTGTCCGGAGTCGTGACAGCCAACGCCAGAAGATTCGGTCCGGTTGGCGGAGTTTCGGGCGTTTGACGGACCGCTCGAGGACAGTCAACGGGTGCCTCAGGGCCATGTTCTCCGCGGCGAGACGCAGGGCGCAGGCGTAAGGGCGAGGCATGCCTCGCCCCTACAATGGCTCAACCGTGAATTGCTTTATTCCTCCCCGTCCTTCGGGGCCAGTTTCGCGGGTTCGGGCAGGGCGTACATGGGCAGGTAGCGGTAGTAGACCTCCAGCGAGAGGGCCGACATGGCCGTGGACATGATCTTGCCGCCCCTGCCCTTCGTCCACTGGCCCTTGTCGGGCCAACTGCCGGCGTCGTCGCCCTGCCTGATCTGGCTGCCCAGCAGGGTGGGCTTCATCTTGGCGTTCCACTCCTCCCAGACGGGTCCCCGATGCTGGTGGAGGGCCAGGCAGGCGTAGTACCAGTAGTAGTAGTTCGGGTTGCCGGGGTTGGGCATGTTGTTCTGGAGGTAGGCGGCCGAGCCTGCCTGTCGCTGGTCGGTCGGGGGCACGCCCATCAGTTGGCGGCAGAACATGCCCTCGGCCGTCATCGCCGGCGAGGCCTCGCGGCCCGGCTGATAGGCGTAGCGTCCCTTGAAGGGCCCGCTGGCGACCTGGTCGAGCCAGGCCCCAGCCAGTTGGAACGTGCGGTCGGGCACCTCGATGCCGGCCAGGCGGGCGCTGCTGAGGGCCATCACCTGCCACCCGACGACGCTGGTGTCGTTGTCGTGGCTCCCCGGCCGATACCGCCAGCCGCCCAGCCGCTGGTTCTGGCCCTTGATAATGAAGTTGATCGCCTTCTGGAGCGGCTCGCGCAGCGCCGGGTCTTTCGTCAGACCGTACGCCTCGGCCAGGGCCATCGTGGCGATGCCCTGGTCGTACATGCCGTTCTGCTCTCCGGCCGTCAGGTCGCCGTCCTCGCCGACGCGGCCGACGAGCCACGTGACGGCCTTGGCCACGACCTGGTGGTAGTCGTACTGGTCGTGCTCGGTATGCTTGATGTTCCAGCCGAAGAAGCAGAGCATGGCGAAGCCGGTGGCGGCGTTGTCGTGGCCCTTGGCGCCGGCGTGCTTCTCGAGGGACCAACTGCCGTCGGCCTCCTGGTTTCGCTTGAGCCAGTCCAGGGCCAGGGCGATGGCCCGTTCGGTGTCGTCGCCGCCGCCGCCGAACCGTGCCATGGTTTGCCGGTTCCGCCGTCCCAGGAAGGGATCCAGGCGGTCGCTGCCGTCGCCCTTGCCGGTGCCCTCGTCCAGGCCGCCGCCGAGCAGGACGTCCGGCCCGAGCGCGAAGGGGGGAATCCGCTTCGAGAGGGCCGTGCCCGGCCCCTGGAGTTCCGGCACGGCGCGGGCGGGCGGCGTCGCCTTGGCCACCGCCACGTTGTCCGAACCGGCGATCTCCGGCAGGGCGCCCTCGGCCATCTCGGACGGCTGTTGCCGGGGGCTGCCGTCCGACGGCTGAACCGCCCCGGCAGTCTTGCTGACCTGGTCGGCCGTCTCGACCGGCGTGACGGCCACCTCGACGGGCTCGGGGGCCTCGGTGCCCTCGTCGGCCTTCGTGGGCCCCTCCTCGAGTTCGATGTCCGTCGGCTTCAGCCTGAGCGACGGCTTCTGTGCGACGGCGGGCTTCGGCTTCGGCAGTTGGATGCGGTCGGCGATCTCGACGCGCTTCACCTCGGCGTGCACGTCGGCCCGTTCGATCACGAAGTCCGACTCGACGATCGTCGTGGCCGTCGGGTTGACCGGCTCGTAGTCGGGCAGTTCCTGATACGGCACGTCGGACCGGACGTAGACCGTGTCCTCGGTGTTGGTCATCTCGTTGACGGATTCGCGGATCTCCTGGGCCAGCCGTTCGCTGGCCAGCGCCCGGGCATCCACGGCCACCTCCATGGGGCCTTCGGTCCGCTTGTGGAGTTCCTGGCCGATCATCCACAGGCTCAAAAGGACGAGCAGCACCCCGTGGAAGAGGAGCGAGACGACCAGGCACCGGGCGTACTGGCCCAGCCGGCCGTAGCGGCCCCACTTGAAGTACCACACGACGAGGCCCGCCAGGATCAAGAGGCCCACCAGCAGCGCCGCGAGCCACCACCTCGACCGCTCCAGCCACCGGAACGCGTCCCAGTCGTCCACAGACGAGACTTCCCACGAGACCTGCGAGTACACGAGGTACGCGCGGCGCTGGCTGAACACCCGGTCGGACGTCATCAGCAGTTCGAAACCGTTGCACGCCGGCGCGGGGGCCAAGTCATGGTCGGGGCTGTTGATGCGTTCGCCGGCGTTGCCGGGCGGCTGGACGGCGCCGCCCAGGATGCGGCTGCGGTAGAGGTCCATCCCGTCCAGGCCGCCGGGGCGGTCGGACTGAAGGTAGACGAAATCGCCGTGGCGCGTGACGGCCGGCGACCGATCGACGGCCGGCGACGAGAGCGCCTCGACGCGAACGGCGCCGCCGGAGGCGGCCGGGGCCGGCGGGGGCTCCGCGCCCGGCGGCGTCAGGTCCACGCCGTCGATGCAGAAGATGTCGAGTTGGCCCGGCTCACCGCCGCGGTCCGACGCGAAGTACAGCCGCCCCTGCGGCCCCAGCGCGGGGTCGCAGTCCTCGGACGGTCCGTTGACGGCCTCGCCCAGGTTCCGCGGCGGGGACCACCCTTTACCGTCCCACCAGGCCGCGTAGAGGTCGCTCGCGCCCAGGCCGCCCGGCCGGTCGGACTGGAACAGGAGGACCTTGCCGTCGGCGCTCAGGGCGGGGCTCTTCTCGTTCGACTCGGTGTTGAGCGTCGCGAGGGCCACCGGTTCCGACCACTCGGCCCCGTCGAAGAACATCATGTGCAGGTCGGCGTTGGTCTCGGTCGGCAGTTGGCGGGAGAAGACCATCATCTGCCCGTGCGCGGTCGTGGCCACCGACAGGATGTTCGGCCGCGTGTTGACCTGGGTATCGAGCAGCAGCGGCGTTTCCCAGACCACGCGGCGGAGCGACGGGTCGCCGTCGGGGACGTTCAAGGCGCCGCCGTCGGTGTGGCGCCGCCAGAGTTCCGGATGCGCGAGGGCGTGGTGCGTCACGGCCAAGGCGATGAGGACGAGGACGGCCCAGAGGTAGGCCGCCGCCCACGCGACGCGGGCGCCGGTGCGGGTCTTTCGGCCCCAGGCGATGATCCAGGCCAAGAGGAGGATCAGGACGGCCGCCGCCACCCCCAGCCCGAAGAGCCACTCCTCGGCCACCCGTGCCCGCCACCCCTCGGTGACGGTCACGAGTTCGCGGGCGACCTGGGTGTAGAGGCGCGGCCCCTGGGCGCCGTCGGCCTTGCGGTCGGAGACCACCAGGAGCAGCGACCCATGACACGCCGGCGACGGCGAGAAGTCGTTGGCGGCGGAGTTGACCAGGGGGCCGGCGTTCTCAGGCACCTGGAACGCGTCCCCGACGGCGCGGCTGCGGTAGACGTCCATGCCGCCCAGCCCGCCCGGCCGGTCGGAACTGAAGTAGACGAAGTCGCCGCGACGCGTGAACCGGGGCGAGCGGTCCACCGCCGGCGACGCCAGCGCCTCCACGCGCCGGGCCACGAGGGCCGCAGGCTCCGCGGGGAACGCGATGGGGCTCCGCCCGAGCGTCTTGTTCGCCTCGACGACCGGGTCGGTCTCCTGGTCGAGTTTCCACAGGTACCGGTAATAGACCTCCAGGCACAGGGCCGCCACGGCCGAGCCGCCCACCTTGCCGAACTGCTTGTAGTGGCCGTCTTCCCACGTCCCGGACTCGTCCTGGAGGCCCAGCAGGACCGGCTTGATGGCGTCGTTCCACCTGGTCCAGTTCGGGCCCTGCTGCTGATACAGCGCCAGGCAGGCGTAGTACCAATAGTAGAAGTCGGGGCTCCTGGCCTCGGGCAGTCTGCCGGTCAGCCAGGCGGCGGTCTGCTGCTGGTGCCGCTCGGCGCGTTTCGCCCCGACCAGTTGCCGGACGAACATCCCCTCGGCCGTCATCGCCGGGGTAATCTTCTTGTCGGACTGGTACCCGTAGGAGCCGTCGGAGGCGGCCACCTGGGTCATCCACCGCCGGGCCAGTTCGTACGTCTCGTCGGGGACGGCGATACCGGCGCTGCGGGCGCTGTGCAGGGCCATGACCTGCCAGCCGGTGACGCTCATGTCGCCGACGGGGGGCGGCTTCGGGTCGTACCGCCAGCCGCCCGTCGTGCGGTTCTGGGCGTCGATGATGACACGGACGGCCCGCTCCAGCGGCTCGCGCAGGGTCTCGTCCTTGGTGACGGCATAGGTCTCGGCCAGGGCGATGGTGGCCATGCCGTGCCCGTACATGCCCTGGCCGACACCCTTGGCGAAGTCGCCCCGGCGTTGGATCGCCTGGGCCTTGAGCCAGCGGACGCCCTTGTAGAGCGATTCGGTGAACTCCCCTTCCTCGGTGTACTGGGCGCCCCACCCCAGGTAACTGAGGACGGCCAGGGCCGTGCCGGCGATGTCCTGGCCCTGCTGGCCGCCGTGCCTGGCCATGTCCCAGTGCCCGTCGGGCTCCTGGTTGGCCTTGAGCCACCTGAGGGACCGCAGGACGGCCTCTTCGGTCTCCGGGCTGCCGCCGAGTTGCGTGATCATCGCCTTGCGGAAGGCGGCATCGCGCAAGGGGTTCGTGCGGCTGGGGATGGAGACGCCCTCGGCAACGAAGATGTCGAGGTCGCCCAACTGGCGTTTGGCGACGGTCTCTTCCCACCGGGCTTTGCGCTCCTCGGGCGTGGCGTCGGATGCGGGACGGTTCGACGCGAAGTACAGGGCGTTCTCGTCGGGCGAGAAGCACGGGTCGCATTCATCGAACTCGCTGTTGACCTGGCTTCCCAGGTTCAGGGCCTGGGTCCAACCGGCCCCGTCCCACCACGAGACGTAGAGGTCGAGTCCGCCCATGCCGCCCTTGCGGTCGGAGCAGAAGAAGAGGGCCCGGCCGCTCTTGCTGAGCGTGGGGCTGAACTCGTCGGCATTGGTGTTCAGCCACACGATCGGCTCGGGGGCCGACCACGTCGCCCCGTCGAAACGGGCCATGTACAGGTCGGAGTGTTCCGCGCCGGGGGCCTTGCGCGTGAAGACCACCAACCCTGCGCGGGACGAGAGGGCGCCGTCGGCGATGTCCGGGGCCGCGTTGATACCGGCGTCGATGCCTCTGGCGGCTTCCCAGACGATGGGGCGCACGTCGCTGTCGCCGTCGCGGACGTAGATGCCGCGGTCGTCGCTCCAGGCCCGCCGCCACCCGGGATTCGCCAGGATCAGGGCCCAGGCGGCCATCGCCAGGATGGCCAGCCCCAGCAGGACGATGCCGACGGTGCAAACCAGATTCCGGACGGACCTGGGTGCAGTCGGCCTGGCGTCGGCCGGGGGCGGCTGCGCTGGGGCCTGGGGACTCTCCGGTGGTTCGGTCACGCGAGACCTCCGCCTCCGACTATCCGGTCGGCTTCTTGTCGTAGCCGATGTTGACGTCCTTGATGCCCGCCTCGCTGCAGGCGGTGACGGCGGCGGCCACGTCGCCGTGGAAGGCATGTCGGTCGCCGCGCACCAGGATCTTCTGGTCCGGGTTGCCCCGCACGGCCTCGGCCACGGTGGCCCGGAGTTGCTCGATGGTCATCTGCCGGTTGGACACGACGTAGAGCGGTTCAGCCGCCGGCCGGTCGGCCGCCCGAATGTTGATGACGATCAGTTGGGTCGCGGCACTGAGCGACCTGTTGGCGGCCGACTGCGGCAGGTTGACCTGCAGGTCCAGTTCCTCCTGCTTGAAGGTCGTGGTGGCCAGGAAGAAGATCAGCAGGATAAACATCACGTCTACCAGGGAATCGTGTACTCGAGCAGGTCGATGGCGTGCTCGTCGATGTCGTCCACCAGGCCGTCCACCTTGCTGCACAGGAGTTGGTAGACAACCAGGACGGGGATCGCCAGCGTCAGGCCCGTGGCCGTGGTCACCAGGGCCTCGTAGATGCCCTTGGCCAGGGCGTCGCCCCTGCCGACGCCCAGGGCGGAGGAGGACTGGAATGCCGAGATCATGCCGTACACGGTCCCCAAGAGGCCCAGCAGCGGCGCCACCGTCGCGATGAGCGACAGCGGCTTGAGGCTGCGCTTGAGTTTGTAAGCCTCGCGTTCGCCGGCGTCTTCGATGGCCTTTTCCATCGCCACGTGGCCCAGGGACAGGCGGCTGATGCCGGCCCGGAAGATGACGCTGACGGCCGACGGGTACTTCTCGCAGTACGCGACGCCGGCATCGGCGTCGGCCGAGGGACCGAACGTCTTCTTCAGCCCGTCGATGAAGCCCGGCGGGATGATCTTCTCGCGCCGAAGACCCAGGAACCGGTCGATGGCCGACGCCACCGCCAGGACCGAGCACAGGGCCAGCGGCACCATGACCCAGCCGCCCTTCAGCAGCAGGTCGAAGATGCTCTCGGTACCCGGTTTCGGCGCAGCGGCCCCGGGGACTTCGGCGGCCGGGGTTCGCGGCATCACCTGGGGCGCGGGCTTCCCCGCGTCGGGCACGTCCTGGGCCAGGGAGTTCCCGAGCAGCAAGAGGCCGACGAACGCCGCCGACACCACCGCAATGCGCATCCACATGGATCGGACAGAAGGCATGGCATCAGTTCCTTTTTAACCAGGTCACTTTTCTTCCATGGATTGGAGGAGTTTCTCGGCCAGTTCGGCCGCCGTCGTCTTCGGGTACTTCAGGACGCAGTCGTCGAAGTAGGCCCGGGCCTGCATCGGCTTTCCCTGGGCCTTGAAGCAGCGTCCCATGCCGAGCAGCGCCAGGCTGCTCCACTGGTCGAAACCGTACTTCGTGATCACCAGGTTGAACTCCGAGATCGCCGCGTCGTACTGGCCCTGCGCGAAACAGCACTCGCCGATCTGAAACTGGGCCCGGGCGCTCAGGCCGTCCTTGATGTTGGCGACCGTCACCTTCCGGTAGTACGACAGGGCCGGCCCGTACTGTTTCTGGTTCTCGTGGGCCCACCCGACCGAGAACATGGCCTCGTACTTGAGTTGGCTGTCGGGAAACGAACTCAGCAACGTCTGGGCCGATTGCAGGCTCTCGCGCCACTGGCCGTTGATGGCCTGGAGTTGGGCCAGCCGCAGCAGCATGTCGTCCCGGTCGGCCTCGCGGGCGGCGCCGCGAAGTCGGGCGGCCTTCTCGAACAGTTCCTTCGCCGGGCCGAATTCCTTGAGGCGCCTGCGGGCCTCGCCCGCCTGGAAACACGCCGACGGCACCAGGTTGCTCACAGCATAGTTGCGGTCGGCCTTGGCGGCCTCTTCCTCGGCGGCGATCAGCGTCTCGAACGCCTGGGCGGCGGGGCCCATCTCGCCCTCCTCGAACAGGCACCAGCCCAGCAGGTAGAGCACGCGGTTTCGCAACTCGGGCGCAGCGGGCGTCTGGCTGTCGTCGGCCAGCAGCGGGCGGAGCGTCGCGGCGATGGCAGCGTAGCCGATGTCGATCTCACGCTTGCCGCCTTTGCCCTTGCCCTTGCCGAGCCTGTCGCGCTCGCGGCGCTCGTGGAACTTGAGTTCCGCCAGTTCAAACGTCACGTCGGGCATCAGTTTATGGGTCGGATACTTCGAGAGGAACGCCGTGTACAGCGACTCGGCCTGCCGGACGTTGCTCCGCTGCTTCTCGCACCACGCCTGCCAGTAGACGGCCTCCGGGACGCGAGGGTTCTCGCCGGACCGGCGGACCACGTCGCCGAAGTCTTCGACGGCCTTGTCGAAGTTCTTCTGTCGCGCGCGGCACAGACCCAGGTAGAAGACGGTGTCGATGGCGTCGGCCTCCTTGGCGTTTCGTGGAAACGTCTTCGCCAGGGCCGTGAGGGTGGCTTCCGCCTCGGCATAGCGGCCGGCGCGATACTCCAGGACCGCCCGTTGCAGGGCCGCATCGGTCGCCAGCGCGGGTTTGCCGTGCTGCGCCGCGGCCCCGAAGTGCTGGACGGCCCCCGAGGTGTCGTTGCGTTTCATGGCGATCCACCCCAGGTAGTAGATGGCGTCGGGATGGTCGCCGAGGCGTTTCAGCGTGTCCTGGGCCTGCGGATAGTCGCCGGTTTCGAACTGAAGCCGGCCCAGCAGCAGCAGGGCGCGG
>Ga0111218_1039_pt1 | contig 10794 bp, 6 predicted proteins | sample DeeMarSWOR152_54_FD_80369 | JGI IMG/M metagenome (GOLD analysis project Ga0111218, IMG submission 80369) | Planctomycetes bacterium DG_20 | reverse complement strand
AACATTTGCCGGCGGGCCATTGCATGTTCGACTGACCAGACGTCATCCAGATCTCACCGACGAGGATGTTTTTGAGGGCGACCCTATTGCCTGCATGGTCGCTGATTACCATCTCCTGCGGGTTGGCGTTCGCCTTGAGCGCATCGAGCTTGAGCATCCACTTGCCATCCTTGCCGGCGGTGGCGGTCTTCTTCTGCCCGGCAAATTCCACCGTCACCTTCATACCCGGCTTGCTCCAGCCCCAGACGGGCACCGGCATCTGCCGCTGCAGAATCGCGTTATCGGCAAAAGGCGAGCCTAGCGCAATGGCCGGTGCAGGTTTTGCCGCGGGTGTATTCGCTGCGGCAGGCGTGGCCAGGGATTGAAGCAGCAGAACTGCCGTGATGGTTCGTAACACGGTCATTTTCATTCCAAGGTCCATCATGTTCTCCCACTGTTTCCACGTTGCGGTTGTAGCGACGCCCCTGGCCGCCGGGCGACTGCTCGGTTATTCACCTTTACTGCGTCTCCTTTCCTTTCCGGTCCGGCTGTGCCCTGTTACTTCAGCGGCTTGAGAGTGAAATCCTTGATCGTCAGCCCATGGTTCGGGGCCTTCCGTGTAAAGCGAAGCGTGTTCTTGCCCTTGACCAGCGAGATGTCCACCGGCTTGCTTTCCTCCCACATGCCGATGGTATAGGGCAGAGCGATATCGATCGCCGACTTAGCGTTGTTCAGTGCAAGCAGGAGGTGCGGGTTCATGTTCACGGTGACCACGCGCGCGCTGAGGGCGTACCGGCCGGCCTTGGGGGCCTCGATCACGTACTCGAATACTTCGGGATTGCCGAGTCGGTTGTAATGCAACTGCATCCCGCCCAGAAAGCTCTTCATGAACACGATCTTCGCCGTGTTGTTCGTGGGCTTGCTGCAGGCCACCGCCGGAACCGTAATCACGCCGCCCTTGTCGATGACGATCTTCCTGTCTGCTTCCGAGACTTCGGTCTGCATAATCTTCTCGGTCTTGGTTGAGACATTGGCTTCGGCGAGGTCCTCGCCGGTAAGGGCGACTTCGATGGGTTTCGCTTCTTCGACAATCTCCTTCTTCTGGTAAAACGCCAAGGCGTTCCATAGGCCGCCGCCGGTGCCATAGTTTCTGCCGTTCACCTTACTCTCGCCGAGGGCATCGCCGGTCCACTGCGCCCGAAGCACTTTAACGTAGTCCTTCGGATACTCCCGCGCCTGCGTTTCCAGCAGGAAATCCAACCCGCAACGGTCTTCCCACCAGTTCCAGCGCCAGTGCGCGCCAAAGCAGGTCGTCCAGCCGTCCGGCGTCCAGTGGGTCATGGCGGCATGGCCCCGCTGGCGCGCCCCCCAGGTCGGGATCCCGAACGCGCGCGTGGCGAAACGCCCGAACCAGGCCCGCGGGCCGCATTTGCCCCCGCCGTTGATCAGTTGCTGCATCTTCAGGGTGGACATCTCAGGGTGCCATTCGGGACTTTTGTAGGCAACATCGCTCTTCACAATTCCGGCATACCGCCAGCGATAGTCGGACTTGAAGATGTGGTCGGGCCGGTAATTCCGCATCATCTCTCGACACCACACAATCTCCTCATCCAGAGTCGGGTCGTCGGTGATGAAACGGCACTCCCAAGTCGTCATATTCTTGAACTCGGGATCCAGCTCCCCGTCGAGGTAGGCCTTCTCATAACTCAAATAGCGCTTTACCGGGTCAACACTGCCATGCCCAACCAACGGTACGGCCTGCTCCAGGCTCGTGCCGAGCGCGAGGCGCTGGAGGATGCCCTTGCAAGCGTGTTTGCTGGCCTCCTGGATCTCGGCATAACTCTGAATTGCCATGCCGTATTTGCCGGCTTTCGCCCCGCCGGCGGCGAGCATCTGCTTCATCAAGTCGTCATCGGCAAGGAGTTCGTCAACCAGCTTCGCCTCTTTCTTGCCCTGCTGGGCGAACTCCGCGAGACCGCGCGGCGTGGCGTTCGCGAGGACTGCGCCCTTGACCAGCCGTGCCTCAAGTTTGTCACTCACGAGAAACCCCTTCACCTCGGCAAGGAGGGGCTTTGCCACACGCAAGGCGTTTGCCTGGGCTTGCGCGAAGGCAGAATTCGTATCCTGATACGGCTGCGCACCGCCCACAGCGGCATGGGCCTTCAGGAACGCGTCGCGCTTCTTCGCATCGATCTTCGGCACTGCCTTGGCGATCTCAGCCTGCAAGGCCGTGAGCATCCCCGTGTACCGTGCCAGGAACTTCTCGCCGGCGCCGGTGAGTTGGCCTTCCGGTTTCGCCTCTTCTGCCGACGCTGCGCCGGCGACGCACATCACCAATGACAGCATCAGACACACGATGCCCAACAGCATGCTCCTGTTCATGTTTGTTCCCTTTCCAGTCAAAGCACCTTGGGTGTGATAAATCTCTACTTGGCCTGTCTTTCCATTACTTGCCACGGCGACTGCCAGCCAACGGGATTCCTGGTGCTGAAACCGCCGGCTTCGATGAAGAGGTAGTCTTCGCCGTCGATTTTCTTGACCTTCATCTTCAGCGCCTGGTACCGGTCCAGATCCATCAGGATGTCGCGTGACCAGATATAGACCGGTTGAGCCGTCCGTCCGTTATCCTTGAAGGTCATCTCCGTGAATCGGGGGCGACCGGGATTCATCTTCTTATCGAGCGTGAACTCGTCGATCGTCGTCACTTGATCGATGGTCGTCCAGGCGCCGAGGATCTGCGGATTCGCGATGAACTTCCCGTCGAAGAGGAACTTGACGGCCTCGGTCTGCAGCTCCCTGTCGTCGGGATCCTGCTTGGCCTGCCACTCGGACGACAGCATGGGGACCACGGTCGCCGATTCGAGCACCAGGTCGTCGCCCATTGGCGGCAGTTTCATCTCCTCGAAGTGCAGGCTGATCTTGCCCTGGGGGATGCGTTCGGACGGCTTTACCTTGTACTTGTCGTTGAACCGCAGGAAGGTCATCACCGCGATAGTAACCTCGCCGCCCTGGAAGTCGTCGAGGAATTCTTTGGCGATGAAAGCGCCTTTCGGTTGACCGCCGGAGCCCCGGCCGCCGCATTTCGTAGTTTCGACCAACGGCCTGCCGTTGACATGGATGAGATGTCCGCCGCCAGCGCCGACGTGGTCGCCGTCATTGACGCGCACCCGGTAGCGGTGGCCTTCCTTCAACGGAGGGATCTTGAACGTTCCGCGCAGGAGCAGAACCTCCTTTTCCCAGAAGGAGTTCACTTTCGTGCCGCCGTAACAGCCGGGGCCGACGCATGTGTCCGAGCATTTCAGAATCGGGTGCGGCGGGATCTTGCCCATGTAATGGCCGAAAGGACTTTTCCCTTTCTTCCAACCGGCCTTGGCCGGATCGAAGTCGAGCGCGTACCAGTTCTCCATGCCCTCGGGCAATGTCACGTCGCGGTAACGCGTGATGAGTTGGTCCCACGGGACCTGCTCGGCGGGGATCGGATCGAACGAGTGGTACGACCATTCGGCCTGTCGCAGATCGGCGAACATGTGCCAGCCGTATTCGTCGTGGCCGGCTCGTTCGTAAAGGGCGGAAAGCTGCGATATCTGGTCACGATGGCTGCCGGGATACCCCGACTGCACCTCGGCGGCGGCCAGTTTCCGCAAGGCCTCCCGATTCCTTCCCACATATTCAGGGATCAATTCTTTCATGATGATCGGGGTGATCGCCTTCTTGAGCTTGGGGCCGAATTGACTGGGATCGGCATTCAGGAAAAACTCCTTATAAGGCAGAATCTCTTGAGAATAACGTTCTCGGGCAATTTCATAGAGCACGTCCAATCCGCCCGGCACATCGGCCAGCGAAGCGGCGATGAATTCCAGGTGCGAATCGTAGGTGCTGGAAATATCCTGGCCGCCGGGGGCCGTTTTCACGCCGGCGTAACCGGTGTAGGTCTCCTGAAGCGTGGCCGTGGCCAACTGGTGTACAGCGGGGCTGCCTTCCTTGATTTTGGCGCGGATGCTTCCCATCAGGCCCAGGGTGAGGGCCGAACGCTGGTTCGTCCTGACCAGCTCGCCGATCGCCGGGAGGATTTTTTGGTAACAGCGATCGTCCGCCACCACAGGCGTCAACGCGGTCAGAGTGGCGTTTTGCAGCCACCAGTCCTCGTGCTTGAGGAAGGGGAGCAGGAGATCGACGTGGGGCACGACCCAGTCCGCCGGCGCATGACCGACGATTTGGAGCGCGGCGTCCTTGACCCACCACGATTCGTCCGGGTTTTTTACCGCCTGGATCGCTAGATCGAAAACCTCCTTCGTGAGAAGTTCAAAGCGCTGTTCTCGCCTCATGATTTCGTAGATCGCCGAGAACATGGCGCGGCGCACCCGCGGGTCGTTCGAGCGGAGGAACTCCATCACCAACTTCGGCCGAACCGCGCCGCCGGGCTCGCGCCAGCCGATGTAGCCACTGTTGATGCCCAACACTTTGTTCGCGGCAACGAAGCGGATGTTGTGATCCTGGTGGTGGATGTACTGTCGCAGTAGGTCATCGCTCACTTCGCCCGAACCGTGCAGCCGAACCAAAAAGGCCCGGCTGGAATCATTGGCCAGGGTTTCGTGGGAAAGGTCTTGCTGCTTGCCATCGGCGTCGGGCACGGCCTTCAGCGAGACGAAAGTGTTGTCCGCCTCGGTTCCCCAGGGCTGCTTGGGGAGTTGGTAAGGCTTGGAGAATTTCGTGGGCGGCGCGCCGGAGATGCGCAGCGTCTTGCGTGGAATGGTGTAGGTCAGGGCATAGGCGGTCCCCCAGGCGCCTTTCCACTTCTCGCCGTCATACCCCCCCCCGCCGAGAATGCCGAACGAGCCGTCGAAGCGCCGGGACAGATCGTAGTGCCACTGGCGATTGTCCATGAACTGGCGGTATTGCTTCGGCTTTTTCTCGCGCAGCAGGCCCATCGCGGCGCTACGCCAGATCTCGCCGATGCCGCCGCCGGTGTGGCCATGCAGCATGAAGCTCGTGGTGTAGAAACTGGTCATCGCGCAGGCGTCGCGCGCCCCGGCGTAGACCGATTCCTCGCCATTGGGAGTAAGCGCGGCAGCCGCCGCCATGGCGAAGGCGAGGTTGCCGTTCTTGCCGTTGTCGACAAAGCCGACCTCCGGCCGATGGTCGCCATAGGGATTACCGCCTCGTCCCGCGTAGCGGTAAAAGTGAACCAGCGCGCCCAGCAGTGCGTGATCGGGAACATCCGCACCACATTCCTTGGCCAAAAGCAGAAAGGTAACCACCGCGGTGCCGCCCGCATTGAGATGCCCGTTGCCATAGGTGACCCTCGGGACTCCTCCCCGGCCTGCCCAGCCGTCGAGATACTGCGCCTTGACCGCATTGTCGACCCACCGCTGGATATTCGCGAGGACGGCTTCGTCGCCGGTGCGAAGGTAGTATTCGCAGAGCGGAATCCCACCGTAGCCGAGGTGCCAGGCGAAGGTATGCGCCGGCGCTTTTCGTGCCCAGTCACGCACGATCTCCAGGTCTTTTTTCTCGCCCGTGGAGAGCAGGAACAGCATGCCGATGCCACCGAAGCCTTTGTTCGAATCGGGCTTGGCGAGGTAATCGGCGAAGTCGCGCACGATCTTGTCCGACTTGGGACAATTCAGCGGCCAGGTCTTGCTGTAGGCCCCGAGGACGGGAACCTTGACGATCACTTCTTCGGCCTTCGCGCCGACACCATCTTTGACCATGAACTTCATCACACCATCGGTCGCCTCGGCTTTTGCGAGGATTTGAGCCAGTTGGATGCGTGGATCGATATCCTTGAGCTTCTGGCCGTTGATCGTTTCGATAATCTGACCCGCCTTCAGCTTGCCCGTCGTCGCCGCGGGCGAACCTTCCTCGACGTTCTTGATCTTCATCACGAAGGCGGGCTGATGCAGTTCAATCCCCATGCCGACTGGCCCGAAGCGATCGATCGTCTGCAGCGATTTCCCCGGACTCGGCGCAGTGGAGAACAGGGGCGGCTCCTTGTAGTAGGAGTCCGCGGCCGCGGCAAAACCGCCCGCCCACAGGCAAGCCGCCGCCAAGAACAAGCTGATCTTCTGATTCCATTTCATGACGTGACTCTTCCTCAATGAAGTGACGTGGTTAATTCCTCTGCGATGCCGGAACCGCAGCCGTTATCTCTGGTTCTTTTGAGAGCCGTCCTTCGGTTATTACTTCTCCGCCTCGTCGGTCTTTGCGGCGGGCTTGTTACGCGGGCGAAGACGAAGCGCGACCTTCGAGCCGACCTTGGGAAGCCTACTGGCATCGACCTGCCACATCAGCGATTCGTTGGCGTTGCTATAGACGCCGGGAAGGCAGAGCAGCTCGTCGCCGAAGGTCGCGATGGAGATCACGTTTCCACTCAGATCACTCAGGTACTTGCGCGGGCCCGGTCCGTCGCCGCGGAGAAGCGATCCGGCAAAGAGAAAGGTGTGGGGGAACTCGGTACACTCATCAGCATCGGCGCCGCCCGCATCAAGGTGCTTTCCGGGCCTCTTCCCGGACCGGGCGACGAAATCGCTGATGGGGCGCTCGACCATCTTGCCCTCTCTCTTCTTGAACACAAGGTAGACGTCCACCGGATCGCCCTTGGGCGGAACGTCGATCCACCGTGTTCCCTGTTCGTCGATCGGCCTGCGCGTCGCGGGATTGCCGGGATTCGCGCCGAGCAGAAGGAGTGCTGCATGGATGTGCATGGGCCTGGCCTCGATCGCGACGATCGACTCGTGCTCCTTGCTTCCCTTCGTGCAGGCGATCAGTTCGAGGAACCCCCGGTCAAGACAGATCGAACCCTCGAGGTCGACACACCGCTCTTGGAAGTTGATCACAAGGCCCGGGAGTTTCACGTTCTTGAAAGGGGGTTTGGGCGCAGACTTAGCGGCTGGCCTCCCCGGTGCGCGCGTGTCGACAGGTTCAGGTTCGTCACCCCAACTCAGGCCCGACAACAACGCCAGCGCCATCGCGAGCGAAGAGGCAAGCAGCGCCGTCACCGCACTCCCGTCCTTGGCCGTTCCGATTGTCTTCGCGACGGCTTTCACGTGATAGTCACTTCTGTTTCTTCTCAGCCATCGACTCGACCATCCCACAGCCGATGAAACCGCCGACCAGCATATGGGTTTCGGCGTTTCGGGCGCAGTGATACCCCTGACGGCCCGGAGACTCCTCGGCGCTTCTCCGGGAGCCGCGGGCGCCCGCGACCGCAGCGCCGACCCCAGCGTCCGTGATTTCCCCAAGAGGCTCGGTCTGGGCTATCGGCCGATCTTCATGCAACGGCTTTGAACCGCTGCCAGAACGCCGCCCTGATGTGAAAGGGTACATAGCGGGCCCCCGCTACCACGGTTAAGTCAAGCAGAGACAGGCATTTACGCTTGTCTCTGCTTTCCTTTTTGGGCGGCCGAGAAAGGGGCCTGGGTGCCTATAGGGTTCCATTGGGACCCACGGTTTCTGAAGGTCACGAAACGGCTAGTGTGAGCCCTAGCCCGCGCCCTGGTGGGCGCCCGACGTATGTCTACCCTGGGAAGCGACCAAGCATCCCGGCAACCGCGAGAACCCTTGCCCCGTAAGGTCTTTCCGGTTAGCCTTGTATTCTGTAACTGTCTGTCCAGGCCGTGTCTCTCTGGGGGGAACGCATGGCCGTCAAGTCACAGACGTTTCGGGTCGTCCTTCTCGCGGGCGTCTGTGCCGCCTTCCTACCATGGGGCTGTGCCTCAGACAGCGAGAATGAGGCCGAGGCCCACTTCAACGAGGGTAAGGCACTCCACGAGAAGGACGAATGGCATGCGGCTATCGACTGCTTCACGAAAGCCATCGCATTGAACCCTCAGTTTGTCGAGGCGTACCGCCACCGTGGGACCCTGTACCTGAAGGTGCCTTAGTTTGACGCGGCGGTCAGCGATTACATCGAGGCCAGCAAACTAGAGACCAGTCCGGAGGAGGCACAGCGCGTCCGCATGTTCGGCGCAGCTGCCTATTACGCCCGGGCCATCGCGCACCACCGCCAGGGCAACTACGGCAAGGCCTCGCCCGACGCCAAGTGCCCGTCGGAGCCACCCAGTGGGGGATCAGGTGCGTGCCTTGAGCGCGGCGGCGTCGTAGTGTGCGGCGGCCTCCTGGGCGGCCAGGGCGCGGTTGTAGACGGCGACCTCGCAGAGTTTGCCTTCCCAGTCGGCGGAGTGGTCGCAGCGCCCGCCGAGGAAGACGCCCGCGACGCCAGCGGGACGGCTGACGGCGGCCTCGCTGGCGATCTCGGGCGTCGGGTTGCCGTTGAGGTACACCGTCACCTTCGCGCCGTCGCGCACGAGCACCACGTGATTCCAGGTCCGCAGGTCGATGGCGGTCGAGCCCCCGAGCGACTCGTTGCGGGCGTTGCCGTTGAAGAACAGGAGCTTGCCCTGCGCCGTGTGGGTGCCGCCGATGCCCAAGTGGTCGCCAGGGCAGCTCTTCTCGCAGTCCGGACCCCAGGAGAAGAAGTAGCCGGTCACAGACCGCGCGTCGGCGGGCAGGCCGTTCCAGAACCACAGCTCGACGCTGTAGGTGGGGCCGAGCCCCTCGAGGGTGGCCTTTGCCCTGCCACCGGCGAAGTGCGCGGCCCGGTTCGCGTAGCCCTTGCCCGCGAAGCCCGGCGCCTTGGGGCCGTCGAGGTAGAAGACCACGCCAGTTTCATAGGCTCCGTGGTGGCTGCTGCCGCTGGCGTCGAGGGCATGCGGGCCTTCGAACTCGCCCATCCGCCAGTAGGCGAGCGGCTTGGCGGCCAGCACGGCCTTCGCGTAGGGACCGTGCGGGATCGTGACCTTGCGCGGGGGCTTGCCCGCGACCTGCTCGAGCAGACCGAGCACGGTCTCGGTGATCTTCGGCTCGGCCTGGACCTCGAGGCCCGCGGTGCGTGCGGGCCAGGTGTTGTAGCCGCCGAGCGGGTGGAGCGCGGGCGGCGGGATGTAGCCTTCGGTGCCGTTGGCCAGCTCAATGTTCATCGTGGGCTCGAGCGGGCTGCGGGCCTTGAGCTTGAGGCCCGTGATGCCATAGGTCTCGCAGGGGATGGCGGTGATGGCCATCTCGCCGATGCGGAGGGCCTGGAGGATGAGCTCGCGGGTCGGCTCGTTGTGCAGGTAGACCGCCTCGCGGGCGTAGACCTCCTGCATGGTCTTGGGGCGCTTGCGGTCACCCATCTTGGCCAGGATGGCGTTGGCCCAGGCGAGACGCTTCTCGTCGGGCAGGCGGCGGCCAAGCTTGAGCTTCGCCTCGGCCATGCGGACGGGGGCCGCCTCGTGGTACTCGATGGTCTTGTAGGCCTCGTGGGTGATGGTGGCGATGGCCTCGGCGTAGCCGGCCAGGCCGAGGCCGTAGCGCGGCCTGCCGTAGTCGCGCCACTGGAGGTCGCCGCTGGTGCCGTGGGACATCATGGCGACGAAGGGCGGCTCGACCTTCTCGGCCCCGATGAGCCTGGTGAGGGCGCGGCAGAAGTAGCCGTAGTAGTCGGCCGAGACGGCCCCCGCGCCGTAGTAGTGCATCGAGTAGTTGGCCAGCAGGGCGATGGGGCGGCCGTCAAGCGCCTGCACCGAGAGCATCGTGATGTCGGGGTCGTCGGGGCCGGAGGGCCCGACGACGTGGGGGTTCTGGTGGCCGGGGTGCATGTGGGCACGGACGTTGCGCTGGCCGAAGGGGTCGGAGCGCATTCGGTCGGGGCGGAAGATCCAGCGTCGGCAGTGGGTGTGCTCGGGCGCGGACGCCACGGCCCAGCCGACCCTGGCGGGCTCCAGGTTCTTCGCGGCGAGTTGGATCCCCTCGACGAGCCGCCCGGGCAGATACGCCGCGTAGGCCTCGTCGGTGTCGGTACCCAGGCACCCGATGGCGCACGGGCACGCGTGCGAGTGGGTGGCCGAGATGAGCGTGTGGTCGGGCGCGATCCCGGTCGCCTTGCTCGCCGCCTGCTTCACCGCGTCGAGCATCTCGCGAGCCATGAACAGGGTATCCACGACGACGAGCGCCACGCGCGTCGTCCCGTCGTCGAGTACCAGGCAGCGCGCGTGGAGTGGGTCGCGCACCTCGCTCGCCGTGCAGCTGTAGAACGAGCCGCTGACGATCACGGGCAGCTTCTTGGGCGAGATGTCGATGGCACACCCTCCGGCGCGAAGCGGTCTGGCCGGCGCGGCCCGCGCCACGCCTGCGAACGTGGCGGCGATCGCACCCGCTGCGACAAACTCCCGCCGACTCATCGAATGCTGCCTGGCGTTCATTGCCTTCAGAGCCTCCGTGACGGGCTTGTCATGGCCGCATGCTCAGGGGCGCCGGGGCCATGGTACTGGAATGGGTGGTTCAGTCAACCTCATCTTCGCCGAGCGCACACCGCGGCCGCCTATGAGTTCCTGCTGCGGGAGGTCCGCCGCTCCGCACGCTCAAGCGGAGCTTGGGCGTGTCTTTCCGCAACAGGAACTGCTTGGCGCGGTGGGGGGCTCTGCCGCCGAGCACAATGCATGTGGGCGATCGGCAACATGGGAAGGCCCCGTCGCACGGATGTTCTCTGCAAGACTTTGCCTGACGCCGCCGGTCGAGTCGTACGAGAAGCGCTTCTCAACGTCTATGATCACGCTTACCTTGATACCGGCCTCCCTTCTGCGCTTCTGGTGGCCTCCGTGACGCCGGTTCGCCTTTTCGGTGGTACTGGGCGGAAGGAGAACCCGGAGCTGCGATGGTTAGACATCGTGGAAGACGGCGGCCCGAACGCAACGGGCTTCGAATTCGGCCTGGCGATGCGCGCCATCTATCCACTTTGCGATCGCGCTCGGAGGCTGCGGCCCCGCGGGGGCGCCG
>Ga0111218_1036_pt1 | contig 10853 bp, 7 predicted proteins | sample DeeMarSWOR152_54_FD_80369 | JGI IMG/M metagenome (GOLD analysis project Ga0111218, IMG submission 80369) | Planctomycetes bacterium DG_20 | reverse complement strand
AGGTTCGGCTCGCCGCTCTCGCCTGCCGCCGCCCACGTGCCGGTGACCAGCAGGTTGCTCTCGATAGCCGCCATCGTGCCGTGGCACCAGCAGGGTCCGCCGCTCTGGCTCTTGACCGACGTGACGAAGCCGTAGTCGCGAAGGTCGTACGCGTCGGCCAGGGCGGCCGCCTGCCAGACGAGCACGACGGCAAGGGCAGCCGAAATACGGGTGATCCACTGTCGCATGAGGCGCTCCTGTGCAGGCCGGTTCGTCCGCATCCCCTCGGCCTCACGGCCATCCAAGCCACCGAGGTGGGTGCCGCCCCCCTCGCCGGGGACGCCAAGGTCCCGCGGCTGCGGGCGCGCAAAAAAAGGGCCGTCTCCGCCCAAAACGCGGATCAGCCCCGGGTGCATCGTCCTTTTATTGTCTCCGGAAGTATAGCGTGAAAAGATCGAAAGTCAAACACGGGGGGCCGGACGCCTGCCTGGCGGCTCCACCCCCAACGGGCATTTCCGCGGCTGGTGCAGCACCAGCGAGGTCGAGATCGACGGGGAAGGCCGCCTCGCCGAGGCGCAGCACGGCAGATGGCGACAGGGGGTGAGCGCAGCCGCCTCGCCGGCGACCGGCACGCGCCCCGTATACAGCCCATTCCGGTTGGCAGTGGGGGAACGAGAGTGCGTGATTCCCGCGCCCAAGTGTGCTACCATTGGCGAAGCGGGGAGTTTAAGAGGACAGGCGGGCCCTTCTCGGCAGGGCCCCCAAGGACACGATGATGGGCGAGGAGCCATCGCAGGACGCGGCGCTGCGGGAGCGGGTCAAGGAACTGACCTGCCTGTATGGCCTCGCGCAACTCGTTGAACGCCCGACCATCACGCTTGAAGAGATCCTCCGAGGGGTGCTGGGGCTGCTGCCGCCCGCCTGGCAGTATCCCCAGATTGCGGCGGCTCGCATCATTCTGGACGGGTGCTCCTATGTGACGGCGAACTTCAAGGAACGCGTGCATATTCAGTCCGCTGACGTCGTGGTGAACGGCGAACGGCGCGGCCGGATCGACGTCGTGTATGCCGAGGAGAGACCGGAAGCCGACGAGGGACCGTTTCTGAAGGAGGAGCGGAATCTGATCAACGCCGTCGCGCGGCAGATTGCCCTGGTGGTCCAGCGGCGGGAAGCCGAGGCCGCCAGGGCACGCGTCGAGAAGCAGCTGCGCCACGCCGATCGCCTGACGACGATCGGCCAACTCGCCGCCGGGGTCGCCCATGAACTGAACGAACCGTTGAGCAGCGTCCTCGGGTTCGCCCAACTCGCCCGGAAGCACCCCGCGCTTCCGGATCAGGTCGCCCGGGACCTTGAGAAGATTGTGGCGGTGTCGCTTCACGCCCGCGAGATCGTCAGGAAATTGATGGTGTTCGCCCGGCAGTCGCCGCCCTCTACGTCGCGCGTCGATCTCAACCAGGTTGTTGAAGAGGCCCTGTCGCTGCTGGAGTCGCGCTGTGCAGGGAGCAATGTCGCTGTGGTGCGGCGGCTCGCGCGCGGGCTGCCGCAGATAACCGCCGACCCGTCGCAGTTGCACCAGGTCGTGGTCAACCTCGTCGTCAACGCCATCCAGGCCATGCCGTCCGGAGGGACGCTCAAGATCACGACGGGCGCCTCGGACGATCATCTGGTCCTCGCCTTCGAAGACAGCGGCGTCGGCATGAGCAAGGAGGTGCTCGACCAGTTGTTCGTGCCGTTCTTCACCACCAAGGACGTCAACGAAGGGACCGGCCTGGGGCTTCCTGTGGTTCATGGGATCATTGCGTCCCACGGCGGGACGATTCGCGTCAAGAGCGCGCCGGGCCGCGGTTCCCGGTTTGAGATCCGACTGCCGTCGGCGGCTGCTCCGCAAGACAAGGGCGACGATGTCAACGCACGCGTCATCTAAGGGCGCGTCGGTCCTGGTGGTCGACGACGCCCCCGACACGGTTGAAGTTCTCCAGCGGCACCTCACGGCGCAGGGGTACACGGTCTACACGGCGTCGGGGGCATCCGAGGCGCTGAGGATCACCGAGGCGGCGCCCATCGATCTGGTCATCACGGATCTGAAGATGCCCAAGGTCGACGGGTTCGACCTGGTCCGTCACGTTCGCGAAAACCTCCGCGACACCGAAGTGATTATGATCACCGGGTATCCGACGATCGAGGGTGCGGTCAAGGCCGTCAAGATCGGGGCCGAGGAGTACTTGCCGAAACCGTTCACCGATGCGGAACTCCTTGCCGCCGTCGAGCGAGCGCTCGAGAAGGGGCGGGCGCGCCGGGTCGGCCGCGCGATGGTGCCCGCGCCGTGCCGCACGCCCCACGGCCTCATTGGGGAATCGGAGCCGATGCGAAAGGTGTTCAAGGCCATCAGCAAGGCCGCGTCGACCTCGGCGACGGTTCTCATCACCGGCGAGAGCGGCACCGGAAAGGAACTCGTCGCGCGAGCCATTCACTACGGCGGGCAGCACGCCGCCGCGGCGTTCGTGCCGGTCAACTGCGGCGGCATCCCCGAGGGGCTTCTCGAAAGCGAGTTGTTCGGCTATGTGAAGGGCGCTTTTACCGGGGCAGCGGAGTCCCGGGCGGGGTTCTTCCAGACCGCCGACGGCGGGACCATCTTCCTCGACGAGATCAGCGAAACCAGTCTCAACATGCAGGTCAAACTGCTCCGCGTGCTTGAGGACAAGGAAGTCTACATGGTGGGGTCCAGCCGCGGAAGGAAGGTGGACGTCCGGGTGCTGGCCTCGACCAACAAGGACCTTCCGGCCTATGTCGAGAAAGGCCTGTTTCGGGAGGACCTCTATTACCGCCTGAACGTCATCACGATCGAACTGCCGCCCTTGCGCCGGCGCGGGGACGACGTCCTGCTGCTGATCCGGCATTTCGCGGACCGCTTCGCGGAGGAACTGGGACGGGAGACGCCCCGCTTTTCCGACCAGGCGCTCCATGTCCTGAAGGACGGCTACCACTGGCCGGGCAACGTCCGGGAACTGGAGAACGTCGTCCACCGCCTTGTCGTGATGACCGAAGGCGGCTGGATCGAGGTGCCGGACCTGCCGTCGCTGATGCGTTTCTCGGCTCTCCGCGGACCCGACCTCAGGCGGACGCTGGCCGAGGTGGAGGCGGAGTACATCCGCAACGTCCTTGTGAGCGTCGGCGGGAACAAGACGAAAGCGGCGCAGGTGCTCGGCATCGACCGCAAGACCCTTCGGAAGAGGCTTCGCGAGGGGGCCTCGGCGTCGGGCGACTGATCCCCTGGCCAGCGGGGAATTTCTCCCCACTGGCCCGGAATTCCCCGCGCGAGCCGCCCCTTCAGATGCTCACGCGCCCACCGTCGCATCCCCTTCGTGGCCCGCGCGGTGCCAATCTCCCCGCCTTTTCGCATATTGCACACCCATTTCTCATCAAATCCGCGGCATCACACCGATCTGGCACGCATCCTGCTTGGCATCGTGGCGCGGGGCGTTGTCGGCTGACGCCATCCTGACCTGTTCTTGCTTGGGACGCCCTATCGCAGGCCCGTGCGTGGGACGGGCCGGCGAATGGGCAGAATGGGGAGCCGTCCATGTCAACCCACTACCGCGGCCTATGCTCAACGTGCAATCATGCCGCCGTATGCAGCCACGGCGGCACGCCCGGCCGTCCGGTGTTCTATTGTGAGGAGTTCGATGCGTATGTGGCCGTCCGGACATCGCCCGCCGTAGAACGCACGCCGAGTCCGACGGCCGCCAACGCCCGGGACATCGGCTTGTGCGTCAATTGCGACAACCGCAGCGCCTGTACCCACCCGAAGCCCGAGGGGGGGGTCTGGCATTGTGAGGAGTACCGATAGCATGACCAGAGACGCCGCGGCGCCCGCCCAACAGCGCGATGCGCCCCCTGAAGCCCTTGACGCGACGGCGATCCAATCGATCCTCGAGGCCCATCACGGGACGGAGGGCGGCCTGGTCGCGATCCTCGAGGCGATTCAGAACGTGTGCGGCTACCTGCCTGCCGAGGCGCTGCGGATCGTGGCCGACCGGACGGGCCGGTCGCTGGTCGATGTGTACGGCATCGCCACGTTCTACCGTTCGTTCAGCCTGGAGCCGCGCGGCAAACACATCATCTCTGCCTGTCTCGGCACGGCATGCCACGTGCGGGGTGCGGCACGGGTGGTGGAGGAGTTCGAGCGGCAACTCGGCGTCAAGGCCGGGCACACGACGCCCGACAAGCAGTTCACGCTCGAGACGCTGAACTGCCTGGGGGCTTGTGCCCTGGGACCCGTCGTGGTGATCGACGGGCACTACGTCTCGAAGGTCAGCAGGTCGAGGGTCAAGGGATTGCTCGACAGTGCCCTGGCAGGGTTCGCGGACGCCGGCGTCGATCAGGACAAGCGGCTCTTTCCGATCGACGTCAGTTGTCCATGCTGTAACCATACCTTGATGGACAAGGCCGTTGCCATTGACGGCTACCCGTCGATACGCGTGACGGTCGGTTTCAACCGTCGGCACGGTTGGCTCCGGCTCTCGTCGCTGTACGGCCGCGACCGCACCATGGCCGAGCACGAGATCCCCGAAGGCACGGTGGCCCGCTTCTATTGCCCACACTGCCACCGTCAGTTAATCGCCGCCATGGCCTGCTCGGCGTGCCGGGCCCCGATGGTGCCGATGGTTGTCCGTGACGGGGGCGTGATGCAGATCTGCTCGCGCCGAGGATGCGGGAACCGCCTGTTGGACCTCGTCTGACAGGTGCCGCCTAACACGCAGCGCGGAGAAGGCGACATGCCCACGCTGTCTTCCATCGAAGAACTGAACGCCTTCAGGCGAATGCTCCGGGACGATGCAGACGAGAGCAGACCCCACCTGGTCGTCTGCGGGGGAACCGCCTGTCGCGCCAGCGGCTCCGCCGACATCATTCAGGTGGCCAAGGGCTACCTCATCCAGGAACGCCTGGTGGACCGCATCGGCCTGCGCGTCACCGGGTGCCACGGCTTCTGCGAGATGGGGCCGTTCGTTCTCGTCGAGCCTCAGGGCGCGTTCTACACCCAGGTGGCCATCGACGACGTCCCCCGGATTGTCGAGGCGGCCCTGGCCGGCGAGTACGTCGAGGAACTCCTGTACCGAGACCCCAACACGGGCCAGCCTTGCCGCAGCCGCGACGACATCCCCTTCTTCAAGTACCAGCAGCGCACCATCCTTGGCATGAACCAGAAACTGGACCCGACCCGGATCTACGATTACATCGTCCTGGGAGGGTACGGCGGTCTTGAGAAGGCGCTGGCGAGCGCGGATCCGGCGTGGGTCGTCGGGGAGGTCAGGCGATCGGGGCTGCGGGGCCGCGGCGGCGGCGGGTTCCCGACGGGCCTGAAGTGGGAGAGGCTTGCCGCCCGGCCCGCTGACCGGGGCAAGTTCCTCGTCTGTAACGCCGACGAAGGCGACCCGGGCGCCTACATGGACCGCAGCATCCTCGAAGGCAACCCCCACAGCATCATCGAAGGGATGATCATCGGCGCCTACGCCACCGGCGCCGACCAAGGCATTGTCTACGTCCGCAACGAGTACCCGCTCGCCATCCACCATCTGACGATCGCGCTGGATCAGGCCCGCGCGCACGGCCTCCTGGGCGAGGACATCCTCGGGTCCGGTTTCGCATTCGACATTCACATCGTCCGCGGCGCCGGCGCATTCGTCTGCGGCGAAGAAACGGCCCTCATCCGGTCCATCGAGGGCCAACTGGGCGAGCCCCGCCAGCGGCCGCCCTACCCCGTCGAGAAAGGCATTGACGGCAAGCCGACCGCCATCAACAACGTCGAAACGTGGGCCAACATCCCCGTCATCCTCCGGACCGGCGCCGAGCAGTTCGCGAAGGTCGGCACGGCGAACAACGCCGGCACCAAGATCTTCAGCCTCGTCGGCAAGATCAAGAACACGGGCCTGGTCGAAGTGCCGATGGGCATCACGATTTGCGAGATCGTCTACGACATCGGCGGCGGGCCCGTCACGAAGGCCAAGATCAAGGCGGTTCAGACGGGCGGCCCGTCCGGCGGGTGCATCCCCGCCGAACGCTTCGATCTGCCCATCGATTACGACAGCCTTGCCGAGGCCGGATCGATCATGGGTTCGGGCGGCATGATCGTCATGGACGAGAACACCTGCATGGTCGACGTCGCCAAGTACTTCATGAACTTCCTCAAGGACGAATCGTGCGGCAAATGCTTCACCTGCCGCAAGGGCACCCAGCGGATGTACGAGATCCTCGACGACATCTCCCGCGGCGAGGCGGGGCCCGAGCACCTCGGCCTTCTGGAGGACCTCGCCCTGGTCGTCAAGGACACCACGATGTGCGGCCTGGGGCAGACCGCCTCGAACCCGGTCCTGAGCACGCTCCGCTACTTCCGCAACGAGTACGACCAGCACATCCTGGACAAGGCATGCACCGCGTTCGTTTGCCGGGACCTGGTCGGGGCCCCCTGCCAGAGCGCCTGCCCCCTCGATACCGAGGCATGGCGCTACGTGGCCCTGATTGAGCAGGGCCGATACGAAGAGGCTTACCAGGTCATCCGGTCGGCGAACCCCCTGCCGGGAGTCTCGGCCCGGGTGTGCGACCGCAACTGCGAGCGCAAGTGCCAACTCACCGCCGCCGGCGGCGAACCCCTGGCCATCCGCGCCTTGAAACGGTTCGTCACCGACCGGGTGGCGCCGTCGGTCTACCGCCCCGGGGCGCCGCGGCGCAGCGGCGACCCTCTGCCGCCGGTGGCCGTCGTCGGCGCGGGGCCCGCCGGCATCGCGGCCGCCCACTACCTTTCGCTCCGCGGATACAAGGTCACGCTGCTGGAGGCCGAAGCGGAACCCGGCGGCATGCTCACCAGTTGCATCCCGTCCTACCGTCTGCCCCGGAGCGTCGTCCGTGGGGAGGTCGATTCGCTTCTCGATGAGAACATCACCCTTCGGTGCGGAACCCTCCTCGGCCGCGACGCCACGATCGACGGCCTCTTCGACGAAGGGTTCAAGGCGATCTTTCTGGCCATCGGTGCTAACAAGAGTTGGCGGCTCGACCTGGCGGGGGAGGACCTCCTGGGCGTCTACGCGTCGATGGACTTCCTGAAGGCGTTCAACCTCCGGGGCGAGGAACTGGCCGGCGGACACGTCGGCGTCATCGGCGGGGGCAACTCCGCCGTCGATGCCGCCCGCGTCGCCATACGCCAGGAGAATGTCCAGCGCGTCAGTCTCCTCTATCGCCGCACGTCGGAGGAAATGCCCGCTTATGCCGAAGAGGTGGATGCCGCCATTGAGGAGGGCATCCATCTCGAGACGCTCGTTTCCCCCGTCAGGATCCGCTACATCGAGGCCGCCATGAGGGAGGGGATCAGGGTCGAGACCATGGTCGAGCCCGTCAAGATCTACTCCCAGAACGGGCGGCTCGTCGGCATCGAGTGCATCCGCAACCGGCTCGGCGACCTCGATCCCAGCGGGCGGCGCCGTCCCATCCCCATCCCGGGCAGCGAATTCAGCATCGCCCTGAACACGCTGATCGTCGCCATCGGCGAGCGCCCGGACAGCGACGGCCTCGCCGAGATGGGCCTCGAGATCGACAAGGCGGGACGCGTGAAGGTCGACCCGGCCACGCTGGCGACCAACCGGCCGGGCGTCTTCGCCGGCGGGGACCTGGTGACCGGCCCGAACACGGTCGTGGAAGCCATCGCGGCCGGCCGAAAGGCCGCCGACGTTATCGATCGCTACGTCCATGGCCAACCGTTGAAGGCCCCGCCGCAGGTCAAGCGGCCGGAGGTCTTCATCGAGCCGGCCGAGGTCGGCGACGAGGAGGCCGCGGCCGCCAGCCGGGCCGAACCGCCGACGCTCCCCGTCGAAGCGAGACGCAAGAACTTCGCCGAGGTCGAGACGGCCCTGTCGGTCGAAGCGGCCAAACGCGAGGCGCGGCGGTGCCTGCGGTGCGACCTGGCGTTCACGCGGCACCCGGAAGCCGAAGCCACGGGCGTTGCAGCCGAAGGGAAACCCGCATGATCCACCTGATCATCAACGGCCTGGACGTTGCCGTTGAGGAGGGCACCACGGTCCTGGAGGCCGCCCGCTTCCTCGGCTTTCCGATTCCGACGCTCTGCTACAACGAGGGCCTGTCGCCTTACGGGGCGTGCCGGCTGTGCGTCGTCGAGATCGGGGAGGGGGCCGGTGCGCGGTTGGTGTCGTCCTGCACCTATCCGGCGGAGGAAGGGCTCAGGGTCCGCACGGCGTCGGAGCGTGTGCTGCGGGCGCGCCGCATGATCCTGGAGTTGCTGCTGGCGTCGTGCCCCCAGTCGAAGACGATCCAGGATCTCGCCTCGGCCCATGGTATCTGCCAGCAGCGATTCAAGCAGGAATACGAGGACTGCATCCTTTGCGGCCTGTGCGTGCGGATGTGTGAGGAACAGATGATGGCCAAGGCCATCGGGTTCCGCAGCCGGGGCGAGCACCGGAGCATCGGCACGCCGTTCGACATCCGGTCCGAGGTCTGCCGCCTGTGCGGCGGGTGCATGTACATCTGCCCCGCCTGCCAACTCCGCTGCACCTATAACGAACCGGAGAAGGCGATCTGCGGCGGCTGCGCGAACCTGACGCCGCCATGCATCGAAAAGGACTCGTTCGGTGACCTGATGTGCTCCATGGACCCCTGTGTCGCCTGCGAGATCGAAGAGGACCGGCCAGCGGAAAGGACCCCCCGACCATGTCAGTAACGCTATCGAAGGTAAACGCGTCAGCGGCCACGCTTACGAAGAACCGGACGGAAGGGTCGGTCGTGCCCGCCTCCGGCATGTGCGTGACCTGCGTGGACGGCTGCATCGGCATGTGCGAGATCGGCAAGTCCGCCTACCGGGGTCACGAGGTCATCTACCCGCAGCCTTTCGGTGTCGTCACCACGGCGGCCGAGAAGACCTATCCGGTAGACTACTCCCACTTCAGCATCATGGGGACGGCCGTCGGCGCCCACGGCATCCCGGCCGACAGCGACAAGGCCGTCTTCCCGGCGGTTGATCTCCGGGTGGCGTTCGGCCACGACGGCGGCCTCACGTTCCGCTACCCGTGGCTCATTCCAGGGATCGGTTCGACCGACATCGCCAAGAACAACTGGGAAGGTCTTGCCATCGGGTCGGCCCTGGCCGGAACCGGCCTCACCATCGGCGAGAACGTTGTCGGTATGGACCCCGAGGCGGTCATCAGGAACGGCCGCGTCGTCGAGACGGTTGACTTGAAACGCCGCGTCGAACTCTACCGGCGATACCAGCGCGACGGGTACGGGGCCATCGTTGTCCAAGCCAACATCGAGGACACCCGCCTGGGGGCCCAGGAGTATGCCATCCGCGAACTCGGCGTCGAGTGCGTTGAACTGAAGTGGGGACAGGGCGCCAAAGACATCGGCGGCGAAGTCAAGATCCACGATCTCGACAAGGCCCGGATGCTGCACGAGCGCGGCTACATCGTGCTGCCCGACCCCACCGACGAGCGCGTGATCCGCGACTTCCAGCGAGGCACGTTCAGGGAGTTCGAGCGGCACTCGCGCGTCGGCATGGTGACCGAGGAATCCTTCGCAAGGCGCGTGGAGGAACTCCGCAAAGCGGGGGCCAAGTACATCTTCCTCAAGACCGGCGCGTACCGGCCGGCCGACCTCGCCCGGGCCGTCCTGTTCGCTTCACGGTACGGGCTGGACCTGCTGACGGTGGACGGCGCGGGCGGCGGCACCGGCATGAGCCCCTGGCGGATGATGAATGAGTGGGGTCTGCCGCCGGCCATGCTGCACTCGCTCCTCTACCAGTACGCCAAACGCCTGTCCGAGAAAGGCGAGGCCCTGCCCGCGCTGGCGGTGGCCGGCGGATTCGCCTTCGAGGATCAGGTCTTCAAGGGCTTGGCCCTGGGCGCCCCCTACGTCAGGCTGGTCGGCATGGCCCGGGCCCCCATTGCCGCCGCCATGGTCGGCAAAACCATCGGCCGCACCATCGACGAACACCGGGTGCCCGTGTATATCGAGCGGTTCGGTCGGTCAAAGGACGAGATCTTCGTGACGGCGAGCCAACTGCGCCAGGAACTCGGAGACGAGGAGTTCGACAGGCTCCCGACGGGCGCCCTCGGCCTGTTCACCTATTACGAGCGCCTGGCCCAGGGGCTTCGCCAGATCATGGCCGGCAGCCGCAAGTTCAGTGTGCAGCACATCGCACGCGACGACCTGGCGGCCCTGACTCGCGAGGCAGCCGATGTCAGCGGCATTGCGTACGTCATGGACGTGGACCACGCCGAGGCCGAAGCGATCCTTGACAGTTGAGGCCTCGGACCGTGAGAGCCGAGGCAAGGTCGCCCCCGCAGGTTCCGGGCGCGGCAAGGCAGCCCCCGGGCAGCGCGGCCCGACACACGACTTGGGTAGCCGGGGTACGTCAGGGGTGAGGACGAGGGCCACCCGGCACGTTCCGCGGGACGCTTGCCGTGGTGCCGCGGGAACGTATCGTGGCCCCAGCGGCCGCCGAGGTTTAAGGGCCCAGCGGCCGGCTGGAAGGTGGGCGTCCACAGCCGGTGGACTCCCGCATCCTCCCCGTGAAACCACAAACTCTTGAACACAAATAACTTACGGCGGCGCGCCCTCACGCACCATCGTTTTAGTCGTCGCCGGCGTCGTGTAGCCCCCGTGGGGTGCTACCGCCTGCGGCGACGAGCCAAAGTGGCCGCTGCGCCCAGGCCGATCAGCAGCAGGCTGGCCGGTTCCGGCGTCGGGACCGGACCGCCGACGATCACGCCGCCGAGCGGTGAGCCCTGCAGCAGCCACGCGCTGTCGATCTTGTCGTAGTCGTTCGAGTCGATGGTGCCGTCGTAGTTGAAGTCGCCGACGCCCCAGCGGAACCC
>Ga0111218_1184_pt1 | contig 10857 bp, 5 predicted proteins | sample DeeMarSWOR152_54_FD_80369 | JGI IMG/M metagenome (GOLD analysis project Ga0111218, IMG submission 80369) | Planctomycetes bacterium DG_20 | reverse complement strand
CCCTCGACCCTGGCTGGGCGCCGTGGCGACCGCTCGCTGCGCTCGCTCTCCGGTGACAGAGAACCCGGCCCGCCAGAAAGACTTGCCACACCCGCGGGCGCGCGGCCTGGACCGATTTGGGCTTGCACGCGGCCGCCCGCGCGGGTATAGTTTCTTGCCTCACCTGCCAACGGCGTGGGCGATTAGCTCAGTTGGCCAGAGCGCGCGGATCACACCCGCGAGGTCACAGGTTCGAGCCCTGTATCGCCCACCAGTCTTGGTTCGCCGCTACTTCCGGTAGACATCGGCCCCGCCACACGCTACCCTGCCCTTCGCGCGGTCAGACCGGAGACGCCCTGAGATGCTCGATGCGTTGCTTGCGGCGCCGGTGCTCGTGAAGGTGGTCGGGTCGCTGGCGCTGATCCTCGTGGTGAACCGCCTCGCGGGGAACCTGGTCGTGAGCGTGGCGGCGGGGACGCTCGCGCTGGGCCTCTGGACGGGGCAGCCGGTGTCGGTCGTGCTGGGGACCGCCTGGTCGCGGCTGCGGTCGGCCGACCAACTGTGCCTGATGGGCACGATCTTCCTGGTGATCTGGCTGAGTTGCCAGATGGCGGCGGCGGGGGTGATGGAAGACCTGGTGGGGTCGGTCCGGTCGCGTCTGAGCCGCCGCGGCTCGATGGCCGTCCTGCCGGCGGTCATCGGGTTTCTGCCCATGCCGGGCGGCGCGATCTTCTCGGCCCCGATGCTCGACCAGGTCGACGCCGACGGGTCGGTGGACGCCCTCCTGAAGACCAAGACGAACTACTGGTTCCGCCACATCTGGGAGTACTGGTGGCCGCTGTATCCGGGCGTGCTGCTGGCGGTTGGGATCACCCGCCTGGAGATGTGGCAGTTCATGCTCCTCCAGATGCCGTTGACCCTCTTCGCCGTGGCGGCGGGGTACGTGCTGCTGCTCCGGCGGATCCATCCGACGGGCGACGCGCCGGCCCCTGGCGGCGGGGCCGGACCCCGGCCTCACTTCCTCGCCCTCATCCTGCCCATCCTGGTCGTCATCGGCACCTATGCTGCCGTCCGCCTCGGCCTGTGGCGCCTGCGCGAGGCGTGGCCCGGCATCCCCGCCCCGAACATGTACCTGCCGATGATGGTCGGCCTGGTCCTGGCCATGATAACGCTCGGGCGCCAGCGGCCGCTCGGATGGGGCAAGTGGAAGCCGATCCTCTTCTCGCCCCGGACCGTGTCGATGGTCGTCATCGTGGGCATCATCCGGATTTACGGGGGCCTGATCGAGGCGCCCCTGGGCGGCGGGCCGTCGCTCGTCGACGCGATGCAGGCCGAGATCGACCGCTGGGCCGTCGGCCTCTTCGGACGCGAGTCGGAACTCGTGGACCTCGTCGTCATCATGCTCCTGCCGTTCATCGCGGGCATTACGACCGGCGTCTGCTTCGGCTTCGTCGGGGCGAGTTTCCCCGTCGTCGTGGGCCTGCTGGGCCCCGACCCGTCGCCGGCGCGCCTGATGGCGGCCGCGACGCTCGCCTTCGGCTTCGGCTACATGGGCATGATGCTCTCGCCCGTCCACGTGTGCCTGATCGTGACGAACCAGCACTTCCGGACCCAACTCCTGCACAGCCTGCGCGACCTGCTCCTGCCCGCGGCGGCGGTGTTGGCGCTCGTGGTGGCGTATCACTTCGCCATTCGGTGGGTTGGGGGCTGAGAGGAGTAAAGCCGTCAGGCAGCCTCCCACCGTTCGCGCAGGCGCTCGACGATGCCGGCGTGGACACGCTCTGAAACGTAAGCCGTCGGGTCGGTCTTCCACTGTTCGTACTGATCCGGATAGTTCAGCCAGAGCGTGATGTTGAGGATGGCGGCAGCGAGGAGGGCAACCAGGATCACGGCGATCGCGGGCTGCAGGACGAACCGCCACACGATGCGCCGCATGCGGTCCGAACGGGTCTCGGCTTCGGCGGCATCGCCCGGAGCCTCGGAGTGCCCGAAGGCAGACACCCCAAGCGGCAAAGCGGACGGGTCCAGAACTCGGGCCAGGAACACAAACGTCTTGGCGATCGAGCGGTTGACAACATTGTGGATGAATACCAAAAGGCCGCCGAAGGCCAGCCCCCCGATCAGAGCAAAGCCCAGCACATGCGACAGTTTGGGCGATTCGGGCAGGAACTGCCTCTCGGCCAACTGGACTGTCTCGAGGTGCGTCCGCTGCCTGGCCGCCTCCGCCGAGAGGGCCATCCGGACCTCCGTCAGGCGTATCTGCCAGTTTGCTTTCTCGCCCTCCAGTTCGTCGCATTTCCTGATAATATCAAGGTACTGCTGCCGAGTCGGCGCGTAGTCAGCCAGCAGGGTTTGAATCTCCCTGTGCCGCTTCTGGAGGCGGTCGAGTTCCCTGGTGGCCAGGTCCACCTGGGACTGAACGCCGGCCAACGCCACAGCGAGTTCTTCCGCCGCAGAGGAGTTCTTGCTGAAAACTGTCTGGAGCACGGCTTCCTCGGGAGTCTCTTCGATCTCCTTCTTGATCTCTCCGATACGTTTTCTGAGCCGCTGAATGATGGGATCCCTCTCCGTCATGCCCTTTAGCACAAACTGGTCATCCAGGATCCTCTCGTACTTGCTGAGGTCCTTTTTCAGTTCGCCCAGTTTGGGGTTCAGCCCTTTGACCACCTGGCTTGGAGCGTCGGGATTGGCCTTCGCGGCTTCTGCAATCTCCTTGAGTCGCTCACGCTGTTGCACGGCGACCTCCTGCTGGCGTCGGACCGTGTCGATGTCGGCGCTGATCTCTCGCATCTCCCGATCGAAAACCCCGGGATCCCTCGGCAGTTTGCCGGCGTGTTGCGTTTCAAACTCGACCCGCCGTTTCACCGCCAAGCCGAGGCGCGTATCGACTTCGCCCACCCTCTCCTGCAGGAACTTGTGGCTCTTGTCCAGGCGGCTGACCATCTCGCCAGACACCTGGTCGATGTAGTTGCGGACGAGCGTATCGGGCATGCTCTGGGCCAGGTCGGGGGTGTCGTGCGTGAAGCTGACCGAGATCAGGTCAACCTGTTCGCTCCTGACAGGCCATTTAATCTGGATGTTCTCCATCAACTTCTGGACAAGTTCCTGGAACGCTTTCTGGCCGTCCGGCGTCAGGCTGCCGTCTGCGCCCTGCTTGAGCCCTCGTGTCAGCCCCAGTTCCTCGGCAGCGCGCTTAACCGCCTCGCGGCCGCCCAACTCGTGCTCCAAGGTGAGTTTGATGGTCTCGAAGGACCCAGCCCGCTCCTCCGCTGCCGGGTCAGTGTGTCGGTGGAAGACCGCCGTCCCCGTGTACTTCAACGGCATATACTGGGCCCCGACGAGTGCCACGATCGCGAAGAGCGCGGCACTGACAAGGAAGAAGCGAGTGCCCCAGGTCTTTCGCACGTGCCTGGCCTTGGGCCTCGACGGAGGTGTGTCCTGCGGGTCAGGTCTGACGGGCTCAGCCATGAGAATCCCCCCTATGTGGGGCCAAGAGACCGAGGAAACTAGTCTAAGTATATCACGTTTGCGGGCGCCGGCATCGCCTGCTAAGGTGACGGGGGCCGACAACTGGGAAGGGCTCTGTCCATGACGTCGCGCGAGCGCGTGCTGGCGATGGTGGCCGGCGAGCCGGTCGACCGGCTGCCGCTGATGCCCATCACCATGATGTTGGCCGCCGACCGCATCGGCCGGCCCTACCGCGACTACGTCACCGACCACCGCGTCCTCGTGGAGGGGCAGATCGCCACCGCCGAGGCGTTCGGCCTCGACTACGTCTCGTGCATCTCGGACCCCACGCGCGAGGCGTGCGACCTGGGCGCCCCCGTCCAGTTCTTCGACGACCTGCCGCCCGCCATCCAGGAGGACAACACGCTCCTGGCCGACAAGGCGCGCCTGGCAGGCCTGCGGGTGCCCGACCCGGCGGCGGGCGGGCGGATGCTCGACCGCATCCAGGCGGCGGCACGCTTCAAGGAGCGCGTGGGCGGCAGCCTGCTCATCGAAGGCTGGGTCGAGGGGCCGTGCGCCGAGGGGGCCGACCTCAGGGGCCTGAACACGCTGATGATGGATTTCTTCGACGACCCGGCCTTCGTCCGCGACCTCTTCGCGTTTGCGGTCGAGATGGAACTGGCGTTCGCGCAGGCCCAGATCGAGGCGGGGTGCGACCTCATCGGCGTGGGCGACGCCGCCGCCAGCCTCGTCGGCCCAAAGATCTACGACGCGTTCGTCCGGCCCGAGGAGAAGCGGCTCGTGGACGGCATCCACGCTTCCGGCGGGCGCGTGCGGCTGCACATCTGCGGCAACACGCGGCCCATCCTTTCCGGGATAGGCCACCTCGGGTGCGAGATCGTGGACCTGGACTTCATGGTGCCCGTCGCCGAGGCCCGCCAGGCGACGGGACCCGAGCAGGTGCTGCTGGGCAACATCGACCCCGTCCACTGCCTTCGCGAAGGCACGCCCGAAAGTGTCCGCGAGGCCCTCGCCCGGTGCCACCGCGAAGCGGGCCGGCGGTACATCGTCGGCGCCGGCTGCGAAGTCGTCCGCGACACGCCGGAAGCGAACCTCCTGGCCATGCGCGACTACGCCTTCTCGACGGTGTAACCGCCGCGCATTGGGTGCCGACTTGCCGCTGAACAACCCCATTTGTTCGTACATACCCATAGAGAACGATGCTCAACTGCGCGGCTCGGGCAATCGCGTTTGTGCTTGTCGCCGGCGCTGCGGCCGGCGTGGTTCTGGTGCTGGCCGGTTGTCACGCCATACCGGCGGACACCCCGGCGCTTCCCCGGAGCGGGAGATTCATTTGCCGCGAGACCTCGCTCGGCAAAATCCCCCCGGATATCGTGAGACGAACCCTCCACGTCAGCCCTGACTCCGCGCACGTGGCCTATATCGTCTCTCGCCGAGACAAGTTCGTGACGGTCCTGGACGGGGTTGAGGGCAAGGCCTACGACAGCCCCAGGTTCCTTTGTCCTTGCAGGCTACCCCTGTTGGTCGAGTTCAGCCCAGATTCACAGCGCTTGGCTTACAAGGCCTGGAAAGGAAGCAAGTCGCTGGCCGTTGTGGACGGCGTGGAAGGCAAAGAGTATGACAGTGGTTCTTCGTCGAAAACCACGTTGAGCATGGACCCTACGACGGCATCCACGGTTTCGGGTTTACCGCAACGGGCTTCTATTGGTGGGTGGACCGGGGCGACAAGCAGATCGCCGTGCGTGAGGGTCTCGAGATTCACGCATGCCCGAAAGACGCGTTACTGAGAATCAGCCCTGACGCCAGGCGCGTAGCATACGATGTCGAGCATGGCGACACCCAGTCGGTCGTGGTGGACGGCGTCAAGGGCAAGTCCTACGACCTTGTCTCGCTGCAGCCGTGGTTCAGCCCCGACTCGAAACACCTAGCCTACGTCGCTTGGGCCCAGGATGCCAACCTGGTTGTTCTCGATGGTGTCGAAGGCAGACGGTATGACCTGATATGGGGCGACCCCGTCTTCAGCCCAGACTCAAAGCACCTTGCTTACCTCGCCTGTCCCGACGAGGAATGGCGACGGTGGCTCCTGGTCGTCGATGGCCGCGAAGAAGATGCCGTCGGCCCGCCTGCCAACCGTTTCCCTCCTTGCCCCAGCATGCTCCCCCGCTTCAGTCCCGACTCCGCCCGACTTGCATACCCTGTGTACGTCCAGGGCACAATGGCGATGGCCGTGGACGGACGACCAGGGCCACGGTATGACCACGTGAGCCATGCTCTCTTCAGCCCGAACTCGAAGCACATTGCCTACAAAGCGCTGCGCGGCGAACGCCGCCATGTGGTACACGACGGCAAGGAGCAAGGGCCGTTCGATGAGATAGGCTCTCTTGTGTTCAGCGCGGACTCCAACCGCTTGGCGTACCGGGCGGAGCGCGGCGACAAGGAACTGGTTGTCGTCGACGGTGTCGGTGGCAGGGAGTACGATGTCGTCTTCTCCGACTCCGTTCGGTTCAGCCCGGACTCCAAGCACATCGCGTATCAAGCAGGTCAGGGAGACAGGGTGGTCATTGTGCTGGATGGTATGGTGTATGGGCCATTCGATGCTTTCGCGGACGACTCACGCTTCGTGTTTGATGGCCCCGACAGGCTGCGCTGCGTGGTAGAACGGGGCGGCGAATTCCGGGCCTTCGAGGTGCACATCGGCGTGCCCGGCTCTGCGCCGTGAGATGCCAAGCCGACTCAGCCCCGGCCAATCCGCAATCCGAAATCTGAAATCCGAAATCCTCAGAGCCCCGGCCCGACCCCCAGCACTTCCCAGCGCTGCTCGTTCGGCCCTTCGCCGTAGGTGACGACGTCGCCGGCCTTCTTCCCCATGAACGCCAGGGCGAGCGGGGCGCGGTAGAAGTAGACGTGGTTCTCGACGTCGGCGTCCCAGGGGCCGAGGAACCGCAGCGTCTGCTCCTGGCCGTCGGGCAGGCGGCGGGCGCGGACGGCGCTTCCCACGGTCACGGTGTCGCCGGCGGCGAGGCTGGCCATCAGGATCCTGGCCTTGCCGATGTCGGCCTGCAGCCTCTCGGCCCGTTCGGCGAGGCGGTCGCGTTCCTCGAGCGCCGACGTGAACTCGGCGTTGTCGCTCACGTCGCCGAGTTCGGCGGCGGCGCCGATGGCCTTCGCGTTGGCCGGAATCCGGATCGTCACCAGGTCGCCGTAGGCCTCCTCCTGTTTCTGCAGCGCCTGGGCGGTGGTGTAGATGACGTTTTCGTCTTCCCACGGCTCGACCGCCGGGGCGGCGAAGTGCGACGGGTGGATCTTGCGCACCAAGTCGAGGACGCGCGACCGGATGGCGTCGGTCAGGGCCCGGTTCCGCTCGGCGGCGGCGCGGATGTCCTTGGCCTGGGCATCGTCGGCGGCTTCGAGGACGGCCCGGAGCGGCCCGCCGCCGCGGGCGCCGACGGCGCTGCGAATCTCCGAGACCAGCGGCCGCAGACCCCGGTCGTCGCGGGCGTCCTGGCCGATCTTGTCGGCGGCCAGCAGGAAGCGGATCGTCAGCGACGCCCGGTCCACGTCGGCGAAGGCCCGGCCGAAGCGGCCGGCGGTGGCGGCGGTCCAGAGCCAGAAGATGGCGGCGCGGCACTCGTCGGGCCGGCGCATGACCTCGGCCGCCGCCTGGGCCAGCAAGTCCTCGTGCCCGGCCTCGAAGAGCGCCGCGGCCAACAGGTCGCACACGCCGGGGCCGCAGGCGGGGACCGCCCCGGCGAAGACCTGCGGCCACGCCTCCGGCAGCGTCTCCCGCAGATACGACAGGACGCACCGGGCCAGGCCGGCGTCGGCGAACGACGCCACCACCGCCGCCAGGTCGGCCCCGGGCGCGAGCGTCTGGAAGGCGGTCCCGGTCGGGCCGACGACTTCGGGGTGGCGGCGATGCAGTTCGGCCAGGACGGCCAGCGTGCCGAGGACCTCCGCCGGTTCGGCCTGCGCCCGGGCCTCCAGCCGCCGCCCAAGCGCCCCGGCGAAGTAGGCCAGGACCTCGGCCTCGGCCTGCGGGTCGTGGCCCGTCTCGCTCGCGTACGCGAGGACGAAGGCGAGCCGGGCCGCAGGCAACCCGGCCTCGTCGAACGTCTCGCGGGCCCGGTCCTCGAACGACCTCGGCCGCACACGCAAGGTCAGCGTCGGCTGCGGGCCGCCCGACACATCGAGGTGAGGCGAGCGGCGGACGAGGTCCCGGGCCTTCGACCACCACCTGGACCAGGCCTTCGCGGGGATGACCGGCTCCAGGGCGGTCTTGAAGTCGCGGAACCTCATCTCGGGGCCGTGGGCTTTCAGGACCAGGCGGGCCAGTTCGGCCGGGTCGCTTTCGGCGAGTTCGGCAAGTCGCTCCGCGCCGAAGGCGACCAGGGCGCGGTAGTCCTCGGCATCGCCCGCCTCGACGCTGGCGATGGTGACCGCGTCGTAGCCGCGCTCGCTCTCGCCGAACGAGACCTTCAGGACCTTGCGCTCGGCATCCACGCCCAGGACGCACCCGGGATGGCGGCGGCGGGGATCGACGACGAAGGCGCCGGGCGGCAGGGCCAGGAGCGTCTCCAGGCGCGCCACGGCCGTCGGCAGCCCCAGGTCGTCGCGGCCGAGGGTCATCTCGACGAGCGTGTCGATGCCGTCGGCGTCGGCGCAGGCCTGCCCGTACAGCCCCGCGATCTCGTCGCAGAGGACATCGCTGGCGGGCAGCAGGTCGGCCGCACGCCGGATCACCGCGCGCGCCTCGGCGGCCCGGCCGCCTTCGGTCCACGTGGAAACGAGCAGCCAGGTGAGCGACTCGAGCGGCTTGGCAGCCTCCAGGTCGGCCACCGCGCCAAGGACCGCCAGGGCGGCATCGGGGCCGAAGGCCGGGTCCTCGAGGGCGCCCATCCAGGCCGCCTCGAGGTCGTCGAACTGCCTGGCGGCGGCCAGGGCCAGAAGGAGGGTGGCCTGATCGTCATGCGGCTGTTGCGTCATACCGGGGGTCTCTCCCGGGAACCGCTCTACAACACGGCTTGCCCGCTTGCGTCCGCCTGACGGCCTTCCCAGGCCGCCAGGAGATATGGCTGCGACCGCTCGCGGCGGCCTGGTAAGTTTACCCGCCGGGGCGGGGCCGCCGCGCGGCAGGTAACGGAGTCGTGTTACTGCACCTCCTGGTGTTTGCGGATGGTTTCGAGCGGCAGGGCGGCGGCGGCCCCGACACGGCTTCCGAAGATGAGGATGCCGCGCAGACTGCCGCGAAACTGCCGGTCCGTGCCGTGCTCGTGAATCGTCTCGTTGTAGTTGCCGATGGTGAGCGTGCCGCTTCCGGTGCCGGTGGGGCCGGCGGCATGGGTGGTCGTCCGGTCGAGGGCGGCGGGGGTGGCGGCATCGCCGAAGTACCATCGGACGTTGTCCCGGTCCTGGGTGCCGTCGTAGGTCACGGCAAAGAAGACCCATCGGCCCACCTGGATCTTCCCGGCGGAGGAGTCGTTGCTGACGCGGTCGGGCCACTGGTTCACCGCCAGTCGCAGGCGGCCGTCGCCGCGGCAGACGAGGTCGAACCCGGAGCGGTTGTAGTTCAGGTTGAAGGCGATGCGGTTGCCGCCGGCGCCCGTCTTGAGGCTCTCGGCCCTGGCCCACCCCAGGATGGTGAACGACCGCAGGCCCTCCAGCGCCGGCAGCGGCCGCCCGTCCGCCCCGACGGCGACCCACTTCCAGGGCTCACCGTCGCCGAAGTCGAAGGCGCCGCCGTCGCCCCGCCTGACCTTGCCGTGCAACGCGACGGGCGTCTCGCCGCCTGTGAAGCCGACGCGGACGATCGGCTCGTCGGCGCCGGCGTCCACGGCGATGCGGACGTTCGCGGTGGACGACCGGCCGCCCGAGTCGGTCACCGTCAGCGTGGCCGTGTAATAGCCGGGCTGCGAGTAGGTGTGGGTGGGCGAGGCGTCGGAGGAGGCGGCGCCGTCTCCGAAGTCCCACCGGTACGCGTGGCCCGCCGGCCCGCCGGTGAACTTCACCGTGAGGGGCGGCTTGCCTTCGGCGGGCGTGGCGTCGGCGGAGGCCATGGGCGGCAGCGGTTCGCCCGGCTTGTACGTCGAGAGGCGCAGCAGGTAATGCTCGGCCGGCGGGGTGAAACTGAACTTGCCCGGCCCGGCGGCCCCGATGGGCGTCGTCTGCATCGTCCAGGTGTCGATGCCCTCCACCCGGTAGGGCCTGGAGCCGGGCAGCGTGAACGTGGTGGCGGCCGCCTGGGGGAAGTAAATCAGGTAGTATTCACCCGGCTTCGAGAGGACGAGGTTGCCCGGCGAGAGTTCCTTGTCGGGCGTCATCTGCTCGTACGGGGCCGCTTCCATGATCCGGCGGACGAGGGCGATGCGCGGCGGGCTCTCGCCGTGCAGCACCCCGCCCTTGGACCACCAGAGGATGTCCTCGGGGTGCTTGTACGTCTCGCCGTGTCCGACGTAGCAGCCGGAGACGGCGCCCAGCCAGAACCGGTGGACCATCTCCCTGGCCGAGATGTTGCCCCAGCCCTGGGGGATGTTCCCCTCGTACTTGCACTCGTCGTACACGATGGGCTTCTGGTACTTCGTCCGCAGGTCGGCGGCGTTTCGGAAGTCGGAACTCTGGATGCTGGCGTGGGTGACCCACGGCCGGGTGTGGTCGTACCACCCGCGGCAGTTGTGGATGCCGCGCATGTGCCCGTACGGGTCGCTCGCGCGGATGATCTGGAAGAAGCGGTCCCAGTCGTCCATCGTCTTGCTGGGGATCTTGAGCATCAGGTCATACTCGTTCGCGAGCGACCACCACACGTTGCGATAGGCCGCCAGGCGAGCCACGACGTACCGCAGGTAGCGGTCGTCGGCCTGGCGGTCCATCGACTTGAAGCCCCAGCGGTCGTACGGGTGGAACAGGATGAGGTCGGCCTCGATGCCCAGTTTCATCAGGTCCGCCACGCGCTTCTCGAAGTGGCGGAAGAACTCGGGGTTGAACCGCGAGAAGTCCCAGCCTTGCGGCGGCGTGCCCTCGAAGGGGTAATACGGGGGCTCGTTCTGGTTGTAGGCGTACGCCTTCGGGAACACGCACATCCGCATCTTGTTGAAGGGCGCCTTGCGGAGCGTCGCCAGCGTCTGCTCCTCCATCGCGTCGCCCTGGTGGACCCACGCGTAGCAGGTCGTGCCGATCTGGTAGTAGGGCGTGCCGTCGGCGTAGGCGAAGTGGACGGTGCTGCGGACGCGCACCGGGCCGTGGTTGCCGGGCGATGGCTCGACGCAGGTGAAGCGGCCGGTCTTGGCGTCGAGTTCCGCCCGGTTGCTCGTGGTCGTGTAGGTCCACTCGCCCGGTGCATCGGGCATGAAGCGGATGCGATAGACGCCGCCGCCGTCGTAGAAGCCCTGCGGCTCCAGGACGCGGTCGCCTTGCTTG
>Ga0111218_1035_pt1 | contig 10857 bp, 5 predicted proteins | sample DeeMarSWOR152_54_FD_80369 | JGI IMG/M metagenome (GOLD analysis project Ga0111218, IMG submission 80369) | Planctomycetes bacterium DG_20 | reverse complement strand
ATGAAAGGAGACCACGACGGCAACGGCCCCAATTGGACGGTGGCATCCGAGTTGGGATACATGCGTCCACCGCCGAAGGAGGCGGTTCCCGCACTGATCCTGACGTTGCAGCGGAGGGACGTACCCCAAGCGGACTGGCTCGCGGCAGCAGCAGCCCACGCTCTGGGGCAAATGGGGCCAGTTGCGCGTGACGCTGCCCCCGCCCTGATTGACACGCTGAATGAGGACGGCTTCTTCTCGGCCGCAGCAGCCGCCAGGGCCCTTGGCGAGATCGGCCCGCCGCCGCAGGAGGTCGTGGGTGCGCTGATCCACGCCTTGGAGAAATCAGGACCACGCGTCAGTCGGGAGGCCGCATATGCCCTGGGGAAGATCGGCCCCGAGGCCGTCTCAGCAACGGAGGCGCTGCTTAAGGGATTGGAGGATAACGACACGTGGATGCAATCGGCTTGCACCACAGCCCTGGGTTGCATGGGGCCTGCGGCGGTGCCGTCACTCGTGAAAGCAGCGAAGAGCGGTGACGACCGCGTCCGGCTGGGCGCCATTCGTGCGCTTGGCAGAATCCGGCCGCCGGCCACGGCGGCCGCACGGCTCGTGGCCGAGGCCACCGAAGACAAGAACGGACAGATCAGGTTTGCGGCGGCCCTGAGCCTCGTCGCGATGGGCAAGCCCAACCAGCGCGTCGCGCCCATTCTGACGGAGGCACTCGCCGCGAGAGACACTGCGGAGCGCATAGACGCCGCCGTGGCGTTGGCCAAGATCGGCCAAGCGGCCACGTCGGTTCGCGTCCTCGCCGAGGTCTTCGCCGATGAAGGAGAGAGCCTCTGTCTGCGGGCCAGCGCTTCCGACGCGTTGGCTGAGATGGGCGCCTCTGCCCGTGCCGCGGTCAAGACCGTGATGGACGTGCTTGCGAAAAAGCAATCAAAGATGCGACCCGGAGCGGCGAGATGCCTGGCGCGCATCGCACCGGATAACGAAGAGGTCCTGAAGGCCCTGATGAAGGTCATGGAGGACGAGGACCCCGTGCTACGCTGGCGAGCCACTGAAGCCCTGGGTGACATGGACCCGCCGGCCCGTGTGGCGGTGCCGATCCTCATCAAGGCGTTGAAAGGTGAAACAGCCGTCCCGCCCAAGCCGCCCCCGGATGCGGACGTGGAAGAACGTATGTTTCCGGAGTGGCACCGGCGGTTACATCTCTACACTGAAGTCCGAGTCCGCGAGGCCGCTGCCAGCGCCCTGGGCAGGATCGGACCCGACGCACGAGAAGCAACACCTGCCTTGATCGCTGCCGGGAACGACGAGAACGAGGATGTCCGCTCGGCCTCAGCCACGGCGTTGAGGCTCATCCGCAGAGAGCGTCAGTCATCTCCGCGTTCGGAATGACGCTCATGCGCCCTGCCCCGCGTCATTCGCCAGACGCTCGAAGCGCACCACTCATCTGGTGACCCGAAGGACACGAATTGCTCAACCTATTCGTGCCACCATGCGTACAAGGATTACGTAGAGGGTACACCGCTGGTCGTCAGCGAGGGAAGGCGGGGACGGGAATAGACAGGATAGACAGAATGGTGGTTCGCGATGGAGGCAAAGCCGCAGAGCAAGTGCCAGCCAGGTCGGGAGCCCGGGATCGAGGCCATAGCCGGTTCTGGTTCTGGGCCGCCGTGGTTCCTTCAGTCGCATCGGCCTACATTGCCATTGAACTTGCGATCAGGATTGGCTCCGCAGGTTACTATCTTCCTGTTCGAGCAGAGTCAGGGGAGCACGTGCCGAAATGGCGGTTTAGGATTGAGACCGAGGGCGCCTGGCGATGGATGTATCGGTGGCACTATGAGAAACCTTCCGACATAGGCGATACCCGGTGGTCTCGATATCGCGAGATCTACCAGAAAGTCCATAGCGAGCGAGAAGCACTATCACCGGCCGACCTGTCCGTGCTGGGGCAACTGGCTGCGACGCTCGACCAATCCCCTGCACCGCCCGGCGGCGACCGTAGTCCTGGAGCCTTCGAACCGCCGGAACTCCGCAAACGTGCAGCGATCCTCGGTTTCGACTTCTGGGCCCTCACGGCCGCCGAACTGCAAATATGCAGAGAGATCATTGAGGGCTATGCGCCGCCGCTTGGTCCCGAAGACACTCGGCTCCTGGAGCGGCTCCTCGAGTGGGCCCCGCTCACCCCCACGGAGCGGAAGCGCATGGAGGAGGATGTCGCCCGAAACCGTGCCAACAACCGCTTGCATCGCTGGGCGGCCATCCCATGCTGTCTGCTCTACCTGCTTGCGCCCGTGGCGTTCCTCATCTCAGCGTCCATGGCGGTGCAGCGCATCGGGACTCGTCGAAGGCTTCTGTTGCTTCTTTGCGTGCTGGTGTCCGCGGCGGGTCTCGCCTTCGTCCGTTACACAACGTACTCCGCTCACATCTGGTGAATCGGCGGTCAAGAGGGCAAGCGGTTTGGAACTGGGGGCGACCAGGAACTGACAGGTCCGCCAGATTAGAGTACGACCGTCCCCCAACCCTGCCAGACAGCGCGCCGGTGGCCAAGCGAAGACCGTTGTGGCTCCCTCTCTGCCCTGCCCGGCTGGCGGGTTAACGCATACGTTCGACCCGGACCCTGGCGAAACTGGACATCGCGTGCGTAGGATGGCTCCACGGCATCTACGGCCGCTATGGCGTCGCGCCAGGCGGTTCCCGAGATCAGGAAAGTCCTTGTCCCGGATGTGCGGCCGTGGTAGGTTTCCCCCAGATTATTCGTCACGAGAGCATCTATGGGGTCATCCATTCGGGATGGCTGGGCGGCAGGCTGTTCGGCGGCCAGCAAAGCGGGGTCGGTCCGCGCTAGCACTGCGGCGCGGCCTCGAAGCAGGTCGCGGGCGTTCACCTGGGGCCGAAGGCCGCGCGCCGTTCTTGGGCCCAGGCGGCTGAAGCGGCGGTCTGACGACAGAGGAAGGGACACGGGATGAACGGACACACCACCGAGACCGGTCGTGAATCGCGCCCGCCGGGGCGATCGAATGCCTGGGTGCGTGCGCGACCGGAGATCAAGATCGTCGAGACGTATCGCTACCGCTGCAAGTTGTACGAGACCACGGCCTGTGACCGGGCGAAAGGGCCGGACGGGCGCCCCGCGGCCGGGGGCGTCGTGGAGGTGGTGCTGCCCTTCGTGGGCGCCGGACGCGGGGAGCCGGGATTCGACGCCTCCGCACAGGCAGACGTGACGGCTCTCATGGCAGCCGGGCAAGCCCAGACGGCCCGCGTGGGGTACCTGATGCTCTTTCAGCACTTGCCGAAGGAGCGCGAGTCAGCGACGGCCCTGGCGCCGCCGGAGATCGTCTTCGAGTCGCTGCCGGCCACGCGCCGATCGGGCATCCTGCCGCTGGACTTCCCCGTGTCACTGTACACCCAACTGTGCCGAAGCCGTTCGGACCTGGTGGCGACATTCCCGTATGAACTCACCGGGGAGCCCACCGTAAAGCCGACGCTGTACGTGGAGGCCAAGGCGGATCGGCTGCTGCCCTTTGTGCGGGATCGGTACATCGACCTCGAGGTCTTCCGTATCCTCGTGGCGGTGCGGAACGTCGCCGCCATACCGAAGGTCCAGGAGGCCTCCCTCACGGTGCCGTTCAAGTACTTCTGGGCGCTCGATTGCGACCCGGTGGCCACCGGCGGCGCCGAGACCGGCTCGGAGCCGGAGGGGGAATCCGAGACGGGCGGCGCGCCGTTCCGGGCCACGGGCGTGCTCTATCACGCGCCCACGCAGCGGGTCCACTGGCCCCGGGAACCTGTGGGCGTCCTGACCGAGAGCGAGGACGGCAAGGACTGGATCGGGTTGCGGCTGCCGTTCTATGAGACGAGCCGGCTCCTGGACCTGGCGGAACTGCGGGGGCTGGTGAGGTTGAAGTTCGAGGACGTATTGGCCTCGGGGCTGGAGGCGCGGCTCTTCTCGGCCAGTGGCCAGTCGGCGGCCACGGGGCCGCGCGGGCGCGCCGCCACCGTCCGCAAGGAGACGATCGTCGAGATCGAACTCGAGGTGGACCTCGGGGGTATCCTGACCCGCTCCAGCCGCTGGATGCGGCGCGAGTGGGTCTTCGACGGTGTCTTGCCGGATCTCCAGCGCGTCCAGGACGTCGAGTCGGCGCTGACGGACGTCGGCATCCGGGTCAAGGACCCGGCGGCTCCCCGCGACCCCCGAGGTCACCAGTTCGACTGCGAATGCAGCCTGAGCGGCGACGTGGCCCACATCCTGGTCGACTATCGGGGGGAGACCACGGCTGGACGCCAGCGCATCGAGCAACTCGATGGCGGGTACACGCGCCGCGTGGAGATCGGACGCGTGACCATCGTCGTCAAGGCCGCGCACCCGGACGCCGCACGGCTCAGCGCGCTCTTGAACCGACTCCACCTGAAACTCGCGGACACCCTGACGCCCCATCGGATCCTGTGAGGCAGAACCGATCATGCCCGAAACGGCACGCATCACGTTCAGGCGCCGGCTGCAGACGGAATCGCTGGTCCGTTGTTCGGTCTGCTACCGACCGTGCGCGAAGGAGGCGGGCCTGTGCCACCACTGCGCCAAAGTCCTCTGCGCGGACCATCAGGCGCAGAAGGCCGACCCGTACGAGTTCGCGGCCCGTCCGGCCGCCAGGGCGCTGGCCCGGCTCGTTCCCGGCCAGGACGGCGTGGAATCGCTGCCCCTGTTGCCGTCCGGCCAGGGCATCCACTGCGCCGCTCACGCGCACGACCCCGGCGCCGCCATCCGCCAGGCGGCCAAATGGATCCTCTTGGCGCTGGGGGTGGTGGTGGTAGGCATCCTGTGGGGGCGGGCGTGGTACGTGTTCGTGCTCATGACGGTTGGGGCCGTTGGGGGGCTGGCGCTTTCGCTGGTGCGCCGGTGGCCGCCGGCGGTGGGGGCCGGCGCGGGCGCGTTTCCCATGGGATCCCCGCTGGAACTCGTCTGCGATGTGCGCCTTCACGGCGATTTCGAACTGACGGCCGACACCATCGCCGGCACAGCGGTGGACCGGCCGCAGGTACCGTTCTACATCCGCAACGGATCGATCCAGGGCTTCCTGACCGTCACGTGCCTCATCCAGCCGGAGGAGAGCACGGCGGCGGAGATGTGGGCCCACGGGACCGGCCGACCCGTGGACGGGGTCGACTGGAACCTGGGATGTCTGATGTTCGACGGCTGGAGCCGCGGTCGCCTGACCGAGAAGGCCAAGCGCCCGGTGGTGGCCCCGATCCCGATCGTCCTGAAGCCGGAAGGTCGCAAGCCGCTCGAACGGCTCCTGGGGACGACGGTGACCCTCATCGACAAGCGGCCCTACCTCCAGGCCGGGGAGGTGAGCGCCGGCGAGATCGGCGCGGGTTTTCCCGTGACCATCCTGCCCTATCTGGATCCGAGGTCGGGCAGCACCTTGTACATTCTGGTGGCCGCCCGGGTATTGACGGGCGGCACGTCGGCCCGGGCACGCGATGAGGCCGGCCCGGCGACGCCGGAGCCGATCACCGTGGGCCTGCAGGAATTGAGCCTGCATGTCCCCGCGGGACTCCACGTGGAACGATGCTCCGAGGAAGGCCGATACGATGCCGGCGAACCGGGCGAACGAACGCGCGTCTACTGGAACGCCGTCTCCCTGACCCGGCTGCACGGCGACCTCTTCTACGCGTGGCTGTCGGTGACCTTCGTGGAGAAGATGCTGGCGCGGCACCGAGAGGCGCGGCGGTCCGGCCCTTCGGCAGGCTCAGGGCCGTCCAGAGCGCGGTCGAGGGACGGCGGCCGGGAGAAACCCGCCGGCCCGGCGGACGAGGGCCATTCAGGGCCGCAGGCCGCATCGGCTTCGACCGCTCAAGCCACCGTGCTCACCGGCACGTACCGCCTGACAGCCAACGCGGTGCTCGATGGACCGGGGATGCGGTGGGCGGCTTTCTATCCAACGGGTCATCAGCGCCAGTCCGGCCTGCGCACCACGACCACCGTCGAGGGGAACTTGACCTTCGATCTGGACGCCATCGGTTCACAAGGGGAGACGCCCAGGGACGGCCGGCTTCCCGCAGGGGGCGCGCCCCCCTATCCCATGGTGCCGGATGAACGGTTGCTCGCCGCGCTCATCGGTACCCTCAACGAACACGGCGTCTATGTTGCCAGCGTGCGGGAGAGCGCCCCCACCACGAGCCCGAAGTCGGCCCGCGAGAAGAACCGGCATTGGGACATCCTGGGGCGGTGTTACGTCGGGGCAGCCAACACGTACGGCATCGATGTCCATCTCGTCGTGACGGGCAGCGAAACATATACGGGGACCCACAGCCCCAGTCTCGGTACCTCGGCCGTTTCATTCACCGTCTCTGCCATGGCCCACAACGAGCAAGCGGATCAATTGGTCGAGACCACGAAGGAAGTGTTGGAGTCGGCGGTGCGACACTGCCTCGAGTCGGCCGCGGCGAACGGGGAACGCCGCGCGTAACCGGCGGCGCCGGCCCGGGCGGGCGGCCCCCTGCTGGGGCCCGGGCCTGCGCCCACGGCATACGCAGCAGGAGAGCAGATCATGGTCACCTGTCCCACTGAACCCAAGTGTGCAGTGCAGCACTGCAGGAACACCGCGGAGAGGGCATCCGTCGAGAATGTGTGCTATGTCTGCGGCCGGCCCCTGTGCGGCAACATCGTGCTGCGGCAGCGCTGGACGGGCGCCCCGGCGGCATTGTCGGTGATCAAGCGGCTCCTGCTGCTCGTCGGGTTCGTGATCATCATGTGGGACGTACACGCGTCGCTCGATGTGGAGCCCGCCGTGCCGAGTGTCGGTCAGGCGCTGCGGGCCGTTCTCTTCCACCGGGCCGAGGCGGGGCCGCTTTACTGGGTGGTGGCCGTGTTGACCTTCCTGGTAGCGTTTGCCGTTGTGGAGAGCGGACTGCGCATCAGTCACAGCCCGCCTCTGGCCTTGCTCGGCGCCCTGGCGTTCATCGTCGTGTTGTTCCTCGCGCCGCTGTGGGGGCTGGCCGCCGTGCTGCTGCTGGTCATCGTCCTGATGCTGCTCAAGGCCACCGGCGTTCGTTTGCGGTCGCCGTGGCGGGCGCAGCGAGCGTGCGGTTGGGAGGTCCTGAGCCGGGACTTCGCCGAAGACCCCGCCGCGCCGCGCCAGACCGATGCTGAACCAGGTGGAAGAGACGCCATGGATCACGCTGGCCCGCATGCTGCGGCCACCACGGAGCGGAGGCCGGCAGTGCCGCTGGTCGTCCTGGGGCTGATCGCGGCGGGGCTCCTGCTGGCGTTGGTCAGTCGGCTTCGGCCACCCCAGGCGGTGGAGCCGTTCATCTCCTATCTTGGCATTCGAGCGCTCTTGATTGGCGGCGTGCTGCTTGGGGTCCGGCTGGCGTGGCCCTCGCGGAAGGGGTTGACCTCCCGTGTTCGGTCCTCGCTGGGCTCGCCGGCGGTGGTGTGTGACGTGTGCGTGGGGACTTCACCGCGGCGGACGAAGTGGACCCGCAGCGTCCTGGACATGATGTTCTTCGCGCTTCCTGAACTGTCCCGGCAGGTGTGGCGGGACCTTCGCGGTCACGACCAACACTCCCGCCGCGATGACGCCGTGGCCGACCGGGCCTCTTCCTGAGAGCGAACCCGCGATGTGGGACGTGGACGTGAATCTTCTGCCCCAGCGCCTGAGGGCTGAGCAGTTCCAGCCTATGGCCGTGGTGGTGCGGAACGTCGGCTCGGTGCCGCTGCGCGACGTGGTGGTCCGGCTGGCCCCGCCTCGCGGCGTGGACCTTTTTGGCGGCTCGCGCTTTGCGGCGGCGCTCCTGCGGCCGGGGATGGTGCACCAATGGCAGACCCAGATCCGCGCGGAGGCCGGGACCGCTGCCGTGACCATCCCGGTCACCGGGGAGGCGACGGATGCCGATGGACGCCGGCGCGCCCTGTCGTGCCGACCTGGCGGCACCACGCTGGAGGTCTCCGCGGCCCAGAGCCCTGCGGACGGCGTTGGTTCGTCCCATCTCGATTCGGTGCCATCCCCGTCGCCGGCCCCCAGGGAGCGAGGCGGTGAGGTCTACGCCCTGCTGGTTGGGATCGACCGGTACGAGTGCTCGGCCGTGAGACCGCTGCAGTTCGCCGTCGCTGACGTGGTGGCCTTCCGCGACCTCCTCCGCCGCCGGATGGCACTGACCGACGAGCGCCACGTGCTGTTGGGCAGCGGCTCAGGTCCTGCGGCCACACGGCACAGCGTCCTGCGAGCCATCGACCAGTTTGTCAAGGCGCCGTGCGGCCCGGGCGACACGTTCATCTTCTACTTCGCCGGCCATGGGTTTGCCCTGGAGGACCAGAGTTTCCTGCTGACCGTCGATTCCGATCCGGCCTCCGCACTGCTCCTGCGGGAGACGGCGATCTCGCTCAAGGTCCTGAGTGAGTACCTGCGGATCATTCGGGCCGGTCAGCAACTGGTCATCCTGGATGCGTGTCGAAACGAGCCGACCGCGCTTGAGCGGGGGACTGGTGGCGGGCGGCTCGACGGCGCCATGGCGCGGGATATCCTGAGCCTGGGGCGCGACGACCGGCGGCGGGCGTCCGGTTCAGGGACCGAGCCGACGGCCCGGGCGACCCTGAGCGCCTGCTGGGAAGGTCAGGCCTCCTACGAGTACCCGGACGGCGGGCACGGGTGGTTCTGCCACCACCTCCTCCACTGCCTCGGCGAGCCGTCGAGCGTGGAAGTCGAGGTCACGGCCCTGTGTGAGCGCATCGCGCAGCGGATGGCGAAGACCGCGTGGCGCCTGCTCCCGGAGGCAGAAGGGCAGCGACCCCATGTCGTGCTCGAGGGTCGGCCGTTCCGCTTGCGGTTGCACACGGCGTTGACTCGATGAGGCCATTCAGTATCATCGCGCGTTCGAAGCCTGCCGCCGGCAGGCTTGTCCTGGAAGGCGACCCATCTCGCCCTGCCCCTGCGAAAGGCGGCCAACCCATGCGGCGAAGAACCGGCTTGTCGACCTTGGCGGTCCTGGTCCTGTCCGGCGCGCTCAACGCACAAGAGTTCCGGATCGATCCCGGCATGGTCACCCGGGGGGACGCGCTCAAGGCGACGATCCGGTTGGCCAAGCCGGTCAAGGGCCCCGGCCGGCTCGACCTCACCTGGACCGACAGTTACGGCCGGACGGTGGCCATCGAGCACCTCGCGGTGGCGGTGGACGGCGACACGGTCCCCGTCAGCCTGCCGCTCAATCGGGCCGTCGCCCTGCGCAACTTCCTGGAAGGGGAACTCACCGCAGGCGGCACGACCGTCAAGGTCCCCCGGACGGAATTCCACGTCACGCCCGCCCCGGCCACGTGGGACGACTACGTGGTCATCATGTACTACCCCTACCGGACCACCCAGCAGCAGTTGGCCCTGCGCGACTGCGGGGTCACCACCGGACGGATCAACGGCGGCAAGACGCTCGACGCGGTGAAGAACTGGTGGGCCAACGACTATCGCTACTACTGCGGCCAGATCGCCTGCGATTACTACGCGAACTATCACAACCCCAGGTACCGGCCGAAGTGGCAGTTGATGCTGGAGGCCCAGGCGGCCTACCTGGCCGACCGCTCGAGCAAGGAGCCGTTCACCCGCAAGCCGTGCCTCCTGGACCCGGAGGCCCGGGCTGACGCCATGGCACGGATGCGCCGCGCGGCTCAGACGCACGGCCGGTTCAAGCCCCTCTTCTACGCCACCGACGAATGCGGCGTAGGCAACCTGGCCGCCGCCTGGGACTTCTGCTACGACCCGCGGACGCTCGACGCCATGCGCACCTGGCTCATCGGGCAGTACGGATCGCTCGAGGCCATCAACCGTCAGTGGGGCACGAACTTCCCCCGGCTGGACGACGTGGTCCCCTTGACCACCGACGAGACGATGGCCCGCGCCAGGCTGTGTGGCACACCCGCCCCCGGGTGTGATTCTTTCGCCCCCGAGGGCGGGGGCGCCACATCACCGGGGGGCCACAACTTCTCCTCCTGGGCCGACCATCGGCACTTCATGAACCAGTGCTTCGCCGACGCCGTCAAGGAGGGCGGCGACGCCGTCAAGTCGGTGGACCGCTCGTCCCTGGCGGGGCTCTTGGGCGCGCAGGCCCCGTCGGCCTTCGGCGGCTACGACTGGTGGCTCCTGTCCCGGGCCATGGACATGGTCGAGCCCTACAACGTCGGCAACAACCGAGAAGTCTGGCGGTCCCTGGCCCCCCGGAAGCCGGCCGTGACCACCGGCTTTGCGCGCGGCCAGGAGGAGACCTGGCGGTTGTGGTACCAGGCCCTCCACGGCGACCTCGGCGTGATCATCTACGACGAGCGGCATCGCTACCTCGACGACCGGGCCAGGCCCACCCAGACCGCCCTCCGCGTGGAGCCCACCTACCGCGAACTGACCGACGGCATCGTCAAGCAACTCTGGGCCATGGAGCGGGTCAACGATCCCATCGCCATCCACTACTCGCAGGCCTCGATCACCGCGTACTGGATGCTCGAACACCTCCCCGGCGGTCCGGCGTGGGCCGGGACGCACCCGGAAAGGGACCGGCGCGATTCCCCCTTCATGCGGGTCCGCGAGAGTTGGGCGCGACTCTTGGAGGACTTGTGGCTGGGCTACGCCTTCGTCGCCTACGGACAACTGGAGAGCGGCGACTTCGACCGGATGGACGTCCGGGTGATGATCCTGCCGCAATCGATCGCGCTGTCGGAGGAGGAGTGCCGGGCCCTGCGGCGCTTCGTCGATCGCGGCGGGACGCTCATCGCCGACTGCCGCGCGGGGCTCATGGACCAGCGCTGCCGGATGCTCCGGCGCGGGCAACTGGACGACCTCTTCGGCATCGAGCGGGGGGACCTCAGGTTCGCCCCGGGGCCGACGGGGCTGA
>Ga0111218_1034_pt1 | contig 11017 bp, 8 predicted proteins | sample DeeMarSWOR152_54_FD_80369 | JGI IMG/M metagenome (GOLD analysis project Ga0111218, IMG submission 80369) | Planctomycetes bacterium DG_20 | reverse complement strand
GGCGGCCCTGGCCCGCCGACTCGCCGACGAACTCCGGCCCCAAGGGGCGCCGGCCGAGGTCCCCATCGCGGTCGATGCCGACGAGGGCGTGCCGCCCATCGAGGTGGACCCCGATCAGGTTGCCGCCGCCCTCGGCGAAATCGTCAGGAACGCCGTCGAGGCCTGCTCGCACGCCGAAGGCGGCACGGTGACCCTGCTCGTTCAGGCCTTGGCCGCCGAACGAAGCGTCCGGTTCGTGGTCACCGACGACGGCCCGGGGATGGACCCGACGGTTCGGGCGCGGGCGTTCGACCCGTTCTACAGCGGCTACGAGGCCGGACGGCGCCGCGGTCTGGGGCTCCCCAGGGCGTATCGCGCGGTCCAGGCCAACGGCGGAGACATCACGCTGGAATCGGCGCCGGGCGGCGGCACGACCGTGCGCGTGACGTTCCCGGCATTCCAGCCGGCACCGCCGGAGCCGGCGAACGGATCGGCCCGGGCCTGAAGTATCCCGCACCCGCGTGGTGCGCCAGAAGCGCATGGAGGAGGAACGCAGCGGACAACCATCGGAAGCGGCGGCCATCGCCGACACGGGGCCGCACGTCCGATGATTACGATATGCCACGGCGAGGTGCGATGCCTTCTCCCTCCCCCCTCGCTCTCGCGGCTAGCCCTCGCCGTGGCGTGACAATCACGGAGGCCGAGCGACCCACACGCCGTCGTCGCTCGGCCCCCTTTGTCGGGCCCGCTGGGCCGCCGGACAACACGGGTAAAGGAAGACCGCCATGACCGCGTCGAGCGCCGAAGTGATCCGAAGCGAAGAGGAGGCCCGCATCCTCATCGTCGACGACGAGCCGGACGTCGTCACGCTGCTGGCCGAGTCGCTTCAGCACGCCGACCCCTCCTGGCAGGTGGAGGCCGAGACCGACCCGCAACGCGCCCTGGAACGTCTCGCCGAAGAGGACTTCGACTGCCTGATCACCGACCTGGTCATGCCGGCGGTCGGCGGGCTTCGCCTGGCCCAGGAGGCCCGGTCGCTGGATGAGAACCTGGCCCTGATCGCCATCACGGGTTGCGGCACGCTCGAGTGCAGCATCGAGGCCATGCGGATCGGCTTTGCCGATTTTCTCGAGAAGCCGTTCGACCTCGATGAGGTGCGCCAAGCCGTTACCCGCACCCTCCGCCAGCGGCACCAGAGGGCCAGGCGCGACCTGCGGTTCGCCGAACTCGCCCAGGCCAAGACCCGCCTGGAAACCGAGCAGGCCCAACTCAACCAGAAACTCAACGTCGCCACCCACGACCTCGTCCTGTCGAGCCAACGCATTGCCCGCCGGATGGACGAGTTGGTCCTGGCGGCCGACGTGGCACGCACCCTCATGGGCGTCATCGAACTGGAAGACCTCCTCGGACTCAGTGCCGAACTCGTCGGCGACCGCATCCCCTGCCGCACGAGCACCATCGCCTTGTACGAGACCCGCGAAAACGCCGTCGGCCTCCTCGTCCGCGCCCACCCCGAGACCGACGACCCGCCGGCGCTCTCGTGGCTCCGTACGCCCATCGACAGCGGCGTGATGTGCAGGGCCGCTCAGACGGCCAAGAGCATCCACGTCGAGAACATCGAGACAAGCACCCTGCTCGACGGCCAGGAAAAGGAACTGTGGACCACCGGCCGCCTGCTCGTCGTCCCGATCTGCCGGCAGGGCCTGACGGCGGCGGTCGCCGTCCTCCACCGCCTGGGCCACGAGCAGGACTTTGCCGCCGACGACATCAGGCACCTGGCCGACCTGGCCAAGGTCATGGCCCCGGCCATCCAGACGGCCAAACTGTACCACCGGCAGCGGTGCCGCATCTACGCCTCGCTCGAGCGCATCGCCGAGACCGTCGAGGACCGCGACGGCTACCTGAAGGGCCACTCGGCTCGCGTCCAGGCCTACGCCATGCCCATCGCCACGGCGCTCGACCTTCACCAGTCGCAGGTCGGGGCCGTCCAGATTGCCGCTCGCCTGCATGACCTCGGGCGCGTCGTGATCCCCGACTCGGCCGTCAACCATCCCGGCCCGCTGACGGAGGAGCAGTGGGCGCTCGTTCGCCGGCACCCCGACGCGGGGGCCGAGTTCCTCGCACCGCTCGATTTTCTCGGCGAGGTCGGCGAGATCATCCGGGCCCACCACGAATCGTACGACGGCACGGGCTATCCCAACCGCAAGGCCGGCGAGGAAATTCCCCTGGCAGCCCGGGTCATCGCCGTCGCCGATGCGTTCGATGCCATGACCAGCCCGCGTCCTTACCGCGGCGCCCTGGCCATCGACGAGGCCCGGAAGCAGATCCGGCACCTCTCGGGCCAGCAGTTTGACCCCGGAGCCGCCGAAGCCTTCCTGACGGTTCCCGGCGAGGCGTTGGCCGAGGTGCAGGTCAGCAATCGCTAGCGCCCCCGCTTGCCCCCTCGGCGCGGGAACGGCCGGTTCCGGCCCGGCGCGAGCGGCATCCGGTCGCCGCCGTGCCGCCCGAGCCTCGCGGATGCTTGACACGCTCGGCGTCTGCCGGTTAAGGTAGGACGAAAGGCGCTGGGCATGTCCGGACTTTTTGTAGACCAATAGGTTGACTTCATGGAAACACGGATCGTTGCCATCCCCGGCCCGTCCCGGGACGACGAGCAGGTTCATGAAGCGGGAGCGGCCCTGGCCCGCGGCGAACTCGTGGTGTTTCCGACCGAAACGGTCTACGGCCTCGGCGCCAGCGCCATCAGCCCCGGGGCGATCGACGCCATGAGCCGCCTGAAGAACCGTCACCCCGACAAGCCGTTCACGCTCCACCTGCCCGATCCCGACCAGGCCCAGGCGTATGCCGGACCGCTCCCGCCGGTGGCGCAGCGCCTGGTGAGAAGAGCGTGGCCGGGGCCTCTGACGCTGGTCCTTCCGGACCGGCGAGGCGATGCGAGCCGACCGGAAGGCCTCGTCCAGGCGGCCGTCTACTACCACGGCACGGTTGGCCTGCGGTGCCCGGACCACACGGTCGGCCGTGCGATCCTCCGTGCAGCCGGCGTCCCGGTGGCCGGCACGAGCGCGAACCTCAGCGGATATCCGCCGCCGCGGACGGCCGCCGACGCGCTCGCCCACCTGAGGAACGAGGTGCCGCTGGTCGTGGATGCCGGCCCGACGCTGCATGCCCGGCCGTCAACGGTGGTGCGCATCGAGGCCGACGATTCGTACCACGTGCTTCGCGAGGGGGCCCTCACGGCCCGGAGATTGGCGCGGCTGGCTCGGACGCGTATCCTCCTCGTGTGCACGGGCAACATGTGCCGGAGCCCCATGGCCGTCGGCCTCACGCGTCAGATCCTCGCGCTGCGTCTCGGCTGCCGGCCGGACGACCTCGACGCCCACGGCTTCGAGGTGGCCAGCGCCGGCACGGCGTGTGGCGGCGGCGGGCCCGCCAGCGACAACGCCGTGCGGGTGATGGCCGACCGGCACATCGACCTGTCGCGGCACCGCTCGCGGCCAATGACAGTTGACGCGCTGACCCAGGCCGACTATATTTGGGTCATGACCCGCGGGCACCAGGAGGCCGCGATCCGCTCCGCGCCGGAGGCCGCGTCGAGGGTGTCGCTCGTGGACCCGGGCGGCCGGGAGGTGTCCGACCCCATCGGAGGGGACCTGGAGGTCTACCGGGCCTGTGCCTGTCATCTTGAGCAGGCTCTCATGCAGCGCCTGGGGGAGGTCGTTTGATGAGAATCGTGCTCGGTGCCGACCATCGCGGCTTCCAGAGCAAAGAGCGGCTGAAGAGTTTCTTGCTCGAGCAGGGCCACGACGTCCTGGATTGCGGGGCAAACTCCGGCAAGTCCAGCGACTATCCCGACTTCGCCGTGCCGGCCTGCCTGAGGGTCGTCAGAAGCGAGGCCGAACGGGCCATCCTGATGTGCGGGACGGGCATCGGCATGAGCATCACGGCCAACAAGGTCTCGGGCATCCGGGCCGCCCTCTGCCACGACGAACTGTCGGCCGAGATCAGCCGCCGTCACAACGACGCCAACGTCTTGTGCCTCCCCGCCGACCTGCTCGGCGACGAACTCGTCTACCGGATGGTCGGGGTGTGGCTGTCCACGCCGTTCGACGGCGGCCGGCACGCCCGCCGGGTCAAGAAAGTGATGGCCGCCGAGCGGCACCTCGACGCCGGTCCCTGCGAAGCGCCCGAGACGCCCGCCCCCCAGAAGAGAGAGGCGAAAAGCAGGGGAAAGTAGCCGCCCGGACCCCTGCCGGGGCAACCTCTCGACCCCACCCGCAGCCGTCGTCCGCCCTGTGGCGCCGGGTGCGGCGGCTACGACGGCAGGTTCGCCAGGCTCTCCGTCGCCCCCACCAGGACGAGGACGTCGCCCGAGCGGATCATGGTGTGGGCCATCGGCAGGTCCAGGAGTTCTTCCGCCGCGCCCTCTTTGCCCGCCGGGCCCTCGCTCTTGACCGGCCGCCTGATGGCCACCAGGTTCACCTCGTACTTGCGTCTCAGGTCGATCTCGCCGAGCGTCTTGTCGTACCACGCCGACGGGGCGCGTATCTGAACCAGACTGTGACCTTCCGAGAGGACCAGGTGCTCCAGGATGTTCGGGTTCGCCAGTTGATTGGCCAGGCGGACGGCCTGTTCCTCTTCGGGGAAGATCACCTCGTCGGCGCCGACGCGACTGAGGATCCGCCGCTGAATCTCGCTCGACGCCCGGCTGATGACGCGGGGCACCCCCATCGACTTGAGCGTGGTCGTCGCCAGGACGTTGGCCTCGAAGTCCTCGCCGATGCTGACGATGGCGGCATCGACGCCGGCCACGTCCTGGCTCCTGAGCGGTTCCGGGTCGGTGGCGTCCAACTGGACCGCCAGAGCCACCTCGTCGCGGACGCGTTCGACGAGTTCTTCGCGGATATCCGCGGCAATGACCTCCTGACCGGCCTCGGTGAGCGCCTGCGCGAGTCGCCGACCGAACCGTCCGAGCCCGATAATCAAGAACCGGTTCATCCGTCCGTCCTCCTCCTGCCACGGTCCCGTCGCCGCCGCCGGGGCCACGAGCGGCCGCCGGGGCGTCCGACGCCCCTGGCCTGCCCTACGAGATGGCCACGTTCTCGCTCGCGTACCCGAGCCGCTGCGGCCGCGTCCGGATCTGCATCGCCACGAACAGCGTCAGCGGCCCGACGCGGCCGACGAACATGGTGGCGATGACGGCCATCCGCCCGAACGTGTTCAGCAGCGGCGTCGTGCCGGTCGAAAGGCCCACGGTCGCAAACGCCGATTGCGTCTCGAACAGGACGTCGAGGTACGTCACCTGTGCCCCGTCCCGAATCCCCCATGCCGCCATGGCGATGCTTGCGGCCGCCACCCACGTGACGCCGACGGCCAGAATGGCCATGGCGCGGCGGACGGTCTCGGGAGGGAGGGAACGCTGGAACGCCTGGGCCTTCGGGCGCCCCCGCAGAGCCGACCAGACCCCGCACAGAATCACCGCCACGGTCACCGTCTTGATGCCGCCCCCGGTGGACCCTGGCGAGGCGCCGATGAACATCAGGACGACCGTCACGAACCGCGTCGGAGCCGCCAGCCGCGTCGTGTCCGTCGTGTTGAAGCCGGCGGTTCGGGCCGTCGTCGAGAGAAACCACGCCCCGCTGAGCCGCTCGGCCCAGGTCCGCCCCATCGGCGGCGCCGCCTCCGCGCCGGCGGTTTCCCCGGCGGCCGGCGATCCCTCCGGCATCCGGGCCGTGCGAGCCCACGGGTCGGCGCCGCCCGGATACGTCTCGATGGCCAGTGTGAGCGCCATCCCGCCGGCCAGCAGCACCGCCGTCGTCGTCAGCGCCAACTTGGTCTGGAGGGTCAGCCGCCGCTGAACGAGCGGCACCCGGTGTCTGCGGAACAGGAGGCACCGGCAGACCCGCCCAAGGTTGTACAGGACGGCGAACCCGACTCCGCCCGAGACGATCAGCAGCGGGAACACCAGGTTGACCTGCCAGGCCGACCGGTAGTCCATCAGGCTCCTGCGGTACAAGCAGAATCCGGCGTTGCAGAACGCCGAGATGCTGTGAAACACGCTGTAATAGATGCGGTCGCCCGAGGAGACGGCGCCGGCCGCCGCGGTGTGATCCCAGAGCCCCAGGAGCAGCAGCGCGCCCGCCGCTTCGACCACGAGCGTGGTCAGGAGGATGAACTTCGTCAGCCGGCCGATCTCCGCCCGCAGGTCGTGCGTGAACACCTCCCGCAGCACGAGAGCCTCCCGCACCCGCATGCCGCGCCACATGAACAGGGCGAAGACCGACGCGTACGTCATGAGCCCCAGCCCGCCCAGTTGAATCAGCGTCAGAACCACGTACTGGCCGAACTCGGACCAGTGCGTCCCCGTCTCGACCACGACCAGACCGGTGACGCACACGGCACTGGTGGCCGTAAACAGGGCGTCGGTGAAACCCGTCGGCGGTTCACCCGGGGCGGTCGCGGCCGGAAGCAGCAGCAGGCCCGTCCCAATGCTGATGAGCGTCAGGAAACTGCCGACCATCAGCAGGGCCGGGCGCACCTTCAACGCCGCCAGAAACTGGTGGAACTCCACCAGCCGCACCGCCAGGCTCAGGACGATGGCTACGTGGACCCCGCGCTGCATCCACCAGGGCCCGTCCGCAACGTCGCCGACATGGACGACGGCGAGAAAGGCCAGGAAGGCGACCGCCAGCGCGAACTCAAACCAGCGGAACCGCAGCAACGCCAGCCGCTCGCTCGCCAGGACAAGCCTCGCCAGCGGGTCCAGCAACAGCCACGCCAACGCCAGCCGCTCGACCCAGTGAAGCGTCTCGATGCTCTCCGCCGTGGCGCTGAACCCGTACTCGAGGACCAGACTGCCCGCCGCCAGGATGAGGATCGGCAGCAGCAGCGTGAACAGGTACGGTCGCGCCCGTTCCAGGGCGGTTCGCGGACCTCGTAGTGATATGGTTTGCCGGGGCATCGGCTGGAGAGTCTCTCCGGATCAGAGGTGGGCCGCGCCGCCCACCTCGCGGGGTGCGCCGGTCCTCGCCTGACGCTATTAGAAAACAGCCGTAGCCGCCTGTCAAGCGACGGGTGCGTCAACGCCTGCGTGGTGAACGGGGTAAGTCCGGCCGCGCGCGTGCGGGCCGGGCGGCTCAGGAACCCGCGGACTCGGCGGCGGGCGAAGACGCCGTCTCCTGCCGGCGCTCCGGTGCCTCGGCGAACACCGGACCGTCCCCGTCCACCAGGCCCATGTTCTCGAGCGCCAGCGCCAGACTTGCCTCAACCGCTTCTTCGCCGGGGTAGCGGGACAGCGCCCGGCGGTACTGCTCCACCGCAAGCGGCCACAGGCCCTGGTCGGCATAGACGAGGCCGAGGCGGTAATGCAGGTCGACGTACTCCGGCTCAAGGTTGACGGCCTGAGAAAGGGCCAAGGTGGCCTCGTCAAGCCGCCCGGCCTCCCACGCCGTCAGACCGAGTTTGACCAGGGCCCTGATGTACGTCGGGTTGATCGCCACGGCCGCGCGGAACTCCTCCAGGGCCTCGTCGATCCGGCCGGCACTCTTCAGGAGCAGCCCGTAACGGTACCGATAGTCCGGATAATCCGGATGTTCGCCGACCGCGTCGGCGTGGTCCCGGAGTTCGGCGCCGAGGACCTCGGCCGGGTCGAGTTCGTCGATGACCGCCCCCAGCGCGGTGGCCGGGGCGTCGAGTTCCTCCGCGATGGCGGACGACATCGCCGCCCGCATGGCCACGTGAGACATCTGCTGGTACAACTGCGCGGACCCCGGCGCCACCTCGCACGCCATGCCGACCGCCTCGTCCGCCTCCTTGTCCCGCCCCATCTGGCGGTACGCGACGGCCAACCCGACGTACGCTTCGACGTACTGGTCGTTGACGCGCGCGGCCCGGTCGTAGTGGTGGATGGCTTCTTCAATCCGGCCTAACTCGATGAGGACCTGTCCGCGCAGCGCCAGGGCCTGAAGGTAGCGGGGATTGAGCGTCAGGGCCTGGGCCAGGTGATAGTCGGCCGACTCGACGTCGCCGGCCTCCACAAGCAGCCGCGCGGCCCGGACGTGCATGTCCGGGTAATCCGGATGGGCGTCCAGGATGCGCCGGATCTCGTCGAGGGCCTGCTCGGACATGCCTTCGCGCTCGAGGCAGTCGGCCAGGTGGCACCGGGCCTCCCAGTTGTCGGGCTCGATGATAATCGCATCCTGGTACTCGCGCACGGCTGCCGCCATGTCGCCGCGCTTGATGTGCAGCGACGCCAGACTCACCCGCGTGTCGAAGTCGCCGGGCTGATGGCGCTTCAGGGCCGCGTAGTGGTGGGCCGCCACGTCGAGGTTGCCTGCCACCAATTCCAGCGCCGCCAGCCGCTGTCGGGCCGCCACGTGCGCCGGGTCCGCCGCCAGTGCCGACCGATACGCAGCGGCTGCATCCTCCTGGGCGCCCTGCCGCTCATGCAGTTGCCCGATGACATACCGCACGGTGGCCGGTTGGTCGCTCCGGCCGGCCATCGGCTCGAGGACGCGTACGGCGTCGGCGGGGCTCCCCAGGTCGCTCAGGACGGCGGCCAGCGCCACCCGGGCGTCTTCCCCCTTGGGGTTGAGCCGCAAGGCCGTCTCGAACGCCTGCCTGGCGTCGGCCAGGCGTCCCAATTCCATCTGCTTCATTCCCAACCTCAGGTGGAAGTCTGCCCGCGTGGGGTGCACCTTCGCCTGCTGCTGCACGCCGTCCAGGGTGTCGTCGCCGGGAGGCTTCAGGAACTTGCTGAGGTATCCCGTGAAATCGCCCGCCAGCCCTTTCCCCAGAAGCCGCAGGAGGTAACTCACTCGCCACCCCCTTCCCCGGCCGGCGCCGCATCGAGGGTCGCCACGCCTTGGCGCGCCTCGTGGCAATCGGCGTCGATCTCAAGGGCGTGCTGGTAGGCCTCGGCGGCCTCACGTCCTCGGCCCTGCCCGTGCAGGATATGGCCGAGGCGCGCGTGAACGTCGGCCCAGCGGGGCTTGAGCCGGGTGGCGTGCCGGCACCGCTGTTCGGCCCGGCCGGCCTTGCCGCTCTTCTCGTAAAGTCGCACGGCCAACAGGCACGCCTCGACGTAGTGGGGATTGAGCGTCAGGGCCTTCTCCGCCGCCTCGACGGCCCGGTCGATTTCGCCGAGTTGCTCTTCCACCAGGCTCAGGCCGAAGTGCAGGTCGGCGTGCGAGGGGTTCTGCGCCGCCAGCCGCACCAGCGCCCGCCTGGCGGCCTGGAGCGTCTCGCGCTCGTTCGAGCCCGGCGCTCCTTTTCGCGGAATGAGCGCCTCGGCCACCTCCGGGTTCCGCGACACGATCCGCTCGATGACGGCGGCCCGCCGCGACGCCTGGGGCGGCCGGCGGTCGGGGCGAACGTTCCTGTCGGCCAGCGCCCTCTCGCCGACGCGAAGAAGCCACTTCAGGCGCACCGCCTCCTCGCCGCCAAGCCTCATCGCCTGGTGCAGCGATTCCACCGACGCCGCGGTCCGCCCGGCGGCACCCTGGGCCAGCGCCAGGTCGCGAAGGAACGCGAACCGCGTCGGCTCCTTCTCGACCGCCCGCTCCAGGTGCCGCAGGCCGGAATCGAGGTCCCCGCCGCCGCACAGGATGAGCCCCAGCAGATGATGGAGCCGGGCGGTCTGCTGGGCCACGCCCAGGCCCGTCTGCAGCACCTCGCGGGCCTGCCAGGAGCGCCCGGCGCGGTTGAGCCAGGCCGCCAACTCGGTGTGGACCCGCGACCGCGCCGGTTCTCCCACGACACGGGCCCGGAGTTCGGCTTCCTTGTCGTAGTCATGGCGTCGCATGGGGCTACCCTTTATCGGGGCGCGTGCCGGTTCGTCCGGGTCAGGGCACGATCAGGGTGTCGAATCCGGCCTGACGGACGCGTTGTTCCAGGACGGCGGCCTCGGCATACGTGCCGGCGCGGCCCACCTGGACGGTGGTGAGCGTTTGTCCGCCGCCCGCGGTCCGTCCGAGGCGGGTCTCGAAACCGGCCGCGCGGACCCGTCCGGCCTGTCGGGCGGCCGCCGTCGTCGACGCGAACGCCCCCGTCTGAACGCGGAACGCGTCGGCATGAAGGCGCCGCATCGCGTGGTTGGCCGACGGCGTGCCCGGGTACTTCGCGACCAGGTGGCCCAGGTAACTGTCGGCCAGCGACCATTTGCCGAGTCGCTGAAGGCTGACGCCCGTCCGCAGCAAGACCATCGGCACCGGAAGGTCCTTGTGGGGGTCCTCGATGACCCGCGCATAGTGCTCGATGGCCTTGACGTCGTTTCCCTCCTCGTAGTACAGGTTGCCGATGGCGACCCGGGCAAACTGATCGATGGGCGGCCGGGCGTCGGCGCCGATGGCCCGCACGAAGTCCGTCTTGGCCTCGGCCCGCCGGTTCAGATGAACGAGCGCCTCGCCGCGGTAATAGTAGACCTCGCCCCGGTGAACCGACGTCGGGTCCGACCGCAAGTACCGCGTGAATCCGTCCACGGCTTCCTGCCACCGGCCGGCTTCCAGCGCCGCATAACCCGCGTCAAACGCGGCGCGGTCCGCTTGGGTGCCCGACGCGCACCCCGACCCCAGGAGGCACGCCCACGCCAGAACGGCAGTCCCAAGACCCCGCACAGAGACCTCCCTGGCGCGCGGCCGGGCGGGTCACGTGGCCCTGCCGGCGCGCGGATGCACCGGTTGCGTCTCTCTTGTAGAATCGGCCCCCGTCTTGCAGGGTCTTCACACAAAAAGGCGCCCGCCGACAGATTATCGGACGCAGGCGGAAAGGCGGCGGCCCGGGAAGTTTACCCGCCGGGGTGGGGCCGCCGCGCGGAGTTTGTGTGAAACGCTCAACACGCACGCCGGCGACGGCAAAGAGGCTGTTTCACAACGTGCGCGGCGGGCCCGCCTCCGGCGGGTAAATCTCCCGACCCGCCGCGAGAAAGACGGCCACGCAGGGCGGCGGGTCAGGACACCCGCCACCCAAGGCATATGAAACAGCCTCTAAACGCGGCGCGCGGGCGATACGCACCATCACAGCCGCAGGCGATCCCGCACGTAAG
>Ga0111218_1049_pt1 | contig 11037 bp, 11 predicted proteins | sample DeeMarSWOR152_54_FD_80369 | JGI IMG/M metagenome (GOLD analysis project Ga0111218, IMG submission 80369) | Planctomycetes bacterium DG_20 | reverse complement strand
GGACGCCCTGCCGCGCGCAACGTTCTCAGACCAGTTGCGTCTCGCCCGGCACCGCCACCGGCGGCGGCTGGTACGGGCCGAAGGCGTGCATGTTCTCGGGGCCGAGCCGGAGTTTCGAGGCCTTGACGGCCCAGTCCCAGTTGATCTCGCGGCCGGTGTAGGTGGCCATGCGGCCGAGGACGGCGGCCATGGTCGATTCGGCCACCTGCCTGCCCTCCATCCAGTACTTGCCCTTGCCGGTCAGGCTGTTAAGGCAGTCGATGTGTTCCTGGACGTAGGGGCCGATCTGCTTGCTCTCGGAGTTCCAGGCGTTCTCGCCCTGGATGCTTCCGCTGAGGCCGGACGACCCTTTCGTGCCCACCACGCGTTCGCTGACGCGGTGCGCGGCCTTCGGGATGTGCGAGCAGTAACTGGCGACCCGGACGCCGTTCGGGAACTCAAACTCGACGGCGTGGTGGTCGAAGATGTTGCCGGGCTCCGGGCGTACCTGGCGTCCGCCGATGCCGAGGGCCGAAACCGGGTGGGTGTTGAACGCCCAGCAGATCATGTCGATGTTGTGGACGTGCTGCTCGACGATGTGGTCGCCGCACGTCCAGCACCAGGCGTACCAGTTGAGGCACTGCCACTCGATGTCGGTCATGCCGGAGCCGCGGGGCCGGTTGTGCGTGACGGGCCCGCCCATCCAGTAGCACTGGCCGCCCACCAGGTCGCCCATGGCGCCGTCGTGGATGCGCTGGAGGTTTTCCTGTCGGCGGATCTCGTGGCGGCGCTGCGTGCCGGCGACAACGGTCAGGTTCTTCTCCTTGGCCATCTCGGCGGCTTTGCAAACCTGGTTGAAGCCCCACGGGTCCACGCAGACGGGCTTTTCCATGAAGACGTGCTTGCCGGCCATGATGGCCGCGACGAAGTGGTACGGCCGGAAGCCCGGGGGCGCTGCCGTGACGACCAGGTCGATGCCGCTGGCAATGACCTTCTGGTAGTTGTCGAACCCGCCGAAGCACCGTTCTTGGGGCACCTGGTGGCCCTTGCCGTGGTTGATGGCGCGGTCGCGCCACAGGTCGCCGCACGCCCAGATCTGGACGTTGACTCCGGCCTCCTTCGCCGCCTTAAGGCAATCGCCGGTGGCGCCCCGGCCTCGGCCGCCGCAGCCGATGACGCCGACCTTGATCGTGTCGGACGCGGCGGCATACGCGACGTGCGACGCGAAGCCCGTCATCAGGGCGGTAGCGCCTGCCGCCGCCGTCCCTTTGGACGCCCTGCCGCGCGCAACGTTCTCAGACCAGTTGCGTCTCGCCCGGCACCGCCACCGGCGGCGGCTGGTACGGGCCGAAGGCGTGCATGTTTTCGGGGCCGAGCCGGAGTTTCGAGGCCTTGACGGTCCAGTCCCAATTGATTTCGCGGCCGGTGTAAGCGGCCATGCGGCCGAGGACGGCGGTCATGCTGCTCTCGGCGACCTGGCGGGCCTCGTTCAGCGGCTTGCGGGCCAGGATGCCGGCGATCAGGTCGGCGTGCTCCTGGACCTGGCCGCGCGGGTTGTCGCCCGTGAACTTCCAGGCGTTCTCGCCGGTGATCGTGCCGTTGGTGTTCGACGTGCCCTTGGTGCCGGCGACGCGTTCCGAGACGCGGTGGGCGGCCTGCTCGAAGTGCGAGCAGTAACTGGCGACGCGGACGCCGTCCGGATACTCGTACTCGACGGCGAAGTGGTCCCAGATGTTGCCTTGCTCCTGGCGTGCCTGGCGGCCGCCGACCGCGACGGCGCTGACCGGGTGCGTGCCGATGACCCAGTTGATCACGTCGATGTTGTGGATGTGCTGCTCGACGATGTGGTCGCCGCAGAGCCAGCACCAGTTGTACCAGTTGCGGCACTGGAACTCGATGTCGGACATGCCCGGTTCCTGCTTGCCGCGATGATGGACCGGCCGGCCGACCCAGTAGCACTGGCCGGTGGTGACACGGCCGATGGCGCCGTCATGGATTCGCTTCATGGTTTCGAGGCGAGAGCGCTCGTGGCGGCGCTGCGTGCCCGCGACGACCGCGAGGCCCTTCTCCTTGGCCAGGTCGGCCGCGGCGCAGACCGTGTTGTACCCCCACGGGTCGACGCAGACGGGCTTTTCCATGAACACGTTCTTGCCGGCCTCGATGGCGGCCTTGAAGTGGATGGGCCGGAATCCCGGCGGCGTGGCCAGGATGACCGAATCCACCCCGCTTGCCAGAACCTGCTTGTAGGCGTCGAAGCCGGTGAAGCAGCGGTCGGGCGGGACGTCGAAGCGGTCCTTGCGGCCGTCGAACTCCTTCTGGTAGCCTTGGTACCGGCGGTCGAGTTTGTCCTTGAAGAGGTCGCCGAGCGCCCAGACCTGCGTGTGGGGCGTTGCCTGAAGACAGTCGTGCAGGGCGCCGTTGCCGCGGCCTCCGACGCCGATGACGCCGACCTTGATGATGTCGGACCCTGCCGCGCGGGCGAGGCCCTTGGCGGCGGCCGGCGCTTGGCGCTTTTCTTTCTTGGCCTTGGCCATCGACGAGTCCTTTTAATTGCGGTTCGGATGTCGGATCTGCGATCTCAGATTTCAGATCGCAGATTTCAGATTTTAGACCTCAGATTTCAGATCGCAGATTTCAGATCTCAAATTTGAAATCTCAGATTTCATATTCTGCCGGAACCCGGATGGGCGATTCCCCGGGTCAGATCGTCGCCTCTTCCCATTGTTTGCGGAGGAAGGCGAACGCCTTCGGGATTTCGACCATCGGGTCGCCCTTGCAGCCGCATTCCAGGCTGCAGTAGTCGGTGTACCCGATGCGCTTCAGGCCGCGGAACCCGGCCACGAAACTGCGTTCCGGCTTGTCGGGCTCCTTCAAGGTGTCCTGTCCGGGCAGCCAGCGGACGCGGCTGGCCAGGTGCACGTGGCGGCACAGGTCGCCCGCACAGACGAAGGCGGCCTCGTCGTCCTTCTCTTCCTTGCACATATGATAGAAGTCGCCCATGACGCAGATGCCGGGGCTCTTGACCTGCTTGCAGATGACCACGGCCTGCTCGATACGCTTGATGTAGAACGTCTCGCCCTTATTCAGCGGCTCGATGAGGACGCGGGATTTGGCGCGGACGGCGTGCTCGCCGATCTCGGGCAGGATGTCCAGCATGATCTTGTCGAGTTCGGGCGGCTTCAGGTTGCTCTGCCCGTTGAAGCACGGGACGAAGATGACCCCGGTGGACCCCAGTTCGCCGGCGGTCTCCAGGGCGCTCTTGATGTCCTCGATGCCCTTCGCCCGCTTGGCCGCATCCGTAGAGACCAGGTCGCCGCCGTGTGACCCCCAGCAGAGGGCGGCCACGCCGATGCCCGCGTTCTTGGTGGCGGTGAGGATCTGCTGGATCCGCCCGCGCGGGTTGCCGCCCAGTTCCACGCCGACGGCCCCGAACCGGCGCAAGTTGGCCACCTTCTCCTCGAAACTCTTGCCGGGGGCGCGTCCGTCCTGGCTGCAAAGTTTCAGTTCGGCCCGGCGGGCCGGCTTGGCAAGGGCACGAGCCGACGCCAGCCCCAGAGCGGCCCCGGCGGCCGCGGCGCCCCTGAGGAAGTCCCGTCGCGATACGGCCGTCTCGCGCCTGGGCATCGTACACGATCCTTTCTCGTTTGCCGCTCCGGCGGCCGCCTAGAAACCGTCGCAGTAGCGGTAGGCCTCGATGAGGGCCTGCTCGCCTTCGACTCCCGGCTGGCTGTTGCCGTGCTCCATACCGAGCACACCTTTGTAGCCCTTGTTGTGGAGCCACTTGAAGATGTTCCTGTAGTTGATCTCGCCCGTCGTGGGTTCCTTGCGGCCGGGGTTGTCGCCGATCTGGATGTAGCCGATCTCGTCCCACGCCTTCTCCATGTTGGGGATGAGGTTGCCTTCCTGAACCTGCTGATGGTACAGGTCGTCGAGGATCTTGCAGGAGGGGCTGCCGACGGCCTTGCAGATGAGGTACGCCTGCGGGATCTTGCGCAGGAACCGCCCGGGGTGGTTCGCCCACCAGTTCAACGGTTCCAGGACCATGACCAGGCCGGCCGGTTCGCAGACCTCGGCCGCCACCTTCAGGTTCTCGATGCAGTTGGCGGTCATGTAGTCCCATTCGAGCCGCTGATCGACGCCGCCCGGCACGACGGTCGTCCACTTGGCATGGACGCGCTTGGCCGTCTCGATCGAGGCCTGAAGGTTCTTCCGGATCTGGTCCTGGAGGTCCTTGCCGGTCTTGGAGACGAGATCCGTGCCGCCGGCCAGTCGGCTGACGAAGACGCCCATCGTCATGCCCAGGTCCTGCATGGCCTTGCCGATCTTCTCCTGGAGGTCGGGGGCCTTGCCCATCATCCCGTTGTCTTCCCAGGCGAGGAAGCCCTGGTCGGCGGCGAACTTGAGTTGGTCGATGGGGTCCTGGCCCGCGCTGGCCTTGAACATGCCGAAATGCGGGGCGTACTTCATCCGGAACTTGGCCCGGGTGGCCGGTTTCGCCCCCTCTGCCCGGACCTCGGCGGCTGAACCCACAGACAAGGCCGCCCCGGCGCCCGTCGCCGCCGCTCCCAGGAATTGGCGTCGATCCATGGTCCTCTCCCTTGTCCCCGAGTCATCCCCCGCCCGGCAACGCCCAATCCCCGCGGCACCCCGCGCCCTGGCCGGCGGACCGAAGGGCGCTCGTCACGCCACCAGTTCCGGCAGGAGGCGGCGCGTGATCTCGGCCAGGTAGGCGTCGACTTCCCGGTCGGAGTCGAACCGAAAGACCTTCTCGCAGACTTCCTTGGCCTGGTCCATCGTGATACTGCGGATTACCTTCTTAATCTCCAGCAGCGTGGCCGAGGATACGCTGAAAACCTGGACGCCCAGCCCCAGCAGGACGGGCACGTAGTTCGGCTCGCCGGCCATTTCGCCGCACACCGCCACCTCGACCTCGGCGTCCCGCGCCGTATCGGTCACCGTCTTGATCAGCCGCAGGACGGCCGGATGGCCAGGCGTGTACATGCCGGCCACACGGTCGTTCGACCGATCCACCGCCAGAACGTACTGGGTGAGGTCGTTCGTGCCGATGCTGAAGAAATCGCATTCCTTCGCGAACTGCCGCGCCATGATCGCCGCGCTCGGCACCTCGATCATGATGCCCACTTTGATGTCGGTGTTGGCGTGAATGCCCTCCTCCTCGAGGTCCTCGCGGACGTCGGCCAGGAGCATCTTGGCCTGGCGGAGTTCCTTGAGGTTCGTGATGAGCGGGAACATGATCCGCACGGGCCCCAGGGCGCTGGCGCGAAGGATCGCCCGCAACTGCCTCTTGAACCCGGCAAGGTGCTGAAGGCTGAACCGGATGCTCCGGCAGCCCAGGAACGGGTTGCGTTCGTCGTAGTCGCCCGACAGGTGGGTGAACTTGTCGGCCCCCAGGTCGCAGGTGCGGATCGTGATGGGCCGCCCCTGGCAAGCCTGGATGGCCTCGGCGTAGGCCTGGTAGTGGTCCTCTTCGCCGGGTTCCTCGTCGCGGTCGAGGTAGAGAAACTCGGTGCGGTACAGGCCGATGCCGCTCGCGCCCCGGTCCATGCACGTCTGGACGTCGTGGGGGAACTCGATGTTGCCCCAGAGGAAGACCTCGTGGCCGTCCTTCGTGGTGGCCGGCAGGTCCCGCAGGTGACCCAGTTCCTCCTCCATGCGGTGGAAGCGGCGCTCGGCCTCCTGGAACCGCATGATGGTCGGCTTGTCGGGGTTGATGACCACCAGCCCGTGGTTGCCGTCCACGATGACCGTGTCGCCGCCCGAGAGGTCGGCCGTGATGTTCTGGAGGCCGACCACCGCCGGGATGCCCATGGCGCGGGCGACGATCGTCGTGTGGCTGGTGCGGCCGCCGATGTCCGTGGCGAAGGCCAGGACCGTCGACGGGTCGAGCCCCGCCGTCTGGCTCGGCGTCAGGTCGTGGGCGATGACGACGACCGGCTCGGTCAGTTGATGCAGGCTCTCGCGCTTGGCGCCGATCAGGTTCCTCAGCAGCCGTTTCTCGACGTCCCAGACGTCGGTCACGCGTTCCGCCATGTACCGGTTCGGCAGGGCGAGGATCTTCTTGGCGTAGCCCTTGAGGATCTGGGAGACCGCGTACTCCGGGGCGTAGTGTTCGCGCTCGATGAGTTCGCGAATCTCGTCGATGAGGTGGGGGTCGCCGAGCAAGGCGTCCTGGACGTCGAAGATGGCGCCGAGTTTCTCGCCGATGTCGGCCGCCACGCGCTCCCGCAGGTCGCGGACCTCCTCCCGGGCGCACTCGACGGCGCTGCAGAGCCGGGCCAGTTCCGGCTCGACCTCGCCCGGCTCGATGCCGCGACGGGGGATGCGAAACTGTTCGCTGTCCAGGACGATCGCGGGAGCGATCGCAACGCCCGGCGAGACCGCGATACCTTTGCGCGTTTCCATCGGATTGGCTGCACGCGGGGGCGGCCTACGCCAGGTCCTTGTCGAAGTTGGCCACCACCTCGGCCAGGGCCGCGAGGCAGTCCTGTGCGTCTTCCCCGTCGCTCTCCAGGCGAAGCATCGTGCCCGGCATGGCCTCCAGCAGCATCATCTCCGTAATGCTCTTGCCGTTGACTGTCTTCTCGCCCTTGGACACGGTAACGGTACAGCGGAACGCGTTCGCCGTCTCGACGAACTTCGCCGCCGGCCGCATGTGCAGCCCCAGCGGATTGACGATTTTCACCTCGCGTATGGGCACGAGCATATCTCTCCGACGCGCGAGGCCCGCCGTGCCGTTATCCCAGGTCTTCGTCGGCCTCGCGCAGCACGTCCACCAGTTCGTCGCGGGTGGACGCCTGGCACATGAAGCGGCGAAGGTTGTCGTTCTTGATGCTCCGAAAGATATGCTCCATGGCTTTCAGATGTTGCTCGGGCTGGTCCGGGTTCGACAGGAGCAGAAAGATCAGGTGGACCGGCTGGCGGTCCAGGGCGGCAAAATCGATGCCCGAAGCGCTTCGCGCCACCAGACCCACCACCCCTTTGACCCCCTCATGCTTGGCGTGCGGGATGGCCACGCCGTTGCCGAACCCCGTGGTGCCCTTCTTCTCGCGGCGCAGGATGGCGTCCACGACCTTGCGGCGGTCCTTCGGCGCGACGGCCTTGATCGTGACGAGTTGGCCGACCATCTCGTCGATCGCGCCGCGGGCCGTTTCGGCCTTCAGGTCGGGCAGGATCGCCGAGGCTGCGATGAACTCCATCAACTGCATGGGGGCTGGACTCCTCGCTGCGCTTACGTGCGCGTGGGCTGATGCGGATTCGGCCCCCGCCCCTTCCGGTGGCGGGTCCGCTTCTTGTGATCGAGCAACTGCCGCTCCAGCCGCTCTTCCGTCTGGTCGATCACCGCACGCATGTTGTGCCCGGCGGTATGGGCCAGGAGGTCGCCGCTGTGCTCCAGGTCGGCGATCATCTCGCAGGAGAACCCGTCGCCGCCCTTGTTCAGCACCACGCGTATCGACTGGATCCTGTCGTAGTACTTCAGCAAGTGCCGGGCTTTCTCGGCCGCCCGGTCCCTCATGTCGGTCGTAATCGACTCGTGCCGCGCAGTCACTTCGATCTGCAACGTCTCCCTCCATTCGCCAATGGCGTCTATGGAACCCCCCTCGTGCCCCCGCTGGCGTGGGCGGAGTGTAGCAGGCCCCCCTGGCGAAGTCAACGATTTCACGCGTTCCGCCGGACCGGCCTCCCGAACCGTCCTTTTAGGGTTGACGGCGCCGCTGGAGGAAGGTAGATTACGCCGCTTCAGGAAGCAGGGGGAGGGTGTGCATGGCACGCGCTGCCGCGCGCCCAATGGAACCAAGGAGCAACCGGGTTTCGCATGGACCTCGAAGACCTTAGACGTCGGATTGACGAGATTGACGCCAGGCTGGTGGCCCTGATGAACGAGCGGGCACGCTGCGCCGTCGAAGTCGGAAAGATCAAACGCGAGACCGGCCAGGCCAGCGTCTACAGCCCCGCCAGGGAACGCGACGTCTTCGAGCACATCATCGAGGCCAACAACGGCCCCCTCTCCGACCATGCCCTGATGGCCATCTGGAAGGAGATGATGAGCGGGAGCCTGTCGCTCGAGAAGTCCCTGAGGGTGGCCTATCTCGGGCCGGAGGGCAGTTTCAGCCACCTGGCGGCTCTCGAGAAGTTCGGCCACAGCGTCGACCTCCTCGCCGTCCGCGACATCTCCTCGGTCTTCGACCAGGTCGCCCGTGCCTCGGCCGACTACGGCATCGTCCCGGTCGAGAACACCACCGGCGGCGCCGTCCGCGACACGATGGAGTGCTTCCTGTGGGTCCACGGGCCCGTCAAGGTCTGTGCCGAGATGGCCCTGCCCATCCACCAGAACCTGATGTCAAAAACGACGCTCGAGCGGATCACGAAGGTCTACTCCAAGCCCCAGGTCTTCGACCAGTGCCGCCAGTGGCTGACCGAAAACGTGGTCCAGGCCGACCTCGTGGCCGTCGGCTCCACCGCCGAGGCGGCGCTGCTGGCCTCCCGGGTCGAGGGAACCGCCGCCGTCGGGTCCGAGATGGCCGCCTCCGTCTACAGCCTGGACGTCCTCGCGTCGGCCATCGAGGACAATCCCCAGAACCAGACGCGGTTCCTCGTCCTGGGCCGCGAGAGCGCCAAACGCACCGGCCGCGACAAAACCTGCCTCCTCTTCAGCGTCCCCCACGAGGCGGGGGCGCTGGTCGAGGTCCTCGACATCTTCCGCCGCTACACCATCAACATGACCAAGATCGAGTCGCACCCGTTCCCGACGAAAACGTGGGAGTACTACTTCTTCGTCGATATCGAGGGACACGCCGAAGACGACAACGTCAAGGCCGCCCTCAAGGAAGCGCGGGGCCGCTGCCGCCAACTCGAAGTCCTCGGATCGTTCCCCGTGGCCGTCACCCCCGACGGAGCCCTGTGAGGTCCTCGTTTCCATGATCATCGTGATGCAGTCCCGAGCGGCGGACGCGCAGATTGAGGGCGTCGTCCACCGCATCGAAGACCTGGGGCTGAAGGCCCACATTTCGCGCGGCGAGTTCCGCACCATCATCGGCGCCATCGGCGACGAGACCCTCCTGAAACCCGAGTTCTTCGCAGGGCTGGCGGGCGTCGAGACCGTCATGCCCATCATGAAGCCCTACAAACTCGCCAGCCGCGACTTTCACGCCGACGACACCGTCCTTCAGATCGGACCGTTCAAGGCCGGCGGGCACTTCCTGTCGGTCATCGCCGGGCCGTGTGCCATCGAGAGCGAGGACCAGTTCCACGCCACCGCACGCGTTGTCCGCGACGCCGGCGGCGTGATGCTCCGCGGCGGCGCCTTCAAGCCGCGCACCAGCCCCTACAGTTTCCAGGGCCTCGGCGAGCAGGGGCTCAAGATCCTCCAGAGCGTCGGCGCCCAGGTCGGGTTGCCGACCGTCACCGAGGTCGTCGACGTCCGTGAGGTCGAGATGGTGGCCCGCTACGCCGACGTCCTCCAGGTCGGCGCCCGCAACATGCAGAATTTCCGCCTGCTGACCGAGGTCGGACAGGCCGGAAAGCCCGTCCTCCTGAAACGCAATCCGGCCGCCACCACCGAGGAACTCCTCATGTCCGCCGAGTACGTCCTGGCCGAGGGCAACCGCCGCGTCATGCTGTGCGAGCGCGGCGTCCGGGGCTTCGACCAGGCGACCCGGTACCTCCTGGACCTGGCGGCCGTGCCGGTCATCCAGGCCGTCTGCCACTTGCCCGTCATCGTGGACCCGAGCCACGCGACCGGGCGCCGGGAACTGGTGCCGGCGATGGCCCTGGCCGCCGTGGCCGCCGGCGCCCACGGCGTCTTCGTCGAGGTGCACCCCGACCCCGAGAAGGCCCTCAGCGACGGCCCCCAGCAACTGACCCCCGACGCGTTCCGGCACATGATGGCCGAACTCGCCCCCATCGCCGAAGCCGTCGGACGAGAACTCCAAAAACCGAACAGCAGTTAGCGCCCGGTGAATACACCGGGGGATACACCGGCGGGCCACGGGCGGAGATCAACCGAATGCGAAAACCTTTTATCTGCGGCAACTGGAAAATGCACACCAACCGGGCCGAGGACGTCGCCCTGGCCGAAGCCACCGCCGCCAAGGCGGCCGACGTCCCGGCCGTCGACGTGGGCGCCTGCCCCCCCGCCTGCTACCTCGAGGCCGTCCTGGCCGCTGCACGGGGCACGCCCCTGGTCGTCGGCGGCCAGAACATGTACTTTGAGGAAAAGGGCGCCTTCACGGGCGAGATCGCGGGGCCCATGCTCGCCGACCTCGGGTGCACCTGCGTCATCCTCGGCCACAGCGAGCGGCGGCACGTCTTCGGCGAAGGCGACGACCTCATCTCCAGGAAGGTCCACGCGGCCCTCGCGTGCGGACTGGTGCCTATCCTCTGCGTCGGCGAACTCATCGACCAGCGCCGCGCCGGCGAGACCGAAGCCGTCGTCCGGCGCCACGTCACCGCCGGCGTTCGCGGCCTCTCGAACGAGCAGGCCGCCGGCGTCGTCATCGCCTACGAGCCCGTCTGGGCCATCGGCACCGGCGAGACCGCCACTCCCGACCAGGCCCAGGAGGTCCACGCGTTTATCCGCACGCTCCTCGCCGACCTGTACGACGCGCGCCTCGCTCAGGCGGTCCGCATCCAGTACGGCGGCAGCGTCAAGCCCGAGAACACACGTGACCTGATGCAGGAGCCCGACATCGACGGCGCCCTGGTCGGCGGCGCGAGCCTCAAGGCCGATTCCTTCGCCGGCATCATCGCCGAAGCCGCCCAAGCCAAAGGGCTATGAACCGTTGAGCCGCCGCCGGCACGGCGACGCACGAACATCGCAACACGTAACACGAGGTGACCCGTGGAAACCGTATGCATGGTTATGTTTGTCCTGACGGCCGTTATCCTGATTCTGCTGGTTCTGGTCCAGAAGGGGCGCGGCGGCGGGCTGGCCGGCGCGTTCGGCGGACCTGGAGGGCACAGCGCCTTCGGCACCAAGACGGCCGACATCTTTGTCAAGGCCACCGCCGTCGTCGCCGGCCTCTTCTTCGTTCTGTCCAT
>Ga0111218_1120_pt1 | contig 11431 bp, 10 predicted proteins | sample DeeMarSWOR152_54_FD_80369 | JGI IMG/M metagenome (GOLD analysis project Ga0111218, IMG submission 80369) | Planctomycetes bacterium DG_20 | reverse complement strand
CCCGGCGGATTCACGGGGCTATCGAGTCCGGGAAAAGCCATGTCGCATGGTACTCCACCTTCGGGCGCCACGGATTGCCCGCAATCCGTGCCGGGCGGGGCCAGCACACGGCTGGACAAGCCAGCCGTGCCGCCCGGCCTGTCCCATGGCGTCTCCCGGACTCGATGAGTACGCGCCACACCGAGGCGAGGCGGGCATGCCGAACGAAATCGGCGAAACGCTGATTACCGCCGAGGCGATTGCCGAGCGCGTGTGCGGCCTTGGCGCCACCTTGTCGGACGTCTACGCCGGCCGCCAGCCCGTCATCGTGGCCATCATGAAAGGGTGCGTGCCGTTTCTGGCGGACCTCGTCCGCGCGTGGCCGGGGCCGATGCACCTGGAGTTCGTGTCGGCCGAATCGTATGAGGGGACCCAGGCGGGCAAGATGCGGCTGTCGCTGCCGACCGGCTTCGCCCACCGCGTTGCCGGTCACCACGTGCTGGTGGTGGACGACATCTACGACACGGGCGCCACGTTGAACACGGTGTGCGACGCCATCGCGGCGCTGGATCCGGCGGACCTTAGGACGCTGGTTCTGCTGCGGAAACGGCTTGCCCTGCCACCCGTTCCTTCCGATGCGCCCCTGCGCGAGCCCGACTGGGTCGGCTTCGACATCGAGGACCGATTCGTCATCGGTTACGGCCTGGACCACAACGGTCTGTACCGTAACTTGCCGTACCTGGCGGCGCTGCGTCAGGGGTGAGAATTCCTGTCAAGTGCCCCCCGCCCAACGCCGATACACCTACTGCGAGTATCGCCGCCAACACGTCGCGGGGAGGCAATCTGTGAGCACCGCCGCAGTCGAAACCGATGCGCTCAAACAGGAACTCCACGAGGCGCACCGGCGCCAGGCCGGCCTCGAACAGACGCTGAAGGAACGCGGGGCCGAGATCGCCAGGCTTACTCAGGAGTTGAAGGAGGCGCGTCGGCAGGCGGCGCACCTTCAGGAGGAACTCAACGACAGCCGCGCTCGGACTGACTCGCTCAAGGAACAACTGACCCTGGCGAATGAGCATGCGGCCAGGCTGGAGCAATCGCTGATCGGCTCCCAGCGCCTGACCACCATCGGGCAGATCGCCGCCCAGATGGCCCACGAGTTCAAGAACATCCTGATGATCGTCATGGGCCACGCCGAGTGGGCCCTCAGCGAGAAGGACCCTGAACTGGTGGATAGGGCCCTCCAGACGGCGGTGATCTCGAGCCAGCGGGGCGCCGACGTCGTCAAGGGGCTGCTCTCCTACGCGAAGGGCCGCCAGATCAAGAGCAAACTCATCGCCGCCGACAGGCTGGTCGACCGGGCCCTCGATCTCATCGCGTGGTCGCTGCCCAAGTGCCACATCAAACTGGTCCGCGACTACCAATGCCACCCCTGCGTCCGCGTGGTGCCCGTGCGCATGGACCAGGTGTTTCTGAACCTCATCCTGAATGCGCGCAACGCCATGGAGCCGGATGGCGGCCGACTGACCGTGGCGGTCCGCCACGCAGAGACCGAAGGATACGCCGCCGTGTCGGTCGAGGACACGGGCTGTGGCATTCTGAACGAACACCTGGAACGGGTGTTCGACCCGTTCTTCACGACGCGTCCGCGGCCCGACGGCGACGGCAGCGCGGATTGGGGCACCGGCCTTGGACTGCCGGTGTCGCGCGACCTCGCGCGGCAGGCCGGTGGAGAGATTCACGTGGAATCGACCCCGGGCAAGGGGTCGACCTTTACGGTCCTCTTGCCCATCGTTGACGTCAGATCCTAGAACGCCGCTCGGTGAGAAATGTCTGGCGGGGCACGGCCCGAGCGGCCGTGTCCCGCCGCCCTGCGCAGCCGGTCCCGCAGCCAGCCGACGACGCGGGCCGCCGGCGCCCGACAGCCGCGGCAGCCTCGCGTGGCATTTGACAAACACCGGGACTTGAGAGATAATCGGTTCTGGCAGTCCCGAGGAGACAGGCCGATGAGGCCCACGGAGGCGACGGCAGAGGTCTTCCTGACGGCGTTCCGAGCCCTCTCGAAGAAGGAGCGCCAGGCCGTCCTCGCACGTCTGGCGGTCGAGCCTGATCTGCAGGAGGATCTTCAGGACTTGGCGCTCGTCGCCCAACGGCGCGGTGAGCCCTCGCGGCCCCTGCGCGATTACCTGGCGGAGAAGGGCTCGTGAGCCCGGCCCGCCAGTATCAGGTGCACCTCAAAGCGTCGGCCGAGAAGGAACTTGACCGCCTGCCGGCACAGGCGGCGAAACGGGTCATCAAAGCGCTCCTGTCACTTGAGTCCCTGCCCCGCCGGCGCGGATGCAAGAAACTCCAGGCAACCGACCCTATCGCCTGCGAGTCGGCCACTACCGCGTCCTCTATCTCGTTGACGACAAGACTCGGACTGTCGAGGTCGTGGCGGTGGCCCACCGCAAGGACGCGTACCGGTAAGACCCGCACGGCGTCCTACGAAGTCCGTCTCTTGGCCCGCGGCACACTTCGGTCCGTTTCCGCGCACTATTCTGAAACCGCCTCGCCGCCGGCGCATTAGAATAGGCGATGCACGCGGGCAGACCGAGAGGCCGAACATGGCGCAAGCCCTCGCCTGGGACATCGTAAGACGCGCCACGCGAGGCGATGCAAGCGCTCGGCGCGAACTCGTCCAGGCCACGCTCGATGATCTCTGGCGCCTGGCCATGCGGCTGACCCGCCGAGAGGACGATGCGGATGAGGTGGTTCAGGAAACTTACGCACGCGTCTTCGGGGCGATCGATCGCCTCCAGCCCACCGGCCGGTTCGAGGGGTACCTGGCGCGCATCGCCACCAACCTCGTCCTGGAACGCTGGCGGCGCGACCGGCCCACGGCCCAACTTCCCGAATCGCTCACGTCCGCCGCGCTCGAACCGTGGCAGACCGTGGCCGACGCCGAAGACGATCGGCGGCGCCTTGCGGCCGTCTGGGCTGCCATCCACGAACTGGAGCCGCAGCCGCGCGCCGCCGTCCTCCTCTTCTACGCGCAGAACGAGTCGTGTGACGCCATCGGCCGCATCCTCGACGCGCCGAGCGGAACCGTTAAGACGTGGCTCCACCGAAGCCGAAACCAGGTGCGCGAGCGGGCAGAGGCGCTCCTGCGGAGCGAACCCGCCCTCGACCGCGCTCAAACCGGAGAAACCAGATGACTGCTGAACGACAAGCGACCGACGAGGACCTGCGCGAGCCCCTCTTCGACGGGCTCGGAGACGGGGCGGCGATGGATCCCGCCCGGCGTGCGGCACTCCTGGAGCGCGTCGTCTCGGCGCGAGCCGCCGCGATGCGACGGCGCCCCCGTATCCTGTATCTTTCGGGGGGCGTCCTGGCTGCCGCGGCGGCCGCCGTTCTGGCGGTCCTCGTCCTTTGGCCCGAGGATCGCGTCTCGATCCCGCCGACCGAGATCTTCGCCTACCTCCTGGGGCCCCTGACGGAGATGGCGGCTGCCGGCGCCATCACCGGCGCGCCGCCCCAGGAAAACGGCTTGCCGACAGACGCCGTGGTCGAGGCGTTCTGGTCCGACCTGGAAGGCCCCGTGGCCATCGGCATGGACGCCCTCGAAGCGCCGCGGGCGCTTGTGTCCGTCGAACCGACCGGCCCGGAAGCATCCGCCAACCATCCCGTTGTGAGAAAGGAGAAGTAGAATGAGAACGCTGCGAACCCTGATGACCGCCGTCGCCCTGCTGGGCACGATGGCCGCCTGCGCTACGGCCGAGCGCGTGGAGATGGCCAACCTCGTCCCCGCCAATGCCAAACTGCTTGTCGAGACGGTCGATGCGGCCGGCCTCAGACAGTTGCTCACCGAATCGAAGTTCTGGGCGGCCCTTGAGGAAACCGAGGCGTTCTGCCGCTGGCGCGCCAGCGAGCGCCATGCCGAAGCCGAGAAGCGGATCGACCTGCTTCTGGCAGAACTGGAAATGGACCGGGACGAGGCCCTCAAGACGTACCTTGGCGGCCGAAGCGCCCTGGTCATCCTGCCCTCGGGCCAGGAGAAGCCCTACGGCGTCTTCCTGACCGAAACCACGAACGAGATGGCCCAGAAACTGGCCGAGGCTGTGGGCGGCCAGCAGGTCGGCCGCCATCAGGACGTGGCCATCTGGGAGGTCGTCAAGGACAACCGCGTGGACCGGATGGCCTGGGCAGGCGGCGTGCTCATGATCTCCGGCACACGGGCCGACGAACTCGAACAGGTCCTCGACGTGGTCGTCGGTGGCGGCGGGTCGCTCGGCGCCGGAGGCGACTTCTTCAAGGCCAACGAGGGCCTGCCGGCCGGCTGGCGAGCCAGGGTCTATGCGGCCGAGGCCAAGCCTCGCCAGAGCCCCGGCGCCGTCGCCATGTATCCTCAGGGCGACAGCCGCGTCCACTTCGAGTGGCAGATCGTCAGCGGCCCGGAAGACATCAGCCTGACCCGGCCGACCGTCCTGACCGGCCCGAAGGCCCTGCCCGAGACCGCCGTGGCTGCCGTTGCGTCGGCGTTCTACCCGGGGGCCATCTGGGAGAAAGCCCAGGCCAAGGTCGCCGACCAACCGGACGGCCCGGAGAAGATCCGCAAGGCCGAGATGTTCATCCGCGGCTGGTTCCCGGGGCATTCGATGGAGTCGATCACCGGCGGGTTTGGGCCGGAGGCCGCGGCGGCACTCGTCAAGGGCGACGCCGGCGGCGCCCCGGGGCTGGTTGGCCTCGTCCGGTTGAAGCCGAGCGGCGTGCCCGTGGCCCATGCGTTCAAGAATGGCCTGGCCGCCAAGGCGATGATCCTGGGAGCCCTTGGCCAGAACCAGGAGGACCCTGAGAAGCGCATCAACCTGAACGTCCGCGAAGAGGCGTACGGCGACGCGTCGCTCCTCATTATCGAGGCGCCCCAGGCCCTCGAGAAGGTCCTGGGGAACTGGGCCAACGACATCGGCCTGACGGTGGCCGTGACCAACGACTGGCTCATCGTCGGCACGACTCCCGCAGGCGTGAAGAAGACCATCGACACGGCCGCCGGCGGCGCGAGCCTTGCCGCCGACCTGACGCAGGCCGGCGAGAAGGTGCCCGCCGAGCCGGCAACGCGGTGGGGCGTCATTCAGCCCGCCTCGGGGGCCGACATCGTCCTGGCGTGGGCCGAGAAACTCGCCGGCAAGGAACGCGTCGAGAAGGCCAAGAAGGCGGTGAATCTGGCGGAACTGATGAAACTCGTGAAGCGGATGATCTGGCAGCGGACCGACGAGCCGCAGGTCATCCGCGGCACCGCCGATATCCAGGCCATCGAGTAGACGTTCGGCGGGCGGGAACGTTGGCGAAGGAAAGCGCGGCCCGTACGCCGTACGGGCCGCGCTTCATTCCACACGGCTGCCGCCTTTCGGCCTACTCGTCCTCGCAGCACGGCTCGTCGTCGCACTCCGTCTCGTCGTCCGCTTCGTCGAAGTCGTCCTCGAGTTCGTCTGCGTCCTGGCAGCCACATTCGTCGCACATGGTTCTCTCCTTCCGTGGTCAGAGTCGATCATCAAGCGGCGGGGGTTCGTCCTCGTCGTCTTCCTCGCCGTGTTTCCAACTGTCGGCGTCATCCATCTCGTCCATCTCGCGGCTCATGCGGCGATAGAGTTTCTCCTGGAGCGGGGCGATCTTCTTGTACTCGGCGATGGTCGCCATGTAGGCCCGCGTCATCAGGTCGAGCCGCAGCAGTTGCCACTTCAGCAGGCACTCCGGCTCCTTGACGTTCGTGAACGGATTGCACTTCAATTGGACGTTGCCCTTGTCGTCCACCTCGCCGAGTTCGCATTCCCTGCACTGGAGCATGGATGTCCTCCCCGGCGTCAACAGCACCCCCGCCAGGCAAGCCCGGCGGCCGACATAACCGGTCTCGCGCCGGCAGCACCATTCGCACGTACCGCGACTATTCTACCGTTTCCCGGTCCCCTGTGAAAGACCCAGCAGGCCGACCAGCATCACGCACGCCAGGCCTGCGCACGCGCCGCCCACGCCGAACGCAATCGCCGGGCCGAAGTACTGGTACAGCAGTCCCAGGAGCAGGCTGGCCGGCAATTTGGCGATGCCGTCGGCGAAGGCGTACAGGCCGTACGCCGCGCCGCGGACCTCCGGACGCACCAGGTCCGCCACCACCGCCTTCTCGACGCCCTCGGTGAACCCATAGAAGATGCCGTAGGCAACGAACAGCGTCCACGCCTGCCAGGCGTCGGTCGCAAAACCGAAGAGGACGTACACGGCGGCGTAGACGGCCCACCCGATGGCCAGCGTCTTCGCCCGACCGATTCTGTCGGCCACGATGCCGCCCGGCAGGCTGAAGACCATCTTCGCCACCGACAGCACCAGGAACATGAGCGGCAACTGCCATGGGAACGACCAGTTGGCCACCATCTGGGCACGTTCGGACTCCGACAGCACGACCTTGTACCCCAGGATGTCGCCCGCCCGGACCAGCAGGAACATGTCCGACGAGTTGCCGAGGGCAAACACCAGCAGCGCGGCAAGGAAGTACCAGAACCGCCGGTCGTAGCCCGCCCGGAAATCAAGGGCCATGCCCTTCTTCCCATCGTCCGCCTTTTCGCGGACCAGCACGAGGACCGCCACCACCGCCAGCGCCGCCGGCACCGCCGCCAGCAGGTACATGAACCGGAAGACGTCGGCCGGCTCGTAGCCCGCCGTCTCCGCCTTCTGCCGGAAGTGCGCAAAGAGGTACGCCACCAGCGCCGTTCCGGCCAAGAGGCCGATGACCGCCCCCCCGTGATCCATCATGCGGTGGAACGAGAAGGCCTTGCCGCGGTTCTTCTCGTCGATGACGCCGGCGCGGCGCTGCCCGCACGCCCTTGCCCACGCGCTCGATCCCGAGAAGCCCCAGCACGTGCCACGGTGCGGCCGCCAGGGCCAGCAGGGGCTTCACGACGGTCGAGATGCCGTAACCGAGCGCGACGAGGGGCTTGCGCCGGCCGACACGATCGGAGAACCACCCGCTGCCGAGTTTCAGCAGGCTCGAGAGGCTCTCCCTGAGGCCCTCGACGATGCCGACCCACACCGCCCCGCCGCCCAAGAGGGCGATGTAGAACGGCACCGTCCACATCATCATCTCGCTGGAGGCATCGGTCAGGAACGAGACGATACCCAGCACCAGGACGTTTCGCGGTAAGGAGGCCTTCATCTGGTCCCAGAAACCGGTGCGGGATTCACCCGCACCTGAAGGCGGCTCAGCAGTCACGGAATGCACCTCGATCTGCTAGCGGCTGTTCTCCGGCTCATAGCGTTGGGCGATGGGCATGCGGCGGCCGAAGCCGAAGGCGCGGCTGGTGACCTTGAGGACCGGGGCGGCCTGCTTGCGCTTGTACTCGTTGCGGTCTACCATCCGGACCACCCGGGAGACGGTCTGGGGGTCGAAGCCTGCGGCCACGATCTCGTCGTAGGACCGCTCGTCGCGGACGTAGGCGTCGAGGATCGGGTCGAGCACGTCGTACGGCGGCAGCGAGTCCTCGTCTTTCTGGCCGGGCCGCAGTTCGGCCGAGGGCGCCTTCGTGAGGACGCGCTCGGGAATCGGCGACCGCGCGTCCGTCTCATTGACGTGCCGGCACAGGGCGTAAACGAGCGTCTTGGGCACGTCGCCGATGACGGCCAGGCCGCCCACCATGTCGCCGTACAGCGTGCAGTAGCCGACGCTGACCTCGCTCTTGTTGCCGGTCGCCAGGACGAGGCACCCGAACTTGTTCGACAGGCCCATCAGGATCGTGCCGCGCACCCGGGCCTGGATGTTCTCCTCCGTCACGTCGGGCCCACGGCCGGCGAAGGCCTCAGCGAGGGCCTCTTCGAAAGCGGTGTGCGGCCCGTCGATGGGGATCATCTGGAAGCGGATGCCCAGGTTGGAGGCGAGCGCGCGGGCGTCCGCAACGCTGTGCGCGCTCGAATAGCGGCTCGGCATGGCGATGCCGAACACGTTCTGTGAACCGACCGCCTCTGCCGCCAGATAGGCCACCAGGCTCGAGTCGACGCCGCCCGAAAGGCCCACCACGGCCTTTGCGAAGCCGGTCTTTCGCATGTAATCGCGCAGGCCGAGCACCAGCGCCAGCCGCAGGGCCTCGACGTCGGTCGGCAACTGGGCCAGGTCGCCGGCGGGTTGGCCGCCCGCCAGATCAACAAACCCGAGGTCTTCCTCGAAGGCCTTCAGTTGCGCAAGCACCTCGCCGCCGGCGTTGACGGCGAAACTGGCGCCGTCGAAGATGAGTTCGTCGTTGCCGCCCACCTGGTTCACGTACACGACCGGCCGCCCGTGCCGGAGCGCCTGGGCGCAGACGAGTTCGGCCCGCTGGGCGAACTTGCCCATGACGAAGGGCGAGGCCGACATGTTGATGACGACGTCGGCGCCCGCCTCAACGAGATCGGCGACGGGGTTGCCGTCATACAGCCGCGCCGCCGGCCCGGCGGACTCCTGCGTCCAGATGTCCTCGCAGATCGAGAGGCCCAGTTTCAAGCCGCCCCACGCGACAACGGCCGTCTCGTCGCCGGGTTCGAAGTACCGCCTCTCGTCGAAGACGTCGTAGGTGGGCAGAAGCCTCTTGTACTTGCGGGCAAGGACACGGCCGTCGGCGAGGAGGGCGGCAGCGTTGTAGAGCGGCAGGCCGCGCGTGCGGCCGGTCCGGTCCACGTAGCCGACCACCAGCGCGGTCGGCCCGACCTGGCCGGCCAGCCGCTCGAGCGCCGCCAGGTTGTCGGCCACGAACCGCGGCTTCAGGAGCAGGTCCCTCGGCGGATAGCCCACGAGCGACAGTTCGGGCGTGACGACCAGACGAGCGCCCGCGCGGGCGGCCCGCGCGCACGAGTCGAGGATGCGGCGAACGTTGCCGTCGAGGTCGCCGACCGTCGGGTTCAGTTGCGCCAGGGCGATCTTCATGGCGCCTATGTTAGGCACGGGGGGGCCGGGGGTCAACTGTCGCCCTCGCACGCTCGAAATCCGACGGCACCTTCCGAGGCACGGGGTCGGCCCCGACGGGTGCGGACCGCGAGCAGGACGGGCACCGCGTGGCCGGTGCCGAGAGGCGAAAAAACCGGGCCGTCGGACGGATCGAGAGGGCGGTTTTTTAGCCTTCTCGCGGGCCGAATTTCGTTGCCAAATCGCTCTGGCGGCGTTACCATCGCAGTGCCGAGAATGGGCGGGGGCATTTTCTTGTAAGTGTCGCCCAACAAAGGACTTGTGGCGGCGGCGCTCGGCCGGAGGAACTCCCTCAGTGAGCCGACTCAACGAGCAGGAGAACATCGAAGAACTCTTTATCGAAGAGGAGATGAAGGACGCGTACCTCACGTACGCCATGAGCGTCATCGTCAGCCGCGCCCTGCCCGACGTTCGGGACGGTCTGAAGCCCAGCCAGCGGCGAATCCTCGTCGCGATGAACGACCTCGGGCTCGGCCCGCGAAGCCGGTTCCGCAAGTGTGCCAAGATCGCCGGCGACACGTCCGGCAACTACCATCCGCACGGCGAAGCCGTCGTCTACCCCACGCTGGTCCGCATGGCCCAACTGTTCTCCATGCGTTCTCCGTTGATCGAGGGCCAGGGCAACTTCGGCTCCATCGACGGCGATCCCCCGGCCGCCATGCGATACACCGAGGCCCGGCTCACGCAGGTGTCGACCGAGATGATCGAGGACCTCGAAAAAGACACCGTCGATTTCCAGCCCAACTACGACGAGACGCGCGAGGAGCCGAGCGTCTTGCCGGGCAAGTTCCCCAACCTGCTGTGCAACGGCTCGGCGGGCATCGCCGTGGGCATGGCCACCAGCATCCCGCCGCACAACCTCCGCGAGATCTGCGACGCCGCCATCGCCGTCGTCGATAACCCCGACATCGACGTCAAGGGGCTGATGAAGATCGTCCAGGGACCCGACTTCCCCACCGGCGGACTCATCTGCGGGCGCAAGGGCATCGAGGACGGGTACCGGACGGGGCGCGGCACCATCACGCTGCGGGCCCGCGCCCACGTCGAGACGACGCGCGGCGGGAAGTCGCAGCTCGTCGTCACCGAGATTCCTTACGGCCAGATCAAGACGCGCATCATCGAGCGCATCGCCGAATGCGTCAAGGACGACATCATCACGGGCATCGCCGACATCCGCGACGAATCCGACCGCGAGGGCATGAGGCTCGTCATCGAGTTGAGGCGAGGCGAAGACGACAACATCGTCGTCAACCAACTCTACAAGCACACGCCGCTCCAGACCACCTTCTCGATCATCAACATCGCGCTGGACAAGGGCCGGCCGCGCACGATGAACCTCAAGGACCTGCTGGTGGCCTACAAGAACCACCGCATCGAGGTCATCCGCCGCCGGACCGTCTTCCTGCTGAAGAAGGCCCGGGCACGCGAGCATATCCTCTTCGGCCTGCTCTATGCCGTGGCGAACATCGACGAGATCATCGCCATCATCAGGAAGAGCCCCGACGTGCCGACCGCCAAGCAGCGGCTCATGAAGAAGGCCTGGAAGTTCCGCATCACCAACCTGCCCGGCAAACGCACCGACAAGGCGAACAAACTGCTCCTGGCCGCCACCCAGGAGGCCATGAACCTCTCGAGCACCCAGGCCGACGCCATCCTCGCAATGCGCCTGCAGCAGTTGACCGGCCTGGAAGTCGAAAAACTCCGTGACGAGTGGGTCGCGGTCCGCGAACTCATCGAGGAGTACGAGGCCATCCTGCGCGACGAGCGGCTCGTCCTCAACATCATCGCCGAAGACCTGCACGAGATGAAAGAGAAGTACGGCGACGCCCGCCGCACCGAGATCGTCGGCGAGGCCGAGGAGTTCGACCTCGAGGACCTCATCGCCGAGGAAAGCTGCGTGGTCACCATCAGCCACGAAGGCTACATCAAGCGGATGCCCCTGACGAGTTACCGCCGACAGGGGCGCGGCGGCAAGGGCGTCATCGGCTCGACCAAGAAGGAAGGCGACTTCATCGAGGACCTCTTCGTCGCCTCCACCCACGACTACATCCTCTTCTTCACGAACCTGGGCCAGTGTCACTGGCTGAAGGTCTACGACATTCCCCAGATGTCGCGCCAGGCCAAGGGCCGCGCCATCGTCAACGTGCTGCAACTGCGGCAGAACGAGGCCATCGCCGGGTTCATCCCCGTGCGCGAGTTCGACGAGAAACGCCAGGTCGTCTTTGCCACCGAGGGGGGCACGATCAAGAAGACGGCCCTCAAGGCCTTCCGCCGACCCAAACGCGGCGGCATCATCGCCATCAAACTCGCGCCCGGCGACAACCTCATCCAGGTTACCATCTCGAGCGGCAACGACGAGATCCTCCTCGGCACCCGCGACGGCAAGGCCATCCGCTTCCCCGAGGGCAAGGTGCGCAGCATGGGCCGCGCCGCCACGGGGGTCCGCGGCATCCGGCTGCGGCCGAACGACGCCGTCGTCGGCATGGCCCTCGTCGACCC
>Ga0111218_1037_pt1 | contig 11489 bp, 7 predicted proteins | sample DeeMarSWOR152_54_FD_80369 | JGI IMG/M metagenome (GOLD analysis project Ga0111218, IMG submission 80369) | Planctomycetes bacterium DG_20 | reverse complement strand
CGACGGGTAATCCGTGATGCCGAACTCCCGGGCGAGCGCCATCTGTTCTTTTCGCGACCGGCCGACGATGCCCAGGAGTTTCTCCCGGTCGAGGGTGCCGTCGCGCTCCGGCCGCGTCGGCGGCAGGCGTTTGGCACACAGCGGCCGGACCAGGATGTCGGCCAGGTCCGACTTGCGTTCCACCCTTGCGTTCCACCAGTTGCATGGCCTGGCGGTTCTGCGACATCGGCCGCTGGCCGAGCACCTCGCCGGTGAAGACGAAGTCCGCGCCCTCGGCTTCCATGAGCGTCCTGGCCTGTTGGAGCGTCCAGATGCGGCAGTCGATGCAGGGGTTCATCTGCCTGCCCATGCCGAACTTCGGGTGCCGGACCATTTCGAGGTCGGCCTCGGGGGCGTCGATCGTCTCGACGCGGACGCCGAGGGTTTCCATGGCGGCGACGGCGCGGGGTTTCGCATCGGCCTGGAGCGGCGCGGGATGCCACAGGTGCAGCGCGTGCAAGGCGACGACCTCGATATCCTGGCGCCGGACGAGGCAGACGGCCAGCGTCGAATCCAATCCGCCCGAGATGCATCCGATGGCCTTGGCCATGCCCCTTCGCCCTGTCTGCGGAGTTCACGCCCCTGCGGGGTGCGTTCGTCTTGTTTTCCCGCTCCTCGCCGTATAGTATGCTCTGGCCGTCACGCAATCAAGCGGGGGAGGGGGATTGGTGCAGCACGCGGCAGGTCGCGTGGCCCGCCGCGTTATGTTTACCGGTGTGGGGACAGCATGGCGGAACGCCCGAGCACCATGGTGACGACCGGGCAAATCGAAGGCGCGCTTCGCGGACGCATCGGCGGCGACCTCCTGACCGACCGTTTCAGCCTGGCCGTCTACGGGACGGCCGCGTGCATCTACCGGATCCTCCCCTTGGCGGTCGTCGTGCCGAGAGACGCGTCGGACGTCGTGACGGCCGTCAGGACGGCGGCCCAACTCGGCGTGCCTGTGATTCCGCGGGGCGCCGGGTCGGGGCTGTGCGGCCAGGCGCTGGGGCGCGGCATCGTGCTCGATTTCACCAAGTACATGGCCGGCATTCTCGATATGGACCCCGAGCGCCGGCTCATCCGCGTCCAGCCCGGCATCGTCATGGGACACGTCAACGAGGCCCTGGCGCCGCACGCCCTGATGCTCGGGCCGGACCCGTCGAGCGAGCCGTTTTGCACGATCGGCGGCAACCTGGGGAACAACGCGTCCGGGGCGCGGGGCATCCGGTACGGTTCGATGCGCGAACACGTAGCGTACCTGGACGTGGTCCTGGCCGACGGCTCACGTGTGCGGCTCGAGCCGGTGGCGGCCGAGGGCGAGGCATACGCGCGGCTCGCCTCGCGCGGCGATCTTGTAGGCCGCATCGTCTCAGGCACCCGCCGCATCGTGACCGAGCACGCCGAACTCATCCTCCGGCACCAGCCGTTCACGACCAAGAACAGCGCCGGGTACAACGTGTTCGACCTGCTCTGTGGCGGCGTGTTCGACCTGACTCGCCTGGTGGTGGGCTGCGAGGGGACGCTTGCCGTCATCGTCGAGGCCGGCCTGCGGCTGGTGCATAAGCCGAGCGAGCGGGCCAGCCTGCTCCTCTGGTTCTCGGGTCTGGAGAAGGCCGGCGAGGCGGTCCATCCCATTCTCGACCTGGGTCCGAGCGCGTGCGAGATCATGGAGCGGCACTTCCTCGACGTCGTGCGAGCCGACGGGTCCGTCCCGCGGGAGTATCTGCCTGAAGAAGCCGATACGGTCCTTTTGGTCGAGCAGATCTCGGACAGCCGCAGCGAGAACGAGGCGTTCATCGCCCGCGTCCGCGAGCGGGTCATTGATCGTTTGGGCCTGGCGTTCGACGGCATCGACGCGTACGACCCCCTGGAACAGGTGCGGCTGTGGCAGGTCCGTAAGCGCGCGGTGCAGATCCTTCAGGGACTCCCCGGACCGAAACGCGTGACGCCGTTCATCGAAGACGTTTCCGTGCCGCCCGAACGGCTGGTCGAGTACATCCGCGGCATCCGCGAGATCTTTGACCGCTTCGGCGTGAAGGCGGCCGTCTACGGACACGCGGGCGACTCGAACCTGCACGCGCGGCCGCTCCTGGACACCCGCGTCCCCGAAGACGTGGCGAAGATGAAGGGGATCGCCGGCGCCGTCGCCCAGTTGGTCGTGGACATCGGCGGCACGGTCTCCTGCGAGCACGGCGACGGCCTGACGCGCAGCGGGTACCTTGAACTCCAGTTCGGCAGCGAACTCTATGCCGTGATGGGCCAGGTCAAACGCCTCTGGGACCCCCAGAACGTCCTGAATCCGGGCAAGGTCATCACCGACGAGCGGGAGATCCACCTCGGGGACCTTCGGATGGGACCCGGCTTCACGCAGCGGCCGACCGGTGAGGCCTTCGACCGCGAGCCGTGGGCCGAGGAACTGGTCCGCTGCCATGGGTGCGGCACGTGCCGCGGGGCGTGTCCGGTCTACAAGGTGACGGGCGACGAGGTGGCTGCGCCGCGCGGCAAAGCGGCCCTCCTGCGGGAGTGGATCAGCGGCGGCCTGGACCTGGAGGACCTCGACGCCGCGAAGATGCGCGAAGTCGCCGGCCTCTGCTACAACTGCAAGATGTGCCTCGTCGAGTGCCCGAGCAACGTAGACGTACCCGGCCTGGTGCTCAGGCACAAGGAGCATCTGGCGGCCAAGGGGCACCTGGGTCTTGCGGAGCGGATGCTGACGAAGGTCCGGCCGATGGGCCGCGCGGGCAGCATGACGGCGCCCGTGTCGAATTGGCTGGCGCGGCTGGGGCCGGTGCGGTTCCTGATGGAGAAACTGGCGGGGGTGGGGCGGACGGCGGCGCTACCGCGCTTCGGGCGCGGGCCGCTGAAAGAGGGCGTCGGGACCGGGCCGGCCGAGCCGGCGCGGCGGATCGCCTACTTCGCCGGGTGCTTCGAATTGTTCAACGAGCAGCAGATCGGCCGCGCGGCACTGAAGGTGCTCGACGCACTGGGCTGCGAGGTCTTCATCCCCCGGCAGCGGTGCTGCGGCATTCCGAAGATCTCGGCCGGCGATGCGAAGGGTGCCGTGAAGGACATGCGCTTCAACCTCGACGTGCTCGCACCGCTCGTTGAGGCCGGCTACACGGTCGTCAGCGGGTGCCCGTCGTGCGTGCTGACTCTGACCGACGATTACCCCGACATGGCGACCGACGACGCACGGGCCCGCCTCGTGGCCGAGCACACGCGAGACGTCCACGACCTGCTCGACGATCTAGTCGAGGCGCAGCAGGCCGAGGTCAGCCCGTTTAGCCGCGACCCGCAGGGGAGCGCGCCTCTGCTGGCGTACCACGCGCCGTGCCACCTTCGGGCGGCGGGAAGGGGGGGGCAGCCGCGACGGCTCCTGGAGCGGCTGCTGGGCCTGGAGTTCGTTGTCTCGAACGAGACGTGCTGCGGCATGGGCGGGACATACGGCCTGAAATCGAAGAACGCATCGATCTCGGGCGAGATTGCCCAGCCGGTCTTCGACACGATCCGGGGGTCCGGCGCCGAGGCAGTCGTCACGAGTTGCGGCATGTGCCGCACGCAACTCGCCCACGGCACGGGCCTGCCCGTCTATCACCCGATGGAACTCCTGGCCGATGCGCTTGCGCCCGCGGCCGCTGTCGCGGGGCCGTAACGCCTGAGAGTTCTGGCGCAAATCCTGCGCCGTGGGTCTCCGCACCCACCGCGCATAGCAGTGCATATCCGCGGCGGCTTCAGTGAACCGGCAAGTCTGCCTTGAAGATAACCAGGATGAGGATGATGTCGAGCACCGCCTGATACGACATGAAGAAGTACCCCGCGGCTCTTGGATATGGAGAACATGCAACTGCGAAGGCGACGAGGCCCCCGGCCCAGATGGCAATCAGGATGAGAACCCACTTGGTGCCGAATTCGTGTCGCCCGAGGAAAAGCAGGATCCAGAATAGCACGAGTGGAAATACTGGAATCGCGCAGATCACCGAGTTCCCCCCACGGCAGAAGCCGTTCTGCATCCACCAACTGGTACGCTGCCTGCCGGGCACGTATTCGCGCCCAATGAGCGATGGTGGCGCGGGGTGTTGAGCCCTACGGCTTCTCGAACTCCAGGCGGAAGAGGATCGTCTTGGGCAGCGGCGGTCTCTGGTCCTGGACGACGAGGAGGCGGCCATCGGGGTCGAGGGCGATGCCCTCCGGCCGGGGGACGGCGCCAAAGTCCTTCACGCGAACGTCCTGGAGTTCCCTCGTGCCCGGGCGCCAGCGGACGAGGCGAAAGCCGGGGCCCGGCGCGTCGGTCTGGTCGCCCAAGAGGATGAGGATGCCGTCGTCGGTGGCGGCCATGTCGCGGATGGCTTCGCCCGGCTTCGTCGGAAGGACGATGGCGTCGCCGAAGGAGGGCGATCGCTGGGCGTGCCCCGCTTCGAAGAGTCCGGCCGGCTCGCGGACAGGCACGACGACGGCTCCGCCTTTGGCCACCGGCGACCGCAGCCCCAGGAGCAGTTCCTCTTTCCACCAGGCCATGCCTTCGACGTTCAGGCCGCCGCGGTTCGGGCCGTTCAGGGCAATGGCGCCGAGGTTCTCAAAAAGGTCGCGTCCCCGGTCCATGAGGTGCATGACGAGGTGGTACCGCAGTTGCTGGTAGACGCGGACAGAGGTGACCCGCCGCGCGTCTTCGTTCAGCGTGACGAAGGCGAGGCGGTTACGTTCGGGTTTGTCCTTCTCCTCGGTCTTGGTCCGGCTCTGCGCACAGCAGACCAGCAGGCTGTGATCGCCGCACGGGGCCAGGGCCTCGATGTCGTCGAGCATCGGTACATCTTTCGGGAACACAAGTTCCCACCGCACGGAGAAATCGTCGAGCGAGATGGCCCAGAGACGGTCGGGGGTTTCGTCGCCGCCGATGACGGCAACCTTGCCGCCGCCGCGGACGACGACGCCCGACGCCTCGATGAGATCGACCCGGCGGTCGAACGCCTCCGCCGCACCGCCGGCGTCCTTCGCCTTCTCACAGGCAGCGATGTCGGGCAGGACGAGAGCCGCCGCGAGGGCAAGCAGCGGCGCCCAGCCGAGGAGGATGGCCTTGGCGGTTCCCATCGGTCCCTCTTCCGGTGCCCGGCGTCTCACCCGAACATCTGTGTCCACTTGTTGCGGTGCCTTCCCAGGCCGACGCGCGAATGGCGGCCGAGCATGTTCTTGTGGTGCCCCGGGCTGTGGAACCACAGGCGGTTGGCGGCGGGGCCCGTGTCGGGCCCTGCGGCAATGTTCTCCGCGTCGGCGGTGGTGCCGAACCGCTTGGCCCTGTCCGAGGGCGTGCGCTTGCCGGGCACCGGAGAATCGTGGCTGAAGAATCCTTTCTCGACCATGTCCTTGGAATGGTCGCGTCCCGCTTCGCACAGTTTCACGTCGATGCGGAGCGGTTTGAGGCCAAGCAGCAGTCGCATCCGGTTCAGGTCGCGGATGCCGTTGGCCTCCTCGAACTCGATGTGGGCCTCCAACGCAACGTTGGCGATGAGGGCCTTGCGGTCGGAGTCATTGGTGGCGAGCGTCAGCGTGGTCCCAAGGACATCGTCGGCTCGGATGACGTCCTCGAAACGCGGGGCCTTGTCGGGGGCACCGTCTCGCTTCGGCCCGAACTCGGCCACGTAGTCGGCGGCACGTTGCCAGTGCGGTCCGATGGTCGTGAGCGCTTCCCGGTGCTTCTGGAGGGGGGGTGTGGCGTCAAGGATCTCCTGGGGATCGATCCACAGGAGGTTGTTGAGTTTGGCCATGGCGGGGTCGCCTTTGGCGACGATTTCCTTCTCGGTGAGATTCGCCTTGTTGCCGAGGCTCAGGACGGTCTGCCTGAGGGAGTCCACCTCTTTCGGGTCGCGGTCGGTGAACCGTTTGCGGAGGAAGTCCTTGGCCGCCGTGTAGAACGCCGACCGGTACTCGGCCTGCAGGGGTGCGAGTTCGCTGGTGATGACGGCGAGGAGTTGGGCGGGCCCCGTCCCGCCGATCTTGAGGATACCGTCCACGGCCTCGGTTCGCTTGTCGGGTTCGGCCTTCGCGCGGCGGAACTTCGTGAGGAGGGCACTGATTTCTTTCCGCTGCTGAACGGTCAGGGCAGGGCTCGCAGGAGCGGCGAGTGTGGATGCGGGAAAGACGAACAGCAGCGCGACCGTCAGGGCTGCCGCGGATGTGACGTTTCTGCCCATGCTCGCCGCCCTCACGTGCCCCCGGCCGCCATCCTCATGCCTGTACGAGCAGACGCCGTGTTGCGACGACGGATTCAGCGGATGGCGGCGGGCCGGCACTGGCCGCGTCAGTGTTCGGATGGTTCGCCGAGGATGCTGATCAACCTCTCGTATACCTCGTCCTTGACCTGTTCGCTCTTGGCCTCGAGCGTCAGGCGCAGGAGCGGCTCGGTGTTCGACGGGCGGCAATTGAACCACCACTGATCGTATTCGATGGTCACGCCGTCGAGAAAATCGACGGTGCCGTCCGAGAACGTCTGGGCCAGATGCCGAATCATCCCTTCCTTGTCCTCAACCTCGAAGTTGACCTCGCCCGTCGTGACGTACCGCCGCAGCGGCTCGACGAGCGCGCTGAAAGGCTCCTCCGGATGCTCCGAGAGGACGGTCAGGACCCTCAGCAGCGTGATGACGGCCGAGTCGCAGTAGTAGTTGTCGCGGTAGTACGTGTGGCCCGAGAGTTCGCCGCCGAACGGCGCGTTCGTCTCGCGCATGGCGGCCTTCATGTTGCTGTGACCGACCTTCTCGCGCCGCGGCACGCCGCCGTGAGCGAGGATCTCCTCCTTCAGCGCCCAACTGGCGCGAAGATCGTACACGATCGTGGCGCCGCGGTCCTTCGCGAGGACATCCGGCACCAGAAGGGCGGTGATGAGGTCGTTCGAAACGGTCTCGCCGTTCTCGTCCACGAAGCCGACGCGGTCGGCGTCGCCGTCGAAGCAGACGCCCAGGGCGGCGCCCGATGCGCGGACCCGGCGCTTCAGGTCCTCCAGTGCCGATTCCTTCAGCGGATTCGGCTCGTGCGCGAAGCGGCCGGCCCGTTCGAGGTTCATCGGCTCGACCTCGATGCAGTATTCCCGCAGCAGGCTGGGCACCCATTTCGAGGCCATGCCGTTTGAGGCGTCGAGGACCATCTTCAGGGGCCTGATCTCCCCGGCGAACTTCTTGACGTGCAGCAGGTAGCCGCTCGAGATGTCCTGGTGGCGCAGCGGGCCGACCGGCGGGAGGTCGGTGTCTTGGGTCTCGGCCACGATCTCCTTGATCCGTCCCAGGCCGGACCCCATGCTGACCGGCACGCACCCGGAGCCCGTAATCTTGAAGCCGTTGTACTCGACCGGGTTATGGCTGGCGGTGACCTGGATGCCGCCGAGCAGCCCGAGGCTGCCGACGGCATAGTAGATGGCGGGCGTCTCGATCTCGCCGATGAGCATGGCGCCGGCACCGGCCGCCCGGATGCCTTCGCCCACCCGCTGAGCGAACTCGTTGCTGGTGGGGCGCATGTCGTGCCCGACCACGATCCACTGTTCGCCGGGCTTGGCGCGGGCTTCCCCCGGCAGGAGCGACAGGAGGTGGCTGGCGGTGCCGTACCCGACCTTCCAGGCGAGTTTCTTGGTGATCTGCCGGTCCACCAGGCCGCGGATGTCGTAGGCCTTGAAGACGGCGTCGAGATCGACCGGCGGCTCGGGCCCCTCCGGGGCCTCGCCGGTGGTCGCCTCGCGCCACTTGCACTCCTTGCACTTGGGGAAATGGCGCGCGATGCGCCCGCGACAGACGGCTTCGCTGATGGCGTACTTCTCGTCGGGGCATCGGCGCTGGTCGGAAAACTTGGCAGCCACGTGGTCCTCCATGCGGACGCGGGGGATCACACCTGAAACTTCGGGCTCTGACCCAGGAACGCGCTCGGGTTCGCGAAGACGAGCGCCTCGATCAGGCTGTCGGGCAGGTCCATCTGGCGCATCACGCCGACGGTCACCAGGACGGCCAGCGGGTCGCTGTCTTCCCAGTCGGCGGACGAGTTCAGGAGCATGTGCTCGGTGCCGTAGTCCCGGACGATGCCTGCGGCGTCCTCGGGCGTCAGTTTGCCCGGGTAGACGGTCAGGCCCGTCCAGCAGCCGGTTTCCCTGGCGAGGTCGATCGTCTCGCGGGTGCAGTGGTCGATGACGCACAAGTGGCGCGGCGGGTCCGTCTCGCGGATGATATCGACGATGATCTCCGTGCCGCGCTGCTTTTCCGCCGCGTGCGGCGTGTGGATGAGACAGAGGCACCGCCGCTCGATGGCCATCTCGAGTTGCCGCCGGAACATCCGGATCTCGTTCTCCGTGTTCTTGTTCAGGCCGATCTCGCCGATCCCCAGGACGGTCGGACGCGCCAGGTACGGATCGATGCGCTCCAGCACCTTCTCCGTCAGTTCAACGTTCTCGCTCTCTTTCGGGTTCACGCACAGGACGCAGTAATGCTTGATACCGCGCTTGGCGGCCCGTCGCGGCTCGAAGGTCGTCATGTGATTGAAATAATCGAGATGACTTTCTGGATACTGGCGGTCGGTGCCGGGCCAGAACGCCGGTTCGCAGACGGCCACAATGCCCGCCTCGGCCATCAGGCTGTAGTCGTCGGTGGTGCGGCTGAGCATGTGAATGTGCGGGTCGATCACTCGCATGGGTCGCCTCGGTCTGGATGGTTCAGGTGTTCCCTCCGCAACACGGCGCCCCTAGAATAGGCGGCGGGGCCGCGTGAATCAAGACGGTAGCCTTCCTCCCTTGTGCCAAAACCTGTTCCGGGACGCAGCGTGATGGGCCGCGGGCGGGCTCACGGCCGCACGAGGAACACGCGGCAAGGGGTCCCTTCGGCCCCGACGGCCCGCAACGGGCCGCAGAACAGGTAGTAGTTGCCCGTTTCCAGGCCCGCCAGGGCGAGCCACTCGATGGCCCCCTTGATCGTGCCGCTCCCCAGAATCGCCATGTGGGCCGGGTGCCCGGGGGTGTGCCGCGGGTCCAAAGACGGGGCGTCGATGCCGATGAGCATCGGCCCTAACTCGACCAGATACGCCGCCGCAGCGGCCGAAAACGCCACAAAGGCCTCGTCGAACCGCTCGGTAATCCACGCCGAGTTCCTGGTTCGGAACAGGATCCGCTCGCGGCCGGCCAAGTCGAGCCCCTCGAGCACCTCCGGCGTGATGAGGTCCACGTCGCCCACGTCCACCAGGACGCACGGCCCCACCAGTGCCTCCGGCGGGATCTGGCCGACCCGAGCCCCACCGTCGATGAAATGCAGCGGCGCGTCGATGTGCGTGCCCGTATGGCTGCTGAAGGCCATCCGCGAGTTGTTCGCCACGCCGCTCTCGGCGATGGTGCGGACGAACTCCAGCGAAAACGGCGGATCGCCGGGCCACAGCGGCATCCCGGCGTGCATCGGCACCGTCACGTCGTAGACGGGCATGGCGGTTCTCCCAAGGGCTCCCGGCGCACAGTATACGGCCTGTGAGCGGTTTTTTTCTGGAACTTTTTGGTGCGGCCCCGGTCAGATAAGGTAACGCAGGTCATCCGTACCCAGCGTCTGGTCCAATGGAACGGGCGGCACGTGAAGCGAAAGGCCTTTCTGCTTGTCTTGCTCGCGTTCTGTGCGGCGGCGCCGGCCGCCGTGGCGAGCCCGCGCAGCGACCTGGTCAGCGAACTCCTCCGCCGCGTCCCCCAGTGGCCCGGGACCGACGTCGAAATCCCCATTTCGCTCTACGAACAGTACGTCCGCGAACTCGCCAAGGGCCCGGTCCCGCCGCAGCCGCCCCAGGTGGCCTGGGTCCAACGGGCCGCCTACCGCCTGACGATCCGCGACGACGAGGCGACGCTGACCGTCGTGCTGGACGCCGTCGGCCTGCCCGGCGAGGGCACACGCTCGGTCCTGCTCGTGCCGACGACTCACGCGTGGGAGATCGGTTCTCGCAACTCGCAGCCTTATACGGTCCGCCGCGGCGACGACGGATGGTTCCACTTCGACATGGGCGCGGCGGTCCCGTACCGCGTCGTGGCCACCGCGACGGTCAAGCCCGAGACGGTGGGCGAGGTGCGGCGGGTCGAGTTCGGCACCGCGCCGGCCGCCTGGAGCACGTGCGAGGTGGCGTCCGATGGGCCGTGGGACGTGCGGTTCTCGCGGTCGCCGCTTGCGATCCGGGGAACCGACGCCGGCACCCGCGGCTTGGTGGGTCTGACTGCCGGCGACCGTCTGAAAATCACGTGGCAGCCGCCCCAGCCGCCCGTGCATCGGGCAGCGCAGATCGCCACCGAATCGCACGTCGGCTGGACGCTGGCCGACGGCGTGCACCAGGTTCGGGCGATTCTCAACCTGCGTCTCTGGGGCGGCGAGACGTCGGAACTGACCGTCAACCTGCCGCAGGGTGCCGACCGCGTCCGTATCAGCGGACCGGACGTCCGCGAGGTCCAGACGGCTGGCACCTCGGCCCGCGTGTTTCTGCGCGGTGCGGTGTCGCAGCGGTCGCGGCTGACGGTCGAGTTCGAGTCGCCGCGACCGCCGACGGGGCGTATGACGCTGCCGGCGTTCGGCGTCGTCGGGGCCAGTCACCGCGGCGGCGCGCTGGCCATCGCGGGCGGGGCGGGCGGCGTGTTGCTGGAGATGGACTCGCCGGGCCTTGAGGCCATGGCCCTGTACGATCTGCCGCCCGAGACGCGCGGCCTCCTCGCGGCGCCGCCCGTGTACGCGTACCGCGTGACGGGGCCGTGGGAAGCGCGGGTGGACCTGGTGAGCATGTCGGAGTTTCCGGTCCGCGAGACGCTCATCGACAGCGCCCTCTACACCGTTCTGTACCGTCCGGACGGGCGGGTGATGACGAAGGTCATCTACGAGGTCCGCAACCGTGCCCTCCAGTATATGGCGGTGGACCTGCCGCCGGGGGCGGAACTGGTGGTGGCCCGCGTGTCGGAGGAGCAGAAGAATTTGGCCCACGGTATACGTGCCGCTCGAAAAGAGCGTCCTGACGACGGCGGGCCTGGTGAGTTTTCCGGTGGAACTGGTGTATGTGATGCGCGGGGAGGGCCTGTCGCGCGAGGGCACGTTCCGTCTGCCGCTTCCGCGTGCCGATCTGCCGGTGGCGTACGCGCGGTGCGCGTTGATGCTGCCCGACGGGATGAGGGTTGGCGAGTGGCACGGCGTTCTCCGCCGCGCGGAGGCGTGGTCGAGCGAGACCGCGGAACTGGAGTTCGAGTATGGCCGCGGGCATCTGGCGGAGGGGCTTCAGCCAAAGCCCAAGGAGGCGCCGGACTTGCCGCCGCCGGAAGAGAAGCCGCAGAAGCCGAAAGTCCCGGTCCTGGGCCTGGTCGATGCGATCGGCCGTCTGTTTGGGCGAGACGAAACCAAGTACAACGCGGTGCTCCTGAGGCAGCGCGAGATGGATCGGCTGCGTGCGGAAGAGCAGGCGCGTGGGGCCGAGTTGGACGAGCGGGCCCAAGCCCAGGCACGCAT
>Ga0111218_1281_pt1 | contig 11518 bp, 6 predicted proteins | sample DeeMarSWOR152_54_FD_80369 | JGI IMG/M metagenome (GOLD analysis project Ga0111218, IMG submission 80369) | Planctomycetes bacterium DG_20 | reverse complement strand
CAGTACGGCCTGTGCTGCGCGTGCCTGGGGGTGTCGGCGGCGTTCTTCCTGCTGTGGGAGCCCCCGCCGCCGAAGCCGCTTCCGATCGTGAGGCCGCTCGTTCACCTCAAGGACAGCCTTCTGGCGAAGATGCCCGGCTGGACGGGCGAGCACCAGAAACTCCCCGAGGCCATCGAGAAGGCCCTGGGGGCGGACGAGTACCTGAACGCGAATTTCGCGTCGCCGGACGGCCGGGACCGCGTTCTGGTCTTCGTCACGTACAACGCGAACGCCTGGTCGAATATCCCGCACGTGCCGTGGGTGTGCATGACCCAGAGCGGATACCGTCTGGTGACGAAGCGGCAGGATGCGATGCAACACCCGAGTAAGTCGGGTAAAGAGATTGAGCCGAACGTCATCCTGTTCAAGCCTGGCCCCGGCATGCCGCCGGAGCACGCCCTGATGTTCCAGTACTTCAACGTAGGCGGCCAGTACGTGTACCATCGGGACCTGGCGCGGATCATGGCCACCTCGGGCGCCATCGGGCGCAAGGGCAGTTTCCTGTCGCAGACCCAGGTGGCCGTCTATTTCTCGCCGTCCGAGGGGCAAGATCCCCTGGCGAAAGGCAGCCGGGCGTACCAGATCGGCCTGGAGTTTCTGAACGCCGTCATCCCGCTTCTGGAGCGTGAGCACTACCCGGCCCTTGGCGGGACCGAAGGAGGTTGATCGCACATGGCGCGGAGGCTGAATACGCGGTTGGTCGGGATGGTGGCCTTGTTTGTGGTCGGCCCGGTGCTGATTCTCGGTGTCGCCTTCTTCATGGGGTGGTTCTCCACGGGCGACCCGAAGGAACTCTACGAGAGGGCCCAGGGCTTCTTCGAGCGGGAGGAGTACGCGCAGGCCTGGATCGCCATCCGCAACTCGGCGAAGGCCGGGGGGAACCAGGACCCCGACATCATGTTCCTCCTGGGCCAGATCGCCATGAAGCAGAAGCCGCCCGCCGTCGCCCAGGCCCTCCAGGCGTTCAAGACGGTCGTCACCCTGAAGCCCGACCACGTGGAGGCCCAACGCCGCCTCGCCGAACTGTACCTGCTCGTCCGCTACTGGAAAGAGGCCAAGGCCGAGATCAAACGCCTCACGGAACTGGACCCGTCGTTTGGCAAGGCGTATCTGTGGGGCGGCGTCGTGGAGATGGCCCTGGCCGCGGCCGAGCCTATCCAGACCAAGAAGGTCCCGTACTACGAGGCCGCCGCCGCCTCGTGCCGCGAAGGCATCGAGAACGCGCCCGACCTGCTGGAACTGTATCGCCTGCTGGCCCAGGTTCACACCGCCCTCGAACAGGACGACAAGGTGGCGGAGGTGATCGACCTCGCCGTTGCCAACAACCCGACCAACGCCGACGCCTACATCCTGAAAGCCACGCGGCTCATTACGCTCAACCAGGGCGACGAGGCCACGAAGGTCCTGAAACTGGCCGTCGAGAAGGCCGGCGAAAGCGCACGCCTCTACATCGCGCTCGGTGAAGTGGCCCTGAAGGAGAACGACCCCGACGCCGCCAGGCAGCACTTCGCCGGCGCGATTGCCGCCGACCCCAAGGAGACGACATCCTATCTGCGCCTGGCCGGCATTCACCGCATGGAAAACGACCGCGAGAAGGCCGTTGAGGTGATCGAAAAGGGCCTCGCCGAGGTGCCGGACTCCATGGAATTGCTCGCCCAGCAGGCCGACCTGTACCTCGAGATGAACCACCAGGAAAAGGCCGACGAACTCATCGCGAAACTCGAGCAAGGCACCCCCAGCCCCGGCGTGGTGGAGTACCTGAAAGGCAAACGCGCGGTGCTCCGACGGCAACTCCGCCTGGCCATCACGTACCTGGAGCAGGCACGCGACAAGCAGCGCGGGCCGCAGAGCCAGTTGCTGCTTGGGCGCGCCTACCTGGCGGCCGACGAACTCGGCGCCGCCCAGAGAGAACTCCAGAACCTCGTCGCCGAGTGGCCCCGGCTGACGCCTGCCTGGCGCGACCTGGCCCAGGTCCAGTTGAAACTCCGCAACTTCGACAGGGCCGGCCGAAGTGCCAGGGTCGTCCTGGAAGCGAATCCGGACGACACCGACATGCGGCTGCTTCTGGCTCAGACGCTGTTGCTGCGGAACCGTCCGGACGACGCCCTCGCCGAGGCCACCAAGGCTGCCGAGCGGGCCAAGGATGACCCCGATCCCTACCTCATGATGGCCGAAGTCCACGAGAAACGGGACCAAAACGCCGAGGCCGAGGCCATGTACCGCCGGGCGGTGGCCATCGGCAAGGACCCGCTCCGTGTGTACCAGCGGTTCCTGCGGTTCTACCGCAATACGAAGCAGGAGAAGAAAGAGGGCGACCTGATCAACGAGATGAAGAAGACGCTGCCCCAGGACCAGGTTGGCATGGTGGCGGGCACCCCGGCCGAGATCGAAAAAGAACTCCTCCAGCGGGTGGCGAACGACACCGCCTCGATGGCCGACCTCCTGGCCCTGGCTCACCTCCGGCAGTTGACCGACCGCGACGACGAGGCGAAGGACGGTTTCGCGAAGGTCCTGGCCAAGGCCGAGGCCAATTCCCGCGAGTGGCGGCAGGCGTGGCAGCAGTTGTTCCTCATCCGGCTGGGGGCGGGCGAATACGATGAGGCGTCGACGTTGATCGGCCAGTTGAAGCAGGTCGAGCCCGAAGCGCCCGAACTGCTGTTCGCCGACCCCCTGCTCCTCCTCGGCCAGGACAAACTCGACGAGGCGATTAAACTGCTCCGGGCCGTCGTCGCCAAACACCGGACCCTCTCCCACGGCCATTTCAGAGGAAGTACGACGAGGCCATGGTGGCGCTCGGCAAGGCGCTGGAGGCCCGTCCGAACCTGATTCCCGCGCGGCTGCTGCTCGGACGCATCTACCACAGTCGCGGCAATTACTCCGGGGCCAAGACCGAGGCCGACGAGGCCCTGCGGTTCAATCAGCGGCTCGTCCCGGCGCTCGAGATGAGGGCCGCGGCGCAGGCCGGCTTGGGCGAATGGAGCGGCGCCCTCAAGACCCGCGAAGAAATTGCCGAAGTCGTGCCCGGGAACGTCCGCAACTTGGTCGCCCTGGCCACCCTCTACGTGCAGGCCCACGAGCCGACGAAGGCCGAGGACGTGTTCAAACGGGCCTACGCGCTCGCGCCCGACGACGTCCTCCTCGTCCGGACCTTTGCGGACTTCTACGCCGAAACCAAGCGGGCGCAGCAGGGCGAGAACATCATCAATGCCTACGTCAGCAAGCACGAGAATGAGGTCACCGCCCCCGTGGCCGAGAAGTACTTCCGAAAGGCCGCCGAACTGTCGCCCGACGACCCGTACCCCCTGGTCTTCCTGGGCGACCAGTACAGCCGCCTGGGACAGTGGGCCGAGGCCGCCAAGGTCTATCAGGAAGCCGTCGCTCTGGCCAAGAAGGATAACATCCCGAGGAAACGCCTGGCCGACGTCTTCATGCTCCAGGGCAAACTCGACGAGGCCAAGGCCGTCATCGACGCGGTGGTCGAGGCCAGCCCCAACGATGTGGCCGCCCTCGTCGTCGCCGGCCGCATCGCCGCACGACAGGACAAGGAGGCCGAGGCCAAGCAGTTCATGGAGCAGGCCCTGGCCCTGAATCCCGACTACGGCGAGGCCAAGGTCCGACTGGCGGAACTGTACGCCGGTCCCTACCCGGAGCGGGCGCTCGACCTCCTGGCGAACGTTGACCCGTCGGACACGTCGTTCGAGAAGGCCCTGCTCCTGCGGGCCGACATCAACACGCGCCGCGTCCAGTTGACCGAGGCCATCCTGGACCTGAGGCGGCTGCTCGACTTCCGGCCGACCAGCGTCCTGGGACGCATGCAACTGGCCGCCAAGTACATGGCCATCAAAGAGCCCGACCGGGCCGCCGAACTGCTCAGGCAACTCTCAAGGGAACGGCTCGACCAGGATACGATGCTGCTGGCGGCGCTGGGCGATGCCCTCATTCGCGGCGAGAAATTCGAGGATGCCCTTGCCGTGTACGAGAAGGCCCGCTCCGTCGAACCCGCGAATGCCGACGCCTTGACCGGCGAGGTCCGGTGCCTGGTGTCGCTCAACCGCAAGAATGAGGCCATGAAACGCGTCACCCACGCCATGAACAACTACACGAACGAGGTCTGGCCCCGCCTGGCGCTCGTGGCGCTCTACGAGAGGACGAACGAACTCGACAAGGCCTTCGACGTCCTGCGCACGACCCTGCTGAGGCACCAGGATTGGGAACGGGGCTATGTGTACCTGGCGGACCTGCTGGTCCGGGCCAGGCAGGTGGAGGAGGCCCGCAAGGTGCTCATGACGGGCCTCTCGAAGGCCCCCCGGAGCATCCCCATCCGCGCCGGTCTGGCCGCCCTCGACATCGGCGAGCAGGGCGCGCCGATGGCGGTCAAGATCCTCAAGCCTCTGGCCGAAGATTTTGAGGCCCAATACAGCCGCATGCCCGATAAACTCGCTAACCTTCGGCCCTACATGGCGTCGATTCGTATCTACAGCCTCGCGCTGTACACCCTGGGCCAGACGGAAGAGGCCCTGAAGTGGGGCATGATGCTCTGGGCGCTCGACCCCACGGACGTCGCCAATGCCAACAACATGGCGTGGATTCTGGCAACCGAGCACAAGGACTTCGTGCGGGCCAGGGACATGATTCAGCGGTGCATGCGCCTCGTGCCCAACCATCCCCAGGTGCTCGACACCGCCGGATGGATCGCGTTCCTGGAACAGCGGTACGAGGAGGCGATGGAGAACTTCATGGCCAGCATCCGGTACGGCGACAACCCCGAGGCACGCTACCATCTGGGACGCGTCTACGAGGCCCGCCAGCGGCCCGATGAGGCCCGCGCCGAGTATCAGAAGGCCATCGAACTGGGCCTGAAAGGCAAGGACAAGACCGACGCCGAACAGCGCCTGAGGCAGTTGGCCTCGGCGCCGTGATAGGCGCTCCCTGATCGGGAGCGGTTCGGCACGAACGCTTTGACCCGTGATACAGGTTTCGCCGGCGAAAAGGATAACTCAAATGTCGCAACAACCGACCGTCATCCTTCCGGGGTCGGCGATGGCGCTGACCCCCGCGGACGTCTGGCGCGTGATCCGAAAACGGTTCTGGCTCATCGCGGCCTGCTTTGTCGTCTTCGGCCTGGGCGGCGTGGGCGGCATCGTCGCCTGGCGCGTCTGGGCTCCCTTTTACACCGCCGAGGGCGTCGTCGAAGTCGAACCCGGACAAGCACAGGCCATCGAACTGACGCGGGGCTATCAGCAGGCCATTGACGTCCGCCTGTTCCCCCAGTACATCGAGTCGCAGGTCAGGGCCATCCTCAACACGCGGGTGCTCACCGCCGCCCTCAAAGTCCTCGCGGGCCAGCAGACGATGTATCCCGGTCCGGAAGAGGTCGCTGCGTATGAACTTGGCGAAGACCTCGAGGTGGTCCACGCCCTGAACACCCAGAATATCCTGGTGACGCTCACCGGCACCGATGCGACCCAGGTGCGCGACATCGTTCGCGAGGTCCTGACCCAGTACGTCGAGCAACTCCGGTCCGACCGCCAGCAGGCCGATGCCGACCGCCAGCAGGAGTTGCGGGCCGAACGCGACGACCTGAAACGGCAACTCGACGAACTCGGACGCAAACTCGCGTCCTATCGCGACGAGTCCGCCGTCGTCGTGGCCGACGAGCGGGGAGGCGAGCAGGTGGCCGTCCTCAACGCCCTGGTTCGACAACTGACGGTCATTCAGGTTGAACTCGCCGCCGCACGCGCCGACTGGAACCAGTTCCAGGAACTCCGGAGACAGTCCGAGGAGACCAGGGACCTCTCCGCCGTCCTCATGACGTTTCCGGAGGTCATGGAAACCTTGCGGCGCGACCCGACGATCGTTTCCCTGACCCAGGCGTCCACCGCACTCGCCCAGCAGTTGGAGGGGCTGGAGCAGCGGTTCGGTCCGCAGCACGAAAGCGTCCGCAGGCTCAAGGTCTCCGTCCAGGCCACCGCCAACGACCTCGAAGCCAAACGGGCTGAGGTCCTCGGCCAACTCATCCAGCAGCAGGGCGCCGTCCTCAAGAACCGGTACGACAGCGCCCGCGCCGCCGAGGCCGAAATCCAGACCCGCGTGTCCGAAGCCCGCGGCGCCGCCCTCAGCGCCGCCAAGTTGACCGCCGAGTACCGCGCCCGCGAAGAGGAGTACCGCCGCGTTCTGGACCTGCTCAACGTCGTTGAGGATGGCCTGGAGCGGATGCGGATCAGCGCGGTGATGGCGAGGCCGAACGTCCGTATCGTCGGCCGGCCCGATATCCCCCCGGAGCCCGCCGAGCCGCGCGTCGCCCTCTACTCGACGGCCGCCGTCCTGTTCAGCCTCCTCGCCGGCGTCGGCCTGAGCCTGCTTATCGAACTCGTGGATACCCGCCTGCGGACGCCGACCCAGGTGGTGCGCCACGTCGGCATACCGATGCTCTCGCGCGTCCCCGACCTGACGGAGGACGAGCGGCTGTCGCTCGACACGAACCTGGCCCTGGTCTGCCATACGGCGCCCCACTCGCTGCTGGCGGAGTCGTTCCGCCAGTTGCGGACGCACCTGCTGTTCGCCTCGGATCACCCTATCCGGAGCCTTCTGGTGACGAGCCCCGACCCGGGCGACGGCAAGTCCACCGTGGCGGCGAACCTGGCGATTACCATGGCACGCACCGGCGAACGCGTGCTGCTGGTCGAAGCCAACTTCCGCCGGCCCGTCCTGCCACGCGTCTTCGATGTCCCCGACACGATCGGACTGTCGAACGTCCTCGTCGGCCTCAACAGCATCAGCGAGGCCATCCAGGCGACCGCCATCGAGAACCTCGATGTCCTGGTCGGCGGCCCGCCGCCCCCCAGCCCGGCCGGGCTCATCGGGTGCGAGACCATGCGGCAGTTGATCGCCGAGGAGGTCCAATCGTACGATCGCGTCATCGTCGACGGGGCACCCATGCTCGTCGTCGCCGACAACCACCTGGTCACGCCGATGCTCGACGGCGTCATCCTGGTCTTCCACGCGGGCAAGAATACACGCGGTGTGGCCCAGCGCGCCGTGCAGCAGGTGGTGGCCCTGCATGGGAGGCTCTTCGGCGCCGTCCTCAATCGGGTGCGGGCCACCAAGGGCGGGTACTTCCGCGAGTCCTTCCAGGCGTACTACGATTACGCGGGAACCCGGCCGAACGGGCGTGTCGCCGCCGCCCCCTTCGACCGACCCGGCCGCGACCAGGCCGGGACCGAAGACACCGACACGGCCTAGGGGTGCGTCAACATCGATTCCGTGGGTGCCATGCGCTCCCTCCGTTGGGAAAGCATGCGGTCCTGACCCAGGGCGCATGCTTTCGCAAGCGAAAGCATGGCACCCGCATTGACCAGTTCAATGTTGACACACCTAGCCTGCCGCACGTGACGGGCCGACCGGACACCGCCGCGCCGGCGACGGCCGGTTACGGCCCGCCGCACCGTTCCCGGCCCGGCTGAGTGCCGATGCGCGAGTCCCTACCATCGACGACCGCCATGCCGGCGCCGCTCGTCCGGGGCGTGGTTGGGACGTTTCAGATCTCGCTCCGAGCGGCCGTGGTGCTGCTGCCGACCGTCTTTGCCGACCTTCATCGCTTCGGGGGCTTCCATCTGCTTTTCGTCGTCTGTCTGCTCCACGCCTTCTGGGTGGTCTCGGGGCTGGTCGGGACGCCGCTCTGGCACCTGCGTTCGCGGGCCAACCTGTTCGTGTGGGCCCTTCTGGGGTTGGTGCTGATGCAGGCGGTGCCGGTTCCTCTCGGGGACGTGGTAAGCGGCACGGACCCTCCTCTGGGGGCGTCGGCCGGCATGTTGGTTGAGCCGCGTCCCCTGCGGGCGGGCGGCGGCACGGCGTTGTCGGTGGTCCGGTTTGCCCGGCGTCCTTCCGCCACGGTCGGCGTGCTGGTGCTTGCGATTTCGGTGGCGGGGTTGTACTGGCTCGTGGCGTCGGCGTCGGCGGGTCGGAAGGGCTTGCGTCGAACGACGTGGGCGGCGGTTGTCGGTTTTGGGCTGCTGGCCCTCTGGATGGTGATGGCGGGTCTTGGTGCGCCCGTTGCCGCCGAGGGGGCAGCGCGGCGGGTCGGTCCGGCGCTGATCCTCGGGGGCGACAGCCTGGTTCCGGCGCTGCTGGCGGCGCTGCCGCTCTGTCTCCTGGTGGTCCTTCGCCCGCTGGGTTGGATGCCGCGACGGCCCCCCCTGCGGCGCGAGTCGCGATGGGGTTGGCTCGGCCGGGCGCCCGCCGTCTGGATGGGGATCGGTCTTCTGCTGACGGGCCTTGTGGCCGCCGCCCTCGGACTGAGCAATGTCCCGAGGCACGTCCTGATGGTGTGTGTGTTGCTGGCGATCGGATTCGTGCTCGTGGGGTATGTCGTGGCGGGTCCCCGGCGCCATCGCCAGCGCCGGCCCGTCCGGATCGCCCTGGCCCTGGCGCTGTGGGTCATGGTGATGGTGGGGGTGGGTTCCGCCGTCGGAAACCACCGTGTGGGCGCCACGCGTGCCGACGAGCGGCTCGACCTGCTCGTGGCCCCTCTTGCGGCCGACCGTGCGGCGTTCGGTCTGGGTGCCGGGAGCGTTTCGTCGCGCGCGATCTTCGGGAAGGCCGGATGGCCTGTGACGGAGGGCGACGACGCCGACACGGACGGTTTCCGGGTGCTTCGAGCGGAACTGGGCTGGGTCGGGTTGGCCCTGGTGCTGGCGACCGTCGTGGCGGTGGGCGTGCGGCTGGTCGTGTCGTGGCGCCGTGGGAAGGGACCGTGGTCGAGAACCGCCATCATGGTCGGCCTGGGTGCGCTGGCGGCCAACCTGCTGTACTTCCGGTTCGACGCCGCGGCGTTGCTGACGCCGAACCTCGTGGTGCTGGCCTGCGTGTTGGGCGTCGTCACGGCCTGGGCGGGACACGGGGCCGGGTGGCGGCCGCAGCGGGCACGCGAACTCGGCGAGTCGCGATGGCCGCTCGTCGTCGGCGCGGTCGGCCTGCTGACGGCCGTCGGGTTGGCCGAGAATGAGATGCTGTCGGCGGTCGCCCCGGGCGCCGAACTCGGCGACAAGTTCCTCCACTTCGGGACGTCTGCCGTCATCAGCCTGCTGCTGTGCTACACGCTCGGACCGCAGCCGACCACGCACTACCTGAAGACGCGCATCTTCCTGGCCGTCCTGGGGACGGCCGCCCTGGGCGTCCTGGTGGAAGTCGGCCAGGGGCTGCTGACGGTCGGCAGGCAGTTCGAGGCGTTCGAGATGGGCCTGTTGTGGTGGCTGGTGCGCGTGGGTCAGACGTCGCCGCCGGAAGCCGAGTCGCCGGCGGGCTGATCCGTGCCGGTGGGCCCGCCGCGGCTCCGGCGTGTCTTTCGCTTGGCCGTCTTGTGCCGCGCCAGGTCCCGCGCGCCCTTCTCGCCGAACAGGGCTTTCCGGCGCAGCAGATGGTGATAGTGCTGGGCGAAGCGGTGGGCTTCGTCGCGGACGGCCTGGAGGATCTTGAGGCCCGGGTGGGTGCGCGGCAGGCGGAGGGGCTCGGACTCGGCCCGGCCGAAGACGTAGACGTCCTCCTGGCGTTTCGCGAGGGAGACAAGGTGCGGCCGCCGGGCGTCGGCCGCCCCGATGGCCTCGGCGGCGGCGTGCAGTTGGCCGGGGCCGCCGTCCACCAGCACGAGGTCCGGCAGGACCGACAGTTCCTCCGCCAGGCGGCGGAACCGGCGGAAGACCACCTCCCGCATCATGGCGAAATCGTCCGGGCCGCACACCGTCTTGATCCGGAACCGCCGGTACCCCGGCTTGAACGGGCGCCCGTCCAGGAACGAGACGATCGCGCCGACGGCCTCGGTCGGCCCGAGGTTGGCGATGTCCACGCCTTCGATGCTGCGGATAGGCGCCGCCGAGCCGAGCATCTCCGTGAGGGCCTTCATGCCTTCGGCCGGGTCGAACGTCGGCGCAAAGACCTCCGGCTGAAGGTCCTCGTGGATGTCGCCCCGGCGCGAGAGGGCTTCGATGGCCCGTAACTGGTCGCGCACCCGGGCGGCTTCCTCGAAGTGCAGCGCCTTGGCCAGATGTTTCATCTCGCGCGTCAGGTCCTGGACGACCCGCACGCGTTTGCCTTCGAGAAACCGCCGCAGCCGCGCGATGCTCCTCAGGTAGGCCTCCCGGCCGATGTGCCCGGCGCACGGCGCCGTGCATCGCTTGATCGCGTGGAGGATGCACGGCCGGAAGTAGCGCCGGGCCGGGTCGTCCTCGCGGATGTCGAGCGAGCAGGTCCGGAACCGGAAGATCCTCTGAAGTTCGCCGATGGCCGTCCGCAACCCTGCGGCGCTCGAGAACGGACCGTAGAGGCGCGTCCCCTTCGAGGCCGGCGTCCGGGTGAAGTACACGCCGGGAAACGCGTCGCGCGCCGTGATCTCCAGGTATGGGAACGTCTTGTCGTCGGTCAGCCGCGCGTTGTACCGGGGGTGCGTGTCCTTGATGAGACGGGCCTCGGTCAGGAGCGCGTCGACCTCGCTCTCGGCCGGAAGGAACTCGATGTCGACCACCTCGGCGATCATCTGCTGCTTTTTCGGTCCGAGGTCGGCCGACGGCTGGAAGTACTGGCCGACGCGGCTGCGCAGGCTCACGGCCTTGCCGATGTAGATGACCCGGCCGCGCGCGTCCTTCATCAGGTACACGCCCGGCGCCGCCGGAAACGACTTGATCTTCTGGACGAGCGTGTCGCGGTCCATGGCTTCTCCGTCCGGCACACCCCCATAAGCATAGGCAGGGCGGGGGGCCAAATGCAACCGGCTCCCGCTGGATGAGCAACCGGATAGGGCGCATGAGGGGCCCCAATGCCGGCTTGCCCGCTGAGGCATTTCCGGATAGTATAGGCGCGCTAAGTAGTCGGGGGGTCTCTGGCATGGCACTGGCGGACGAGATTCAGGCGAGGGTTCGGCGCCGCCAGTATGAGTTCTCCAGGCATGCTCTTGACCAGAGTATCATTCGGGACATCAGCGTGGCAGAGGTGGAAGAAGCCCTTCGGGCGCGGCCCGAAGTCATTGAGGACTATCCCGACGACAAGTACGGCCCAAGTTGCCTGATACTCGGCTTCACGAAGGCAGGCCGGCCGCTTCACGTGCAGTGCAGTTATCCGAGCGGGCCGCTAATCAAGATCGTCACGCTCTACGAGCCGGATCCCGATCTTTGGGTCGATTTCCGAAGGCGGACGTCGGACTAGGAAGGGCAAGGACATGAAAGAAACAATGATCGATGCCAAGGTCACCTACACGGTGGAGCACGAAGGGAAAGTCTACGTTGTTGAGCACGTGCCGGCGCGGGTGTGCCGCGAGACGGGCGAGCAGTATTTCGCCCCGGAGACCGTCGAACGCATCCACCAACTCATCAAAGGCAACAAGAAGCCCGACCGGGTGATCGAGACGCCTGTCTTCGAGTACGCGTAGGAACGCCAGGCCGTGAAGGCGTCGGGCGCGTCTTCTCATCCGGCCGGCAGTGATTCATCAGAC
>Ga0111218_1046_pt1 | contig 11755 bp, 8 predicted proteins | sample DeeMarSWOR152_54_FD_80369 | JGI IMG/M metagenome (GOLD analysis project Ga0111218, IMG submission 80369) | Planctomycetes bacterium DG_20 | reverse complement strand
GCGTCCCGCCGCTGCTTCTGGTCAGCGACGCCCGCGAGGCCCTTGCCTTGGCGGCCCACGCCCTCGCCGGCGACCCGACGCGGCGGCTCATCGTCTGCGGCGTGACGGGCACCACCGGCAAGACGACGACCACGTACCTCGTGCGGAGCATCTTCGAGTGCGCGGGCTGGCCGACGGGCGTCCTCGGCACCATCGGCTACGTCATCGGCCGGCGCGAGATCCCGAGCCGGCTGACGACGCCCGACGCCGACGACCTGGCCGCCTACTTCGCCGAGATGGTCGAGAGCGGGCTGAAGGCGGCCGTCATGGAGGTCTCGAGCCACGCGCTGCACCAGAGGCGTGCGGCGGGGATCGCGTTCGACGTGGGCGCCTTCACCAACCTCTCGCCGGAGCACCTGGATTACCATCCCGATATGTACTCCTACCGTGAAGCGAAAGGCCTGCTCTTCGCCGCCCTGGCCCCCGAGTCCTGCGCGGTCCTCAACGCCGACGAGGAGGCCAGCCGCGCGTTCGAGGAGGCGACCGAGGCGCGCGTGCTCTGGTACGGCATCGACCGGCCGGCCGACGTCCGGGCCGAGGACATCCGCTCCGACGTCGGGGGCAGCCGGTTCGCCCTGGTGTCGCCGCGCGGGCGGGCCGAGATACGCACCTGCCTGCTCGGCCGCCACAACGTGTACAACTGCCTGACCGCGGCGGCGATCGCCGAGGCCCTCGACGTGCCGCACGAGACGGTTGCCGAGGGGATCAGGGCCGTCCGTGTCGTGCGCGGCCGCCTCGAGCCGGTGCCGACGCGGCTGCCGTTCGCCGTACTGGTGGATTATGCCCATAAGACAGATGCGCTGATGCACGCCCTCTCGACGGTGCGCGGCCTGGTCGAAGAGGGGGGCCGGCTGGTCGTTGTGTTCGGGTGCGGCGGCGACCGCGACAGGCAGAAACGGCCCGCCATGGCGAAGGTGGCCGAGGAACTCGCCGACCGCGTGTTCGTCACCAGCGACAACCCCCGGACCGAGCGCCCGGAGGCCATTGCCGGCGAGATCCTGGCCGGCTTCTCCTCGATGGAGAAGGTTGCCGTGGAACTCGACCGTCGTGCGGCCATCGCGCTGGCGCTGGCCGAGGCACAGCCGGGCGACGTCGTCATCATCGCCGGCAAGGGGCACGAGACGTACCAGATCATCGGCGACGTGACCCGGCCGTTCGACGACCGGGAGGTTGCCGCCGAGATCCTGCGAACACTGGAGGCCGGTTAGGACCCGTGCGCCACGCCCCGCGCGGTGGCCCCGCCCCGGCGGGTGAACTTCCCAGGCCGCCGCGCACGGTTGTGGCGATGCGTCGGTCAGCCGCCCGCCTTGGCGGGCGCGTCCCAGAGGGGCGACATGAAGTTTCGAGTCGGCGAGATCGTTGGGGCGACGGGCGGCCGGTTGGTTGCCGGGCCGCCGGAGGCGGACGCGGGAACCGTCTGCACGGACACGCGCTCGCTCGGCCAGGGGCAGACGTTCCTGGCGCTGCGCGGCGAGCGTTTCGACGGGCACGATTTTCTCGCCGGCGCGGTCGACCGAGGCGCGGCGTGCCTGGTGGTGGACCGCGCGGACCGTCTGCCGCCGCCCGCCCGGTCGCCGGCGGTGGCCATGGTGGTGGTCGAGAACACGCTCGAGGCGTTGGCGGCTCTCGGCCGCGCGGCACGGGGGCGCCTCACGTGCCCGGTCGTCGCCGTGACCGGGTCTTGCGGAAAGACGACCGTCAAGGAGATGCTGGGGCAGATTCTGATCCGTCACCTGTGCGGGCGGACGCCGCGAGCCAGTTTCAACAACCAGATCGGCGTGCCGCTGACGCTGCTCGACGCCGAGCCCGGGGACGAGTTCGTCCTGTGCGAATTCGGCACGAACGCCCCGGGCGAGATCGCGCAGTTGGCCGGCATCGCACGCCCGACGCTGGGGATTGTGACCCTCGTGGCGGCCGTGCATCTCGAAGGGCTCGGCACGGTCGAAGGCGTTGCCGAAGAGAAGGCGGCGCTGGTCGATGCCATCCCGCCGGGCGGCGCGGCGATCCTGAACGCCGACGACCCGCGTGTGGCCGCCATGGCCGGGCGGTGCCGCGGCCGCGTCGTCACCGTCGGCCTGACGTGGGAGGCCGACCTTCAGGCCGGTCACGTTATCCAGACGGACCGCGGCCTGTACTTTACGGCGACCGGCTCGGCGGGTTTCGAGATTCCCGTGTTCGGGAAACACCACGCGGTGTTGGCGCTGGCGGCGGCGGCCGCGGCACGGGAACTGGGCGTGTCGGTCGCGGACTCGGCCGCGGCGCTGCGCACGTTCGTCGCGCCGCCGATGCGGCTGGCCGTCGAGGAGGCCGGCGGCGTGGTCGTCGTCAACGACGCGTACAACGCCAACCCCAGCAGCATGCGGGTGGCGCTGGACCTGCTGGCCCTTTGGCCCGAGCGGCGGAAGGTGTTCTTCTCCGGCGACATGCTGGAACTGGGCCCCGACAGCCGCAGGCACCACGAGCAACTCGGGGGGGCGATCGCCGAGTGCGGCGTGTCGCGGCTCGTGTGCGTGGGCGCCGAATCGAAGGCGACGGCCGAGGCGGCCGTCGCGGCGGGGCTCGCCGCCGACGACGTGACGACCCTCCCGGACGCCGAGGCCGCGGCCAAGGTCACGCCGGAAATCGTCGCCGACGGCGACGTCGTCCTCATCAAGGGGTCGCGTGCCGTGCACATGGAGACCGTGGCGGAAGTGATTCTCGCCGGGCGGCGGGCGCTGGGCGCCCGGCCGCGCGGCGATCGGTAACGCGGCGCCGCGCGGGGGCGACGCTTGCCCCACCGCGCGGCGACGACGTGGAGGCAGCCATAACGGATATCCCACAACCGGAGGGCGGTCCTCCGGACCCGCGACAGGCGCGAGCGGGATGATTTGGGCCCTCGGGTCGGACGCCGGAAACCTGGGTCACGGGCGCACCCGGACCCGGGGGCCCCGTGGGATGTCATGGAGACGGATGGATGTTTTACCAACTGCTGTTCTACTTCCAGGAGTTTCTCCAGCGGGTCGGCGTCTGGCGGTACGCCAACGTGTTCCGCTATCAGACGTTTCGCATGATGTTCGCCATCGTGACGAGTTTCTTTTTCCTGATGGCGTTCGCGCCGGCGGTCATCCGGGCGCTGAAGTACCTGAAGGTGCGTGGCGGCACGGACTTCGGCAACAAGACGATCGACCAGATTTATGCGTCGCGTGCCTCGACGCCGACGATGGGGGGCGTTCTGATTTTGCCGGCGGTGCTCGTCTCGACGGCGCTGTGGGCCGACATCCTCAATTTTCACGTGTTCCTGGGGCTTCTGACGGTGGTGTGGCTCGGTCTGCTCGGCGGCGTGGACGATTACATGAAACTCGCGAAGAAGAGCCGGGCGGGCCTCAGGACGTGGGAGAAACTGCTCTTCCAGGTCGGCCTGGCGTTCCTGCTGGCGTTCTTTCTGTACCAGATGCGCGACGAGATCCGGCTGCCGGAAAACGGCACGGGCATTGCCCTGAACCTGCCGTTCTACAAGTTCCCGGTTCCGCTGACGCTCTGGGTGTTCTTCGTGGTGTGCGTTCTGGTGGTGGCGGGGACGAGCAACGCGGTGAACCTGACCGACGGCATGGACGGGTTGGCGGTGGGCAGCATGGTGCCGCCGACCGTCGTGTTTCTGGTCGTCAGTTACATCGCCGGTCGGGTGGATTATTCGTCGTATCTGTACGTCCCGTATATTCCGGGCGTCGGCGAGTTGTCGATCTTCTGCGGGGCGCTGCTGGGCGCGTGCCTGGGGTTCCTCTGGTACAACTGTTCGCCGGCCCAGGTGTTCATGGGCGACACGGGCAGCCTTGCCCTCGGCGGGGCCATCGGGTACGTCGCGATAGCGACGCGGCAGGAGGTGATGCTGCTGGTCGCGGGGGGGCTGTTCGTCATGGAAGCGATGAGCGTCATTCTCCAGGTCGGCTACTTCAAGGTGACGGGCGGGCGGCGGATCTTCCGGATGTCGCCCATCCACCACCATTTTCAGTTGGGCGGATGGACCGAAACCCAGACCGTCGTCCGTTTCTGGCTCCTCGGCGCCATGTTTGCCGCCCTGGCGCTGGCGACGCTGAAACTCAGGTGACCGGGCCCGCGCGCCGCGCGTGCAGCCAAGGAGGTGCGACATGACCACAACCGTGCCAGCCGTCGCGCGCGGCGGACCCCGCAGCCTGGCGGCCGGGACGTGGGGCCGGCCGCTGACCGAACCGTGCATCCTCTTCCTGATCGTCCTGGCGCTCGTGACGTTCGGCGTGCTGCTCGTTTACAGCGCCAGCCAGACGGTCGCCGCCGACGACACGACGCACTATTTCCCCAGGCAGGCGTACTTCGCCGTGGCCGGGCTCGCCATGTTCGTCGTCGGGGCGCTCGTCCCGTACCGCCGGCTGAACCGCTGGTGGGTGGCCGGCGCGGTGTTGATGCTGACGGTGGGCCTGCTGGTGCTGGTTCTGTTCATCGGCAGCGGTCGCGGCGACGCGAGGCGGTTCCTGGGGCTGCCGCTCGGGCTGCACTTCCAGCCGTCGGAACTGGCGAAGTTCGCGGTCGTGATTTTCCTGGCCTGGTTTTACAGCCGGCCGAGGGCGCGGCCGCGCAGTTTCGCGTGGAGTTTCCTCCCTGCCGTCGGCGTCATCGCGCTGGTCTGTGGCCTTGTCGTCAGGGAGGACTTCGGCACGGCGGCGCTGGTGGGCGCCGTGGCGGTGATCCTGTGCCTGATCGCCGGGTGGCGGTGGTGGTTCCCGGCGCTGATCCTGGGGCCGGCGGCGGTCGGCGCGTACGTGACCGTCTGGCTGGTTCCCTACCGCCTGGACCGCCTCAGGGTGTGGGTCGACCCGTGGAAGTACTTCGAAGGCGCCGGGTGGCACGTGTGCCAGAGCCTGATGGCCCTGGGCAGCGGCGGCCTGACCGGCGTCGGCCTGGGCGCCGGCATCCAGAAACTGTACATCCCCGACAACACGACGGACTTCATTTTCGCGGTCCTGTGCGAGGAGATGGGCATTCTGGGCGGCATCATGGTCATCGGCCTGTTCGCCGTGTTCGTGTGGCGGGCCGGCAAGATCGTTCGTTCGGCGCCGGACCGCTTCGCCTATCTGCTGGCCTCGGGCATCCTGCTCGTGATCGGTCTCCAGGCCGTGATGAACATCGGCGTGGTGACGAGCGCCCTGCCGGCCAAGGGCATCGGCCTGCCGTTCATCAGTTACGGCGGGTCGAGCCTGGTGATGATGAGTTTCGCGACGGGGCTTCTGGCATCCATTGCAGGGCGGCGCGACGCCCAAGCGGCCCGGTCCGGGCCGCTGGTCCACGTGCCGGCCAGGCGAGGCTGAGGGACACCCACGGCCATGCGCGAAACGGGGCGGCGAATCTTCATGGCGGGGGGCGGCACCGGGGGACACCTGTACCCCGGCCTGGCGGTGGCCGAGGCGATTCGCCGGCTGCAACCCGAGGCGGCCATCGCCTTCTCCTGCACCCGCCGGCCCATCGACCGGAAGGTCCTCGCGGGCTGCGGATTCCCCGTGACGCCGATCGACGCTCGCCCGTTCCGGACGGCCCCATGGACGTGGCCGATCCTGGCGGTCAGCCTCGTGCACAGCGGCAACCAGGCCCGCCGCCGGTTCCGCGAGTTCTGTCCCGACGTGGTCCTGGGCCTCGGCGGCTACGGCAGTTACGTCCCCGTTCGGGTCGGCCAGAAATACGGGGCCGCCACGGCGGTCCTGAATCCGGACATCGTGCCCGGCAGGGCGAACCGCCGCCTGGCCCGATGGTCCGACCGCATCTTCTGCCAGTTCGAGGAGACGGTTCGGCTGTTCGGCGAGGGGGCCCGTCTGACCGGGTGCCCGGTGCGGCCGAGCCTGCTCGCCTGCACCCGCGACGAGGGCCGGCAAGCGTTCGGCCTGGACGCCGCGCGGCGAACGCTCCTCGTCACGGGCGCGAGCCTCGGCGCCCGCACGGTCAACCGGGCGGTCGTCGCGATGCTCCGCCGGCACGGCCTGCCGGAGGGCTGGCAGGTGCTTCATCTGACCGGCGACGGGGAGTACGAGGAGGTATCGGCGAGTTACAGGGAGTTCTCGGTTCCCGCCGTGGTCCGGCCGTATGCCGAGAAGATGGGCCTCGCCTGCGCCGTGGCCGACCTGGCCGTGGCCAGGGCGGGGGCGTCCACCATCGCCGAACTGCTGGCCGCCGCCGTCCCCGCCGTCTTCATGCCGTACCCGTTCCACCGCGACCAGCATCAGATGCGGCAGGCACGGGCCGTCGAGGCGGCGGGCGCGGCCGTCGTCGTGGAGGACCGGCCGGACGATCCGGGCACCTGGGGACGCCTGGCGGACACGGTCATGGCGCTCATGACGGATGGCGGCCGCCTGGAGGGGATGCGCGAGTCGGCCCGCGCGGCCGGCCGGCCGGAGGCGGCCGAGGGGGTCGCGCGCCAGGTCCTGGAACTCGCGGACGGCGTCACGCGGCGCCGCCACGCCAAGATCGAGTCCGAGACGGCCGCCGCCCGGCGAGACGTTGACACCGCCGCCCGCGCACCTTACACTCGCCTTGGAGACGCAGACGGATGAGCCCCTCAACCTCACGACCGCCATCCGCACCGTACGCAGGGCAGACGATCCACTTCATCGGGGTGGGCGGATGCGGGATGAGCGGCCTGGCGGAATTCGTCCTGACCGAGGGCGGCGAGGTGAGCGGCTCCGATCTCAAGGCCAGTGCCGCGACCGACCGCCTGGCAGACCTGGGGGCGACCATCCACATCGGGCACTCGGAGGCGAACGTCCCCCCGCGGACCGACCTCGTCGCCCACAGCGCCGCCGTCAAAGCGGACAATCGCGAACTCGTCGAGGCCCGCCGCCGCGGCATTCCCGCACTGAAGTACGCCGAGTTCCTCGGCCGGCTGATGACGCTCAGGCTGGGCATCGCCGTCAGCGGGACCCACGGCAAGAGCACGACGACGGCCATGGTGGCCTACGTGCTGTCGGAGGCGGGGCTGGACCCGAGTTTCGTCATCGGCGCCGACGTGCCGCAACTGCGGGGCGGGTCGCGCGTGGGCAACGGACCGCACCTCGTGGTCGAGGCCTGCGAGTACGACCGCTCGTTCCTGAACTTCGCGCCGCATGCCGCCGCCGTCCTGAACGTCGAGGAGGACCACCTCGACTACTTCCGGGACCTGGCGGATATCCGCAGCGCGTTTGCCGAGTTTGCGTCTGGGGCGGCGGCCGAAGGGCTGCTTGTCGTCAACGGGGCCGACCCCGGCATGGAGGAGGTCGCGGCCGGGGCCAACTGCCGCGTCGAGACGTTCGGCCTCGGCGGCGCGTGGGACTGGCACGCCGAGAACCTGGCTGCCGATGCCGGGCGATTCTCGTTCGACGTGTGCCGCCGCGATGAACGCTTCACCTCGGTCGGCCTGGCCTTGGCCGGTGAGCACCACGTCTTGAACGCCCTGGCGGCCACGGCGTTGTGTGCATGGGCGGGCGCGCCGGCGGAGGCGATCAGCGGCGCCCTCGGGCGGTTCCAGGGCGTCTCGCGGCGAATGGACGTCCTGGGGCGTGCGGCCGGCGTGACGGTGGTCGACGACTACGCCCACCATCCGACGGAGATCCGCGCGACGCTCGAGGCGGCGCGCCAGCAGTTCACGCCGCGGCGCCTGTGGGTGGTGTTCCAGCCGCATCAGCACAGCCGCACGCGGTTCCTCCTAAAAGATTTTGCGCAGGCGCTGAGGCTGGCCGATAAGGTTATCGTCCCGGACATCTACTTCGTCCGCGACAGCGAGAACGAGCGCCAGGCCGTCTCGAGCCAGGACCTGGTCGAAGAGGTCAAGCGCCGGGCCGGCGATGCGCGGTACTTCAAGGATTTCGATTCCATCCGCCGGCACCTGGTTGAGAGCCTGGGTCCCGGCGACGTACTCATGACCATGGGCGCCGGCGACGTGTGGCGCCTGGCGGAGCCGCTCCTGGCCGACCTCGTCGGGGCGCCGGGCCGGGGCCCGCCCCAGGCTTGGGCCGACGCAGAGGAACCGCGATGACGATCTTCAAAGGCCTCGAGGACATCGTGCAGAAGGACTTCCCCCTGGGTCCGATGACCACCTTTGGCATCGGCGGCAAGGCCCAGTACTTCGTCCGGCCCCGGACCGAGGACGAACTGCGCGAGATCGTCGAGCGATGCGCGAAGAAGAAACTCGACATCCATACCATCGGACGCGGGTCGAACGTCCTGGTAAGGGACGAGGGCGTCCGAGGCGCCGTCGTCCAACTCGACCCGAAAGCGTTCGGCCGGATCACGATTGAAGAGGACCTGTTGCGGGCGGGCGCCGCCGCGCCCCTGCCGAAGGTGGTTGCCGAGGCCGCGCGGCAAAGCCTCTCGGGGGTCGAGTGCCTGGTCGGCATTCCGGGGAGCGTCGGCGGGGGCGTCCGGATGAACGTCGGCGGCGCCTACGGCGACATCGGCCAGACCGTGGAACGCGTCAAGGTCATGGATGCCCACGGCGAGACCTTCTGCCGCGAACGCGAGGACCTGGCGTTCGGCTACCGCACCAGCAACGTGTCGGCCCGGTTCATTCTGGAGGCCGAGTTGCGGCTGCTGCCCGATTCCATCGCCGCCATCAGCAAACGGATGAAGAAGATCTGGATCGCCAAGAAGAACAGCCAGCCGATGAGCGCCGCGACGGCCGGCTGCGCGTTCAAGAACCCGCGGGGCCTGGCAGCCGGCCTGCTCATCGACCAGGCCGGCCTGAAAGGAACCGCCGTCGGCGGCGCCGCCGTCTCGCACAAGCACGCCAACTTCATCATCGTCAGGGACAAGCAGCAAACCAAGGCCGCCGACGTGCTGGCCCTCATCGAACAGGTCCGCAACGCCGTCAAGGACCGGTTTGACGTGTACCTGGAACTGGAGATCGAGATCTGGCCATGACGGCTCCGCTGCCGCAGATCGAACCCGCGACGGGTGTCGAGCCCGGGACGCTGACTATCGGTGTCCTGATGGGGGGCCCGTCGCGCGAGCGCCAGATCAGCCTCGACAGCGGCCGCGCCGTCGCCGAGGCGCTCCAACGGCTCGGCCACGACGTTCGCCCCGCCGACGTGCGCCCGGGGGACGTGACGGCCCAACTGGTGCGCGACATCGATGTGGCGTTCCTCGCGCTGCACGGCACGTGGGGCGAGGACGGCGGCGTGCAGCGGGAACTCGATGCCCTTGGCGTCTGCTACACCGGCAGCGGACCCGAGGCCAGCCGCCTTGCCATGGACAAGGTGGCCTCCAAGGAGCGGTTCTCCGACAAGGGGATCCCGACGCCGGCGTTCCGCGTCCTGACGAGCGGCGACGAGGAGATGCTCAGGGAGGCGATGGGGCGGATCGGCCCCGACCTGGTGGTCAAGCCCGTTGCCGACGGGTCGAGCATCGACGTGTACATGGTGAACTCGCTTCGCGGGCTTCGCGACGCGGTCGAGAAGGTCTGGGGCCGGGGCGAGCCGGCGCTGGTCGAACGCCACATCGCAGGCCGCGAGTTCACGGTCGGCGTGCTGGGCGAGTCGCCCCTGCCGACGCTGGAGATCCGCACCGGGAGCGGCTGGTACGGATACGAGGAAAAGTACGTCTCGGACGCCACGAAGTACGTCTTCGACCACGGTCTGCCGGCCGACGTCGAGGACCGCACGGTGGCGGCCGCGATGGCCGCCCACCGCGCGCTGGGGTGCCGCGACCTCTCGCGCGTGGACCTGATCATCACGCCGGAGGGCGAACCCGAGGTGCTCGAGGTGAACACGATCCCGGGCTTCACGACTCACAGCCTGGTTCCGAAGGCGGCTGCGCAGGCCGGCCTGTCGTTCGGACGCCTGTGCGAGCGGATCGTCGCCCTGGCCCGCGAACGGGCCGGCCGCCTTTACGCGAGAAAGACGGCCGAGCAGGGGGCGGGTGGGGACACCCGCCACCCAAGGCAGATGAAACAGCCTTTAGCCGCCGGGCTTGTCCCGGTACGGACCCCTGGGGGCCCGGCGTGCTTGGGCCGTCAATGACGCAGCATCGGTTGGGAGGCGCAGGATTGCCAAGAGGAACCGGGAACAAACCCGCGGGGAACGGCTCCGGCCGGCCGGTTGCTCGCCGTGTGGCCAAGACGGCGCTGGTCGCCCTGGCGACGGTGGTCGTGGGCGGGGCCGCGATGTACGGTCTCGGCCTGCTGCGCGGGCACGTCCGGGAGGCGCCCACGCATCAGGTGTCGGCGGCGAGTCTGCGCCTGGTCAAGGGACCCGCGTGGATGACCCCGGCGATCCTGGCGGAACTGGACGTCGGGTTGCTGGACCCGGAATTTCCTCAGCAGTTCAGCCTGCTGGATGACGGCGTGTTGCGGCGGATTGCGGCCGCCTACGAGACGTGTGTGTGGGTCGAGCGTGTCGAACGAATCGTCAAGCACGATCCGCGAGTGGACGCGAGCCGCCCGCCGCTGGAGATCTACCTGAAGTTCCATCGCCCTGCCGCGTTTGTCGAGTCGCGGGGCGGGTTCTGCCTGGTCGATTCGGGCGGCGTGCGGTTGCCGGGCGTGTACCGCGAACCCCGCCTCGGCGGCGTCGAACTCCTCGTCATCAGCGGCGTGACGTCGGGGCCCCCGAACGTCGGGCAGGTGTGGTCCGATGCACGCCTCGACGCCGGCGTCCGCGTGGCCGAAGCGGTCGGACCGAAGCGCCGACTCTTCCATCTGGCCTCTGTCGACGTCTCGAACGTCGGCGGCCGGAGCGACCCCCGCGAGACCGAAATCGCCCTGTTCACCGATAACGGGACACGCATCAAGTGGGGCAAGGCGCCCACCCGCGATGCGGCCCTGCTCCAGGAGAAGACGCCCGACGAGAAGGTCGCCTACCTCGACTTCGTGTACAAGCACCTGAACGGCCAGGTGGACGGCGTCCTGGCGTACATCGACATTCCGAACGAGACGGTCCGGCGGCGCCCTGCCGGCACGGGCACCCGGCTGCGGAGTTAGGCGATGGCCACGTCGGCCGGCGACGCGGGGGCTGCTGGGTCCGAGATGGCCGGGCCCCCCGCGCCGGGCCGCGCCTGGGTGCTCCTGCCCGTGGCGTGGTGCGTCTGGCTTCTGGTCTCGCTGGTTCCCACGTTGCTGGTGGGTCCGCATCTTCTCTCGCCGGCGCCGTGGCTGGCGCGCGAGACGGCCCCATCGGCGGTGCTGGCGGCGATGGCGTTCTTCCTGGCGACGGTGTGGCCGTTCTGGCCGGCGCTGGCCGGGAAAAAGGGGACTGGCTCCTTTTCCTGCCTTTCGGAAAAGGTGCCTGTCCGCTTTTTCCCAGTCCCCTTCTTCCGGTGGCTCGGCGTCTCGGCGATCGAGTTCGTGGTCCTTGTCTCGCTGGCCGTCCCGTTTGCCCTCGTGGCGTGGTCGGTGGCCGACGGGAACCTGGCGGTGCGGCCGGCGGTGGTCTCGGTCGCCGGGCTCGGCCTGCTCGGATTGGGTCTTCGGACGGCCGCCGAGGGCATGGTGCCGGGCGCAACGCGGTGGCTCGTCTTGGCCGCCCTGGTGGCGTGTGTGGGGCCGCTGGTCCTGGAATACGCAGCCGCCGAGACGATGGGCGTGTCGCTGCCCTGGCTGCTCGAGGTCTCGCCCGTCTACGGGCTGGTCCGCGTCGGGATGGACGGCTGGCCCGAGGCGTCGTCATGGCCGTGGATCGGGCGGCTGTGGCTGTGGCCGGGCGTCGGCGTCGCTCTGGCGGTTGCCGGCTTGTGTGAAGGCCGTCGCCGG
>Ga0111218_1031_pt1 | contig 11765 bp, 9 predicted proteins | sample DeeMarSWOR152_54_FD_80369 | JGI IMG/M metagenome (GOLD analysis project Ga0111218, IMG submission 80369) | Planctomycetes bacterium DG_20 | reverse complement strand
CGCCGCCCCGCGCCCGCCTCATCGAGCCCGCTGCGGGAGCAGCGGGTCACCCCCACCCGCCGTGGCACACCCGCGCCCGCGCGGGCCCTTTTCCCGCCCGCGGTACGCCTCCGCCCGGGCGTATAACCCAGTGGGGCGTTGGCCGGGGGAGTCCGTGTGTGCGGCAAGAGCCGGAGAACGGTTTTTTTGTTGACAAGACGCGGGCCCAAATCTAGGGTTGCCGCGGGTTAGGGAGGAAGGCGCCGAGCCCGTCCGGCCGATGCCCCCTCTGCTTGCGCCAGCCGGTTGACCGGCGTCCCTCATGGGCCATGCACTGGTTCGAATCGGAGGTTGATTGATGGCCAGGCGAATGATTCGCGCACGGCGCGCCAGTCCGTACCTGTTGTACCTCGTCATCGCGCTGTCGGTCCTGACGGTGGTCTGTGCCGTGGGGTGGGGCTGGATGTACAGCAAGGCCAACCAGGCGGAACTCCACGTGTTCGGCCCGGTCCGCATTGAGAACGCCGCCGGCGACACCGAGGGCCTCTGGGGAACCCTCATGGATACCTACAGTGCCGAGGGCGCCAACCTCTGGGACATCATCGACAAGAAAACCACCCTGGGCAACGAGTACCGCGCGGACGTGCAGCAGTTGACCCAGCGGCTGACCGGCGACGTGTTCGACACCCAGTACGCCACGCAACTCCGCCAGAGCGTCAGCGACGTCCTCAAGACCACCAACGACATTCTCGTTCAGACCGGTCAGGCCGTCCAGGAAAGTTACGCCGTGGGCGGGGATGCCGGCGCCGCCGATGTCAGGCCGGGCCACATGGTGGCGGCCATCCGGTCGCTCGTCCAGCGCATCAAGGCCCTCGTCCTTCAGGTCAAGCAGGATGGGATGACCGTCAACAACCTCGAAACCCAGATCAAGGGCCTCCAGGACGAACTCGCCGCCGCCAAGGCCGAACACGGCCGGCAGCAGGCGCAGTTGCAGCAGAACCTCGACGACGAGAAGGCTCGCCTGACCGCCGCTCGCGACAACGCCGTCCAGCAGACCGAGCAGTTCAAGGGGGAAAAGGACCGCATCCAGGACCGTTACATTGCCGAGCAGAGCACCCACGCCGCCGAACGCGACAGACTCAACCGCCAGATCGGCGTCCTGACGAACCAACTCAAGGAGATGTCCGAGGTCGTCGCGGAGTTCCGCAAGGTGCCGACCGAGACCGGCGTGGACGGCCGCATCGTCAACATCGCCGAGCAGGGCGTCGTGGCTTACGCCGACCTCGGCAAGAAAGACGGCGTCCCGCTCGGCATGACGTTCTCCATCTTCAGCCCGAACGAACTCGGCAAGACCCTGCCCCAGCCCAAGGCCCACTGCCGCATCGTCAAGATCATGGACAACGCCTGCGAACTCCGCATCTACGAACTCCAGGGCGACAACCCCGTCGTCATCGGCGACGTGCTCCACAACCCGGTGTACGACCGCCAGCGGCGGATGCGGTTCATGCTCATCGGCAAGGTCGATATCGACGGTGACGGCGTCGATGATTCCGAGCAACTCAAGGCCCTCATCCAGGAGTACGGCGGACGCGTGGATACGCGGCTGACCGTCCAGACCGACTTTGTGGTGGCCGGCGAAGAGCCGACCGTTCCGGCGCCCCCTCCCCCCGGCGCGCCGGCCCAGGAGCGGGCGGACTTTGAGGCCAGACGCAAGGACTTCATCGATTACGTCGAGGTCAGAGCGAATGCCGAGAACTTCAGCATCCCGGTGCTCTCGCTGAACCGGTTCCTCGGCCTCGTGGGCATTGCCGGACAAGGTTAGACCCAGAGGGCGCGGCGATCCAGGGCGGGGCCGGCGACACGGTCGGCCTCGCCTTTCTTCATGCTGGCCACATCGACCGTTGACTTGGGAGCACCATTATGCAGATCTCCGAGCGCGTAGCAGGCATCCAGCCGTCGATGACCCTGGCCACGAGCGCCAAGGCCAAGGCCATGAAGGCCGCCGGCGTTGACGTGGTCGGCTTCGGCGCCGGTGAGCCCGACTTCAAGACCCCCGTTCACATCTGCGACGCGGCCGTCCAGGCCGTCCGCGACGGCCATCACGGGTACATCGTGCCGGCGTCCGGACTCCCGGCACTCAAGGAGGCCGTCGCCAAGTACCTGAAGCGCAAGTGCGGTCTGGCGTACGAGCCGACTGAAGTGTGCGTGACGACGGGCGGCAAGTACGCCCTCTTCGAGGCGTGTCTGGCGGTCCTGAACCCCGGCGACGAGGCCGTCCTGCCGGCACCCTACTGGGTCTCGTATCCCGAGCACATCCGTTTCGCGGGCGCCAAGCCGGTCATCGTCCACGCGGGCGCCGGGCAGGGCTTCAAGATCACGCCCGGCCAACTCGATGCGGCCCTGACCGGGAAGACGCGTCTCGTCATCCTGAACTCCCCGTCGAACCCGACCGGCGTGGTCTACACGCGCGACGAACTCGCCGGCCTGGCCGAGGTGGTCGCCGGCCGCGACATCTGGGTCTTCAGCGACGAAATCTACAACGAACTCGTCTACGACGGCGTCGAGACCTGCTCGTTTGCGACCCTGCGCGACGACCTGCCGGCACAAACCATCACCTTCGGCGGCGCGTCGAAGACGTGGGCCATGACCGGCTGGCGCATCGGGTGGGCCGCCGGGCCCGCCGACGTCATCAAGGCCATGGGCAGACTCCAGGACCAGTCCACCTCGAACCCGACCTCCATCGCCCAGTACGCCGCCGTCGCCGCCCTGACGGGTCCCGAGGAGCCCACCCGGGCGATGTTCGAGGAGTTCGACCGCCGCCGCCTCTACATGGCCGACCGCCTCGCACGGATCGACGGCGTGACCTGCGTCCGCCCCCAGGGCGCGTTCTACGTGTTTCCCGGCTTCAGTGCCGCCTACGACCGCGTCCTTGGCGCCGGCACGAAAGGTCCCAGGAGCGTGGCCTTTGCGGACAAGGTCCTCGAGGAAGCGAAGGTGGCCGTCGTCCCCGGCGCGGCCTTCGGCGACGATGCCTGCTGCCGCCTCTCCTTCGCCGTCGGCATGGAGCAGATTGAGAAGGGCCTCGACCGGCTGGAAGCGTTCCTGAAAGGGTAACGCCCGTGCGGCGCCGCCCCGGCGCCGCCTGCGCGCTCGTAGCCGCGACCCGAAGGGGAGCGCGCCTTAAGCCAGCGCTTTTCAGGCGAGCGTTTCTTCGATCAGGCGGCACACCTTCGGCCCAAGGACCGAGAAGTCGAACTCCTTCTCGACTCGCCGGCGGCCCGCCTGCCCCATCCGCTCGCGCAGCGCCGGGTCGGCTGCCAGACGTTCGACGGCTGCCGTCCACTCCTCGGCCGTCGTGGCGTGAAGGCCCGTCACGTCCGGCTGCACGTACTCGGCGTTGACCCCCACCGGGCTCGCGACGACCGGCAGCCCCGCCGCCATGTACTGAAGCACCTTGAACCCGCACTTGCCGCGCGTGTACGGCGTGTCCGGAAGGGGCGCGATGCCGATGTCGGCCTCCGCGAGCAGCCGGGCCTCCGCCTCGAGGCTCCACGGCACGTTCTCGACCTCCAGGCCCGGAACCTGGAGTCTCGCGTCGGCGATGACGCGCAGGACCGCCCCCGGCACGTGGCGGCCGACGGCTTCAAACACCGGCCCCAGGGTCGTGAGTTGCCTCAGGGTGCTCGCGCTGCCGATCCACACCAGCCGCACTTGCTCCGGAGACCTGCCGCCCTCTTTGGGTTGGAAGGCCCCCGTCTCGAGGCCCGTCGGGATGACCTCGACCCGCGCCGCCCCGGCCAGGCTGGCGTGCGTCTCCAGGTTGGGACTGCCCGCGATGGCCAGTTCCGACCTGGCGACGGTCCGGTAGAACCGTCGCTCGCGGCCGGGGTGCGGGGCCTCGGGCGACCGGGCCTGGTACATGACGGCGTCGTCGAAGTCGTAGATGAGCGGCGGGGCATCGCCCAGCGCGAGGGCGTCCCACGCGGTGAGCGTCTTTCGGTGCAGGAGAACGCCGTCGAACTGGCATGCGGGGCGAAACTGCCCCCACCGCGCCCGGGCGCCGGCGGCGAGTTCCACCACCTCCGCCTCGATGCGGCGCTCGGCCAGCAGCGGCAGGTACGGCTCGATCCGCTGGCGGAACGGTGCGCCGCCGCGGTCGCGCGTCAGAACGAGAAGGCGTTTCGTTTCGGCCACTGAACGTCCTTTGCACGTCAGGCCCACGTTCAGCCGTCAGCGCCCGCGCCGACGCGAATGGGCGCCGGCGCCCCAACGGCAACGGCCGTCGCCGTGCCGGCGACGGCTAAACGGGCGCGTCCGCTACTCCATCGGCACGCCGATATCCGCCAGGATCACCTCGCCGGTATACGCGGCCGCGCCGGGCTGCTCGAAGCCCGCCTTGAGGGCGGCCATGGTGACGGTTCTCGTGGCGCGGATGGTCGGTCCGAGCGGCCGGCCCGTGTCGCAGTCCAGACCGCTGGGGATGTCGATGGCGAGGACCGGCTTGCCTGCCGCGTTGACGGCGTCGATGGCGGCGGCATACGGCTGGCGGACCCGGCCGCGCGCGCCGGTGCCCAACAGGCCGTCCACGATGAGGTCCGCCGCCAGGAGCGGCTCGAGTTCGGCGACGATGCCCTCGGCCGGCCCGTCGAGGACGCGAATCTCAAAGCCCATGTGCTGGAGGATGTCGAGGTTCGTCGCGGCGTCGCCGCGCACCTGCTCTCGCGCCGCCAGCAGGACCACCTCGGCGCGAACGCCGTCGATGGCCAGGTGCCGCGCGACGACGAACCCGTCGCCGCCGTTGTTCCCGCGGCCCGCCAGGATGACGACCTTCGGCTCCGCCACGCCCCGGAGCATGTCGCGCGCCGCGTCGGCGATCTGGCGGCCGGCGTTCTCCATCAGGACGATGCCGGGAATGCCGAGGTCCTCAATCGCATGGCGGTCGAAGTCGCGGATCTCGTCGCGGGACTTGGCTCGTGTCATCGTGCGCTCCCAGCGTAGAAACGGCGCGGCGGGCAAGCCCGCCGGCTAAATGATTTCGTTCGAGCCCGGCGGCTAAGTGACCTTGTTCGAGCCCGCCGGCTAAATGACTTCGTTCGAGCCCGCCGGCTAAGTCACCCGGTTAAGCATGGCGATGATGTCGTCCTTGGTCACGTCGCGCGGGTTGGCCTTGGTCGAGCCGCTCGGCAGGCTTTCCTCGGCGATGGCCTCGAACGTCTCGGGGTCGAGGCCGAACTCTTTCAGGTGCATCGGCAGGCCGCACGCCAGCAGCAGGCCCTGGGCGTAGCCGACGGGGTCGCCGCCGAGGATGCGGCGGAGCGTCTCGAACTTCTGCGGAATCGCCTCGCGGTTGAATTCGAGGGCCGGCGGCAGCAGCACGCCGCAGACCAGCCCGTGCGGCACGCCGTAGCGGACGCCGATGGGATGGGCCATGCCGTGAACGACGCCCAGCCGCGCGTTCCCGAGGGCCAGGCCCGCCATGGCACTGCCCCACGCGGCGGCCGTCCTCAGCGCGATGTTCTCTCCCTGCGTGACGACGGCCGGCAGGGCCCTGACGAGTTCCTCGACGGCCCGCAGCGCGACGGCGTCGGTCAGGGGCGTGGCGTGTCGCGAGACGTACGACTCGATGGCCTGGACGAGCGCATCGACACCGCTTATCGCCGTCACCTCGGGCGAGCAGGAGACCGTGATCTCGGGGTCGACGAGGGCGACGGCGGGGACCAGCGATGCGTGGCGGATGCTGGCCTTGTGCTGCCGCGCGCGGTCGCTGATGACGCCGTTGTTGGTCATCTCGCTGCCCGTGCCGCTGGTCGAGGGGACGGCGATGGTCGGGAGGACGGGCCGGGTGACCTCGGCCCCGTCGAGAAACGCGCGGGTCGGCTCGTCGCGGCGGGCGAGTCCGGCGGCGACCTTGGCGGCGTCGATCGCGCTGCCGCCGCCGAGGCCGATAAGGACATCGGCCCCCTGCTCGCGGACGAGACGCCGCAGGCGGTCCACCGTGGCGACGTCCGGCTCCGGCTCGACCTTGTCGAAGAGGGCGGCCTCGACGCCGGCTTCCTTGAGGACCTCCAGGGCGCGGCGGGTCGTGCCGGCCTCGGCCAAGGCCTTGCGGCCGGTCACGAGGACGGCCCGGTTGCCGAACCTTCGGGCCTCGTCGCCGAGCGCCGCGAGGGCCCCGACGCCGAAGGTGAACCGGCCTGGTGCGCGAAACGTGGAGATGGGCAAGGGCACCTCCTTGCGGCTATCCTGGCGGCGCGCCGCCTTCAGGTTCCCCGCCGCTTCCGCGGCGGGCCCGAGACCTGCAAGCGGGCCGAACCTCACGCGATTATAAGCCTCGGCGAGGCCCATGCAACCTTGCGGCGACGTTGACAGCGCGGGGCGGCGGGTCTATGATGCCTGTCGTTTCGCTTCTCGTCGAACGAGGTGCGGTGTGCCGCAGGCGTTCCATCGTGTCGTCTTCGAGCCCGACGGCCGGGCGCTCGTCGTCCCGGACGGGCAGACCCTGCTGGAGGCCGCGCGGGCGGCGGGGCTGCACCTCGAGGCGCCGTGCGGCGGCAAGGGCACCTGCGGCGGCTGCCGCGTCGTCATCCCCGACGCCCCGCCCGAACCGTCCGAGGTCTGCCGCAACGTCCTGACGGGCGAGGAGATCGACCGCGCCATGCGCCTGGCGTGCCAGGTCCGCGTCACGCACGACATGCGCGTGGTCGTCCCGGAGGAGACGCGCCTGGGCGACCAGCAGATCCTGACCGACGGCGCGATGTTCGACGTGCCGCTGAGGCCCAACGTCTCGAAGACGGCGGTTCACCTGCCGGAGCCGTCGGTGGGCGACCAGCGCTCGGATGCCGACCGCCTGCTCGACGCTCTGGCGGAGCAGGGTCTCTCGGACCTCACGATCGGCGTCAACGTGATTCGCGACCTGCCGAAGCGGCTGCGGACGCTCGATTTCCACCCCGCGGTGGTCGTCATCGGCAACGAGGTGGTTCACCTCGACCGGCCCACGGCGGCCGACGCCTGTTACGGCATCGCCTTCGACGTCGGCACGACCACCCTCGTCGGGTACCTCGTGGACCTGGTGACGGGCGACGTGACGGCCGTGGCCAGCCGGACGAACCCTCAGGCGGCGTACGGCGACGACGTGGTCGCGCGGATCGAGTACGCCGGCCGCGACAGGGCGGGCGCCCGGACGCTCCAGACGGCCGTGGTCGATGCCCTCAACGAGATGGTCCTGGAGGTGTGCCGCCGCGGGCACATCCGGCCGTCGGTCGTGTACGAGGCGACGATGGTCGGCAACACCACGATGAACCACCTGCTGCTGCGGCTGCCGACGGAGGCGATCGGGCGGGCGCCGTTCGTGGCGGCATCGGCCTCGGCCCACTCGGTGCCGGCCCGAGCCGTGGGCCTGAAGATTCACGAGCGCGGCCGCCTGTACACGGCGCCGCTGGTGGCCGGGTTCGTCGGGGCCGACACCGTCGCCGTCATCCTGGCCACCGGCATGCACGAGGGCGGTGTCCTGCGGCTGGCCATCGACGTCGGGACCAACGGCGAGATCGTCCTGGGGACGCGCGAGCGGATCCTGGCGTGTTCGACCGCTGCGGGACCGGCCTTCGAGGGCGCACGCATCCGGTACGGGATGCGGGCCGCCGACGGGGCCATCGACCGCGTGGACATCGACGGCGAGGCGGTCGTCCTGCACACGATCGGCGGCGCGCCGCCGGTGGGCCTCTGCGGGACGGGCCTGATCGACGCCGTTGCGGCGCTGCTGGCGGCGGGCGTCATCGAGACGACCGGCCTGATGCGTTCGGCCGGCGACCTGGCCCACGCCCCGCACCTGGCCAGCCGCATGGTCGGCGCCGATGGCGACCGAGGGTTCCTCCTGGCAGCCGGGGACCGGACGGGCGTGGGCCACCCCATTCTGCTGACGCAGCGAGACGTGCGCGAGGTGCAACTGGCGAAGGGGGCGATTGCGGCCGGCATCGAGACGCTGCTGGAGGAGTTCGGCGCGGGGACCGACGACGTGGAGGAAGTGCTGCTGGCCGGGGCGTTCGGCAACTTCATCCGGCCCGACCGGGCCCAGGCCATCGGCCTGATTCCGCCCGTGCCGCGCGAGAAGGTCCGCTTCGTCGGCAACGCCGCCGGCGCGGGGGCCCGGATGCTGCTCGTGAACCGGAACATGCGGCACGTGGCCGACGACGTGGCGCGAGGCGTCGAGCACGTGGAACTGTCGCAGCGGCCCGATTTTCAGGCGCGATTCGCCGAGGCGATGTACTTCCCGCAGGCCAGCGGTCAATAAAAAAGGTTCCAGGAACCTTTTCTTGGGAAACGGCCTTTTTGCTGTCGAAAACGCCGATAACGAGAAAAAGGTTCCTGGAACCTTTTTCGTTTTTGGGCGGGTAAGGCCGCTGGCTAAGGTCGGTCGGGGCGGCAGTTTCGCCTAACGTCGGGCCGGCTTTCGGCCGATAGGAGGGTCGGTCAACCGCTGTCGTGCACGCACCCACCGGTGGTTCCTTGTCCACCCGGCGTGCATGGAGTTGGCCGCGATGACCCTGTTCGAAGACCCGGTAGCAACATGCCGCCACGACCGCGCCCTCCTGAGGCGGCTGGGCAAGATCACCCACGAGCGGACCGGTGCGTGCGTGTACGTCCTCCTGTGCACGGAGTGCGGCTTCACCGTGACGACGGACGAACTGCGCCGGCTGAGGCGCGGGGGTCCGCCCCGGCGTCCGACGGTGGCGGGGCGTCCGGCTCCGCAGTGGGCATAGCCGGCGCTGGAAGCGCCTCCGGGGCGTGTGCCCAGCGCCTGTTTCATCGATAAGGGCCGGGAGCCGTGAGGGGTAGGGCTCCCGGCCCTCGGTGCGTCGTGGGAGCGCTTCAGGCGCTACTGCCTGGCGCGGAGCGACGAGCGGTGGCGCATGGCTTCGAGGAGTTCATCCGGGGAGGTCTGCGGCCTGAGGTTCCCCCGCCGGTGGTCCGGCCGCTCGTCGAGGAGGCCGAAGCCGAGGGTGATCTCGCCGGTGGCCCGTCCGGGGGCCAGGACGTGGAAGTCTGATGAGTAACTCGCGGCCAGCAGCGGCCCTGGGGCTTTGAGGTCGCCGTCGCGGATCCGGGCGTTCACGTCGTCGAGGATCTCTCGCCAGACGCGGACGTCGGCCTCGGCGTCGCGCGACGAGCCGACCTCCACGCCGTCGAGGCCCGCTTCGGCGGTCAGGTACTCAATCGTCCTGGCGACCTGGCCGATCGACATCCTGCCCTTGGTGACGAGTTCCTTGGGATGGCTGAGGATGGTGACGGGGCCGACGCCGGAGCGTCGGATGGAGGCGATCTGGGAGCGGACCTCGCGGGTGGCGTCGGCGATGTGGAGGCGGCTGCCCGGCGAGGAGGCCAGGCGCTTCAGTGCGGGGGTCACGACCTTGGTGTTGAACTGGCGGGGGTCGTGGATGCCGAGGCTCTTGCGTTTGGCGGGGCTGAGGCGCTTCAGGCCCAGGACGGCCACGGTGCCGGGGAAGTACGGTTTCTGGCCGCCGAACCAGGCGTCGAGTTCGTCTTCGGTGACGTGCTGTTCGGCCGGGACGCCCTGGCGTTTGAGCCAGCGGTTGATGCTGCCGACGACCTTGAGGGTGTCGTCGTGGATGGCCTGCTGCTTCTTTTCGAGGTACTTGGCGAACCGCCGTCCCGGCGGCGAGGTGAGGAAGTCGAAGAAGCGGCCGGCGTCCGGGAAGTACACGAGGATCTCCAGGCCGCTGCGGTCGGTCGAGAGTTCCACGGCCGGCATGGCCGAGACGCCCAGCAGCATGGCCTCGGCGTAGAGGGCGCGGCACCCGGAGACGCTGTCGTGGTCGGCCAGGGCGATGGTCTCCAGGCCGATGGCCCGGGCGAGCCAGGCGAGTTTGTGCGGCGGATTCTCGCCGTCGGAGCACGTCGAGTGCAGGTGCAGGTCCATCGTGACGGGGACGTCCACGATCTGGCGGGCGCGGGCTTCCGGGATGTCGAGGGCTTCGAGGGCCGCGCGGAAGGCGTCCCACGTGTCGGAGGCCGACAAGGCCTCCCGAATCTGGTACAGGGCGGACTCGCGGGCTCGATAGGCCGCAAGGTCCGCCCCCGTATTAGTTCCCGCAACCGGTGTCATGCAAGATGTCGCCCGAACCCCTCCCCACGTAGGAGACGACATGGGGGAAGGCATTTCAAGGAAAATTGCCGGGCGGGTTCTCCGGAAGATGGGATGCTCGGCGTTCGGGGCGGTCGCGGGCGTGTGCGTTGCGGCTGTTGCCTGTCGGCGTGCGGCTTTACATCGGCCTGATCAGCGTCTGCTCGTAAGGCACCTTTCGGCGGTAATCCTTGAAATGGACGGGCCGATGCCCCATCTCCTGCCAGACCAGGTTCCTGTCGTCGGGCGCGAACAGCAGGCGGTGGGCTTCCCGGAAACGGGCGTCGGCGTCGCCGGGGCTGGCCAGTTTGACGCGGGCCAGGTAATCGTGCATGCGGCAGAGGCGTTTGACGTGCTGCACCTTGTCCCAGAGGATCCTGACGTCGGTGTTCCACTGGTGGAACTTCCGCCCGGGAAGCATCTGCGGGTAGACGGCAACCAGGCGGTCGCGGGCCTCCCGCGCCTCATCGAGCAGCACAGGGGCGATGTCGCCGACCAGCCCGTCGGCCGCCTCGCGGAACGTGGTACGCTGCAATCGTTTTCCGGTGTCCGGGTCGGCAGCCGTCACAAGGCGAAGGTTGTTGTAGGCGGCCGTGAGGTACCGCAGCCGCGCCTCGGCCGAGCGGGCCTTCTGCGCCAGGGCGCTGTTGAGCGTGAAGTTTTTGACCGCGTCTTCGATGTTCTTGCGGATTTCGCCCTGGTACGTCGCGTAGTCCTTCAGTTGCCGGGCCGACTTGGTCGTCTCGTGGAGGGTGCTGGCGGCGATGCCGTGGTACCGGGCGACGGCGGTGTCCTGAATGCGGCTGGTGACGGCGTTGTGGGCCTGAACGGCCCCGGTCCGATTGCCGGTCTGGATGCATGCCCAGGCGGTGGCGTTGGCGAGGTAGTCCCAGGTGAAGTCGCCGTAGCGCTCGCGCGGCAGGCCCAGGAGCGCCTCGCCCGCCCGGGCCGCTTCGGCGTACTTGCCCGATTCGGCGAGTCGGATGGCCTGGCGCGGCTCCTTGCACATATCGGAGAGTCTCGTCGCGTCGGGGGTGCCTTCCTGGAGGGGAGGGAGTCCGAGAGTTGCCCGCGCGTCCTCGACGACCACCTTCCGCGACTCGATGTGATCCTGGAGGACGGGCGCAGAGACCTCCCGGCATTCGACGGCCGGCAGCGTCGATACCCAACTGGGGAACAGCGCCATCGGCATCTCGGGCGGCAGACAGTGCGAGTCGATCTGGGCCGCCGCGATTCCGGGCAGACCCGCCAGCAATGCCAGCACCGCCACCACGCATTGAAACCGTTTCACGGCCGTCCTCGGTAAAGTGTCTCCCCCTGCGGGTCTCAAGCCAACGTTGCTGCTGGACTGCGGTGCCATCGAGAGGCAATCGAGAACCGGCCTCAGAACTGCTTCAGCAACCGGGCGGCCGGCTTGGCTTCGTCTAGGGTTCACGGACGGTTGTTCGGATGGGCTCTGAAGGCGAATGCGGGTGGCTTTTCGAGGAAGCCCTTGGCCCGGCGCCCTAGCGCATGGGGCTCATCTTGCCGTCCATCCTCTTGAACTTGTTCTCCATCTTACCATCCATCTTTTTGAACTTGTTGTCCATCTTGCCGTCCATCTTTTTCATTTCGCCGTCCATCTTCTGCATTTCGCCGTCCATCTTCT
>Ga0111218_1170_pt1 | contig 11903 bp, 9 predicted proteins | sample DeeMarSWOR152_54_FD_80369 | JGI IMG/M metagenome (GOLD analysis project Ga0111218, IMG submission 80369) | Planctomycetes bacterium DG_20 | reverse complement strand
TCGGCGTTCCTGGCCAGGGCCTGGTCGGCCTTCGTGAAGGCGTCGTTCATGTCGCTGCGTCGGGCCAGGAGTTGCTGCTTGCGGGCCTCGGCGTCGAGGTCGCCGAGCGAAGCGAGCCATTCTGCCTGTGCGGAGAGGTCCTGGCGTATCTCGTCGAGTTCTTCCGCGAGACGATCCAGGGGGAAGGGGCGGCGGGCGCCCTCGACCGACAGGGCCTCGGCCAGGCGGAGTTTTTCCGCGGGGCCCAGTTGCGTGTCGGGGACGAACATCGACGCGCTCGTGTCCAGAAGGACCGTCACCCAGCGTTGAATGGTCTTGTCGAGGTTCCACGGGCGGACGGGCTGCGCGAGCATGACGACGACCAGGATGACGATCGCCACGCGCAGGGCCGACAGCATGAGGCCCGCGCCGCGAGAGATCGTGCGACGTTCCAGGGCGTACAACTCCAGGACGGTCTCGACGGCCAGGGCGCCCAGCAAGGCGATGGGCCACAGCGGCCAGTTGGTCGCCAGGACGAGCCCCTGCTGAAGGGCCTGCCACACGGCCAGCAGCGCCACGAAGCCGACGGCGGCCAGGGCGGCGAACCGGCCGGCCCGGGCGCCCGCGCTGCCCGGACGCCGCCACAGGAAGTGCAGGGCGATCCAGGCGCCCACGGCGGCGGCGGCCATCGCGAACACCCAGCCGGCGTGCAGCGGCAACACGTAATGCGGTTCAACGGTTGGGTTCATGCCTTGGCTGCACCTTCAGGTTCCTGGCTTGATACGGCCAGCAGGCTTCTGGCCCGCTGCCGGAACGTCCGGAGGTCCACGGCTTCCGGTCCGAACGAAACGGTGTCGATCATGTGCATGCGGCGCTGCATGGTGATCCATCGTGCCAGGGCGACCTCGGCCAGAAGACCGACCAGCAGGGCGATGACGAGGTACTTCCACAACTCCTCGCCGGGGACGCTGCCCGTGACGGCCTCGACGAGCCGGGTGGTGTTGTCTGCGCGGAACAGGTCGACGTGCTTGGCGGCGGCTTCGAGTTCGGCGTCCGAGAGGGGCGTCAGGTTTCCTTCGCCGGCATCGCCGAGGACGACGAACGGAAAGCCCTTGCCGGCGGCGTCGGCCGGCACGAGGAAATCGTCGCCGACCTTCGGCGGGATGGTCAGCCGGTAGAGGCCGGGCTCGTACGTTCCGGGGAACGTCACGCGGAGGCCGTTGGGGGTCTCGGCCAGGGAAGCCTGGACCCGCCGGTTGCTGGGCGTCAGGACGTCGGCGCCCGTCTTGGCCAGCGCCTTGGCCTTGGCGGCGGTGCCGGGAGACCTGGCGGGCAGTTCCATGACGAACTCCGACCCCGGCTGGACGTTGGTCTGCGCCAGGGCGGGAGCCGCCAGGTAGTACGCCAACTCGTGGATCAGCGGGACGAAGCACTTGAGCGACGGCAGGTTGCTCTCCCGCCGGTCCAGGGACATCGACGTCATCAGGACGTAGCCCTTGCCGACGCGTCGTTCGACCAGGAGCGCTTCGCCGGTGTCGAGCAGGCCTCCGACGCGGACGGTCTGGTCCCTCTGGTCGACGTGGAGCGTCCAGAAGGCGGTGATGGCGGCTCGCTCGACGTCGGACTGGGTGGTGTCGCGCATCAGGGCGAGCGCCGGATGGCTGAGCGTCTTGAGGCCCAGGTGGGCCGGCGCCTCCGGAAGCGAGCGGCGCGCCGCCAGCGCCGCCGGGACAAACGGCTGGCCGCCCTCACTCGTCCAGCCGCCGTAGAACTCCGGAAGCACGTTGTCGCCGGGAATGATGAGCAGTCCGCCTCCCGCGTGGACGAAGCGGACGAGGTGGGCGGCCGTCGCCTGCGGGAGCCTTGAGACGTTCGCGAGGATCACGAGGCTGTACGGGCCGAAATCGGTCACGGACGCGACGTCGGGCGCGGCCACGACGGTGGGGGTGACCAGTTGGCCGAGGGCCGGCTCCGCATCGGGCTTCTTCTTGTCGGGCTTCGGGGTGTCGTCGGCTTCGTCGGCTCCGTCTTCCTGCTCCAGCTCCAGCTCCAGCTCTTCTTCCTGTTTGGCCTCGTTTTCGTCGATGGGCGTCAGGGCGATCTCGACGAAGGCGGCCGCACCGTCGAGCGGACGCGTGGCCGGGCTGCCCTCGACGATCAGCACGGGGAGTTTGTCGATGACGGGCAGGACCCGCGTGGCCTCGTTGTCGCTGGGCATCTCGTCCTCGCTCAGGACCTTGGCGGTGACGAGGTGGGGGCCGGGCTGGTGGAAGCGGTAGTCGAAGCGGACGGTTTCGGTGGCATCGGGCGCCATCTCGCCGGCGTCCTGGCGCGCCGCGCCCACGCCGTCGATGAGCAGTTCGACGGTGAGCGGCTCGACGGGCGTCGTGCCGGAGTTCATGATCGTCACGTCGATGCGGACCGGGCGGTCGGCGCCGACGACCTTGCGGGAGAACCGGATGTCGCCGACGGCCGCGTTGCGGAGTTCCCTGGGCAGGTCGAGGGTGCGGCAAACGATCTGCGGCGGGACGCGGAACGCGTTCAGCCCGGCTCCCAGGAACTTCCAGCGGGCCTCGTGCCGCGCGTCCCACCCCACCCGCTGGCCGTCGGTGATGAGGACGATCTTCTTGGCGGGGTTCGACCCTTTGGCCAGGCTGCCGGCGGCGGCGCCCAGCGAATCGAGGACCCGCATCGACCCGCCCGTGGCCACCAGGTCCGGGATGATCGGCCGCGAGACGGGCCCGGCGAGCAGGAGGCTGACGGAATCGGCGGGGCGGCACGCGTGGATGACGGCCTCGGCCTCCTCGATGGCCCGTTCGAAATTCGGCTTGCCGTCCACGGGGATCGTCATGGAGGTGGAGCCGTCGATGAGGATGGCGACGTCGCGTTCGCCGCCCGAAAGCGACCACTCTCGCCGCTGGAGCACGCTCTCGATAATCGACGCGCCGACGGCCGAGAGCGTGAGCACCGCCGCCACGCCCAGGAGGACCCAGCGGGTCCGCACGCTGCGCCACATGGCGCCCGCCACGCCGGCCAGGATGGCGGCCACGAGGAGGGCGGGCAGGACCACGGCCCACGGAATCGCCGACCGGCTGGGCACGAACAGCCGCGCCATCGCCAGCACCAGCAGCGCCAGGATCAGGCACCGCAGGGCCATCAGGATGATCTCTTCGATGAGGATTCCGAGAGGATACATAGGCTCTCACCCTGAAAGCTGCGCACGCGGGACCGGGTGCCGAAACGGCGCCGCCGGACCCGCTACTTATTCCCCAGCCCCTTGGTTCTGGTTTTCCGGCTGGCCAGATAGTGGGCCAGCGCGGTGTCGAAGTTGCGTCGGGTGGAGAGGGGCACGTAGTCGACGTCCATCTGCCCGCAGCCCATTTCGATGTCGCGGACGAACCGCCGGATGCGTTCCAGGTAGTCGGCCCGGACGGCCCGCGGGTCCAACTGCACCCGCCGCATCTCCAGTTCCAGGTCGCGGAACATGCTCCACCGGTCGAAGGGGAACGTCAGTTCCTCCTCGGCCATCACGTGCAGCAGCAGGACCTCGTGCTTGCGGTACCGGAAGTGGTGGAGGGCGTTGAGGGTTTCCTTCGGGTCGTCGAACAGGTCGGAGATGACGACGATCAGGCCGCGCCGGTGGGCCCGTTCGGCGATGTCGTGGAAGACCGGCGCCAGGGCCGACTCATCGCCCGGCGCCGTGCGGACGAGTTCGTCGAGGATGACTCGCAGATGGCTGACGCGCGACCGCGACGGGATGTAGCGGCGGATCTTCGTGTCGAACGTCACCAGCCCGACGGCGTCCTGCTGGTTGATCATCAGGTGGGCCAGCGAGGCGGCGAGAAACTGTCCGTACTCGAACTTGGAGAGCCTGCGGCCGTCGTGCTGCGCGGCCTGGCGGCCCGTATAGCGCATCGAGCCGGACGCGTCGAGCAGGATGACCGCCCGCAGGTTCGTCTCCTCGATGTACTGCTTGATGTAGTAGCGGTCGCTCTTGCCGTAGACGCGCCAGTCCAGGTCGCGCAGGTCGTCGCCGGGCACGTACTGCCGGTGCTCGGCGAACTCGACGCTGAAGCCCTTGTAGGGGCTGCGGTGCCGGCCGGAGACGAAGCCCTCGACCAGACCCCGCGCAATCAGTTCCAGCCGGTGGATCTTGGCCAGGGCGTCCGGGTCCAGCAGACGCATGTAATCCGACGCCGTGCCGCTTTGTGCCAGTGCCATCGATTGTCACCCGGTCTGCCGTCCGAGGGACGGCGGCCCCTCCAGTTGCCCCCTGCTTCGCCGGTCTCGCGGTGCCCGCTTCGCCCCGACGCCCCCGGGCGTCGTCAGGCGATGGCCGTCTCGACGGCGGGCTGGACCTCGGCCAGCAGCCGCTCGACGACCTCGTCCGGCGAGATGCCCGCCGCCTCGGCGTTGAACGTCGTGATGACCCGGTGCCGCATCACCGGCAGCGCGATGGCCCGCACGTCTTCGGTGGTGGCGTGGTAGCGGCCGTGGAGGATGGCGCGGGCCTTGGCGGCCAGGATCAGGTAGATGCCGGCGCGCGGGCCGGCGCCCCACTGGACGAGTTCGTTGATGAACGGCGGCGCTTCCGGCCGGTTCGGCCGCGACGCCCGCGCCAGGTCCCTGGCGTACTGGACCACGTGGTCGGCCACGGGCACGCGGCGGACGATGTCCTGCAGCCGCAGGATGTCTTCCCCGGTCAGCGTCACGTCGAGGTCGGCCTCGTAGGTGCCGGTGACCTGCTTGATGATGGCCATCTCCTCGTCGGCGTGCGGGTAGTCCACCATGATGTTGAACATGAAGCGGTCGAGTTTGGGCCTCGGGCAGGGGGTACGTGCCTTCCTGCTCGATGGGGTTCTGGGTCGCCAGGACGAAGAACGGCTCGGGCAGCGTGTAGGTGGTCTCGCCGCACGTCACCATGTGCTCCTGCATGGCCTCCAGGAGGGCCGCCTGCGTCTTGGGTGGCGTCCGGTTGATCTCATCGGCCAGGATCATGTTAGAGAAGAGCGGGCCGTGGACGAAGCGGAAGATGCGCTTGCCGGTCGTGCGGTCCTCTTCCAGGACGTCGGTGCCCGTGATGTCGGAGGGCATGAGGTCGGGCGTGAACTGGATGCGCTTGAACGTCAGGTGGAGCAGTTGCGAGGTGGTGCTCACCATGAGCGTCTTCGCCAGGCCGGGCACGCCGACGAGCAGGGCGTGGCCGCGGCAGAAGATGGCGATCAGGATCTGCTCGATCACCTCGTTCTGGCCGACGATGGCGCGGGCGAGTTGCCCCGTCATGTTCTTGTAGGCGGCGTTGAGGGCCTTGACGGCCTCGATGTCGTCGCCCCCGGCGATCCGGGGAGCCATCTTCGGGTTCCGTGCGTCCGGCTTGGGTCTGTCGGTCATCGGTCGGCCTCCGTTGGAGGAGTTCACACTCGCCTGGACTTTCCGTTTTCGAGGGCCGTCTGCGGATTGCAGGCGCACAATCCACGGACGCCCCCTGTGTAACCTCAAACCGCTGTCGGCGGATGAGGTGGCGGATATTCTCACCAAAAAACGGTCGGCGATGGCTGCGGCCCGCGCGCCACCGAGCCGCAACCGCCATCGAAAACCGATTGACACGCGCCCGCTCTCGCGTCTAGTATAGGCGGCGCCGAAGCGGGCGTAACTCAGTGGTAGAGTGTCAGCTTCCCAAGCTGAACGTCGAGGGTTCGACTCCCTTCGCCCGCTCCATTCGTCGCGCCGGTTGTTCGCCGTTTCGTGGCCCTCGTTCCCGGCAGCGGTACGGAATCGGTGCGGCGTCGCTGCCTCACTGGATCTCGGGCACGGCAATGCGCTCGCCGCGGCGTTGGCGTCCCTGAGTCTCCGGGTCGAAGGTGCCGTAGAAGAGGGCGTTGGCGTCCATCCAGGTTGCGAGACGTTCGATGTCCTTGGAGGTCAGCGACACGTCGTTGTGCCCAGCGGCTCGCAGTTGACCTTGCGGAAATCGCCTCCGCGGCCGCCCCACGCCGACCACGCGACCCTTGGTGCCAGCGCGTTGTACGAGCGGGTGAAGTGCCCCTGCGGCTCGCCCGTCAGAACAAGGCCCTTCTTGGGCTTGGGGCCGCTGTGGCAACGGACGCAGTACGCGTCCAGAACCGGCTGGACAAGCCGTGGATAACTCAACGGCCTGGACCCGTCCGGCCCGGGGCTGATCTGTGACGGCGGCCGCCGCAGCGCGCCGGGCGCGGCACGGCTGGGCGGGGCTGCCATTCGCGGCTCGTGGCAACCCGCGCAGGAGGCCGTCTCGCCCGCCTGGAGGTAGACGATGCTGCGCATCACCTGGACGGCCATCCCGCGCTCATCGAGCGCCTGGAATGCCAGCGGCAATCCCGCCGGAGCCCGGAAACACGCCGAGCCGTCGGCCTTGACCGGCACGGTGCCCAGCACGTGCTTGCCCGGCGAGGCGTTCGGCAGGCCGACGGGCGGGGTGTTGATGTGCGGCGTGGATTTCGGCAATACCTGCACAATGCGGAGGTGCTTGACCATGCTACCCGCCGGCAGCGGCGGCTCACTCTCGTACACGTTCGCGAGGAAGAACGTGCCCTCTCCGTATCGGGCGCCGAGGCGCGACTCAGCCGGGGGCGGGCCCGGTGAGGGCGCTGCTCCGCCCCGCGAGGCGGAAGGCGACGGGCCCTCGTCGTCTCCTTCGCGCCTTGCCGTGGGAACGACGGGCGGTCGGGCGCGCGGCCGCAGCGGAACCGGCCACACGCTCGAGGTCTCGGCGTCGCGGTAGAGCAGTTCCTTGTTGCCGAAGCGATCGACCAGGTAGAGGCCGAACATGTCGGGAGGATTCGCCGTCGGTTCGCCTATGAGCGGCCTGTAACTGTAAGCCGCAAGGAAGTACGTCTCGCTGAGCGGCCAGGGGCTCCGATAGCAGTGGCCGGGCCAGCGCTTCTGTTCGACGGGCATGGGCGGCCGGGTCGAGACGCCCACGGGCGCGTGCCAGTGCCCGCCGGTTTCGCGGATGACGGGGACTTCGCTCTCGGGAAACAGCGCGTCGGGTGTCAACCGCGTCACGGGATCCGGGCCGTCGATGCCGCGCGACGTGTCGATGAGGATAATCGAACCTGCCGTCATCGCGTGGTGTGCGGCAGCCGTGGCCATCACCTGGGTGGACCCGGGAACCGGCCGGGCCTCCCAGGTACCGACCGGATTGAACGTATTGTTGCCGTAGAAGGCCGCGGCCTGGCTGCCGTCGGGGCGGGACGTCCAGAGTTGCTGGTAGTGGACGGCATGGCGGTCGACGTAGTCCCACCGCGTGTAGATGATGCGGCCGTCATGGAGGGGGCACGGGTCCCACTCGTGGGTCTCGTGCCACGAGACGGTTCGGGGACGGGACCCATCGGCCTCGCAAAGGGCAAGCGTGTAGGTCGGACACGGGCCGCGGCCACAGCGGTGGAAGCCGCCTCGCCGGGTCGAGACGAAGACGATGCGGCCGTTTGGAAGGTGGCACGGGGAAAAGTCGTCGAACGGACCCGCGGTCAATTGCCGCAGGCCCGAGCCGTCGGCGCCCACCTCGTGAAGGTGGTAGAAGACGTCGGGGTGGGCGTCGCGGTTCCGGGGCGCTTCTTCGACGTGGCAATACGCAAAAAGAATGCGCTGCCCGTCGAACGACACGTCGGGGTGCAGGTAACTGCCCGGGGGCAACTCCGCGGCAAGGCGACGACAGCGCATCGACCGGCCCGGTTCCTCCAGCACAAACAGTCCGCCGCCCGGCTTCGCGTCGCGGCCGTAGTATTGGGTCAACTGGTGGCTGAAGGCGCTGGGCACGTGTTTGACGAACACCAGCGGCCCGAACCGGGCGAGCGGGTTGGTCAGCACGATGCGTCGGCGCAGGACGTGGACACGGCGCCATAGGTCGAACCAACGACCCTCGGTCGTCGGCTCGTCCTTCGACAGCCGTTCCCACTCGCGGCGCACCGACGCCCATTCGCGGCGGAGTTGTCCCAGCGTCACACCGCTTCGTTGAAGGTCGGCTACAAGGCTGTCGCCGCGTACGAGCGTGCGCTCGATGGCGGCCGCGTAGGTGCAGGGCTCGCGCGGCGTCTGGATGCCGTCCTGCATGCGCCAGTCGCGTTCGATGAGCGCCCCCTCGTCGGCCGGGCAGACTATGGCCCATCCCAACGCCGCCGAGATCGCGATGGCCGCACCGAGACGGTTGATTCGACGCCCGCTTGCCATTCCCACGCCTCCCGGCAGAGGATACGTCCTGCTGCAACCCGTCGCAAGCAGCCTCTTGTTAGGATCGCTCCGCGCGGCGGTTCGGGGCGACTTCAGGCGCGCAGGGAAAAGCGAGGCCAACGGCCGGGGTACCTGGAATCGGCGGGCGCCGCCGAACGTCGAGGGTTCGACTCGCTTTGCCCGCTCCAGGGCGGGGCCCCCACGCGGAGGTCGTGCAAGGGCCCCTTGTCGAGCAAGCCGGGCGGCGGGTGCCCTTCGCATGGCCCCCTTCCGGCCTGCCTCACTCGATGGCCAACAGCGCCACGGTCTCCTGGTCCCTCACGAAGACCCTGTTTCCGGCGACCACCGGGTGCGCGTAGCAGGGGGAGTCGGCCACCTTGATGCGGGCCAGTTCGCCGTACGCCTCGCCGCTGGGCTTGAAGACGATCAGTTCGGAGGTGCTCGGCAGGGCCAGCAGGCACGAGTCGGCGTCGAGGACGGCGGCGAAGCCACGGCCGTGCGCGGCCGTGTCGGTCCAGGCCGTCTTGCCGGTCTCGGCGTTGACGCAGAAGAGGTTGCCGCGGTTGGTCAGGCCGAAGAGCAGGCCGTCCTTGAGGACGGGCGTGTTGAACTGCACGGCCACCTCCGGGTTGCTCCAGAGTTCCTTGGCGGCAAAGGCGTCGCCCTGCTTTTCGATCTTCAGGGCCTTGGTGCCGCGGGCCGCGCCGGTGATGATCACCGTCTGCCCGTCAACGATCGGCGTGGCGGCGTTGTAGGCCATTCTCTGGGGCACGAACGGGAGTTGCCACAGCAACTTGCCGTCGGCCGCGCCGATCCCCACAACGCTCTTCTCCGTCAGCGTGACGATCTGCTTCGTGCCTTCGACCGTCATGAGGGCGGGCGAGGCATACTCGGGGGCTTCGCCGGCCCATTTCCACTTCTCGTCGCCGGTGGCAAGGTCGAACGCGATGATACCTCCCTTGCCCTGGCCCCCCACGTGTGCGATGGCCATCCCGTCGACGATGATCGGCGACATCGACGTAAAAAACGTCGGCACGACCCCCGGGTACGGGTCCTTGCGCCAGACGACCTTGCCGGTGGCGGCGTCGAGGCACGACACGATGCCGGCCACGCCCAGCGTCACGACCTTTCCGTCCGCCACGGCGGGCGAACTTCGGGGCCCCGGATGGCGGCTGGAGGCCCCGGTCACGGGCTGCGCTGCGTACTTGTCCTTCCAGACTTCCTTGCCGTCGGCCGCGTTCAGGCACAGGGTGACCTCCTCGTCGCCCTGCCGCGCGAAGACGTAGAGTTTGTCGCCCACCAGGGCGGGGGTGGCGTCGCCCGAGCCCACCGTGGCTTTCCACTTCGGAGCGAGGGCGCTCGGCCATTCTTTGGGCGCGGTGAACCCGCTGACCTTCCCGTCCCGATTAGGCCCCCGCCACTGAGGCCAATCCTGCGCGAAGACGCAGCCGGCACCGACCAGGATCACACAGGCCGCGATCGCGGCGATGATTTGACCTGTGCTTCTCATAGCGTGTCTCCTTCGATTCTTCGTCAGCCGAGGTCCCCGAATTGCACTCCGCCCACGACCCGCGTGGTTGGTCCTGCTGTTCCATGCGGTCCGACAGGTTTCCTGTTAAGGCGACTTTGTCAACTTCCCGCCGCTCCTGTCAAGTGGCATCGCGGCGGCCAATGCCGGCCGCCGCCGCGCGGGGTACAGGAGTGCCCACCGTGCTATCGCCATGTGCGGCAATGCGAAGTTGACAAGGCAGCGGCAGCCGCGCGGCACGGCCGCGTGCGCCTACTTCAGTTCCTTGATCCGGATGTTACGGAACCAGAGCGGCAGGCCGTGGTCCTGAAGACTCACGTGGCCGACGGGCGGCCGGTCGCGGGCGCCGGTCTTCGCCAGGTCCACGTCCACGACCTGCTCGCCGTTCAGTTCGACCTGAAGTTGCGTGCCCTTGCACGTGACGACCATGCGGTTCCACTCGCCCGCCGGCTTGGCCATGTTCTTGCTCGGACCCACGGTGCCGATGACCCCGCCGCAGTCGTGGGCGCCGACCTTCTCCTTGCCGTGCGTGTCGTTGATCTGCACCTCGATGCCCGTGGCCACGGGGTTCTTCGGGTCCTTGACGCGGACGAAGACGCCGCTGTTGCCGCCCTTCGGGAGTTTGAACTCCAGGTCGAGGGCGAAGTCGCCGTACCGCTTCTCGGCCCACAGGTACGCGTCGTACCGTTGCCAGCCCTTCTCGCCGGGCCGGGGCTTGATGGCCAGCACGCCGCCTTCCTCGACGAACCAGTTGCCGGTGGTCTTCCAGCCGGTCAGGTCCTTTCCGTTGAAGAGCGTGACGAAGCCCTCCTTGTCGGCGCTTCCCTTCGGCTCCTCGGCGCCGCACGTCGCGGCAAGCACCAGGGATGCGAGCGTTACAGCCAGGCCCATCAGCAGACGCTTCCGTGTCATGGTCCTGCTCCTTTGCTGGCGCAACATCGGCGCGATTCCAACTCTGCAACGTACGGCCAACGTGGCGCACGTTCAAGCATAAAGAACACCGATCGCGGACCCGCCGGCTGCGATGCCGGGCCTTACCGCAAGATCTCGAACTTCGTCGGGTCGCCCTCCACGCCGATGATCGAGACGGCGCTGATCGTGCCGAACTGCCCGTAGTCGTAGATGACGCCGACGACCTTCTTCTGGGGCGTCACCTCGAAGATCTGCGGCTGCTTGCCCACGTGTCCGTGTCCGCCCCAGTTGCAGACGACCGTGTTGCCGTTGGGCAGACGGTGCATCCCCGCGATGAACCGCAGCGGGTTGCGCGGCAGGTCGTTCTCGCGGATCTCCCAGACGGCGTTGCCGACTTGGTCGATCTCGACGATGCGGTGCGCGTCGCCGGTCGAAAGGAGCGTGTTTCCGTCGGGCAGGCGGATGCCGCCGAAGGCGTTCTTGTGCGGGATCTCGCGGACGATCTTGCCGGTCGGGTCGTACTCGCGGACCACGGCGTCGGAGTACTGCCCGACGAGGTAGTTGCCGTCGGCCAGTTTGCGGGCGCGGCGCATCTGGCCGTGGGCGCGCTGGCAGGTGGTGGTCAGTCGGACCTCCTTGGTGATCGTGCCTTCGCGGTCCACTTCGATGATCCGCATGGGCCCGGATTCGGCGATCATCACCTTGCCGCCGGGCAGCGGCTGGCAGGCGTGGATCTCGTTGCCCGCCGCCGTCGTGTATTCCCACACCACGTGCTTGTCGCGCGTCACCTCTTTCGCCCCTCTGAGGTGGGTGAACAGGATGTGGCCGCTGGGCAGGACCCAGACGTCCTGCGGCTGCTGGGCCGGCATCTGCCACGTGATCTTGCCCGTCGCGTCCACCAGGCACACCTTGTTGCCGCCGTAGTCGGCGCAGGCGAACGCCTTGCCGAGTGTCAGCACCGCGGCCTTGGGGGCCTGCGGGTCGGGCTTCCCCGCCACGGCGGCGTGGGCCAGGGCGAGTCCGACCGCGGCGGCAAGCGGCACCGCGATCCAGCGCGTGCTTGTGACGTTCACGTCGGGCTCCTTTGCGCGCGATCCCCGAATGGAAACGCTCTCTGCGGGTGGTCGCCTTCCCAGGCGACCACCTCCCCGCGCCCAGCCGCGGCGGCCTCGGAAGTTTACCCGCTGGGGCGGGGCCGCCGCGCGGGTCTCAGTACGGCAGGATCTCGTCGGCGCGGCCGGCCTTTGCGCCGGCGGCGTAGTCGCGGCCGAACTGT
>Ga0111218_1038_pt1 | contig 12196 bp, 11 predicted proteins | sample DeeMarSWOR152_54_FD_80369 | JGI IMG/M metagenome (GOLD analysis project Ga0111218, IMG submission 80369) | Planctomycetes bacterium DG_20 | reverse complement strand
GGCGGTGAAGAGACGGTCGGCCAGGTGGGCGGCAGCGTCGCGCATGGCGGCGGCCTCGGGCGACCCGCGCCGCCGCAGTTCCTGCCTGAGCGACTCGTAGTACGGCCGCGCACGCTTCGAGGTCACGTCGTCGAGGTCCTCCGGATGCTGGGCCGGGTTGTATCGGGTCCGGTGCCGGGCGACGGAGTCGGCTTCGAGGATGGGGGCCACGCGGCCGTGTGCCACGCCGAGCCAATCGAACAGGTCGGCCTGGGGGTCGTCGAGGAACGCTTCCTGCCGGCGTCCACCGCGCAGTTCGCCCCGATAGAAGTCCTCGTACCGGGCCACCAGGCCGACCTCCACCGCCTTGTGCACGCCGTGGTTGCCGGTCTGTTGGCCGTCGTAGTTGGCCGTCGTGTGGAGCGGCATGTGGAGGTCGGCGGCGTAGTGGGCCAGCATGCCGGCCTCGTGGAAGACGGCGGCGTTGCGGCCGGCGGTCAGCGCGTCGGTCAGGCGCGAGAGGGCGTCGGCGGCGGCCCACGGGACGGAGCCGTGTTGGGCGAGCGCCTCGGCGCCGAACTGCTCGGCGGCCTTCGCGCGGTCGCGCGGGAAGTCCTTCAAGGGCCCGTCGGTCAGAGCGTCGATGTTGAGGAAATGGCGCGGCCGCTCGTCGGGCCGGTAGTGGTCCGACTCTTTCCTGGCCCAGTCATCGGGCGCGATCGAGGCCTCCTTGAGGCGCTGGAGGGCCGACTCCCGGGCAAACCGCCCCCGCAGCGGCTCGGGCAGACGTTCGACCGCCTCCTCGGTGATCAGGACGTGGCCCGTGCGGCTCCAGCCGAAGGCCGGGCCGACGCACACGGCCAGGAGGGCGACGGCGACGGCCCAACACGGCGCGGCGGCGGTACGTCGCGTGGTCATTCGGTCTGCTGCTTAGGCGGCGGCAACTGGTCGCCCGGCGGGGCGAGTTCGGAGACCTGGGCCGAGACGTCCGGCTGAATCGGCTCCAGTTCCAGGCTTTTTCGGAGGTGTTCGATGCCCTTTTCGCGGTCGCCGGTTCGGATGAGGATCTGGGCGTACTCGCGGTGGCTGGCGGGGTTCTCGGGGTCGGCCGCCACGGCCTTGGCCAGCGAGAGTTTGGCGTTGAACATGTCGCCGCGGCTCTCGTGGAACTTGCCCAGGTTGATGAACGCCTCGCCGTTGTACGGGTTGGCGCGGGTGCCCTCTTCGAGCACCGCCAGGGCCTTCTCGGGCTTGCCCATCTGGATGTGACAGGTGGCGGCGTTCTTGTAACCCTGGACGATCTTGGGGTCGAGTTTGGCGGCCATGTCGTAGTTGAAGACGGCCTCGGAGAAGTTGCCGATGGCCTGCTCGCACATGCCGCGGTTGAAGTAGTAGATGCCGATGTCGGGGTTGTGGTGGATGGCTTCCTCGAACCCGGCCCGTGCGCGGGTGTAGTCGCCCTGGCGGTAGGCGTCGAGCCCGGCCTGGTTGAACTTCAGGCTCGGGTCCTCGCAGCCAGCGGCCACCAGGGCCACCGCCGCCGCCAGGAGGACGGCAGCCCAGCGACGGCGCGACGGCGCCGGAGATCTCGCATCGCGTGCGTGCATCGTGATTTCAGGCGTCATGGGACCCTCCTGTCAAGTGAAAGCGGCCGGACCGTGCGCGCACCACCAGCGGCCACGGCCCCCCGATTATGCGGCCGCCGGCGGCCGCGTTTCAAGGAAAAAGCCGCCTGGCCCGTTGCGCACGGGCGGCGCCGCTCCCGCCGGGTCTACGGCCCGGAACTGGCCCCCCCCCGCAGATGGAAGTGCGTCGGACACCTGCACATCGCGCCGGTTCCCCAATTCAACGCGTAGGGGCAATCAGGCGGGGCGGCGACGTCGATGAACAGCACGTCCTTCCCGTTCGCCCGGATGACCTTGCACGTCGCCGACCCGCCGGGCGACAGGCACGCAAAGGCGCGCGGGCAGTGACGGGTGCGGTCCAAGACCTCCTGCGGAACAGAGTCCGGCATGGTGTACTCCCCCCCTCCCTCCTTGGCCTTTGCTAGGGTGGTCATCCCTGGCGCCTATATATATTCTCGCACGGAGTCTTGGTCATGGCAAGCGATAAATCCGGATTTCTGCGCTGCGCGTGTGCCGGGCCAAGGCATGCCCCGCCCTTGCAGGACAGCGCCGGACACCAAGCGGTATCAGCGGTCGCGCTCGAGACGCCGGGCGAACAGCGTCAGCCAGACGGCGGCGCCGACCAGCGCAAAGAGGCCCAGTTTGATGAGGCCGAAGAAGGCGATCGCCATGAGTTGGTAGTCGCCCCAATCGAAGCCGGTGCCCCCCGCCAGGGCGAGCATCCACGGCGGTCGCGTGTGCATGAAGGCCAGCCAGATGAAGTACGCCACGGTCACCCAGACCACGCCGATAACAAGGACGGACCACATCGCCGCCGCCGCCGCCCGGACCTTCTTCACGAGTTCCGTGTCCATGCGATCCCTCCCATGAGTTCGGCCGCCGGTTCGTGTCGACCCCGCGACCATTGTACCGCGTGACGCATGGCCGATGGGGCCGAAAACGGACCGGCCTCCGTGTCCGACGGCCGGCCCTGGCGTAACGGGGGCGTTACGAAGGTCCGGCGCTTTCCCTTGCGGGCGTCGCGTGGGGGGGCGTATAATCCGCCGGTCCCAGAGAGGGGGAAGGAGTGCGCAGCTGCTGGCGAAACGCATCATCCCGTGCCTCGACGTGGACCGCGGCCGCGTGGTCAAGGGGACGCGGTTCCTCGACCTGCGGGACGCCGGCGACCCCGTCGAAGTGGCCGCACGCTACGACGCCGAGGGCGCCGACGAACTCGTGTTCCTCGACATCACGGCGAGCCACGAGGGGCGCGACATCATTCTCGACACGGTCTGCCGCACCGCCGAGCAGGTGTTCATGCCGCTGACCGTGGGCGGGGGCATCCGAACGCTCGACGATATCCGGGCCCTCCTGGTGGCCGGCGCCGACAAGGTCTCGGTCAACTCGGCGGCGGTGCGCGACCCGGACTTCGTCCGCCTGGCGGCCGCCCGGTTCGGCAGCCAGTGCATCGTGGTGGCCATCGACCCGAAACGCGTCATCGAAGACGGGCGGGAGGTCTGGAAGGTCCACATCAACGGCGGCCGCGTCCCGACCGGCCTGGAGGCGGTCTCCTGGGCCAGGCGGGTCGAGGCCCTGGGCGCGGGCGAGATCCTGCTGACGAGCATGGACGCCGACGGCACCCACGACGGGTACGACATCCCGATGACGCTGGCGGTGGCCGAGGCAACCACCATCCCCGTCATCGCGAGCGGCGGGTGCGGGTCGCCCGGGCACGTCGTCGAGGTCCTGACCGCCGGCAAGGCCGACGCGGCGCTGGCGGCGAGCGTCTTTCACTGGCGCACGTTCTCCATCGCCGAGACGAAGGCGGCGCTGGAAGCGGCCGGCGTGCCCGTGCGAGCCGCCGCCTTGGGTCGCTGGCACGCTCGCGCACCGTAAGCGACCCGCGCGGGCGCGCGGGGCGCGCCTCGACATGCCCGCGGGCGGGTCGGGGGTGTCTAGCCGTCGGCCGCAGGCCGACGCCGTGCCTATCATCGGGCGACAGGCAGGGACGACCATGACCGATCACGCGCAGTCGTGGCACATGGACATGAAGGCGCTGCTTCGTGTGGCGCTGGAGCGCGAGGCGTCGGACCTTCACCTGAAGCCCGGCCAGCCTCCGATCCTGCGCATCGACGGCGACATCCACGTGACGGACCACGCGACGCTCGGCCCGGCCGACGTGCTGGAACTGGCGCGCCAGATCATGGACGAGCGGGTGCACCGGCTGTACCTGGAGGTGGGCAGCGTCGATTTCTCGCACGAGACCGAGGCCGGCGACCGGTTCCGCGTCAACGTGTATCGCCAGCGCGGCGTGACGAGCGTGTCCGCCCGGCGCGTCAGCCGAAACATCCAGACGTTCACGCAGTTGCACCTGCCCAAGGAGACGCTGGAGCGGATCTGCCAGATCCGCCAGGGGCTGATCATCTTCAGCGGCGTCACCGGGACGGGCAAATCGACAAGCATCGCCGCCTGCCTCGACTACATCAACGCCCACCGCCGGTGCCACATCGTGACGCTCGAGGACCCGATCGAGTACCTCTTCGAGGACAAGCAGGCGTTCGTCAACCAGCGCGAGATCGGGACCGACGTCGCGTCGTACGAGGTGGCGCTGAAGTTCCTCCTGCGCGAGGACCCCGACGTCGTCCTCGTGGGCGAGATGCGCACCCGGGACGACGTGGAGGGCGTGCTTCGTGCGGCCGAGACGACCCGCCTCGTGTTCACGACCGTCCACGCGGCGAGCGCGCCGGGCGTGGTCACGCGGATCCTCGACCTGTTCGAGGCGCAGGACCACCACGTGCTCCGCGAGTCGCTCGCCCACAGCCTCGTGGCCATCATCTGCCAGAAACTCGTCCCGGCCGCCGACCCGAACGTGGCCCGCGTGCCGGCGACCGAAGTGATGCTCGCCACGCCGACCGTCCGCAAGGCCATCCGCGACGGCGACGAGGGGCACCTGCCGAGCGTCGTGGCGGCCGGCGGCGACGTCGGCATGCACGACTTCACGCAGGACCTCGTGCGCCTCGTCCGCGAGGAGTGGATCGACCCGAAAGACGCCTACGAGGGGGCGCCCAGCCCCGAGGCGCTCAAGATGGCCATCCGGGGCATCGACGTCAAACGGGGGGCCCTGCGATGACCCGCGCCCCAGCGAGCCGCCGCACCGGACCCCGTCGCGTTCCACGGGCGCTGGCCCTGCTGGCGGCCACAGCGGTGCTCCTGCCGGCGGGTGCGGCCCGCGCCGAGGAGGCCCCCGCCGCCGCGACGCCCGGCCCGGCCCCGGCGGCCCAGACGATCGACCCGGCCGATCTGCCCGGCACGTATTACCCCGGGGGCATCGAGGCGCCGCCGCCGCCGCAGGCCGTCTTCGCGGCCCTTGCCCTCGTGAAGGTCGCCGCGCTGCTCGCCTTTGCCGCAGCCGTCTTCTACGTGACGAACTGGACGTTTCTCGACACGCGGTTCGTCGGGACCGACCAGGGGCTTTGGGGCGGCCTCGTCCTGGCGGGCGGTGTGGCGGGATTGGCGGCAGCGGTGCTGGTTCCCGCGTACTACATCGGCCTGCCCCTGGGATTGGTCCTCTTCGCCGGGGTGTCGGGGGCGTACGTGCAGCACCGCAACGCCCGGGTGACGGCGCCGCTTCGGGTCCTGACGGCGGGGCATCTGGCGCGGGTTCGGCGTCGCCTGTCCGGCCACAAGCCGTTCGGCGACGAGATCGGCCCCATCTCGGGCGCCGGCCGCGACATCCTCTTTGTCGGGTTCGACGACCTGCCCAAGCGCCTGTCGGCGAGCACGGAGGTGGAGCGCCGCGCGAACCAGGAGGCGGAGCGGATCCTGCACCAGGCGATCGCGCGCGGCGCGTCGGCCGTGGGGTTCGTGTGCCGGCTGCAGAGGACGGAGGTGCGGCTGCGGATACGCGGCGACTGGATCCTGGACGACGACATCGAGCCGCCGATCGCCGACCCACTGGCGAAGACGATCAAGCGGCTGGCGGGGCTCGACCCGGACGAGACGCGGCGGCCCCAGGAAGGGCGCCTCCGCGCCATCGTGGCCGGCAGGACCTTCGACCTGCACGCCAAGACCGCCGGCACGGTCCGCGCCGAGCAGATCGTCGTCCGCATCACCGACGTGGCAGCGAGCCAGCAACGGCTCGAGGACCTCGGCCTGTCCGAGGAGCACCTGATGGTCCTGACCGAGGCCCTCGGCCAGCGCCCGGGCCTGGTGCTGCTGTCGGCCCCCAGAGACTCAGGGCTCACCACGAGCCTGCACGCCTGCGTGCGGCACTTCGACCGGTACACGAACAACGTCCTCGTGTTCGAGCCGCGGGTAGACACTGAGATCGAGAACGTCACACACATTCTGCTGAACCAGGAGGACGGCCCGGTGGCGGCCGCCGAGGTCCGCAGCCGCATCCGCATGGAGCCCGACGTCGTGGCCTTCGATTCGCTGTACCAGCCCGAGGTCGGACAGATCCTGGCCGAGGCCACGCGCCAGCACACGGTCATCGTCGGCATCCGGGCGGCCGACACGCGGCAGGCCCTGAGGCGGCTGGGCACGCTGCTGGGGGCGCGCGAGCCCCTGGCCGAGAGGCTCCAGATCGTCGTGAACCAGCGGCTGGTGCGGCTGCTGTGCCCGGAGTGCAAGGAGGCCTACCGCCCCAACCCCGACTTCCTCCGGAAGGCGAACCTCGGCAACCGGCGCGTGGACCTGCTCTACCGGCCCCCCGCGCGGACCGAGGGGGCGGACGGCAAGACGATCGTCTGCCCCAGGTGCGCGGGCGATCACTACGTCGGCCGGACCGGCCTCTTTGAGGTCATGCCCCTCGACGACGATGCCCGCGCCATGATCGCCCAGGGCACCACCCTGAGCGACCTGCTCACGCACCTGCGGAAACGGGGCATGCGGAACCTCCAGGAAGAGGGCCTTGCCATGGTCATCGACGGGCGGACCGGCATCGAAGAGGTCCTCCGCGCCATCAAGCAGGAAAGTTGACGGAGGCGGACCGTGCTCGTGAATGTCCCGGCGCTGGTCGTCATCGCGGGCGTGGCCTGTCTGTGCGCGGCCCAGGGCGTCTACCGGGCCGCACAGACCCTCGTGGCCCTGGTTTTGGCGGCGGTCCTGGCCTTCGGGTGGTCCGCGCCCGTCACCGGGATGGTCTTCGGCTCGTCGGACGATCCCGGCAGCGTCTGGTACTACGCCGGCGACGCCCTGTGCCTGTGGGCCATCCTGTGCCTGGTGTTCCTGGGGCTTCGGACGGCCGGCGAGAGGCTCCTGCCGAACCAGCCGGGTTTTCCCCTGTGGGCCGACCACGGCGGCGGGGGCGCCATCGGCCTGGTCGTCGGGTACCTGGCGGTGGGCATCTGCATGGTCCTGGTCCAGATGCTCCCCGTGGCCCCCGCCTTTCTGGGCCACGAGCCGTTCCGGTACGTCGAAGGCACCAGCGAGGCCGACGCCGAGCGCATCGAGCCCGGCGACAGGTTCTGGCTGGTGCCGGACCGCGGCGTCCTGGCCCTCTTCGGGTACCTGACGGGCGGGCCTCTCGGGTCGGCCGGGTCCGACACCTGGGGGCTGCTGAACCGGTACGGCGACGTGTATCCGCCGCCGATGCGCGGCGCGGCGGCCACGAAGGGGTCCCCGCGGGAGGACGCGGGCGTCACGGATGCCGACGATGTCCTCTATTACCATTGGTACCGCCGATGGCAGTACATCCGCTTCCGTACGGGAAGCCGGCTCGGGCCCATTCCGGAGATCCCGGAGGGGACGGCCGTCGAGCATGCCCTCGCCCTGGACCGCCCGCGAAGCGAGGTGCTCTACGGGATGAGCGTGCGGGTCAACCGGGTGGCGCGGTCGAACCAGATCGATCAGTTCCCGGACGATCGCCCGCCCCCGGGCGAGGAGTTCCTGGCGATGAGCGTGCGGTTCGACCCGACGGCTCGCCTGCCGCGCACCATTGACTCCGACCAGTTTCATCTGATCGACGTTCGCGGCGCCCGGGTGGGCGGCCCGCCCAAGGTCCATGGTACGGCCAGGCGGCCGTCGCCCAGTGCCGGGGCCGAGGCCGAGGCGGAGGTCGAAGGCCGTGCGACGTGCGCCGCGAGTTTCCCGCGGGGCCTGCGGTTCGCCTTCCCCGAGCGAAGCACCCGCGGCTTTTACCTGATGGACGGCGCGAGGTTTCACTTTGCCGGGAAGCGCGACTACGAGTCTCGGACCCTCGTGTTCACCATCCCGTCTCAGATGCGGACCGAGCAGTTGCGGCTGTTCCTGGACCGGAAGGTTCCGCCGCTGCCGCCGCCCCCTGGTTAGCCGTCGCCGTCGCGCCCTGGTTAGCCGTCGCCGCCTGCGGCGACGGTTGTTGCCGTTGGGGCATCAGCGCCCCTTCCCGTCGGCGTGCCGCCGACGGCGTAACGGGTTTGGGAATCGTGTCGGGGGCCGCTTAGAGCGACGAGCCGATGGAAGACCTGGCAAGACACCTCTGTGACCTGGCGAAACGGCGCGGGGCCGAGTTCGCCGACGTCCGTGTCGCCCGGCGTTCGGGCGAGAGCGTGCTGGTTCAGGACGGCCGGGCCGACAAACTCGCCGCCTCGACCGACCGTGGCGTCGGCGTGCGCGTCCTCGTGGGCAGGTGCTGGGGATTCGCCTCGGCCGACAGCCTCCAGCGGCGTCGCGGCGAGCGGTGCGTCGCCGACGCCCTGGCCCTGGCGACGGCGTCGCAGGCCTTCGTCAGCGACCCGGCGATGATCGCGCGGCCGGCGAGCGTCGAGGCCGAGGACCGCAGCGACCCCCAGGTTCCCCCCGGCGCGATGCCGGTGGCCGAGAAGATAGCGCGGCTGCTGGAGTACGAACGATGCGGCCGGGCCGCGGCCGACGCCGGCTCTCAGATCGTCAACTCCGTCGTCAGTTACGCCGAGGCGTGGCGCGAGGGCGTCCTCGCGAACACCGCCGGCACCCTCGTCCGCACCGCCGGCAGCCGCGCCGTCGCCACCTGCCTCTTCGTGGCCACCGACGGCAAGATTCTTCAGCGCGGCACGGAACACCGCGGCATCGTGGGCGGGGCGGAACTGCTCCGGCAGACCGAGCCCGAGGCGTTCGGCCGCCGCGCCGCGAAGAAGGCCCTGGCGGCACTCAAGGCGAAGCCGGCCCCCGCGGGACGCTTCACCGTCCTCTTTCACCCGTCGATTACGGGCCTCCTGGTCCACGAAGCGCTCGGACACAACGCCGAGGCCGACGCCGTCTGGGCCGGCCAGAGCATCCTCGAAGGCCGACTCGGCGACGACCTGGCCGCCCCCGGCGTTTCCATCTACGACGACTCCACCCTGCCCGGCAGGTTCGGCTCCTTCGCGTACGACTCCGAGGGGACGCCGGCCTCGCGGCGGCCGATCATCGAGAACGGCCGCCTCGTCGGCTTCCTGCACAGCCTCGAGACGGCCGCCAAGTTCGACGCCCCCCCGACCGGCAGCGCCCGCGCCCAGTCCTACGATTGCCGGCCCATCGTCCGCATGTCGAACACCTTCATGGCCAGCGGCCACGTGCCGCTCGAGGAGATGCTGCGGGGCGTGGATCGCGGCGTGTACCTCGAGGACGGGCACTGGGGATACGTCTTCGTCCAGAAGGGCCAGTTCATCTGCCACGCGGGCCAGGCACGCATGATCGAGAACGGCGCCCTCGGCGAGCCCTTGCGCGACGTCTCGATCTCGAGCATGACGTTGGACGTCCTGGGGAACATCGACGCCGTGGGCGACGATTTCGAGATGCGGATGCCGGGCATGTGCGGCAAGGAGGGGCAGTCGGCACCGACGGACTGCGGCGGGCCGCACGTCCGCGTCGCAGGCGTCGTCGTGGGCGGCCAGCACGGCGCATGAGCCATGCCACCTTTTAGCCGCCACCCGAACGTGAACCAGGCAACCTTTTAGCCGCGACCCGAAGGGGAGCGCGTCAGCCACATGAGCCGAACCGACGAACAGTCCTATCTCGACCTCGCCACGCAGTGCGTCGAGAAGGCCGTCCGCCTGGGCGCCGAGTGGTGCGACGTCGCCGCCGGCACCGGCCGCGACATCGCCGTCACCATCGAAAAGTCCGGCATCAAGACCGCCGACGCCGGACAGGGCGAGGACGTGGCCATCCGCTGCTACGTCGGCGGCGGCATGGGGTACGCCACCGTCAGCGGCCGCGACCGGCGCGACATCGACCAGGCCGTCCGCCGGGCCGTCGCCCTGGCCAAGGAGGCCACGCCCGACCCCGACTTCCGGTGCCTGCCGTCTCCCCAGCCCCGGCCCGAGGTCGATGGCCTCTTCGACGACGCCATCGCGGGCCTTGCCGTCGAGCAGGTTGTGGCGATTGCCGTCGCCAACATCGAGGCCGGCAAGGCCCTGGAGCCCGACGTCAACCTCTCGGGGCACGTGAGCCTGTCGGTCGGCGCCGGGGCGCTCGCCTCGTCGACGGGGATCGCCCTGGCATCGCGCGCCACGGACGTCTCGGCCGACGTCTCGGCCCTCCTGAAGCGCGACGGCGACACCGGCTACTTCTACGATTTCGATTTCGGCCGCCACCTGGCCGATTGCCGCCTGGAACGCGTGGCCGAGACCGCCGTCGAAGGCGCACGCCGCTTCCTCGGCGCCCGCCGCATCGAGAGCCGGCGCATGACGCTCGTCCTCGGGCCGCTCGCCTCCTACGGGTTCCTCTCGCAACTGGTGGCGGCCGCCAACGCCGAGAGCATCCAGCGCGGCCGAAGTTACCTGTGCGACAAACTCGGCAAGCCGATCGCCTCGGCGCACCTCACGGTCGTCGACGACGGCCTCGTGCCGCGAGGCATACGCTCCGGCGCCCACGACGGCGAAGGCACGCGCCGGCGGCCCCTCACCGTCATCCAGGAAGGACGCCTCGCCAGCCTCCTGCACAATTCCTACACCGCCGGAAAGGCCGGCGTCGAGAGCACCGGCCACGGCACCCACGCCTGCAGCATCAGCCCGACGAACCTGAGACCGGCGCTCGGCCGGAAGACGGCGGCCGAAATCCTGCGCGACGTCCAAGACGGCATCTACCTGGAGAGCGGCGAGATCCGGCCCGACCCGGCCAGCGGCGACATCTCCGCCTCCATCGATTTCGGCTTCCTCGTCCGGGACGGCCACATCGTCCACCCCGTCGAGAAAGAACGCCATGCTCGGCGGCAGCATCTTCGACCTCCTCGAGCGGCTCGACGCCGTCTCGAGCGACGCCCGCACCGAGCCCGGCATCCTCATGCCCACCCTCCGCATCCAGGACGTCCAGATCGCGGGGGCCGAGTAGGCCTGCGCGGCGGGCAAGCCCGCCGGCTAAATGCGCCCGCCATTTAGCCGGCGAGTTTACTCGCCGCGCCGCCGGCCACGATGCGCTCCGGAAACGCGGCCGTCTTCCCCTTGCGTCCCACCGCGCACCAGAGACCTGCGGTGGTCTACTCCCTCTTCGTTTCCTCCCGTGGGGGCGGCACGGCATCGCCCACGTCGAAGCGGGGCACCTCGCTGGGCTCTGTCACCTCGACGAAGCCGAAGAAGAACCAGACGCCTTTAGACGCGATATCGGGCCCGTTGCCCAGAAACACCTGCCTGCCCAAGTCGTCGCGGCGGAGGCTCAGGGTGGTCTCGTGGACGCGTGGTTCGTCTCCGGCGATCCAGGGAGGTTCGGTAAACCTCACGGGTACGCGTACAAGGGCTGTGGCGGCATCTCGGTCGGCAAGGCGTCGACATAGAAGGCGCGCGGTGTGAACGCAAAGCGCGATTCCATGTCCAGACCCGCCACAAACACGATGGGCCGCGAGGCATCGCCCGTAAGGTGCGCCTCGGCCTCGGCCTCGGCGCGCGGCCCTGCTCGACTGTGTGTGGCGGGATTGCAGCCGCATAACAGTGACCCCGCCAGCATGATCGAAAGCGCCCTCATGGTCAGGCCCTCCTGCAGGCATGCGAGAGGCCGCGCAATCCCCGAAGTTCACTCTTCGGGTCCCATGCCGCTTACCATGCCAGCCAGAAAGATGAAGTGCGCTGCCTCCTCGTTGGGCAGCGCGATCTTGACCGGCATTGGGAGGCCCAAGCGCTCCTTGTGCATGCGACACTCGCCCTCCCAAGCCCAAGCACCGTTCTCGCCGAGGACCTGAACCAGGACGTGCACCGCCTCACCATCCTCAACCTTCCAAGCCCAGACCCACAACTCGAACGCCGTGGAAGACCCGGCCGTTTGAATAGTGTAGCAGCTGCTGTAGCAGCCCGCCTGGCAACGCCGCGTTGGCAACTCCGAAAGGCGAGCGCCAAAAGGGCCAAGAGGCCTGTCGCTCGGAAGGTACAGGCCCGTGACTACAAGCGTCGCCGTCTCAGGCCAAGGTGCCGGGAGTGAATCGCCACCCCCAAACAAGTCGCCACCCTGCTCCTGCCGCGAAGGCGAAGTGCACCCGGCCCCAGCGGCCAGCACGCACAGAAGGACCAGAGAACGAGGCATGGCTGTTCGCTCCGCCGTGCGCGTCTCCCGGCGTCAGCCTTCCATTGTGACGGGCTACCCCGATCTGAGCAAGCAGGAAACCAGGCCGCGCCTGTGCCGCCTTACGGACCTGCCACGCCGTCGGCCACGATGCGCTCCGGAAACGCGGCCGTCTTCCCCTTGAG
>Ga0111218_1058_pt1 | contig 12264 bp, 8 predicted proteins | sample DeeMarSWOR152_54_FD_80369 | JGI IMG/M metagenome (GOLD analysis project Ga0111218, IMG submission 80369) | Planctomycetes bacterium DG_20 | reverse complement strand
GCCCTCGAAAAGAAGGGCTACATCACCAAGGACCCCGACAAGGCCCGCTCGATCCGCGTCGTCCACTCGCCCAGCCCGCTGAGCCGCTTCAAGCGCAAACTGCACGAGGTGCTCGGCACCGACGAGGAGGTCATCCACCGGGTGGTCTACGGCCTGGCGTGGACCACGTGGCAGCGGACGCCGTACTTCACGGGCGGCCAGCGGCAGGGGCTGGAAGAGGCCTTCCGGCGCGAGGCCGTCGAGCACGGGTGGCGGATCATCGAGGCCCGCATCGAACCCGACCACGTCGTGGTTGTGGTCGAGGTCTGGCCGAACCATTCGCCCGAGCAGACCGTGGGGCGGCTCCGGTCGGCCGGACGGTCCTACACGCGGCACCACGCGGCCGATTTCCCCGGCCGACATCTCTGGGCCAAGGGCTACGTGGCCACCACGGACCTGGCCCTGCTGGATGAACTCGTGGCAAGACTCCTGACCAAGGGGGCTGAACCGAAAGGATAGCGGAAAGGCTGTATCGGATTCCCTTCGTGCCGGCACGGACAGGGAAAAACCGTCATCGCAAACGGTAGTCGGCCGCGCGAGCGGCAGGCCGGACCACCGGCGGTGGTCCCGGTCGCCCGGGGCGTACCGGGCCCGCTCCGAGAGCGCGCGACGCGTGCGCGGCCGCATGGCACGAAAGGAGAATCCGGTCATGAGACACCTTCTCTCTTTACGTCGACGCTTCAGGTTCGTCGGGGCGGCGGCCCTGGCCGTGGCCGCGCTGGGGCTTCTGGCGCCGGCCTCGGACGGGGCAGGGCTTCTGATCGCCGAGGGCGGCCTCGGCGGCGTGCTCGAAATCAAGGAGCACGATGTCCGCGTCACCGTCAACAACGGCATCGCCGTTACCGAAGTGTTCCAGGTGTTCCGCAACACCGAGAATCGGCAGGTGGAAGCGCTGTACACGTTCCCGGTTCCGAAGGGGGCGTCGGTCGCCGACTTCAGCATGTGGATCGACGGGCGCGAGATGGTCGGCGAAGTCGTCGAGAAAGAGCGGGCCCGGCAGATCTACGAGAGTTACAAGCCCCGCCGCAAGGACCCCGGCCTCCTGGAACAGACCGACTATAAGACGTTCGAGATGCGGATCTTCCCGATCGGGGCCGGGGCCGAGCAGAAGGTCCGCCTGCGGTACTACCAGGAACTCGACGTCGACGACGACTGGGCCACCTACGTCTACCCTCTGGCGACGACGACCCAATCGCGCGGCCGGGTGGCGTCGACCCAGGCCGGCAAGTTCTCGCTGACGGTCGACGCGAAGTCCGAGGTTCCGATCGTCCGGATGGAGAGCCCGAGCCATAAGGACGGGTTCGTCATCGCCAATCACTCCGAGAAGTACTTCCAGGCCAGCCTCGAAACCGGGCGGGGCGACCTCGGCCGCGACTTCGTCGTCGCCTACCGCCTCTCGCGCCCCAAGAGCGGCATCGACGTGCTCACCTCGAAGCCGCCCGACGACGACGGGTACCTGTGTCTGACGCTGACGGCCGGCGAGGAACCGGCCGAACCGGCGTCCGGGGCCGACTACGCCTTCGTCCTCGACGTCTCGGGCAGCATGGCCGAGACCAGCAAACTGGGCCTCTCGCGCAACGCCATCGCGGCGTTCAGCGACGTGCTGGGCGAGGGCGACCGCTTCGACATCATCACGTTCAACGTGGCGCCGAAGGCCCTCTTCGGCGGCCTGCGCGAGGTCAACGCCGACACCAAGGTCCAGGCGGCGCGGTTCCTCGCCTCGCAGGAGGCCCGCGGCGGCACGGACCTGCGGACGGCCATTGCGGCCGCCTACCGGTTGGCCGAGGCGCCACGCACGCTTAACGTCGTCATCGTCAGCGACGGGCTCACCAACCAGCGGGACCGAACGACGCTCCTCGAGATGAGCCGCGCGCGCCCGCCCACCGCGCGCCTGTTCTGCATCGGCGTGGGCAGCGAGGTGAACCGCGGCCTGCTCGAACAACTGGCCGAGAACACCGGCGGCCTCGCGTCGTTCCTGTCGGCCGGCGACGACTTCGAGCGCCAGGCGCAGGCGTTCCGGCGAAAGGTGACCCGGCCCGTCGCCTCGGATCTCGCCCTGGCACTTGACGGCGGCGACGTGTACGACGTCGAGCCGCCCACGCTGCCGCCCCTGTATCACGGAACCCCCTTGCGCATCTACGCCCGGTACCGCAAGCCCGGGCCGGCCAAGGCCACGGTGCGCGGCAGGATCGGCGGCAAGGACGTGGCCTGGACGGCCGACGTGCTTCTGCCCAAGCGAAAGGACACCGACCCCGAGATCGAGCGGATGTGGGCCTGCCACCGGGTCGACCGGCTTCTGAAGCAGGCCGACCGGACCGGATCGCGCGAGGCGGTCGCCGGCGAGATCGTCCGGCTGGGCGAGGCCTACTCCATCGCCACCGAGCACACCTCGTTCATCGTCCTCGAGAACGACGCCGAGTACAAGCGATGGGCGATCGACCGGAAAGGCTCGCTGCGCCTGGCGCGCGACCGCGAGGCCAACCAGCGCCTGGCCAGGCAGCTCGAAGCGCTGCGCGAGAAGGCCGTCGCGAAGATCGGCCGCCAGACCGGGCCCGTCGTCTCTGAACCTGCGGAGACCGGGTCGACGTCGGCGAACCGTTCGCAGCCGGCACCGCAGCGGTCCAACGGGTTCCACCTTCCGCGTTTCGGCGGGGGACCCGTCGGGCCGGTCGGCATCGTTGTGGCGGCGGGGGTGGTGCTTGCTGAATGGCTCCGGCGTCGAAAGGCCCGACGATGATGCCGGCGCACGCGACAACGTGGGGGCGGACCGGTCGGACGGCGCACGCGCTGCGCCTCGGGCCGGTCCGCCTCCGCGGGTCCACCTGGGCGCTGGCGGCGATCGTTGTGGCGGCGGTGCTGGCCCAGGGGCACCCGGCCGCCGTCTCGGTCCTGGAGTTCGACCGCGCCCGTATCGCCGCCGGCGAGTGGTGGCGGCTCCTGACGTGTCACTTGGTCCACTACGGGTGGCCGCACACGCTGGCCGACATGGCTGTGTTCGCGGCGCTGGCGTGGGTGGCCCAGCGGCGTGGGCACGGCCTGATCTGGGCGGTCCTCGTCGCGGCCGCCGCCATCGGCGCTGCCGTCTACGCCTGGGCGCCCGGGACGACCGCCTACCGCGGCATGCTGTGGCTGGCCGTTCTCGCGCTGGCCGTCGGCCGGTTCGTCTTCGAGACCGTAACGGGGCGGTCGCTCCTGCCGACCTCGCTTCCCGATGGCGTGGCCGTCGTGGGCGTCGCGCACCTGGCGGGGCTCGCGGTCGGCTGCGTCGGCGCGGTGCCCACGCACGAGGTGATGCTGGCGTTCGGCCCGAGGGACGCCGAGACGAACGGCCGGCGCTGGTTCCGTCCGCACGCTTCGGTCCACGTGCCAGGCGGGTCGCCGGGGCCTACGGCCGCCCCATCCGAATGCGGTGTCTTGCCTTCGACACGACCAGGCCCCGGATCGTTGCCAGGCCCCAGCGGTCGGCTGCGACGCGGCCGGACCCGATCTCCTTGCCGTCGCCGGCGAGGGTGTTGACCCAGTCGAGCGTCCGGCCCGGCTCGGGACGGAAGGCCCTCGAGCGGCGCGGCGTCAGGTCCACGGTGCACTCGTCGAGCGGCGCCGAAGCGTCGAGCCAGGCGGTGATCTCCCAGCGGTCCGGTTCATCGACGATCGAGGCGGTCTCCCAGAGCAGGTACGCGTTGACCTGGCCGAAGGGCGTGCCCGACTTCAGGTCGCCCTCGCCCAGGTTGTCATCGAGGGAGCAGTTGCCGAAGGCCGGCACGGACGCGTCGCGGTGGAACTCGATGACTCCCTTCTCGACGGCCTCCTGCACCGCCCGCGCCTGCATCGAGAAGGCGCGCTTCGTGTCGATCATCGCCCGGACGAACCGCGGGAACGGCGGCCAGCCCATCTCGGTGAAGTGTGCGCCCCAACCCGTGTGGATATCAAAGTAAGGCAGTTCCCGCTTCGGGTCCTCCAGGACCCACTGCGTGTAATCCTGCAAGCCGTACGGGTTCTGCCCGTCCGGCTTGCCCTGGTATGCCTCGGGCGGCCCCCACGCGCCGCGGGCCCAGCCCCAGCACTGGAAGCCCTTGGTCACTTCGGGCATGCCCCATCCGTGGATGTAGGCGTAGAGGTCGGGGCGGCGGAACTCCCACATGCCCCAGGCGCCGACGCCCGCGCAGAGGCGGTGCGGGTCGATGTCGAACTTCCGCTGGGCCCAGCGGATCAGGGCCTCCTGGCGGTTGTGTGTGAACGGCCGCCAGGCGCCTTCCTCGATGCCCCGGAGCGTCTCGCGGGCGTCGTTGATGCCCGTCCAGAAACCGTTAGGCGGGTCGGCGCTCATGCTCATGACGATCCCCTGCCGCGGCGCCGGGCGGGGCATCTCGGGCGTGTGGCCCCACGTGTGGCCGCGCGTGAACTCCAGCGCCGCCGGTCGGGAAAGCGTCTGCGGACAGCAGCCGACGGCGAAGTCGTACCGTGTCGGGCGCGGGGCCTCGGGCGGGACGGCCCAGTACGAGTACCACTGCTCGCGGTATGTCTTTCCATCGCCCAGGTCCGTGAGACCCGCGTTCTCGTGGCCGTGGGCCTTGGGAACCTCTTGAAGAACGGGCTCGGGGCGGCCGGGACGCTGGTCAACCGGTCCGGCCGCGTTCGCTTCGGACAGCGCGACGGTGTTCTCGACGCCGTCCACGGCGCTGGTGACGGCGTAGTACATTCTGCCCGGCCGCTCCACGGTGTGGACGTACAGGCCGGAGCCGGGGGGGAGCGGCTTGCCCGGCTCGATCGCCAGGCGCAGCGCCACGGCCTCGGGACGCCGCTTGATGAAGTCCCCGCCCGGGACGAGCCGCGTGTTGTAGATCGACCCCGGCCCGACCTCGGCCAGGAGGCGGGCCTTGCCGACCGTCGCCGCCGTCATCGGCTCGTCATGCGCGTACACGCGATAGCGGACCTCGTGCGGGTCGTCGCGCGGGACCGGGCCGTCGTAGCGAACCTCGCTGAACCGCTTGCCGAGTTCGCCCCACGTCACGTCCTCGGCGGCAGGGGCATAGTTCTCGATCTCGCGGAAGGTGAGAAAGACCTGGCCGCTGCGGCAGAAGGCCCTGACGCCGGTGACCTGTTTCGGCGGGGACCTCAGGTCGCCTTCGTAGGCGATCTCCAGGCACGTGGCATCCCGCTGGAAGTCCGGAGCCTTGCGCAGGAGGAGCAGGCCCTCCTGGCGGCCGGAACCCGACCACTGCCGGACGGCCGCCGTCGCGTCGAACCACCGGTAGTACGGGGCAACCGGTTCGAGTTGAGGCCCGGTCTCTTTGCAGGCGTCGGCCTTGCCGCTGCCTTCCGGCCCCGCCGGCACGATGTCGAAGGCGCTTCCATAGAGCCCCGGCCTTGTCAAAAGCAGCCGTGCCCGGTAGACCTTCGCCCCGCGCGGCAGGACCGACAGGTCGAACTGCATCAGCGTCCGGCCATCGGGCAGCGACTCGTACCGCAGCGCGCCGGCGTGCTGAACGTGGCCCTTGACACCCCATCGCTCGGTCAGCACGGCCGCCTGGCATGTCGCCGCGACCAGAACCGTGAGCGCGATGACCGCCACCGTTAGGCGCCTCATCGAAGGACCTCCTTCATGCCAGTCTCCCCGAACGGCGCCGCCACCGTCACCTGGCGCGGACGGCCGTCAGCACCGTCCCTCCGCGCGGGATCTCAACCCCTTTCACGGTGAACAGGCCGTGCGCGTCGACGGTCGCGGTGCCGCCCTGCGGCGTTGGGGGGGGCGTGTCGCGTTTGTCGGGCTGCGGTTCGGTCCGCCACGCGAGCCGTCCGCCGGGACGGACGCGGAATCGCCCGAGCCGCCGCGGCGTCACGTCCACCGTGCCCTCGCCGCCGAGCGTGACCCGGAACCGCTCCGGCGTCTCCTCCAGGTCGCTCCAGACGTGCTTGTAGTTCACGTTGCCGTGCTGGAGTTTCTCGGCGCTGGCCGAGGAGTTCGCGAAGGCCAGGACGGGCGTCGTCCGCGTCAGGTCGAGGGCGGCGGCGTCCAGGTGTCGCCGCGGCTGCCACCGACCGGTGTAGTAGTCCGGAGAGATGAGTTTCGTGTCCCACCCGAAGCCGGCGACGAGCGGCTGGCGGGCCTGCTCCGCGTTGGTGTAGAAGGGCCCGTAGCCCTTGCCGTACTGGCGGACTCCGCCCCAACTCGGCCCTTCGCAGACCAGCAAGGGCATGGAGACCTCGGGCCGCTCGAGGGCGAGGCGGTCGAGCATGGCCCAGCCCCATTCGGCCCGCCCGTGCTCGTCGCGGATGTCCGGGCTCCGCGGCCCCCACGCCGAGGCGAAGCCGGGCGCCTCGCCGGGGTCCAGCACCCGCCCGTGCCGCTCCTTGCTCCTTCCCCCGAAGCCCCAGATCAGGGCGTAGGCGAACCGGTTGCGGTACGCCATCGCAAGCATGGCGGCCCCATCCGACCCGCACACGATGGTCCGGTCCGGTTCCATCGGGAACGTCCGCTGGGCCCAGTCCAGGAACGCGATGATCCGCCTCTGGGTATGGTTGTGGACGGTGCCCGCGCCCCACGGCCCGGGCGTGCCCCAGGCCTCGTGGTATCCGTACCAGCCGCTGAACGGGTAGTCGTGGGGGGCGATCTGGACGGAGCCGCGCATGTACTTCTTCCGCGGCTTGGCGTAACTGAAGTTGCCCGTATGAAGGTACAGTTCGGCGGGTACCTTCTCGCCTTCGCCGACGCCGGGCGGCACGAGGACCGACCAGTTGAAGGCCATGTTCGGCCGGGGCGCCAGCGGCGGTCCACACCACTGGACGTAGACCTGCCGGCGGCCGGGATAGTCGAAGTACGGCCCCCAGAGGCCCGGCCCCTGGTGAACCGGCTCGCCCGGGCCGACGGTCTCCTCAACGGGTTCGGCCAGCGCGTTCGCCTTCGAGACGTCGCGGGTGTTTGCGGCGCCCGCCCTCGACGAGACGACGGCGTAGTACCGCCTGCCGGGCGTCGCCGGATGATGGACGTAGAGGCCCGAGCCGGCGGGCAGCGGCCCGCCGCCCGGCCGGATCACGAACCGCCGGACGGGGCAGCGGTCCATCCGCGGGCTGTCCATACCCCACGTGTACATGTATCCGTTATAATCGCGGGCGAGTTCGCCCATCGCGTCGGGCCGGATCATCGCCTGGCCGATCAGGTACTCCATGTTCCGGGCGCCCGTGTTATAGGCCGAGAGCGGGCCGACCTCGGCCACCCGCCCGGCCTCTTTCAGGTTCGCGGAGGTGATGGGCCGGTCGTGGGCGTAGACGACATACGTGACCGCATCCGGGTGCTCGGCCAGGGCGCGGCGGACCTCGCCCCACGTCGTCTCCTCGGCCGTGACAGGCGGGTCGACCTCCTGCCAGGTGATGAACGTCTGGCCGGCCCGGTGGAACACCTCCAGGCCGGTGACCTGAAGAGGAACGTCGCCGGGGTTGGCCGGCCGGGAAACCTTGCCGCCGCCACCGCTGTCCGCCCCTGCCGGCGCCGCGCCGTCTTGAGGAACGGCGCCCTTGCCCGCGGCCTGGCCGGCGCACCCCGCCAGCGCCGCCAGCGCGACGATCCGAAGGACGGTTCTTCCGGCCGCGACCATGACATCAGCCTCCCATCAGGACCGCGCAGCGACCGGGTCAGGGAGCAGCGTTGCCCAGCCGGCCCCCGTGCCAGGCGGCCGCTTCATGAAACCGGCCCCCCGCCGGCGCGGCGAGCGCTTACGCCACGCCATCGTATCCTACGCTTGCCGCTCATGCCAGCGGTTGGATGCGGCAACAGCACCGCGGACGGGGTGCGTTCCCGCCGTCGCCGTAAAGAACACGTCGGACCGCCGTCTCCTGTCCGGGCGCGAGCGCACCAACGAGTTCCAAGGCCAAGGAAGCGGGTTTTCCAGGCTTTTCGGCGGTGCAGCCGGTGGTGCTTCGCCATCAGCAGGTCGTGGGTTCGAATCCCCTCGGCCCCACCATTGACAAGCCCAGGGGAGCGGCTTAAGGTGGCCTCGGATTCGCCTGGGCGGTGGGCCGAGTTCTTGGTTCGGACCAGGTCGCGCCGAATTCCGGTTTCCGCCCACTGCCAGGACGCGGCCCGGTCGGGAATATCACCCATGCACATCACGAGATCAGCCCTCCGGTTTATCGCCCTGGCCTGGTTGGCGCTGGGGTTGTGGGCGTTGCCCATCGCCTGCGGCCAGCCCGCTGCGGGGCCGCCTCCTCGCCCGCCAAGGGACCTTACCTTCCTCGTCACGTCGGACGTCCACTACGACGCCTTCGAAAACGAGGACCGCAACGACCGCACGCGCGACACCCTGCGGCACATGAACGAGATCGCGGGCGTCGCGTGGCCGGCGCCGCTGGGCGGCGACCCCATCCGGAGACCGCGCGGCGTGCTCGTCCTGGGCGACGTGCTCGACGACGGCGACCGCGTGTTCCAGGGCAAGGTCCAGGGCGCCCAACAGTGGGCCTACTACGTGCGCGATTTCGGCTTCGACGGCACCGACGGCCTCTTGAAGTACCCGGTCTTCGAGGGGGTCGGCAATCACGACGGCCCGCCGGAGGGGCGCGAAAAGTCGGGCTTCAGTTTCCAGCGGGAACTCAAGAAGCGCAACGCCCGCCGCCAGGAGAAGGGCTGGCTGACGAACCTCGGCCCCGGCGGCCTCCACTATTCGTGGGACTGGGACGGCGTCCACTTCGTCCAGTTGAACCTCTACCCGGCCGACCGTCAGCACGCCGCCGTCCGCTACTCGGCCGCGTACCACGACCCGCAGGGCGCCCTCACGTTTCTGAAGCAGGACCTTGCCGCCCACGTCGGGGCGAGCGGCCGGCCCGTCGTCCTCCTGAGCCACTGCGGCTTCGACACCGACTGGTGGCACCCCGACGACTGGAGGGCGGCCTACGAGGCGGCGAAGCCCTACAACGTCATCCTCTATATGTATGGCCATACCGGAACGGGACTGCGCCAGTGGAAGCCCGAGGGCGAGGAGCGGCCCCTGGCGTGCGTCAACACCGGCCAGACGGAGAACGGCTTCTTCGTCGTCCAGGTGCGCCAGGACCGGCTCAGGCTGGCCTACCGCGTCAAGCAGTGGAACGTCACGCCGACCGAGGGCGGCCGGCCGAAGAAGACGTGGACCGGCGCCTGGGAATGGAAGCACCTGCTGGAGAAGGCGTTGCCTGCCGCGCCGCCCGGCCCCCTCCGGACGGCGCCTCCCGCGGCCAAGGCCGCGGCACCCTAGGCGGGCCCATGCACCCCGTTGTGGAGGCACTCGACGCCGACCGCGAGACCTCTCCCGACGAGATGCGTAGGGACCCCCCTCAACCGACGCCGCGTGAAGGAGCCAACCGCGACACCCGTTGACCCGAGAAGCCTCTCTCGCCCGAGGTGCCTCAGTACGTCTTCACGGCCACCTCGGCCCCGCCGCGCTCGTCCGAGACGTACGCGCTGTAGATCGCCGAGATGGTGTCGCCGGCCAGGCCCGAGTTGCCCTCGACCGGGTCGCCGAACGCGATGGTGCGGTAGAACGCCTCCATCTCGTGGGGGTAGCCGGTGAAGTGGTCCTCGTCGGGCGCGGGGTTCGACCAGCCCTGTTTCGTGCCCGTCTTCTCGACCACGTAGATGTCCTTGAACTGGGCATCGACCGGGTTGTACGTACACATGCCCGTATTCGGATTGATGTTGCAGATGGTTCGGTGGTTGTTGGCGGCCACTTCGAGCCAGTTGTGGATGCCGCCCATGATGATCTCCGAGGCGAAGATCGTGGCGATCGTTCCGTCGTCGAACGTGACGTGGATCATCGAGAAGTCCTCGATGTCCGTATAGTCGCTCCGCAGGTGGCCCTGGTCCTGGAAGGCCTCCAGGTTCGTCAGCGCGTGGCAGCGCGACGTGACCGACTTCGGCTTGATGGGCGCCCCGCCGCGCGCCCGGCCCTCGACGCGCTTCAGGTACAGGGCGGCCGTCAGCGGATGGCACCCCTTGCCGATGAGCGACCCGCCGCCCGAGAACTTCCAGAACCCGTACGTTGCGGCGTGGCTGCCCGAGTGGGCCTCCTCGCCGTGGATCCACAGGATCTGGGCGGCGGTCTTTTCGATGATCTCGCGCTCCTTCTGAATCGCCGGCGCGTAGACCCAGTTCTCGGCGTAGCAGATGCAGCCCCGGCTCTTCTTCTCGGCGGCGATCATCCGGTCGATCGAGGCCAGGGCCTTCTCGAGCATCTTCTCCTTGGGAAAGGTGCGGCCGTTAAAACCCTTCGACCCGTCGCCGAAGTAGCCGGTGAGCGGCTTCTCGACGATGGCGAACGTGTCGCGCTCCAGCGCCGCCACGGCGATCTCCTCGTGGGCCACCGGCGGCACCACCGCGTGGACCACGTCCACGTCGTCGATGAGCGACTCCAGCGACCCGTACACCTTGACGCCGCGCTCCGCCCCGTACGTCTTGGCCATGTCGGCGTCGATGGCGTACACGCCCGCCACGTCCACGTCCACACAGCGGACGCGCTTGAGGGCCTCGTAATGGAACCGCGCGGCAAATCCCGCGCCCACGATCCCCGTACGCACCGTTTTCCGCTCCATGGTGAACCTCCTTGCCCCGGAGTGCCTGTCGGGTTCCCGAAAAGAACGCGCATTCTAGCCGCAGCAACCCGCTGAGGCCAGCAGGAAAACCGACTGGGCCACGGCAAGGGTGCGCCTCCGGAAAGGGGGAAATGACCGGCGCGCCGGGTGCCACCGTTTGAAGAGTCAAACCGTGAGCCACGTTCGGTCGGCACGGCTGGACAAGCCATCCGTGGCACACGGCAAACGTGCCACCTTCTTGAGGTGCACGCCCACGGCTAAGGCGCAGCGCCGCCTCCCCGCCCCGATGCCAAGGAAGGAAGTCGCGGCGGCCCGTGGACCGGGAGTTCATGCAGCGCCGTTCCTGTCGCGCCCAGCGCATCGAGGACGAGCAGGGCCGCTCGCCCTTGCCGCGACAGGAACCGGTACCGCTTTTTCGCCGGCATGGGGTTCGCACTCCCGGCCCGCGGCAGATCGAGGGTCTGGGGGGAGCCCCCGTCCGCCAGGGCCGCCGCGACGGTCAGTCCTTCTGCAACCCGTTGACCGCGTGCCCTACAGACTCTTGGCGCCCGCCGCGCGGCCTCCCCCGGCCACCCGGACGGCACGTGAGGTCCGGCGGCGGCCCAGGAGGGTCGCCACCCCGCAGAAAGCGGCGTTGTAACACCGGCGGCCCGCCGAGATTGCGGGCGACACCCGTGGCGCGGGACCGGTCCGTCCGAGACCGTCCATGTCCGCGCACCCGCCCGCCTCCCGAGCCGGCCAGGCAGGCCGCCTTGTGGAGGGCGGCACGCCGGCGCGCAAGCGCCCTTCGCGCGGGCCCGCGGGCACTATGGCTGTCAGAGAGAACCAGCGCCTGGAAACACCCTCGTCGGACACCTTCAGACATGAATCACCCCAGCGCTTGTGCGGCCCGCGCGGCCGGCAGCGGCACACGCCGACGGGCCGCAGGTCCCATCCCTCGCTCACACCTCTCCCTGGCCGTGTGTCCCATGAACCGCCGAGCACCAGCGCTGCGCCCGGCCACGGCCCTCCGAGATTAGTATCTTATCGAACCCATGGGGGTTCCCCCTTGACAAAAAATCATGATGCGTCGGCACGGGCTGCGACAGGTTTTTCTGGCGGCCGGCAAGTTCAATGTTGACACACCACCAGGCGGACTCATTCCAACGGCGCGAGGACGACCCGGGCAGGCGGGCCGGCATCGAAGCGGACCGTCTGCCGGCCCACGGTGACGGCGGCCTCGAGACCCTTGCCCTCGACCCGCACGCGCGGCGGGGCTCGGCGCTGGAAGGTCACGACGACGAAGAAGTCGTCGCCGCCGGTGGCCTTGATGCGGCTGACCTCGCCGTGGTAGCCGTGTCGTGCGTCGCGGACCTCGATGCGCTCGGTGACGGCATCCAGGCGGACGTTCTCCGGGGCCGCGAAGGTCGCCGTCATCGACGCGTCGCCGTGGTCCAGCGTGAAGGCGCGGCCATCGGGATCGATCCTGACCTTGTCCATCCACTGCTTCGACACCTGCCAGAGCCACACCTTCTTCTTGCCGCCGCGGATCTTGTCCACGAGGACCATCATGGCGGGGGCGCCGCTCGTGCCGCTGTAGTCGAAGGCCATGGCCCGCAGGCCCGAGATGCCCGCCTGCCGGTCGACGGACAGGCCCGCCTGCCGGCCGGCGGACAGGCCCGCCTGCCGGCC
>Ga0111218_1257_pt1 | contig 12311 bp, 12 predicted proteins | sample DeeMarSWOR152_54_FD_80369 | JGI IMG/M metagenome (GOLD analysis project Ga0111218, IMG submission 80369) | Planctomycetes bacterium DG_20 | reverse complement strand
TCCATCGCTCTGGCCAGGCCCAGCAGGGTGCTGGGATTGGCCGTGATGGGCACGACGCGGCGATTCATGAGGCCGAGCCGACACGCCAGGTAGTACTTGGTCGGCGTGTCCCGCGCGCAGGCGGCCTCGGGCGGCATCACGTACATCCGCCGGACGGCCGGCTTCTGCACCTGGCACGTGAAGCCCGACATCGCCCCCGCGGGGGCGCCGCACGGCGTGACCTCTTCGTCCATGCGGCTGGCGATCTGGAGGATCTTCGCGCCGAGCGCGTCGGCGTGGTCGTCAAACGCATACTTGCCCCACACGTGCCAACCCCGGCGGTAATCTCTCAGAACGGCATCGGTCACGGGGATGCGCTTGGGCGTGCCGGTGGTGCCGCTCGTCATGGCGAACATGTGAATGCGCGTGCCCGCGGGGAACAGCGCCTGGGTCTCGCCGCGCGCCACGCGATCGACGTATGGCTCGGCGCGCTCGTACCCGGCAATGGGCATGGCGCGGCGGAGGTCTTCGATCGTTCGGACGCGCGCCAGGCCGTGATCGCGACCGAAGTCGGTCTTGGCCGCGTCGGCGAGAAGCCGCGCGAGCAGACGCGATTGCGTCTCGGGCGCCTGCTCGATGGCTCTGCGCCAACCCCACACCTGGGTCTCGGCCTGGAGGCGCAGCGGGGTCCAGAGGATCCGGCGTACCCGGATGTCGAGAGGCGTTTTCATGAAACGGTTCTCATTCGGCACGCCTTTGTGCGGGGGCTTCGGTCGAAAGATACCGGTTGAAGAACTCGGTGACGTTGTGGTGATAGGTCTGGGCGTCGGCCGCCACGGCCTGGTTGTGCTTGGCGCCGGGGCAGATCCAGATGTCCTTCGGACCGGGCTTCAGATCGTGCAGCACCTGGGTCTGTTCGGGCGGGACGTACGCGTCGCGCCCGCCGTGGATAAAGAGGATGGGCACCGCGTCGAGTTTCATCAGGGCCCGCCGCGTGCTCGGGAAGCGGCAGCGGCATTTCAGTTCGACGTAGAACATCAGGAGCGCGCGGAACATGCGGTAGACCGTCATCGAGCGGTCGGCGCGGGCCAGGTTCACCTTCGCGAAGATCTGGACCCAGCGTTTCACCAGGCCGTCGATGCGGTGGTCGGTCGAGAACACGCCGTCCACCACGAGGCAGCGGACGTCGGCGTTAAGGGCGGCGGCGATGACGGCGGCGCTGGCGCCGCGGCTGATGCCAAGGATGCCGATCCCGCCGGCGTCCACGTCGCGCCGGCTCTTGACGAACGCGATCGCCGCCAGGATGTCGTGGACCTCGTAGTTCGACGGCCAGTAGCGCGGCTCGAAGTGGGACGGCGCGAAACTCTGGCCGTGCCCGCGAAAGTCGAACGTGAACACCGTGTATCCGGCCTCGACGAGCGCCGACGCGTATCGGCCGGCGCTGGTCATGTCGCTGCCGAACTCGTGACAGAAGATGACCGTGCCGCGGTCCGGCACGCCCGGCGGCCGGTCGATGAACATGCCCCGCAGACTGCGGCCTTCAAGACTCGGGAAGGCGACGATCTCGCCCTCAGGCGGCGTGTAATCGTTGAGGCTTGCCGTCAGGGGCAGCGGCGTGTCGAGGAACAGGTTGACCGCCAGCCGCAGGTACTTCGCCAGGTACGACAGAATCAGGATGACCGCCGCGACGATGGCGGCAACGATGGCGAAGACGTGCCAGTGCCCCGCCAGCACGCTGTCCCCATCGGGGCCTGGGTTGGCGGCGGCGTCCATCGCCAGGATCGCGGCCGAGAGAGCCGGCGGTGTCAAGGGACAGTCCCTCCGCGCGAGATGCCACCTTCTGTGGTGCCTTATTCTACGGGACGAATCGGCGGACTACCAGAGAATCGTTCTGCCCGCCGAACCCGAACGAGTTCGACAGGCAGACCTCGACCGGGGCCTTGCGCGGCGTGTTGGGCACGTAGTCGAGGTCGCAGACGGGGTCGGGGTTGTCGAGGTTCATCGTGGCGGGGACGATCTGGTCGCGGATCGCGAGGACGCAGGTCATGAGTTCGGTGGCGCCGGCCGCTGCAATCAGGTGGCCCAGTTGGCTCTTGACGCTCGAGATGGGAACGTTGGCGGCGTGCTCGCCGAAGACGAGTTTGACCGCGAGCGTTTCCACCTTGTCGTTTTCGGTGGTCCCGGTTCCGTGGGCGCTGATGTAGTCGATGTCCTCGGGCCGCACGCCCGCCTTATCGAGCGCCATCTGCATCGAGGCGGCGGGACCTCGGCCCTCCGGATGGATGTCGGTCATGCGGTAGGCGTCGGCGCTGGTGCCGTAGCCGGTGACCTCGCCCCAGACGCGTGCGCCGCGAGCGAGGGCGTGCTGGAGTTCCTCGAGGACGAGCATGGTCGAGCCTTCGCCGAGGACGAACCCTCCGCGGTCCCGGTCGAAGGGGCGGCTGGCCCGCCACGGCTCGTCCTTCGGACCGGTCGAGATGGCGGTGAGCAGGTTGAAGCCCGTGACGCCGAGCGGATGGATCATCGAGTGCGTGCCGCCGGCCAGCATCAGGTCGGCCCGGCCGAGGCGAATCAGGTCGCAGGCCTCGCCGATGGCCTGCGTGCTGGCGGCGCAGGCGGTCAGGCAGGAGTAGGCCGGCCCCTGGAGCCCGTATTCGCCGGCCAGGTGGTTGGCCGGCATGTTGGGTTCCTGCTCGAGTTCGCGCATGGGGTGCGATTGCCGGAGCGACACGTCGGCGTAACCGACGGCGCTGACCGTGCCGTCGTCGCGCGTGCCGTTGGCGATGGCGGTGACAAAGGTGATAAAATCAACGATGCCCTCGCCGCTGCCCAGATAGAGGCCGAACCGCGCGGGATCGAACTCGCCGTCGGCCAGGCCGGCGTCCTCGATCGCCATCCGTCCGGCGGCCGCCGCAAACCGCACGTTCCGGCCGGCCTGCTCATACACCGCCGGATCGCGGACGTACGGTGCGAGGTCGAAATCGGGAACCTGGGCGGCGAAGGTCGTCGGGAACGTTTCGGCGTCGAAGATGGCGATGGGCCGGATGCCGCTCTTGCCGGCCAGGAGATTCTGCCACGATTCCTCGACCGTCATGCCGAGCGGGTTCACGGACCCCATTCCGGTTATCACGATACGTCGCGTCATGGCGGGTTCATGCCTTGCGATTCTGCGGCTTGTGACGGTCGCGTTCCTGCTCTTGATGACCCGCTGCTTCCGCAGCGGGCTCGGTACGACCGGCCCCGCAGCGGGCTCGGTACGGTCAGCCCCGCAGCGGGCTCGGTACGACAAGCCACCGCAGCGGGCCCGCCTAGCGATTCACACGAATCACTGCCGCGGCCGTCTGACCGCCGACGGCGTTGGTGGTCGCGAGGATCAGGTCGCTCGCGAGCGGCTGCGGGCGGCCCGTCACGAGGTTGAGGCCTGCTTCGGGGTCCGGCCGGTCGCAGTTGAGGATGGGCGGCACCTGGCCGTCCTTCGCCAGAACCACCATGGCCGCCAAGTCGGCCAGACCGCTGGCCGCACCCATGTCGCCGGTGACGCCCTTCGTGGCCGTCACCGGGACCTTCGCGGCGGCGCGGCCGAGGGCCGCCGCCAGGCCGGCCGTTTCGCTCCGGTCCTGCATCTCGAGGGCGGTTCCGTGCGCGAGAACGGCACCGAGGTCCGACGGATCGACGCCGGCGGCGTCCAGGGCGCGGCGGACGGCGGCGGCCACGCTGCGGCCGTCCTCGTCGCAGGCATTGACGCCTGCGGTGGTTGTCCCGACGCCGGTGCCGAGGACCTCTCCGTACACGGTCGCGCCCCGGGCCCGGGCCACGTCGAGTTCTTCAAGCATCAGGACGGCGGCGCCTTCGGCGACGACCCAGCCTTGCCGGGCCTCGTCGAAGGGCCGGCACGCCGACGCGGGGTGGTCGTTGCGCGTGACCACCCGGCCCAGCAGGCAGTACCGCATGACGACGACGGGGCTGAGGCGGGATTCGCCCCCGGCGGCGAGCATGTAGTCGGCGTCGCCCCGGTTCAGAATACGGGACGCCTCATCCAGGGCGACCAGGCCGCCCGCATCGCTGCACGTCAACGAATTGCTCGGGCCCTGGGCGTCCCAGAGGATGCCCGTGTGGCAGGCGTGCATGTTCGGCAAGTACTTCAGCAGCCACAGGGGGAACATCTGGGGGATGCCGCGCTCGCCCCAGCCCTTCAGGGAGAACTCGCCGTCGTCGCTTGAGGCCCGGACGGGGGCGGCCAGGTCGTCGAGTTCAGACGGGATGAAGTTGGTGCCGAAGATCATGCCGAACCGCGTGTGGTCGATCGTCGGGAGGACCGGCCCCCTGTCATCGCCCAGCGGCAGCCCGGCGTCGAGGATGGCCCGTCCGGCGGCCGCGATGGCCAACTGGATGTCGCGGGCCATGACCTTGGCGTTCTTCTTGACGTAGCGGCTCTGGTCCTTGCGGAGGCCCTCGACGGGGTCGAAGTCCGGCACCTGGCCCGCGATGCGGCTTGGGAATCCGGCGGGGTCAAAGCGGGTGATGGGGCCGACAGCCGACCGCCCCCGGCGCACCGCCTCGGCCAGCGCCTCGGGTCCGACGCCCGCGGGGCTGACAACGCCCATCCCCGTGATGCCTATGCGACGGTCCAAAGGCTCCTCCGCGTCAGGCGTCGTCGGGCGCCGCGCTATCCGCCAGGCCGCCCAGGTGGCGCATGCGGAGCAAGCGGATGAAGTCTTCGTTGAAGACGAAGTTGTGCTTGGTGCTCTCGACCGGGGCGCGCGACTGGTCGAGGTGCGCGAACATCAGTTCGATCTCGGCCACAAGGTGGCCGTTGCAGGTGATGCGTCCCTCGATCGAGGCGCCTTCGGGCCGGACTTCGCCCATGACGTTGGCCTCGAGGCGGATCTGATCGCCCGGCACGACGTGCCGGTAAAACGTGGCGCGCGTGACCTTGGCCAGGACAACCTTCTCCTTGAAGTCGAAGGCTTCGCCTACCAGCACGCCCCCCGTCTGGGCCATCTGGACCGGGTACCCGGGCACGTGGTCGTGGAGGTGTTCCTCGGCGAGGGTCACGTTCTTGACGGCGACGGCCCGCCGGCCGCTCTCGAACTCGACGAACTTGTCGATCCAGATCCAGCGCATCCGATCACCGCTTCGCGTGCTCAGGGGAAGCGAAGCCCGACCGCCCTTCGTCTCATGGGCCGCCCGGTGAGCAGGGCTCCGCGGACCATGGGGCCGAGGGGGGGGTCAGTTGCCCTCGCCGCCCAGCAAGGTCGGCATGCGGCATGCGGGCCTTGAGTTCGTCGAGGCCCTTGGCGGTGAGTTTGCCGTCCTGGACGAACTCGTCGCTCGTCAGGATGTTGTCGGGGAACAGGTCGCCTCGCGGGATCTTGATGTTGAACGCCTTCTCCAGGCGGAAGACGATGTCGAGGTAGTCGATGCTTTCGGCGCCCAGGTCGCCCCCGATCCGGGCTTCCGGCAGCACCTCGTCTTCGTCAACGCCGAGGGCATCGACCAGGGCCTCGCGGACCTTCTCCATGATCTCGTCGCGGCTCAAAGCCATCTCGTCTGACCTCCCTAGAATGACGGGTGCTCCGTGGTCGTGCGCGGCCGGGCTCCCAGCGCCTGGGGCCCCCCGACCAGTTGAAATCGTTCTCGCCAGAACGGCCCCAGGGCCGCGTCGACATCCGCCCGGTTGGCGTCTTCGTCGGCCACGTTCAGGTGTTCGAGCGTCAGTTTCGCCTGTACGGCGACCTGGCCCTCGCACCGGCCGACGGCCTTGAAGCGGGTCTCGGCCTCGCCGATCTCGATGGCCGAGACGTCCATCTGGAGCTGCCCGCCGGGACGGACGAAACTGCCGTAGCGGACGTTCCGCGCCTCGCGGAGCAGGATCAGGCCCTTCTGGAAGTCCGTGCTCGCACGAACCAGCCAGGCGGCCGTCTGCACCAGCGCCTCCAGCATCATCACCCCCGGCAGCACCGGATACGCCGGAAAGTGGTCCGCCAGATACTCCTCCGCCAGGCTGAGGTTCTTGACCCCAACGATCCGCTTGGGCGGCTCCAACTCCAGGATGCGATCAACCAGGAAGAATCTCATGGCTCTTTGCAGGGCGGCATTCTATCGCCGACCGTCCGGGCCTTGCAAAACCTTTTTGCGCCGGCCCTCGCACCGACGCAGTACCTTCTTTCGGAGGTCGCCTTTCCGCCCCCCGTCGCGCCCGCCGCGTACACCGCGGCCGAACGAAACACGCAAGACGGGGTCCGCCGGCCGCCGGAAGGGAGCGAAACCTAGCAGACCCCGCCGCCCCATGCAAGCCAAAAAACGCGGAACCTGGTCCGGCCGCGCAGGGCTCCCCTCAACCGGCCGCCAGGCGGTTCAGCGTCTCGATGCCGCGCTCGATCACCTCGGTGTCGGCGGCGTAGGCGATGCGGAAATGCGAGTCGCTCTCGCTGAAGACGCTGCCGGGGATCACCAGGACGCCCGCCTCGATGGCCCTGGAGACGAACGTGATGCCCGACCCGCCGGGCGCCTCGGGGAAGATGTAGAACGCCCCCCCGGGCTTCTCGACGTTGAACCGTTCCCTGAGACCCTCGTAAATCAGGTCGCGCCGCCGGCGGAACAGGTTGATGTACTCCGACGGGTCCGTCTCGAGCGCCGTCACGGCGGCCGCCTGAAACGGGGCCGGCGCGCACACAAACGTGTACTGCTGGAGCGTCGTCATGGCCTGGACGAGGTGCTCCGGGCCGGCGCAGAACCCCAGCCGCCAGCCCGTCATGCCATAGGTCTTCGAGAAGCCGCGAAGCAGCAGCACGCGGTCGTAAAGCGGCCAGGCGCTGGGCGCCGGCCCGTCGTACGCGAAGGCGTTGTAGATTTCATCGGAGACGACGAGCAGGTCGTGACGGCGGGCCACGTCGATCGCGCCTCGGACTTCCTCCGCCGTGTACACGACGCCGGTCGGGTTGGCCGGACTGTTGAGGACGAGCATCCGTGTCCGGTCGGTGACGGCCGCTGCAAGCGCCTCGGCCCGGAGGCGAAAGTCGGGGTAGGTGTTCACGAACACGGGCACGCCGCCGAGCAGGTTCACCAGGTGCTTGTACATGACGAAGTAGGGGTCCGGGATGAGGACCTCGTCGCCCGGGTTGATGGTCGCGAGGAAAGCCAGAAGCAGTCCGCCCGAGACGCCGCTCGTAATGAGGAGCGGCGCGTCGAACGAGCCGAACTCCGTCCGGAGGCTCTCGGCGACGGCCTCGCGCAGCGCCGCGTCGCCCTGCGTGACGGTGTAGCGGTTGCTGCCGGCGCGGATGGCCTCGATGGCGCGGTCTTTGCACACCTGCGGCACGTCGTAGTCGGGCTGGCCGATGCTCAGGTTGATCGGGTCGGGGAGCCTGGCCGCCAGGTCGAAGACCTTGCGGATGCCGGACGCGTCGATGCACTGCATGCGTTGGGCCAGGGGTGGGGTGGACTGGGCCACGCCTCGCTCCTTTCCTCGGCGTCGTCCTGCGGCCAGTCGGCGGGAAGGGTGTGGGACAGGCCCGCCGGCGCGGTGCCGGTTCGGTGCCGATGGGTGCCGGCGGCAACCGGGGGGGTCGGGCCTACTCCTTCGCTTCGCCGGCCCTGGGCGTGCCTTCGGCCGGAGCGCCTTCGGCGGCCGGCGCCGCGGCGCCTTCGGCCTCCGCTGCGGCTTCAGGGCTCGCCGCGATCGGTTTCGGCTTCCGCGTCTGGACCTTGCGATGGGCCACTTTCGGAAGGCCGAACACGTCGTCCCCGTCCTGCCACTTCTCGTCGTCCGCCAACCGCTCGACGCGCTCGGCCCGCGACAGCACGTTGCGATGCCTGGTCAAGGCGCCGCTTGATCTCAGACTCTTGTCCAACGACATCCGCTTGCTCCTTCACTTCGTCTGAACCGTATAGGCGTCTTTCGACGTCGGCCGCCTGGTTTCTTTCTCGAAGGCCTCCAGGGTCTTGTTGATCTCGAGCGCCAGCGCGTCGGACGTCGCCTTGTCCGTAAAGTATTGGCGGCTGTACAGAATGTGGTAGCCGCTGCGCGTGACCGTCTCGGTCTGGACGCCGCTCTTCGCGAGATACGCTCGCAGGTCGTCCATCGTGCCGGCTTGCGTGACGTCGATGCGGGCGATGCGGACCCGGTACTGGGGTCCCGCCGTGGCGGGCGGCGTCTGGTCCCCGCTCGGCGGCTGCGTCGCCGGGCCGGGCGGTCTCGTTCTTTCGGTGCCGGGGCCCGGTTTCGGCGGCACCTTGGTGCCGAGTTTGGGCCGCTCAGCCGCGGGGCCCACGAGGCCCGGCACCGGCCCGGCGCTTTGAATCTCCTCCAGGGTCGGGTGCTTCTCGGTTGCCGGGAGGCCGTCGCCGCGTTGCCGCGCGCCCAACGCGTAAAACAGGTAACAGAGGCAGACCAGGACGACGCCGGCAATCACGAGGTACGGCCATGTCAGCCTGACGCCGCCCACGATGATGGCGGCCTTGCGCGTCAGCATGGCCGGCATCGGCCGTCGCGTGATCGGCGCGGGTTCCTCGCGTCGGGGCATCTCCGCCGCCTGTTCGGGCGGCGTGACCGCCTGGGCGCCGATGGCCGGTCGCGTCCCCATCCTGGTGTCTGGCTTGGCCTTGACCTGGCCGCGACGCTTGACCAGGAGTTCAAACAACGCCCGTTGCGCTTTGTGTTTGGCCATTTGACATTCCCCCGGACGTTGGCGTGGGGCCGGGCAATCAGGCCACTATAAAGCGGCCCCGGGCCATTGTCAAGCGTATGTACTTGAAGGAAGCGGGTTTCCGGCTTGCCGGCGTCCGCCCGGCGCTGTCAAATGGGCGGCCGTGGGCAGGGAGGTGGACGGATGAGACGTTTGCGGGTCGGGGCCCTTGTCGGTGCTTGTGCGGCCGTTCTGGTGATCGGACTGGTGCAGGGCTTGGCCGCGGCCCAAGCCAACCCGTTTGCGCCGTCGAAACCGAAGGCGGAAGCGCCGCCGGCGGGTGAGCAGGCGGCCCCTGCGACCGGGAAGAAGGAACAGCCGCCCGAGGTCCGGGCCATCCGCGGCCGCTTCACGCCTCCCGACCGCGTGCTCGAAGCGCACCTCGTCGAGCGTTCGATGGACCTGGAGATTCCCGTCGCGGTGGACAAGACCACGGGCGCCTTCGAGGTGAAGGGGCTGCGCCTGGGCACCTACGACTTCATCCTCCGGACGCCGTGGGGCCGGCTCGAAGGCATCGACATGGATCCGAAGGTCTCGCCGTACGACATCCTGATTCCGGCCGAGTATCGGACGCCGGACCTGGGTCTTCGGCCCGAGGGCGAGTTCACCGAGGAGGACCGGGCCGCCATCCGCCGCATCATCCACGAGGTCAAGCGGTACGAGAACAAGGTGACCGACATGATGATCTCGGGTTCGACCGACGTGGCGGTCGTGCTCGTGGAACTGATGATGGACACCGACTTCCACGGCCGCAAGGGCGACGAGATCACCTGGCGGATCGAACAGTGGACCTACGAGAAGAAATACGACGCGTGGACGACGTTCAAGGCGCGGTGCCTGTACCGGTTCCGCCTGTCGAAGGCCGAGTGGGAGACGTGGGGCTGGCAGTTCGAGCCCCGGCTCGGGGGGCTCGTCATCTCCGAGGACCTCAAAGAGCCCGTCAAGGTCGAGTTCGCGGTTCCCGACAAGCCGGTCCGCGAGAAAGGCATCCCCGGCTCGAAGTACCCTCCCGCCGAAAAGGGCAGGACGTGGTAGGGCTTCAGCCAGCGGGAGCGACACGCAGAGGCGCATAACGCGGGGCACAGGCGGCGACCAGGCGCGCGGCCAATCACGGCCCCATTGTCGACGGCCGTGCCCCCTCTCACTACTCAGCGTTGGTGAGCCCACGTGCCCTGCCAGCCCAACGACACCGTTATATTGCCATCAGGTGCCGCAGGGCACGGAGATTGACGGGTTCCGCCGACCTGGGGCGGTGTGTCCGGACCTCCCGGCCGGTTCAGCCGGCCAGCACAACGACGCCGAGGTTCCAAAGACCCACTGCCAAGTTGCCCAACGAGTGGAGGGCGATGGGTACGAGCAGATTCTCGCTCCTCAAGTACGCCCATCCCAGGAAGAGCCCTGCGATGAGGTTCTCCGGACTTGGGTTGCCGTATAAGACGTGTAGTCCGGCGAATACCAAGCCACTGAGCACAACGGTTGGCCAGCGGCCGAGAAGGGCGGCCCCCACCGAGCACAGCGTGAACCGGTAGATCGTCTCTTCCAGAAGCGGTGTTATCAGACACGCGTGGGGTGTCCAACGCCAGAAGTGGGACGGCGCCGCCCACCGTCGCCAGTCTATAAGTTCAGGACACAGTGCCCAGACCGCAGCGAAGACGGCGACGTAGAACAGTGCTACGAAGCCCCCGATCGCGATGGCGGCCTTGAGCCAGTACCGGAGACTCGGCTGAACCCGCAGGCCAAGGCCCAGAGACGGCCAGTCCCACTTGGCGAGTCCAGACAACACGCCGATCGCTGCGGCACACAGAATCGCGCGACGCAAATCGGTGCGCTCATCGAGCGCTACAAGAGCCAAATCCCAGCCGACGACGAGGGCCGCAACAGCGCCTGCCAGACTTGCCGTCAGCACTGAGCGCCTGAACGCGGAGCCGACACCGGCCGTTGCGTCACGCGGGGAGCTGTGTTCCTTCGGGGTCGGCGCGTCTGACATGGGGTCTCTCCTATCGTGCTCCACGGCCGGTCACCGCAAGGCCAACTGCCGCAGGGCGCGGAGGTTCACGGGGTCCATCCGGCGGCCGCGAGGGCCTTCTTTGGGCGTTTCGAGGATGAACGGCAGGTGGCGAAGGGCGGGGTGGTTGACGATTCGGCGGAAGCCTTCGCGTCCGATCCGCCCGCGGCCGATGTGCTCGTGACGGTCGAGGCGCGACCCGCGCTCGCCCCTGGCGTCGTTGGCGTGGACGACGGCCACGCGTCCAAGGCCGATGGCGTCGTCGAGTTGCCTGAGCGTCTCGTCGAGGCCGGGGCGCGACCGCACGTCGTATCCGGCCGTCCAGAGGTGGCACGTGTCGATGGCCACGCCGAGGCGCGGCCCGGCGGCGCTCGACTCGATGACGACCTTGAGGTGCTCGAACCGCCCGCCCAGGACCGTCCCGGCGCCGGCGGTGGTTTCGAGCAGGATGCGACAGGCGCGGTCCGGCCGGCGGCGGTGGAGCCAGTCGAGGGCCCGCGCGATGCGCGCCAGGCCCGCTGCCTCGCCGCTTCCCATGTGGGCCCCGGGATGGAGGACGAGGCCGTCGAGTCCGAGCCGCTCCGAGCGGTCCCATTCTTCGAGGACGCACCGCCGCGACCGCTCGTGCAGCGCCCGGTCGGGGCTGGCGAGGTTCACGAGGTACGAGGCGTGTCCGAGGAGGGGCGCCAGGTCCGCCTCCCGCGCCCCCGTGCGGAACCGGCCGGCCGTTTCATCGGAGAGCGGCCCGAACCGCCACTGCGACGGCGACTTCAGGAAGATCTGGAGACACTCGGCGCGAATCTCTCGCGCGCGCTCGACCGCCTTGTCCACGCCGCCTTGAATCGAAAGATGCGCGCCGAAGCGAGGCATGTGCCGGTCGGCCTCTATTGTGGGATGACGACGACGGCCGCCCGGGCCTTCTCCGAGAAGACTTCCTCGGCGGCGCGGCGAAGGTCGTCGGTGGTGATGGCTTCGATGGCGTGCTTGAGGGCCGTCGAATCCACGCCCGTCTGGGCCCGGCGGCCCATGGCGAAGGCCGTCCCGTACAGGTTCTGCGCGAGCATAGCGTCCGGCACGGAGAGGAGGCCGAAGGCGAAGGTGAACATCTGCAAGGTCACCATGCGGTCGGACGTGGTGACGTCGCCGTGTGTGGCGTCGGCGACGAACGCCTCCAGCCGCGCCACCGCCTGCTCCGGTTTCTCGCCGTCTTTCACCGGTGCGCAGAGGCACACGACCGCCGGGTCGTCGAGCGGCGCGTAGTAAACCGGCATCTGGCCGGGCGCGGCGCCGAGCGTCTGGGCGCGGTTCCACAGCCGTCCGACGAGCACCAGGAACGGTGCGTACAGGTCGCCGCCGACCTGCGGTGCGGCGTAGGCGAGGCCGACCACGGGGCCGGCTCCCGGCTGGACGGGCCGGGCGCGGACGGTCTCGGTGGCGGGGAGTTTCGGCGTCGGCCGGTCGGGCGGCTTCCCGATGGCGTCGCCGGAAGGGATCTCTGCGAAGTGTTTCTCGACGGCCGTCCGTGTCGCGGCCGGGTCGAACGCCCCCGCCAGAACGAGCATCGCGTTCTTCGGTTTGTAGCAGCGCTGGAGGCGCTGCCGGACCGCGGCGATTGGCAGGGCGTTGATGTGGTCGGCCAC
>Ga0111218_1202_pt1 | contig 12746 bp, 8 predicted proteins | sample DeeMarSWOR152_54_FD_80369 | JGI IMG/M metagenome (GOLD analysis project Ga0111218, IMG submission 80369) | Planctomycetes bacterium DG_20 | reverse complement strand
CGATGAAGTTGCGTGCCATCATCTCGAGGTTCTTGCGGATGGTGGCGCCCACCACTTTCATGGCCAGCCGGCCACCGAGCCCGACGCCCTTGATTCCCCACTTCAGCGCCGCTGGCACGTTCTCCTCGCGGGAAAAGTACTCCTCGATGTGGCGACCCAGCGACTCGCTCCTCTTCAGGTACGGCAGCACGTCGATAAACCGGAACAGTTGCACCTTGAACGACTCATTGTGCATGCACGCGTCTATCACCTTGCCGGTCCACCAGTCCTTGTTGAACACGGAAGGCGCCTCGTCGCCGATGTCGGCGAAGAACCGCCTCCCGCAACCCTGGATGCTGGCTTCCAGTTGCTCGCGATCCATGGTGGGGCGATCTCCTGCAAGTCGAAACGGGCTGGTGTCGCGTACGGCGCGCCCCCTCAAACGCCCACCTCGACGTTATCAAACCCGCAACCGGCGTTCAAGCATTACCCGGAGAGGGAATCGGGAACAGGGAAGCGGGAACGGGGGGCCGGATGCCGGGGCGCGCCCCGGCCTGCATGGCTCGCAGGGGCGCGGCATGCCGCGCCCCTACACCACGCTTTGCGCCACAGGCCGCTCCAGACCCGCCGCGCACCTTGTGAAACAGCCTCTTCGCAGACTACAGCCGCCACGGCTGGCGCTTCGGGCGGTCGAGCCAGCGTGCGGCCTCGGGGTCGCCGACGATCTCTTCCTTCTCGGGGTCCCACTTGAGCGGCCGCTTGAGCCAGTAGGCGATGTTGCCCAGGTGGGCGTGGGTGGCGGTGCGGTGGGCGATCTCGATGTCGCGGAACGGCCGCTCGCGCGTGCGGACGCAGTGGAGGAAGTCGCCGAAGATGCCGCCGCGCCCCTTGTAGTTGGGGATGTGGATGTCGGGGGGCGTCTGCTTCGAGCCGTCGCGTGCGGGGATCTCTCCCTCGGTCCCCTTGAACGAAAGGATGCCGCCCCAGCCGCCGCCGTGGTAGATCCGGACGCCGCCCGCGAAGACGTACGTCAGGTGTTTGACGTCCTGGCCGTCGGGCGGGATGATCTCGACCGGGCCGGTCTTGTGCAACTGGAGGCAGAACAGGGCCCCGCCGAACCCGTGGCATCCCCAGTCGGTCATGCCGCCGCCCGAGTAGTCGCGGAACGGACGGAACCCGCCGCGGATCAACTGCGGATGGAACGGCCGCCAGGGCGCCTGGCCGAGCCACAGGTCCCAATCGACGCCGGGCGGCGTCTCGACGGGCGGCAGGTAGCACTCGCCCGACGGGCCGCCCACGTTGACCCACGCCTCTTTGGGTTCGCCGATGGCGCCCCCCCAGACCATCCGATGGAACCAGTTGTAGTCTCCCCAGACGCGCTGGCTGCCGCCCGAGAAGACGCGGCCGTAGCGCCGGGCGGTCTCGGTCATGACCCGGCCTTCGTGGACGGTGAGCGTCTCGGGCTTCTCGCAGTAGACGTCCTTGCCGCTCTTCATCGCCTCGCACGCGATGATGGCATGCCAGTGGTCGGGCGTGCCGATGAGGACGGCGTCGATGTCCTTGCGGCCGATGATGTCGCGGAAGTCCCTGTAGGTCTCGCAGTCCGTGCTGTTGTACCGCTTGTCGACCATGGCCTTGGCCATGTCGTGATGGCCGGCGACGACGTCGCACACGGCCCGCACGTGAACCTGCTGGAAGCCCAGGAAACCTCCCATGTCGCCCCGGCCCTGCCCTCCCATGCCGATGCAGCCCATGGTGATCTTGTCGTTGGCCCCGAAGACCTCGGACGCGACGACGACGGGGGCGGCAACGGCGGCGGCGGTCATCCCCTTGAGAAAGGCGCGTCTCGTCACGGCTCGGCATTTCGACATGACCACGTCTCCTTTGCGAGGCGATTCCGATGGCGATGACGGGCGCCGCACATGGGTGGCGTTCACCGCCCCGCGGCGCTGCTATTTCAAACGCGGCATGCGGCCGGGCGTTTCGCCCGGAATTCGGCCGCCGGCGCCTGCGTTGGCCCGGAAACCGGCATTCTCTGTGTGGCATGGCGCGGATTCTCCGATATAATAGGGTGAGGTCGCGCGCCGTTACCCAGCGCACGTCTGCTGAAACAGAGGAACGAGAGCGTCGGGACTCATACCAGCGGCAGGGTGGCGTCTGACGCCGGGTTCTGCGTCCAGGGCGCGCGCATCCTCGACAAATCGGTTGAATTGCAGCACCAAGTCGCGTTGCACATCATAGCGAGAAAGGCCATCGCGTGCACGCTGTGCGTTCCCGGCAGGGAATCGGGCGTTGGGTCCGACGCTCGCTCCTTGCCGGAGCAACATTGGGGTGGCTGGCCGTCTGTGTAGCCGGCGCACGCCCTGAGCGCCCGCAAGAGGAGCGTGTGCGCCTCGAGGAGCCCTTTGTGGTCACGCAACTTCCCGCCGCCGCAGAGATGGAGAGGCAGCCCCCCCGTTCGGGCGGCATGCTGCGGGCGCCCTACGCAGGGGGGGCGCGACTGCTCGTCGTCTCGCCCGACCTCTCCACCCGTGTGCTGAGCGGCGGGTTCCACAGCGCGTGCGATCCGGACGTCTCGTTCGACGGCAAACGCATCCTCTTCGCCGGCAAACGGGCAGCCGCAGACTGCTGGAACATCTACGAGATGGCGGCGGACGGCGCCGGTCCCCGGCAGATCACCCGCGGGGCCGCCAACTGCCGCAGCCCAAGATACCAGTCCACGCTCTACACGATCGTCTCCGCCGAGCCCTGGTACCAATTGACGTTCGTCAGCGATGCCCCCGGCACGGTGAACGAATACGGGCCGGAGCCGGCCACCCATCTCTACTCCTCGAAACTCGACGGTTCGGCGGTGCGCCGATTGACCTTCAACCCTTCGAGCGACACCGATCCGTTCACCATGGCGGACGGGCGGGTGGTGTTCGCCGGCTGGCAGCGCCGGACGCTGAATCGCGGGGCCCTCGGGCGAATCGGCCTCTTTGCGGTCGGCATCGACGGCACGGATCTTGCCGCGTTCTCGCTCGACGAGGGGCTGCGGATCAAGCACATGCCGTGCACCACCGCCGGGGGGCTGGCCGTATTCGTCGAGGCCGACACGGTCCCGTGGGACGGCGCGGGCCGCCTGTCGAGCGTGCGTCTCAGGCGGCCGCTCCATTCGTACCGTCCGATCACCAAGGCGTCCGACGGGCTGTTCCACTCGCCGTCGCCCCTGCCGGACGGGGCGGTCCTTGTCTCGCCGCCTGGACCCCGTCTCGGGCCGGTGCGAGCCTGTGTTCGACGACCCCCGCCGGCACGACATCCAGGCTCACGTCATGGCGCCGCGCACGGAACCGGACGGCCGGTCCAGCGTCGTCACGGAGGAGGACCCGCACGGCACACTCTACTGCCTGAACGTCTACGTCTCGGACCTCGCGCAGCGGAGTTGGGTGCCGCCGGGAACCGTCAAGAGGCTCCGCGTGCTCGAAGGCATCCCCCAGAAGGCCGGCGAGACGGGGCCGCTCATCCCACGGCGGATTCTGGGCGAGATCCCCGTCGAGGAAGACGGGTCGTTCAGCATCGACGTCCCGGCGAACACGCCCGTGGAACTCCAGATTCTCGACGCCGACGGGATGGCGCTGCGGTCCTGCGGCTGGATCTGGGCCAGGAACCACGAGCCCCGCGGGTGCATCGGGTGCCACGAAGACGGGGAACTCGCGCCGGAGAACCGGTTTGCCCAAGCCATGAACCGCCCGTCGATTCCGCTTACCCTTCCGCCCCGGCGGAGACGGACGGTGGATTTCCGCCGCGACGTGGTGCCGATCATCGCGCGGCAATGTGCGCCCTGTCACGACGAGGACGGGGCCCCGCCGCGACTCGACGGCGGCCTTCGGGCCTGCCAGCGGCTGCTTGCCGCCGATGCACCGGCCGCCGGCGGAGGCTCCAGGCGACGGTTCGTTCATCCCGGGCAGGCGCGGACGAGCCCGTTCGTCTGGCATCTCTTCGGCCGCAACACCTCACGCCCGTGGGACGAGACCGCCGGCATAAGACTCAAGGAGGGGCCGACGCCGTGTGAGGCCCGGCGGCTGAGCGACGACGACAAACGCACCTTCGTCGAATGGGTTGACCTGGGTGCGCTGTGGGACACAGCAGCGGCACAGGGAGAGTAGTCGTGAGGCCTGCAAGGCGCCTGACGGCGGCAATCATGCTGACGCTGGCGTGCACCGTGGCAAACGGCGGGCAGCCCGAACTGCCCGTCTTCACCGACGTCACCGCCGAGGCGGGAATCCGCTTCAGGCACAGTTACGGCGACTTCGCCCTCAGCAACATCGTCGAGGGCACCGGCGCCGGGGCCATGTTCTTCGACTACGACGGCGACGGCTGGCTCGACATCTATTTCGTCAACGGGTGCTGGCTCGACGACGTGAGCGACAACCGCGGACGCCGACTGCGCGGACAACTCGCCAACGCCCTCTATCGGAACAACCGCGACGGCACCTTCACCGACGTCACCCGAACGGCCGGCGTCGGCGACAAGGGGTACGGCGTCGGCTGCTCGGCCGCCGACTTCGACAACGACGGAGACCTCGACCTCTACGTCCTCAACTACGGGCCGAACGTCTTCTACCGCAACAACGGCGACGGGACCTTCACCGACATCTCCAAGGCGTCCGGCCTCGCCGACCCTCGCTGGAGCCTGTCGGCCCCCTGGTTCGATTACGACGGCGACGGCGACCTCGACGTCTACGTGTCCAACTACCTCGCGTACGACAGGGGGAGGTTCCGGTCGTACTACCCGGCCCAGAACTACCCCGGCCCCTTGAGTTACAGCGGCCAGCCCGACGCCCTCTACCGCAACAACGGCAACGGCACGTTCACCGACGTGACCCCGGAAGCAGGCCTTTACGAACCCGACGGCCGGGCGATGAGCGCCACCGTCGCCGACCTGAACAACGACGGATGGCTCGACCTCTACGTCACCAACGATGCGATGGCCAACGACTACTTCCAGAACACCGGCAGGGCCTCGTTCGACAACCGGGCGCTGGTCATGGGCCTGGCCTTCGGAGAGGGCGGCCAGGGGGTCTCGTCGATGGGACCGGCCGTCGGCGACGCCGATCGCGACGGCCGACCCGACATCTACATCCCCGACATGGGGTACGGCTGCCTGCTCATGAACCGCGGCACGTACTTCGAGGACCGGACAGCCGCATCGAGACTTGCGGTCGTGTGCGGCCAGTACACCGGATGGGGCGGGCTCCTTGTGGACTACGACAACGACGGCCACCTCGACGTGTTCGTGGCCAACGGCAACGCCCACCACGAGTACCCCGAAGAGGACGTCCTGATGCGCAACGACGGCACGGGCCGTTTCATCGACGTGGCCGCCCCGTCGGGGCCGTACTTCAGGCAGAAGTACGTCGGCCGCGGCGCCACCTTCGGCGACTACGACAACGACGGCGACCTCGACCTCCTGGTCGTCAACCTGAACGACTCGCCGAGGCTGCTGCGAAACGACGGCGGCAACCGAACCCACTGGCTCAAGGTGGCGGCCAGGCTGCCGGGCGGCAGGTCCGACGCCGTCGGCGCCCGCATCACCGTGACGACGGGTACGCTCAGGCAGATCCACGACCTCATTCCCGTCACGGGGTACCTCTCGCAGGCCGATCCGCGGGCCCATTTCGGTCTGGGGAAGGCGGAAGCGGCCGACCTGGTCGAGATCCGCTGGCCCGACGGCCGCACCACGCGCCGCGAGAACGTGCCGGCGAACCAGATTCTGGTGATCGTCCAGGAAGCGAAATGATCGGAGTCTGTGCACCATGCGTTCGACAACGTGCTGTGTCATCGCGGCGGCCGTCCTGCTGGCCGTCCTGCTCCTCGCCCTGCCGATGGGTGTGGCGTCGGAAGGCACGCAGAGACACCCGGTGTACGTCGGCGCGGGCATGTGCGCGACGTGCCACCAGGGCAGCGGCATGGGCTACCCGCATGCGCGCTGGCTCCTCTCGAAACACGCCCGGGCGTACGCCTCGCTCGCGAAGCCCGAGGCCAAGGAGATCGCCCGCCTCAGCGGCATCCCGCGGGAGCCTCAGGAATCGCCCATGTGCCTCGGATGCCACGCCACCGGGGCCCACGCCGAGCAGTGGGAAAAGGACCAGGCGTTTCACGTCGAGGACGGCGTGCAGTGCGAGAAGTGCCACGGGCCCGGCAGCGAGTACGTCAGCGAAGCCGTCATGCGCGACCCCCAGGCCGCCACGAAGGCCGGCCTGGCGATGCCGACCCAAGCCGACTGCCTGGCGTGCCACAACGTGAAAGGCTCGCACGTCGCCGTCCACAGCCTGCCCAAACTCGACATGGACAAGGCGTGGGAGGCGATCCGGCACCCCGCGCCCGCCGCCTGGAAATACATGCAAGCGGCCGCACCGCCCAAGCCGGCGGCCGGCGGCGCGGCCAGGCACGTCGGCGTAACGGCCTGCGGCCGGTGCCACAGGGGCCCGACGATGGGGTACCAGTTCAGCCGGTGGCGGATGAGCGCCCACGCCGACGCCTACGCCGTCCTGGGGTCGCCCGCCGCCGAACCCCTCGCCAAAGAGATGGGCGTCACGGGCGAACCTCTGACCGCCCCCGCCTGCCTGAAGTGTCACGCGACAGCCCACCACGACCCCGCGGGAGGGGTCCTGCCGTCCTACGCCGTCCACGAAGGCGTCGGCTGCGAGGCGTGCCACGGCGCCGGCAGCGACTACTCGCACGAAGCCGTCATGCGCGACAAGCGATCGGCCGCGCGGGCGGGCCTCAAGGTGGTCACTCGGCAGACGTGCCTGGCGTGTCACGAGAAGGCCCACGGCAAGCCGTTCGACTACGACGCGGCGCTCACCCGGATCGCCCACCCCACGGAGCCGCCGAAGGAGGAGAAGACGCCGCCGTACAAAACGCCGCTCAACATGGCCCTTAGCCCCGACGGCAGAGAACTGTACGTGGCCTGCGAAGCCTCACACACGGTCATCGTGATCGATGTCCGGGCGCGGCGGAAGATCGCTGAAATCGAGGCCGGCCACCATCCGACCGACGTCACCCTGAGCCCTGACGGCTCGCGGGCCTACGTCAGCAACCGTCTGGACGACACCGTCTCGGTCATCAGCGTGGCCGCGCGGAAGGTCATCCAGACTGTCCCCGTCGGCGACGAGCCGCCGTCTCGGTCATCAGCGTGGCCGCGCGGAAAGTCATCCAGACCGTCCCCGTCGGCGACGAGCCGCACGGCGTCCTGACCGACCGGTCGGGCAGGCACCTGTACGTGCTCAACACCTCGTCCGACAGCATCTCGGTCATCGACACGGCGTCGCTCGCGGAAGTCAAGCGCCTGGAGGCCAGCCGCAGCCCGTGGTCGCTGGCGCTCTCGCCGGACGGGTCGCGCCTCTGTGTCACCAACAACCTCTCGCGCTTCGTGCCGTTCCGGACGCCGTCGATGTCGGAGGTCACGATGATCGACACCGACCGCGCGGTCGTCGAAGACCGGGCCGTCGTGCCGGCCGCCAACCTTCTCCAGGGCATCGACTGGCACCCAAGCGGCCGGTTCGCCCTCATCACGCTCAACCGCACCAAGAACCTCGTGCCGATGACACGGCTGCTGCAAGGTTGGACCATCACGAACGGCCTGGGCATCGTCTGGCGCGACGGCCGCGTGGACCAGGTGCTCCTGGACGAGCCCGGCCAGTGTTTTCCGGACCCCGCCGACGTGGCGATCACGCCGGACGGCCGGCTGGCCCTCGTCACGAGTTCCGGCTCCGACCGCGTGGCCGTGGTCGACGTGCCCCGGATGATCGCGATGCTCCAGGCGGCCACGGACCATGACCGCGAGCACGTGTTCCCCAATCACCTCGGCAAGCCCACCGAGTTCGTGCTCAAGCATATCGCAGCCAGGAACAGCCCGCGGGGGGTCCTGATGGCGCCCGACGGCAAGACGGCCTTCGTCGCCAACGCCCTGGACGACTCGCTGACGCTGATCGATCTGGAGCGTCTGGAGGTGGCGGCCCGGATCGACCTCGGCGGGCCGAAGGTCATTACGAAGACCCGCTGCGGCGAGCGGCTCTTTCACAGTGCCCGGATCACGTTCCACCGCCAGTTCTCGTGCCACTCGTGCCATCCCGACGGGCACGTGGACGGGCTCACGTACGACATCGAGCCCGACGGATTGGGCGCCAGCCCCGTGGACAACCGCACGCTGCGCGGAATCCTCGACACGGCGCCCTTCAAGTGGGAAGGCACGAACCCGAGCCTGAGGCGCCAGTGCGGCCCGCGGCTGGCGGTCTTCTTCACACGGATTCAACCGTTCACGCCGGAGGAACTCTCGGCGCTCGACCGCTACATCTGCACCATCCCGCGGCCGCCGAATCGCTACCGGCCCCTTGGGGCGGAACTGACCGACGCCCAGCGTCGCGGCAAGGCGCTGTTCGAACGGACCACGACCAACGACGGGCGGGTCATCGCGAAAGACAACCGGTGCATCACCTGCCACTTCCCCCCGCTCTACACCGACCGCTCCCGCCGCAACGTGGGCACCAAGATGGCCCTCGACCGGGAATCCGATTTCGACGTGCCGCACCTGAACAACGTCTACGACTCCGCCCCGTACCTGCACAACGGAATCGCCGAGACCCTGGAAGAGATCTGGACCCGGTACAACCCCGAGGATAAACACGGCGTGACGAACGACATGACCAAGGACCAACTGAACGATCTTGTCGAGTTTCTCAAGACGCTGTAGCCGCAGGTCGCCCCGTCTCATGAGGAAGCCGATGAGCCATACGCCGGCAACACGCACGGGCCTGGCGCTCGCCGCGGTCGTGGCGGTCGCCTTCGCGGCGCTACCGGCAACCGGGGGCGAGCCGAGCCGCCCGCCGCCATCGACCACAGCCGACGACCAACTCCCCTACGTCTACACGACGTGGAAGCACTTCACCGTCAAGGACGGCCTGCCGAACGACCACATCTTTGCGGTCAAGGCCGACGGCCCGAAGGTCTGGGTCGGCACCGAGGGCGGCCTGGCGTGCTACGACAAGGGCGGCGGCCGCATCCGCTCGTGGAAAGAGAAGGACGGGCTTCCCTGGCGCGTGGTCTCGGCGCTGGATGTGAACCCGAAGACCGGGGAACTCTGGGTCGGCCTGTTCGGCGGGGGGCTCGCCCGGTTCAGCGGCGGGCGGTTCGACCACTTCCACCAACTCAACAGCGGCCTCGTCAACGACGTGGTCTACGGCGTGGCCGTCGAGCACGACAACGTGTGGGCGGCCACCACCGCGGGGGCCAGCCGCTACAACACCGTCACCCGCAAGTGGACCATCTACACCGAGAAGAACGCCCCCATGGAAGAGATCTGGAACTACGGCGTCTCGTACAACGACGGCAAGGTCTACCTCGGCATCTGGGGCAGCGGCGTCCTGGAGTTCGACGTGGCCACCGAGCGGTGGAAGGACTACCTCGATCCCGACGGCGAGATGGAAATCGACCTCTACCGCGACGACGGCCTCGTGCACGTTATCACCACCGGCACGAGTTACGTCGAGAAGATCCTCTGGGTCTCGACGTACTTCGGCATGAACCGCTACGACGGGCGGCACTGGCGCGGCATCTACGCCCACGAAACCGGGCTGCCCAGCGACTTCGGCAACGCCGTCAAGGGCCGAACCGCCAACGAGGCCTGGTTCTCGACCGACAAGGGCCTCGGCGTCCTCGCCCACTTCCCCACCGACACGTGGGTCACCTACACCATGGACCCCAAGACCCACGGCGGCAAGGCGGTGATCAGCCGCGGCACGAACGTACTCAAGACCGTTACCATGCCCAGGAGCCTTCCACACAATTACGTCCTGTGGGTGGACATCGACGGAAACGACGCCTGGGTAGGCACCTCGAAGGGGCTCGGCTGGGCCATCGGCGACGGGTATTATGCGGGTCTGCGGCCACGCGGCGAGGCGACCACGGCCGGGGCGAGCGCACACGCCAAGCCTGCGACGGACGTCGCGCCGCGGACGACCTCTCGCAAGGGGGGTAACCCATGAAATGGTACGCGACCGTTCCTCTGATCGTCCTGTGCGTGGTGCCTCCGGGGTGCACGAAGGCCGATCGCGACGCGCCGCCCGGCCGGCCATGTTCGGTCGAGGTCGACGACGGAACGCGCAAACTGCTCGAGAAGATCAACTCGGTCAGCGCTTACGAGGTCCCCGACCTGGGCCTCCGCAAGGACACGAACTACGCCTACACGCCGCCGGACGTCGAACCGTTCCGCCACGTGAGACCCTTCAAGGAACACTTCCTGACGCAACTCGAGTACACCGGGCCGGGGCGCGCCCGGCCGGAGCCGGAGCACGTCGATTCGGTCAAGATCGGGTTCATCGGACCCATCATGGCAACCGTGTCGGTGGCCACGGGGGGCAAGAGCCACGAAGAGGCCCTGGGCATCAAGATGCTCCAGGGCTCGCGCCTGGCCATCGAGGAGGCCAACGCCCAGGGCGGATACCTGAAACGCAGAATCCCCTTCGAACTGGTCGTCAGCAACGACAACGGCCTCTGGGGCGCCTCGGGCAACGAGATCGTCCGGATGGCTTACAAGGACAGGGTCTGGGCGATCCTCGGGACCATCGACGGGGCCAACAGCCACATCGCCATCCGGGTGGCCCTGAAGGCCGAGATCCTGATGATGAACTCCGGCGACACCGATCCCACCTTCATCGAGACCAACATCCCCTGGGTCGTCCGCTGTATCGGCGACGACCGCCAGCAGGGGTACCTGCTGGTGGACTACCTGTACCGCAAACTCGGACTGAAACGCGTGGGGGTGATCCGCGCGAGCAACCGTTACGGCCGCTTTGGCGTGAGGGAAATCCGCGACGCAAGCCGCCGTCTCGGACGGCCCATCGTCCTGGAAATGGCGTACGAGGTGGGCGGCCGGGACTTCTCGCTCCAACTCCATCGCCTGAAACAGGCGGACGTCCAGGCCCTCGTCCACTGGGGCGACGCCGAGGACGGCGCACGGATCCTCAACCAGATCCGCGCCATGGGGATGGACCAGCCGTACTTCGGCTGCGACCGCTGCGTCTGTGACCGGTTCGTCGAGATCGCCGGAGCCCATGCCGAAGGCGTCGTCTGCACCTACCCGTGGAACCCCGACCGCAAGGACCCGAGACTCGATGCGTTCCGCACGGCCTTCCGCAAACGCTTCGGCGAGGAACCGGAGACCTACGCCGCCCACGCCTACGACGGCATGAACATGATCCTCCGGGCCATCCAGGTGGCGGGGCTGAACCGCGCGAAGATCCGCGACGTCCTGGCCTGCCGCACGAAGCCCTGGCCGGGCGTCACCGGCGACATCCCCCTCAGCGCCGTCCTCGACGACGTCGGCGAGGTATTCCTCGCCAAGCGCACGAACGGTTCCTGGAAGTACCACGCCCGCCGCGACCTTGGGCTGGCAACCAGCCGCGCCCCCAGCCGCGAGCAGGCCGACCGGACTCGCGTCGTGGACGCCGAACCGGATCCCCGCAAACCGTTCTTCGACGCCCGAACGCACGTGACGGGGTACGCCGGTCCCGGCCGCGACGACCCGGAGCCGGCGGACATCGACGAGATTCGCATCGGCTATTTCGGCCCCAGCGACGCCGGCGATCCGTGCGGCGGCGATCTGTGGCGGGCCGCACAGTGGGCCGTCGACCAAGCGAACGCCCGCGGCGGATACCGCGGCAAACCGTTCCGGCTGGTCCCCGCCTGGTCCCAGAATCCGTGGGGCACCGGCGTCGCCCAGGTGGCCCGTATGGTGTACCAGGACCGGGTGTGGGCCCTCATCGGCGGCATCGACGGGCCCTCCACGCACCTGGCCGAGCAGGTGGCCGTCAAGGCGCGTGTGGCGCTCATCAGTCCGGCCAGCACCGACAAGACGGTCAACCTGGCGAACGTGCCCTGGATGTTTTCGTGTCTGCCGGGCGACCATCTCCAGGCTGCCGCGCTCGCCGCCGAGATCCGCGCCCGGCCGGGCGAGGAGCCGTTCGTCCTCGTCTCGGCCGACGACCACGATTCCCACCTTTTCGCGGTCGAGTTGAAGAAGTGTCTCGCGCGGCACCGCATGGCGCCCCGCTACCATTTCCAGTGCAGGCGCGGAGCGCAGGACGCCGCCGAAACGGCGGGACGCATCGCGGACGCGGGCGCCGGCGCCCTGGTGCTCATCGCCGACGCCCGCGACAGCGCCTGTCTGCTTCGGGCGGTGCGCGATAGGGGGTACCAGGGCGCCGTTTTCGGCGGCCCGGCCATGGGACGCCGGCAGTTCATCGAGGCGGCCGGTCCGGCGGCGACGGGTGCGGTCTTTCCGCTGCTGTACGACCCGGCGGAAGGGTCTGCCCAGTTTGCGCGCCAATTCGCGGGCCGCTTTGGCGTGTCCCCCGACTACGCGGCCGCGCACGCCTACGACGCCGTCCAACTCCTCGTCGCAGCCATCGAGAAGGCAGGGCTGAACCGCGCCCGCATTCGCGATGCCGTCAAGGAACTCTCGCCGTACAGCGGCGCGGCGGGAACGGTAACCTGGGACGGCCTGGGGCGCAGCACGCGGCCCGTCCGGCTGGCCACGGTCCGCGACGGCCGCCCGGTTCCGGTTGCGGCAACCAAGCCCGAAGCGGCCGCCGTCGCCACGGGGGAATGACGCGGCGGGCACGCCGGTTCATGGCTTCGGCCCGAGGGCTCGCGGGTTGGCCCCTTCGACGATCGTCAGGCGTTGGTCGACGGCAACGTTCTCGACGACGTCGGTCCCGCCGCCAACC
>Ga0111218_1081_pt1 | contig 12777 bp, 10 predicted proteins | sample DeeMarSWOR152_54_FD_80369 | JGI IMG/M metagenome (GOLD analysis project Ga0111218, IMG submission 80369) | Planctomycetes bacterium DG_20 | reverse complement strand
GGCCGCGGCACCGCCGACGTCACCAACTGCGCCGTGTCGGCGCCCGGCGTCGTCATCCGGGCGCTCGGCGACCTGTTCAAGGACCGCGTGGACGCCTGCTACGACCGGCTCAAGAAAACGAAGCGACTCACGGCCGACCAGTTCCAGGTGACGCCCGAGCGGTGCTTCTCGGGCTGGGACAACCACAAGAAGGTGATCGAGTGCGTGGACCTGGTGCTGCTGTGCGAGCCGCCGGGCTTCCGCCCCATCCACATGCGGGATGCCATCGACGCCGGGGTGCACGTCTTCGCCGAGAAGCCGGTGGCGGTCGACCCGGTCGGCGTCCGCAGCGTCATCGAGACCGCTCGCGTCGCCGACGAAAAGAAACTCGCCATCGTCGCCGGCACCCAGACGCGCCATGATGACGGCGCCCTGGCGGCGATGAAACGCGTCCACGACGGCCAGATCGGCGACCTGCGCTCCGGCGCCTGCTACTTCCTGACGGGCGAACTCTGGCATCGAGGCAGCGACCCCGCCTGGTCCGAAATGGAATACCAGTGCCGCAACTGGTACTACTTCACCTGGCTCTCCGGCGACCACATCGTCGAGCAGCACGTCCACCAGCACGACATCATGAACTGGGCCTTTCAGTCGCCGCCCGTCAAGTGCATCGCGACCGGCGGCCGCCAGACCCGAACCGACCCCAAGTGGGGCAACATCTGGGACCACTTCGCGGTCGAGTACGAGTATCCCGGCGGCGTGCGCGTGATGAGCCTCTGCCGCCAGGCCAACCATGCCGGCCACCGTGTCGATGCCTTCGTCGTCGGCTCGAAGGGCACGGCGTTTCCCGCCCGGGGCACGATCACGGGCGAGGGCGCCTGGTCATACGAGCAGCAGGCCCGCGACCCCTCGGTCCAGGAGCACGCCGACCTGATCGCGAGCATCCGCGCCGCGAAGCCCTTGAACGAGGGCCGCCAGGTTGCCGAGAGCAGCATGACCGCCATCCTCGGCCGCATGGCGGCCTACACCGGACGCGAGATCAACTGGGACTGGGCCATGAAGGCGTCGAAACTCGACATCGTCCCGAAGGAGTTCAAGTTCGGGCCGAACCCCGTTCAGCCCATCGCGGTCCCCGGCGAGACGGCGTTGATTTGAGAATTCCTGGATTGCCGACATGATACGTTCGATCTACAATCTAAGGTCCTGAAACCGAACGACTCCGCGTCTCGCGCGGCAGGAATACGAGGGGCTTGAAGCCGCAGGGGAACGTTTGTTTCGTCAACGGTTGCGTCTTTGGTTTCGTGTGGAGGGAGACAAGCGGTACCTCAGCCATCACGACATGATGCGTCTGTGGGAGCGGACGCTTCGGCGCGCCGGGTTGCCTCTTCGAATGAGCCAGGGGTTCAACCCGCGGCCGAAGATGTCGCTCGTGGAACCGCGCAGCGTCGGTATTGCCTCAGAGGCCGAAATCCTTGAGTTCGAACTGGCCGACTGGGTCAATCCTGAGGCTGTCCTCGGCCGTCTTCGCCGTCAGGTTCCCGCCGACGTCCGGATCGACTCGCTCGATCTCGTCCGCCCGGCCGACAAGGCCCACCCCGTGGCCGTCGTCTATGTCGCGCGGCTCCCGGTGCCGTGTGTCGACCTCGAGGAGCGGATCGCCCGATTGCTGGCGCAATCCGAGGCGCCGGTCGTGCGCCGACGGCCCAAGGCCGACAAGCACCTCGATGCCCGCCCGTACGTGGAGCGGCTCGAGGCGACCGACGGCCGCCGGGGCGTCCGGATGGTCCTCACAACCGGCCCCAAGGGCACGGTTCGGCCCGACGAGGTGCTGCGGCTGCTCGGCCTCGACGACGAGGCGGTCGCGCGGGCCGACGTGCACCGGACCGAGATCCGCCTGGCGTGAGCGCCGCTCCCCGCTCCCGACGCCCTCTGCGAAACCAACAGCACGAAAGGACACCGGCCGCATGAGTACGGAAATGCTGATCAACGTCGTTGAAGGCGAGGAGTGCCGAATCGCTATCGTTCGCGGAGGCGTCCTGGAAGAACTCTACACCGAACGCGCCAGCGTCGAGCGGCACGTCAGCAACATCTACAAGGGCCGCATCAACAACGTCGAGCCCTCCATCCAGGCCGCCTTCGTCGACATCGGGATGCCCAAGAACGGGTTCCTCCACGTCAGCGACGTGATCACCCGGGCCTTCCCTCGACGGCTGCGCGGCGGCAACGGGACGGACCGAGGCGCGGGCAAGGACAAGGAGCCACCCAAGGGGAGAGGCAGGGGCCGCCGCAGGACCATCCAGGAGATCTTCCGGCCCGGCGACGACGTCGTCGTCCAGATCACCAAGGAAGGCATCGGCACCAAGGGCCCGTCGCTGACGACCGCGCTCTCGATCCCCGGCCGGTACCTCGTCCTGATGCCGCACCTGGGGCGCCTGGGCGTGTCGCGAAAGATCGAGGACGAGGCCCTCCGCAAGCAACTCCGCGACCTGCTTGCCGAACTCAAGCCCCCCCCCAACATGGGTTTCATCGTGCGGACCGCCGGCCTCGGGCGAAGCAAACGCGAGATCCAGAGAGACCTCAACTACCTCGTCCGCCTCTGGAAGGTCGTCAAGACGCGAGCGAAGTCCGAGAAGGCCCCGGCCGAGATCTTCCGCGAATCCGACCTCGTCTTGCGCACGCTCCGCGACATCTACACGCCCGAGATCAAGACCATCTGGGTCGATTCCGAGCCGGCGCTGCGCCGCGTTCGCGACTTCATGAAGATCGTCATGCCGCGCTACCACAAACGCGCCCGGCTCCACGACGGCAAGGTCCCGCTGTTCCACAAGTACGGCCTCGAGGACGCCATCGCCGCGGCCTGCAGCCGGATGGTTCCCTTGCCGAAAGGCGGAAGTCTGGTCATCGACCAGACCGAGGCGTTGGCGGCCATCGACGTGAACTCCGGCAGTTTCCGCCACGGCCGCGACGCCGAAGAGTCGGCCCACCAACTCAACCTCATGGCCGCCAAGGAGATCGCCCGACAGATCCGACTCCGCGACCTCGGCGGCCTGCTCATCCTCGATTTCGTGGACATGGAAAAGGCCCAGAACCGCCGGCACGTCGAAAAGGTCCTCCGCGACGCCTTCAAGACCGACCGGGCCCGCTTCCAGATGTCTCACATCTCGAAGTTCGGGATCGTCGAAATGACCCGCCAGAGGGTCCAGCCCAGCCTCGAACGCACGACCTACATGGACTGCCCCTACTGCAAGGGCTCCGGCATCATCAAGAACGCCGAGTCGATGGCCCTGGAAGTCCTGCGGTACCTGAAACTGCTCGCCGGCCGCGACCAGGTCGCCGAGATCGAGATCCGCCTCCACCCGAGCGTGGCCGAGCACATCCACAACACCCGGCGCGCCATGCTGGCGAGAATGGAGAGCAACCACCAGCGCCGCATCCGCCTGGTCAACGACGCCCAGGCCGCCATGGATCAACTCGTGTTCCGCTGCCTCGACAGCCACGGCCGGGAAATCCGCCTCGATAGCGAGGCCATGGCCGCACGCGACTGAGCGGCCCGACGCGGCTGGTGCGCGGCGGGCGTCCCCGCCCGCCGCGCCATCGTTCGTCTTTTCGCGGTGGGTGGGGGCACCCACCGCGCGAAACGCGGCTGCTCCGCATCGCCCCACATGGAGACAGCGCGGCGGGTCTCCCGACCCGTCGCGAGAAAGGCGGCCAAGCAGGGCGGCGGGTGGGGATACCCGCCGCGCAAAACGTGCGCCGGACCGCTTACGGAGGAGACCCCGCGTCGAGGTACGATTGAAGGATAAGCGCCGCGGCGACCTTGTCGCGGCGCGCCTTTCGCTTGCCGGGGTGAAGGCCGGCGTCGCGCATCGCCTCCTCGGCGTCACGCGTGGTGAATCGCTCGTCCCACGTGGCGACAGGCACCTCGAGGGCCTCTGCCAGAGCCGACACCGTGGCCTGGGTCCACCGGGCCTGCTCGCCTTTCCGGCCGTCCACGAGAACCGGCATCCCCACTACGACCCGGGCGGCCTCCTGCTCGGCCACGAGGCCTTTGACGGTGGCCACGAGGTCTCGCCGCCCCTTGGGTTCGAATTGCAGAAGGGGGTGCGCGATGGTACCATTCGGGTCGCTGACGGCGACGCCGACGCGCCGCCGGCCGAGGTCCAGCCCCAGAATCCGCATGGCGGGATGATAGCCCGCCCGCCGGCTCCGTGTCAATCGGCGGCGCGTTGGGGTCACCGGCCGGCGCCGCGCCGGCAGGCCGACGCCGCAATCGGCCGCAATAATCGCACCCGACGGCCGTTTAGACTGGCGGAAGGCATGACCGAACGCACAGGCGATCCTACGGATGTCGAGCGCCTGCTCGTATCCTTTGCGCCTCGCGTTTACGGCCTCCTGCTTCGCATGGTCGGCCGGCCCGACGTGGCGGAAGACCTGATGCAGGAAACGCTGCTTCGTGCCCTCCGAAGTATGGGAACGTACCGTCCGGAAGGCCGATTCCGGGCGTGGGTCTTTCGCATTGCGGTGAACTTGGCGCGCGACTGGATCCGCCGGCGACCGCGCGAACGGGTCGCCCCTCTCGGCGACGAAGGCAACGAGACCTCGCCGGGAGTGACCCCGGCTGCCGACTCGCCGCCCGACGCCGACGCGATGGGCCGCGAACGGGCCCAACGGGTCGAACTGGCTCTGGCACGGCTGCCGAACGCGGACCGGGAGGTCCTGCTCATGCGGTACTATGGCGATCTGACGTTCAAAACGATCGCTCGGGCCACCGGGGAGCCGCTTGGAACCGTCCTGGCGCGGGCCCATCGCGCGCTGAAGAAGTTGGGGGACATGATCCCAGGGGAAAGCCATGAATCGCTGCCCTGACAAGACCGAATGGGTGCTGGTGGTGACGGGCGAGGCATCGCCGCGCCGCCGCCGCGCCCTCGCAGCCCATCTGGCAGGCTGCGACGCCTGCCGCCGCGAGGTGGAAGCCGTCGAGCGCGGCCTGGCAGTGCTCGAGACGCTCGACCGGGAATCGCCTGTCAGGCCCCAGGCGATCGAGATGCTCCGGAAGCGCCTGTCGGTGGCCGCGGCGCGCCAGGCCGTGCGGCCGGGCGTGCTGGCGCGGATCTATCCCTACCGCTGGGCCGCCGCAGCGGCCATCATCATCGCCGTCGCGCTGGCCTATGCGCTCGTGCCTCCGACCGCCCCGCCTCCGCCCGTGGCCGGCGGGACACACGCCGCGTGGATGGACGAGACACAGTTCGTGGATGAGATCGCCGAGATCTCGGCAGAGATTGAAGTGCTCGAACTGGGCGCGCTGGCTGCCCTGTGGGAGAGCGGCAGCGGCTCCAACGACACCGTGCCGGAGTCGATCAATGGGGAGGGCCGCCTGCCCTCGGGCAACCGGGGCGGGGAGACCGGCGCTGCGGGCTGACGCACGTCGCGCTGCAGACCGTCCAGTGCCGGGTTTGCCCGGCGCACCGTTACGTGACAGGAGGAAACCATGCGACACGGACTCGCGGCCCTGGGTCTTGCGGTGACGCTCGTAGCGGCCTCGAGCCTCGCACTGGCGGAAGAACCCGAGCCGGCGCCGGGCGGGCCGCGCGGTGGCCCCCCAGGGACGGACAAGCGACCCGGACCGCCGCCGCGCCCTCCGCACGGTTCCTACCCCTATGGTCCACCCAACGGCGAGCAGCCCCGACACGGAGAGTACCGATCCTACGGCCGCGGCCCGTCAATCTTTCGCGACGTCACGGACGAGCAGATCGAGGCCATCCTGGCGTTCATCGGCAAGCACATGCCGTGGCGGCAAGAGGCCCTGGAGCAAATGCGCCAGTCGGAACCCGAACGGTTCCGCCAATACTGCCGCCGCCTGCGGTTCGAGATCGCTCAGTTGCAGGACCTGAAAGGGCGCGACGAGGCGGCCTTCCGCAAGGCGATTGAGGAACGGCAACTCAAGATGCAGGCCATCACCCTCGCCCGCAAGATCCGCGAGACCGAAAACCCACGCGAGAAACAGGAACTCACCGCGCAACTCCGCGAGGTCCTGAACCGCACGTTCGCCGTCGAACTGACCACCCACGAGGCCCATATCCGCGGACTCGAAGAACGCATCGAGCAGTTGCGGCGCGAACTCAAGGACCGGGCCGAACATCGCCAGGAAATCGTCGAGAAACGACTCCAGGAGGCGCTGCAGGGCAAGACGGAACCGCCTTTCCGCGGACCGCCCCAGGGACCGCCGCCGCGCGGCAAGCACCCCAAAGAAGGACCTCGGCCCAACAAGGCCTCCCCGTGACGCACCCGCCGCCCAGCCTAGGATGCCCGGTCGGCCGGCGGCTCCTCGAGTGCCGCCATTATGCAGGCCATCGCCAGCAGCACCGGCCCGAGGATCTCCAGCGACTCCTCGACATAATCCTTCAGGTCCCACGCCGAAAGGCTCGTGCCGAACAGCGCGTCTGTCGAACGGTGCTTGTCAATCATCTGCGCGCCGACCAGCGCCAGGCCCGCCAGCACCATGAAGAGCGTGCTGAATGAGGCGAGCCTTTCGCGGACAAGCCGGCCGAGCGTGCGGCCGTTCCACAGGCAGTAGCCCGCCAGGAACGCCGTCGCCAGGATCGATCCGCCGCCGAACACCACCTGCGCCCACGGCGGGACGTCGGGACGGCCGAGATACTTGGCCCAACTGAAGGTGTTGGCGCCGAGGACCTGCTCATCCCACGGCAACTCGCGCCACAACAGCCACGCCGCGACCGCCGCCAGAGCGATCCAGTATGGCAGCCGGTCCGGACGACGCCGCAAACGCACCGCCGTCACGACGCACACCAGCAGCGCCGCCGCGTACGCCGGCTCCTGGAACCAGTCCATCAGCGTCTCCTGCGGCGCGTGAAGAGGGGTGTACGCCTCGGCAAGACGCTTGGCAAGATCGCGGTCATGGGCGGGCACGGAGACCAGCGCGGCAACCACGACGCCAAGGATGACCGCGAAAAGGACGGCCGCCCACAGCCGGCGCCGGCGCAAGCCCTTGGCTGCCATCTCCGCCGCTCCCCCGGATTCCCGGTGCGGGTGCAAGTCGCCGCTCACGATGAGCCCGCCTTCTGAACCGCCGATACCTGACGCACGAGGGCCGTCACGGCCCGGTTGGCCGGAACCTGAACGCCGCGTTCTTCGGCGATGCGGACGATCGCGCCGTTGAGATAATCGATTTCGGTCGGCCGACCGGCCTCCAGGTCCTGGAGCATGGAGCAGCGGTTCTCGGCCGTCTCTCGTGCCGTGTCGATCGCCGCCCGGGCAGCGCTGGGGTACGGCAGCGCCACGCCCGCGGCGTCGGCGGTCGCCTGCCCTTCGTCGGCAACCGCCTGGGCCATGGCCCGCAGCGTCGGCCTGGAAGCGACCTCGCCGTTTCGCGCCGCCGCCAGCGCCGCCACCGGGTTGATGGCCGCGTTGACGAGCAACTTGCCCCAGACGGCCGGCGTGATGTCGGTCTCCGTTCTGGCCGGCAGGCCGGCCGCATTCAAAAGATCCGCCACCTCGCCGGCTGTCGCATCCGGGCCGCGGCCCTCGTAGCCCAGGTGCGTCATGAGGCAAGCGACGTGCCGGACCGCGCCCTCCCCGGCAAGGTTGGCCGCCTGGTACATGACGCCGGTGATGACGGTGGCGTGCGGGAGGGCAGCGGCCACCTCGGCCGCCACGCCCAGGCCGTTCTGGATGGCCAGAACCGGGGCGTCGGCGATCCAGCCGGCCGCCCCCGCCGCCGCTCCCCGCGCCGCGTATGCCTTGGTCGCGAGGATCACCAGGTCCGCCGGCGCATCGGGCGCCAGGCGAACCGGGATCATGGCTTCCACGTCTCCCGATGGCGACGACAGGCGGATGGGTCTGCCGCTCAACCGCCGCGCACGCTCGGCGTCATGGTCGATCAGCGTGACCTTCGGCCCCCCGGCAACGTGCGCGAGGCGGACGGCCAGGACCAGACCGATGGCGCCGGGTCCGACGACCGCGACGTGTTCAAACCCATGCCCTGTTGCCCCGCTCGGCAAGGCCGTGCCCCTTGGGGTGCGCGCCTGGCGCTAAGGCAACGGCCCGCGCTCGCGGGCCGTATCACACGTTAGGGTTAGAGCAGTTCACGATTGCGTGTACCACCGGCGGGTCTCCTGACCTGCCGCGCACAGAGGAGCGGGGCGACCGCCACTCGGCCGCGGTGGGTCGGGAGACCCGCCGCGCCATGCTCTGCCACACCCGAACGCGAACCGCTGTAAGACGAGCGTCCCGCTACGGATGGGACTGCATCTGGGCCCTGTCCCGCCCTGCGTGTCTGACCGGGTTCGGGATGCGGACCGTCAGGTCGCCACAAATGCGGGCCGTGCAGGCGGCTCGCGTGTCGGGTCCGCGACCGAGTTCAGCAAGGAGCCTTCGCTCGGAGTCCGTCATGGGCGAGAGGGCATCGGCCCCCTCGACGATCTCGACGCAGCAGTTGCCGCACTCGTGCCGCCCTTCGCACAGTTCGCCGAGGAAGAAGTCGTCGTCCACCATCTCGGCGACCTCGTCGGCGGCGGCCAGGAGGCTGGTTCCGCGCGGCACGTCCAGGCGCAGATCGTACGGCAGGAAGATGACCTGTGGCATCCGAGGGCCCCTAGATATTCTCCATCATGACGCGGACATAACCCCGCTTATACAGATCCTGAATGTAGTTGTTGACGGTCTCGTTGTACTTGCGGTCGCGAATCTCGTCCTCCAACTCGTCCTGGACCTCCGTGAAGGGAACCGTCCGCCCGTCCTCCCGGGCCAGGGCCTTGACGATGTAGAACGCCTCGTCGGTCTCGACCAGCGGCCCGGTCCGGCCCGTCTCCAGGGCAAAGAGGACCCCGTCCACGGCCTTGATGCGGAAGGACCCCTTCGTCACGAACCCCCAGTCGCCGCCGCCCGAGGCCATCGGATCATGGCTGTAGCGGCGGGCGAGGCGGGCGAAATCCTCGCCCTTCGACGCTCGCTCCAGGACGGCGTCCGCCACGGCACGCGCCTGGGCCAAGTCGGGCGATTCGCTCTTGCGGATGGCAATCAGGCCCAGCCGCATACGCGTCGGTTGCACGTATCGCTCCGGGCAGACCTCGCGGTAATAATTCAGGAGTTCGGAGTGCGTGATGTGGACGGTCGGCGAGATCTTCTTCCGCAAGTACTGTTGCACCATCAGTTGCTCGCGTCGTCGGCGGCGTTCCTCCTGGAGCGAGGATCCTTCGTGCTGGAGTTTCTCTTCGAGCAGCAGGGCGCTGCCCGCCTCGGACGCCAGGTTCTTCAGGATCTGGCCCAGCGTGGTGTCGATCTGCTTCTTCTCCTCTTCCGACAGTTCGGCCGTCGCCTCCTGGACCACGAGGCGGCGGCTGATCTCCTCCCGCAGTTTCAGGTTGACGACCTGGCGGCACCGGCTCTCGAAGGCCTCGGGCGAGTACTCCTTCCGCCAGGCCGCCATCTGCGGACGGATCGGGCCGAGGATGTCCTCCCGCGTGATGACCTCGCCGTTGACTTCGGCCAGAACCGTGTTGACCAGGACCGGCGAACCGCCGCCTTCATCCACGTCCGCCAGGACGGGCAGACGCTCCTTGGGAAGCGGCAGCGTCACGTCGCCGAGGCGCGCCTGGTACTCGGCGTCGCGGTCGGGCCGGGTCAGTGTGCCCGTCGGCTCGGCCGGTTCGGGGGTTTCCTTGCCGGCCGCGGGCCGGGCCACTCGGACGGGGTTGACCTCTTCGCTTGCCGCGCCGCCGCCCGTGTCGAACGGACCGGCGGTCGCGGCCTGCGGCGTGAGCGGACCGAGGTCTCTGCCCCGACGGCCGCAGCCCGCCGCAACAACGGCCAGCACGCCAATCGCCGTCATCACCCACGCGGGTTTCATGGGTCGAACCCTCAGAAGGGCCCACAGAGACCCTGTATTCTATTGGCCGTCCTCGGGACGGGCAAGGACCTTCTTCAAGAGCGCCAGCGCCCCGTCCGGGCCGCGGTCCTCGTGCAGCCGCCAGACCAACGTGTGCGAGTCCAGGATGCGGATGACGCCGGCCTGGCGAACGCGCCGGTCGGCGGATTCGCTCATGAGCGGCGCCACCCGGGCGGCGTCCTCGAGCGTGAACGTCAGATCTGCCCGGTTTCGGTGGATGGATCGGACGCCCGCCCAGCCGGCGGCCACGCGGACCGCCTCCAGGTCGACCAGCCTCTGCACCTCCTGGGGTATGGGGCCGTACATGTCGTTGATCTCGGCCGCCACCTCCGCCAGCGTCCGGGCATTGGCCGCCCGCTCGAGTTGCCGGTACAGGCTGATGCGCTGGCTCTCGGTCGGCACGTATCGGCTCGGGATGAAGGCCGCCAGGTCCAACTGCACGTCCGCCCGGCACGGCTCGTCACAGGGCTGCCCCTTGAGCCGCCGCACGGCCGTCTCGAGCAACTGGCAGTACATCTCGTACCCGACGGCGGAGATGTGGCCGGACTGTTCGAGGCCCAGGATGTTGCCGGCCCCGCGGATCTCCAGGTCGCGCATGGCGATCTGAAAGCCGGCTCCCAGTTCGGCGTACTGCTCGATGGCCCGCAGGCGTTTCGACGCCGCCGGCGTCGCCGGCCGGTTCTCGGGCAGCAGCAGGTAGCAGTACGCCCGGTGCTTGTACCGCCCCACGCGGCCGCGCAACTGGTGCATGTCGGCCAGGCCGAAGCGGTCGGCGTCGTGGACGAACATGGTGTTGGCGCGCGGCACGTCGAGGCCCGACTCGATGATGGTGGTGGCCACGAGCACGTCCACGTCGGCGGCGAAGAACCGGAGCATGCGGTCCTCCAGGTCGTGCTCGTTCATCTGGCCGTGGGCCCATTCGATGCGGGCCTCCGGCACGAGCCGCCGCACCCGGTCGGCGACCGCCTCGATCGACCGGACGCGGTTGTGGACGAAGAAGACCTGCCCGTCGCGCGCCAGTTCCCGCAAGATGGCCTGGCGGATCCGGCCGTCGTCCCACCGGCACACCTCGGTCCGGACGGCCCGCCGGTCCTGGGGAGCCGTCGTCAGGCTGGAGATGTCGCGGATGCCCAGAAGCGACATGTGCAGCGTCCGCGGGATCGGCGTGGCCGTCAGCGTCAGGATGTCCACCGTCTGCCGCATCCGCTTGAGCCGTTCTTTGTGCTCGACGCCGAACCGCTGCTCCTCGTCCACGATCAGCAGACCCAGGTCGGCCGGCACCACGTCCTTCTGGAGCAGCCGGTGCGTCCCGATGAGGATGTCGACCCGGCCTTTGCGGAACCGGTCGAGGATCCCGGCCTGGACACCCCGCGTCTGAAACCGGCAAAGCATCTCGACGACGACGGGGTAATCGGCCATCCGCTCGCGGAAGGTCCCCAGGTGCTGGGCCGTCAGGACGGTGGTCGGCACGAGGACGACGACCTGTTTGCCGGCCTCGACGGCCTTGAACGCGGCGCGGATCGCCAACTCGGTCTTGCCGTACCCCACGTCGCCGCACACCAGCCGGTCCATCGGCCGCGGCGAGCCCATGTCGCGTTTGATCTCCTGCATGGCAGCCGTCTGGTCGTCGGTGTCGGGGTACGGGAACGATACCTCGAACTCCTTCTGCCACAGGCTGTCGGAGGGGTAGGCGATGCCCGGCCGGGCCTCGCGGACGGCCTGGACGCGGAGCAAATCCATGGCGAAGTTCCGGACGGCCTCTTCGGCGCGCCGCTTCTTCTCGGCCCACGCCTTGCCGCCCACGCGCGACAGACGCGGCCTGCCCTTGAAGCCGCCGACGTACTTCTGGACCAGGTCGATCTGCGACGCCGGGACGTACACCTTGACCTTGTCGCGGAACTCCAGCAGGAGGTAATCGGCGGTCTGCTCGGCGACCGCCGTGCCGGGCAGCAGGCGATCGCCCCGGGTGTCGGTCAGGGCCTTGGCATCGCGGCGGAGGGTCTTCATGCCCAGGTACCGGCCGATGCCGTGGGCGACGTGGACCACCAGGTCGCCGCGCGCCAGGTCCATCCAGGTGTCGATGGCGCGGGTTTCCAGCCGCCGCCCCAGCCGCCGGCGCGTCTGGTACCGTTGGAAGATCTCATGGTTCGAGGCGACCGCCACGTTCTCGGCCACCAGACGAAAGCCCGTGCCGAGGCGGCCCACGCCGAGGTGGATGCGGGTCTTGGGCTGGGCGTCCAAGGCGCCGACAATCTCGGCGAGGCGGCCGCGTTCGCCCTCGTTGTCCGAGAAGAGGAGCACCGTGTCCTCGGCGGCCAGGCTCGCCAGTTCCTCCCTCACGGCCTCGGCCTTGCCGCTGAAGGCGGGGAGGCTCTCGGTCCGGACCGCGAAGGCGTCGGTGGCGCCGCTGCTCGTGAAACTCGAGAGGTCGAGCCGCACAAACTCGCGGCTCTCGCGGACCACCGCGTCGAAGGCGTACACGCCGACGGGGCTTGCGAGCCGCGCCACGAACGACCGCCCCACTTCCGCGATCTCGAGCGGGTCCTGCCAGACGATCCAGGCGCCCTGCGGCAGATAATCCAGGAGGTTGGTCGAGGTCTCCGGGGCGAGCGGGCCGCCTTGGCCGGTCGGCATGAACGAGACGACGACGCCGTCGCGGTCGTCGAGGCTCCGCTGCGTCGAAGGGTCGAACGTGCGGAGGCTCTCGAGTTCGTCGCCGAAGAACTCCAGCCGGTACGGCGCCGGCGCGGTGGGCGGGTAGACGTCCAATATGCCGCCCCGCACGGCGTACTGGCCGGGCTCCAGAACCAGTTCCGCCGGGCGGAAACCGCGATCCCCAAGCCACCGGCGAAGGTCCGACAGGCGATACTCGGCGCCGACCGCCAGTTCGATGG